>Ga0137409_10004418_pt1 | contig 14772 bp, 13 predicted proteins | sample CZODoug1_16funga_FD_122059 | JGI IMG/M metagenome (GOLD analysis project Ga0137409, IMG submission 122059) | Vadose zone soil fungal communities from Angelo Coast Range Reserve, California, USA - CZODoug1_16fungal (Hybrid Assembly) | ecosystem: Environmental > Terrestrial > Soil > Vadose zone... | reverse complement strand
TTGCGCAAGCCCGTTTCGGTGATCGGCTTCTCCGGCTGGAAGTTGAGCAGGTCCTTCGCGGTGACCTGCACGTCGGGACGCTGCCGGTCGTACTGATTCGGCTGCGGCATGTGCTGGTCGAAGATTGTCTTCGCGATCGGCACGAGGCCCGGATGCGCCACCCAGGTGCCGTCGCAGCCGTCGGTCACTTCGCGCAGCTTGTCCTGGCGCACTTTTTCCAGCGCCGCCTCGTTCGCCGCCGGATCGTTCTTGATCGGGATCTGCGCCGCCATGCCGCCCATCGCGGGCGCGCCGCGGCGGTGACAGCTCTTCACCAGTAAAAGAGCGTAGGCGCGCATGAACGGCGCGAGCATCGTCACCTGGCTGCGGTCGGCGAGGCAGAAATCCCCCTTCGCCCGGAATTTCTTGATGCACGAGAAGATGTAGTCCCAGCGTCCGATGTTGAGTCCCGACGAGTGCTCGCGCAGCTCGTACAGGATCTCGTCCATCTCGAAGGCGGCGACCACGGTCTCGATCAGCGCCGTGGCGCGGATGGTGCCGCGCGGAATGCCCAGCTCCTGCTGCGCGGCAATGAAGATGTCATTCCACAGCCGCGCCTCGAGGTGCGATTCCATCTTCGGCAGATAGAAGTACGGGCCCGAGCCGCGCGCGAGAAGCTCTTTCGCGTTGTGGAAGAAAAACAGGGCGAAGTCGAACAAGCTCCCCGATACGGGCTCGCCGTCGACTTCGACGTGCTTTTCAACCAGATGCCAGCCGCGCGGCCGCGGGATCAGGACCGCGGTACGCTCGTTCAGCTTGTAGCGCTTGCCGCCCTGCTCCAGCGTAATCGTGCGCCGCACGGCGTCGCGCAGGTTGATCTGCCCGTCGATCATGTTGTGCCAGGTCGGGCAGTTCGCGTCCTCGAAGTCCGCCATGAAGGTCGAGGCGCCGCAGTTGAGCGCGTTGATCACCATCTTGCGATCGGTCGGACCGGTGATCTCGACGCGCCGGTCGAGCATGTCCTTCGGTTGCGACGCGATCGTCCACTCGGCGTCGCGGATCTTTTTCGTCTCGGCGAGGAAATCGGGCAGCACGCCGCGGTCGAATTCCTTTTGCCGCGCCGCGCGCCGCGCCAGCAGCTCCTGGCGGCGGGGCTCGAAACGCCGGTGCAGCTTGGCGAGGAACTCGAGCGCTTCCGGCGAGAGGATCTCGGCAAATTCCGTCGTGACGCGCGCGCTGAGGGCGACCCTCGTGGAAGCGCCCTGCGTGCTGAGGACGGATGTTTGCATTGCAGCATTCTATGAAACGCAATGCGGCGCTGCAACATGAATTCCTGATCTGAACGGAGTACGCTGACTTTCGACCAGTAAGTCAGCATTTCACATTGTGGGAAACCCCCATGAAACACAACATCCTGATTTTTGGCGCGTCGTACGGCTCCCTGTTGGCGACCAAGCTGCTGCTCGGCGGCCACAACGTGAAGCTCGTCTGCACGCCGGCCGAGGTGGAGTTGTTCAACAAGGAAGGCTCTCGCGTGCGCATGCCGGTGAAGGGACGCGACGGCCTGATTGAAGTCGATTCGCGCAAGCTGGCCGGCAAGCTGTCGGCCGACGTGCCGACGGCGATCAAGCTCTCGGGCTACGGCCTCGTCGTGCTCGGCATGCAGGAGCCGCAGTACCGCTCGCCGGGCGTGCGCGAGCTGCTCGATGCAGTAGCGAAGGCGAAGCTGCCCTGCATGTCGATCATGAACATGCCGCCGCTGCCGTACATGGCGCGCATTCCGGGCGTCGACGTGAAGGCGATCGAGTCCTGCTACACCGACGCCTCGGTGTGGAAGAGCTTCGATCCGGACTTCATGACCCTCTGCAGTCCCGACCCGCAGGCTTTCCGTCCGCCGGAAGAAAAGCTCAACGTGCTGCAGGTGCGCCTGCCGACCAACTTCAAGTCGGCGCGCTTTCCCTCGGATGCGCACACCGCGATCCTCAAGCGCCTGGAGGCCGACATCGAAGCTGTGCGCTTCGATGGCATGGAGTTGCCGGTGAAGCTGAAGGTGCACGAGTCGGTGTTCGTGCCGCTCGCCAAGTGGGCGATGCTGGTCTCGGGCAACTACCGCTGCGTGACCAAGACCGGCATCCGGCCGATCAAGGAAGCGGTGCATTCCGATCTCGAAGCGTCGCGCGCAATGTACAGCTGGGTGGTAAAGCTCTGCGTCTCGCTCGGCGCCGCCGAGAAGGACCTGGTGCCGTTCGAGAAGTACGCCGCCGCGGCGCAAAGCCTCGGCAGCCCGTCGTCCGCGGCGCGCGCCCTCGACGCCGGGGCACCCAACATCGAGCGCGTCGATCGCCTGGTGCAGACCATCGCCAGGGCGAAGGGCATGCGCTCCGCTACGCTCGACGAAACGGTGGCGCTGGTCGACGCAAAGCTCGAGTCGAACCGCAAGAAGGCGAAAGCGGCCTAACTTTCCTTATCGGGGCCGGGATCGTCCTCGATCCCGAGCTCCTGGATCTTGCGGGTGATGGTGTTGCGGCCCATGCCGAGCAGGTTGGCCGCGTCGATGCGCCGGCCACCCGTCTTCGCCAGCGCGCGCATGATCAGCGCGCGCTCGAATTGCGGACCGAGCGCGTCGAGAATGCCGCTCTCGCCGCGTGCGAGGCGCCGCTCCACTTCCTGCTCGAGCGCCGCCAGCCAGTCGGGCGCGTTCGCCGCCGCCTGATCCTTGAACTCCGCCGGCAGGTCGCCGACGTCGATCACCTGTCCCGCGGCCATCACCGTCAGCCAGTGGCAGAGGTTCTCGAGCTGGCGCACGTTGCCGGGAAACGCGAGCCGCGAGAGGTGCGATAGTACCTCGTCCGAAAAGCGCTTCGGCTCGACGCCGAGCTGCTTGCCGCTGAGCGCGAGGAAGTGGCGCGCGAGCAGCGGGATGTCCTCCGGGCGCTCGCGCATGCTGGGCAGGCGCAGGCGGATGACGTTGAGGCGGTGGTAGAGGTCCTCGCGGAAAGTGCCTTCGCGCACCCGATCCTCGAGGTTCTGGTGCGTGGCGGCGATGACGCGCACGTTGGCCTTGATCTGCTGGTGGCCGCCGACGCGATAGAAGGTGCCGTCGGAGAGCACGCGCAATAGCCGCGTCTGCAGCTCGGAGGCCATGTCGCCGATCTCGTCGAGGAAGAGCGTGCCGCCTTCAGCCTGCTCGAAGCGGCCGCGCCGCTGCTGCTGCGCGCCGGTGAAGGCGCCGCGCTCGTGGCCGAAAAGCTCGGATTCGAGCAGGTCCTTGGGCATCGCCGCGGTATTGATGGCGACGAAAGGCTTGGCGCCGCGCGCACTATGTCGGTGCAGCGCACGCGCCACAAGCTCCTTTCCGGTTCCTGACTCGCCCGTGATGAGCACCGTGGCGCTCGACTGCGAAAGCCGGCCGATGGCGCGGAAAACCTCCTGCATCGCCGGCGCCTGGCCGAGGATTTCCGGGGTCTCGCCCATCGGCTCCGCGACCTCCGCCTCGCGCCGGCTCTCGTCCAGCGCCCGCCGGATCAGCTCGACCGCCTGGTCGACGTCGAAAGGCTTCGGCAGGTATTCGTAGGCGCCGCCCTGGAAAGCGGCGACCGCGCTGTCGAGGTCGGAGTAGGCGGTCATGACGATCACCGGGACCGCGGGATGCCGCGTTTTCACCGCCTGGAGCAGCTCCAGGCCGGACTGCCCCGGCATGCGGATATCGGAGACAAGGACTTCAGGTGCGCCGCCGGAAAGCGCAGCGAGCGCTTCCTGCGCCGTGGAAAAGGAATCGAACGCGATGCCCTCGCGGCTGAGCGCCTTCTCGATCACCCAGCGAATCGAGCGGTCATCGTCGACGATCCAGACGGGTTTCATGACACCGGCAGGAGGATGCGGAATAGCGTGCGGCCGGGACGCGAATCGAATTCGATTACGCCCTGGTGGTACTGGACGAAGGTCTGCGCTAGTGAGAGTCCCAATCCTGTTCCGCCTTGTCGCCCCGAGACCAGAGGATTGAAGATCCTGTCGCGGATCTCATCCGGCACTCCCGGGCCGTCGTCCACCACTTGCAATTCTAATGCCAGCCTGTAGCGCTGCCGGAGGATGGTCGGCTGGCGCACGGCGCGAGTGCGGAACTCGATGGTCTTCGCCCCCGCCTGGGCGGCGTTGCGGGCGATGTTGAGGATCGCCTGGATGAGCTGCTCGCGGTCGGCCTGCAGCTCGGGGAGGCTGGGGTCGTAGTCGCGCGCGATCTCGACGCCGAACTCGGCGCGGACCAGGCTGCGCACCCGCTCCAGCACCTCGTGGATGCCGAGCGGCTCGATCTTCGGCGTCCGGTGCGGCGCGAGCATCCGGTCCATCAGCGCCTGCAGGCGGTCGGACTCCTGGATGATGACCTGCGTGTACTCGCGCAGCTCCGGGCGCTCGAGCTCTCGCTCGAGCAGCTGCGCCGAGCCGCGCAGCCCGCCGAGCGGGTTCTTGATCTCGTGGGCGAGATTGCGCAGCAGCTCGCGGCTCGACTGCTGCTCGATCACCATCCGCTCCTCCCGCAGCAGGCGCAGCTGCTGCTCGATCGGCCGCAGCTCCACCAGCAGCGCAAAGTCGCGCAGTTCGATCCCGGTCGCGACGCAGGAAAGAAGCAGCGGCTCGCGGCCGGGCCGCAGACAGGTGACGGTCTGCGCCGCATAGTCCCAGTGGGTGCGCGTCGCCTCGCGCAGCGAGCGCTCCAGGTCGTCGCGCTCGGCGAACAACGCCAGAAACGCCTGGCCGCGCAGCGCGCTCTCGCCGGTCGCGAACAGGTCTTCGGCTGCCGGGTTGGCGTAACCGACCACGAGATCGGCGTCGAGGGCCACGACCGCCGTGGGCAAGAGGTCCAGGCCGGCGAATTCTGCCGCGGAGGAACTCACTCAGCGCAGGTTGCTGAGCTCGCGCCGGAGCGCTTCGATGTTCTTCTCGTGGGTTTCGATGTTGTCCTTGAACGGCCGCAGGCGTTCCTCGACGCGCGCGTAGTTGGCCTCATTGCCCAAACGCACGGCCTCCTGCTCCACCAGGTCCTGCTTTGCCTTGGCCAACGCCGACTGCTCGCTGAACAACTCCTTCTCGAGGATCTCGCGCTGGCGGCCTTTGGCGGTCGCCGCCTGGGAAGGCGTCTCGCGCGGGAAGCGACCCAGCTCGCGCCCCGCGGTGGGCTTGCCCGTGTTCGGCTTCTGCCCAGGCACGACGTTGACCTCCCGCGACACGAGCGCGCACTTCTTGCCGGCGGTGTCGCGCTTGTCGCTTGTGTAGAGCGGCCGGCCGGTACCGTCGACGCACTTGTAGATCTCCGTGGCCTGCGCGCTGGCAAGCGCCGGCGACGTTCCTAAAGTCACGAAAATCAAGGCTCTAAAGAACTTCATCGAGCCTCAGTCTACCCAAAAAAGAGAAGGGCGGCTCGATCGCCGCCCTTCCTCACAGCCTTGAAAACAACCTCTTACGAGGCGTAGTACATGTCGAACTCGACCGGGTGCGTCGTCATGCGGAAGCGGGTGAGCTCTTCGTTCTTGAGCCCCATGTAGGCCTCGAGCGTGTCGTCGTCGAACACCCCGCCTTTGGTGAGGAAGGCATGGTCGTCCTCGAGGTTCTTCAGCGCTTCCTCGAGCGAGGCGCACACGTGCGGCACGCGCGCCGCCTCTTCCGGCGGCAGGTGGTAGAGGTCCTTGTCGATCGGATCTCCGGGGTGGATCTTGTTCTGCACGCCGTCCAGGCCCGCCATGAGCATCGCCGAGAAGGCGAGGTAGGAATTGGCGGTCGGATCCGGGAAGCGCACCTCGACACGGCGCGCGTTCGCGCTCGACACGAAGGGGATGCGGCACGAAGCCGAGCGGTTGCGCGCCGAGTACGCGAGGTTGATCGGCGCCTCGAAGCCCGGCACCAGCCGCTTGTACGAGTTGGTTCCCGGGTTGGTGATCGCGTTCAGCGCCTTGGCATGCTTGAGGATGCCGCCGATGTAGTGCAGCGCGAAGTCGGAAAGACCCGCGTAGCCGTTGCCGGCGAAGAGGTTCTTGCCGCCCTTCCACACCGACTGGTGGACGTGCATCCCCGAGCCGTTGTCGCCGACAATGGGCTTGGGCATGAAGGTCGCCGTCTTGCCGTACGAATGCGCGACGTTCCACACCGTGTACTTGAGGATCTGCATCCAGTCCGCGCGCTGCACGAGCGGCGCGAAGCGCGTGCCGATCTCGCACTGGCCGGCGGCCGCCACCTCATGGTGATGCACCTCGACCTCGACGCCCTGCTGCTCGAGCGCGAGCGACATGGCATTGCGGATGTCGAGCAGCGTGTCGGCGGGCGGCACCGGAAAGTAGCCGCCCTTCACCGGCGCGCGATGGCCCATGTTGCCCGACTCGTAGTCGATGCCGGTCGACCAGGGCGCTTCTTCCGACTTGATCTTCACCCCGCAGCCCGACATGTCGACGTTCCAGGTGACGCCGTCGAAGATGAAGAACTCGGGCTCCGGGCCGAAGTAGGCGACGTCGCCCAGGCCGGTGGACTTGAGATAGGCCTCGGCGCGCTTGGCGATGCCGCGCGGATCGCGGTTGTAGGGCTTCTGCTCGATCGGGTCGTAGACGTCGCAGCTGATGTTCAGGACCGGCTCATCGGTGAACGGGTCCATGCGCGCCGAAGACGCGTCCGGCATCAGCAGCATGTCGGACGCCTGGATGCCCTTCCAGCCAGCGATCGAGGAGCCGTCGAAGGCGTGCCCGAGCTCGAACTTCTCTTTGTTGAAGTACTTCACCGGTACGCTGACGTGCTGCTCCTTGCCGCGGGTATCGGTAAAGCGGAAGTCGACGAACTTCACTTCCTTGTCTTTGACGAGCTTCAATACATCATCAGGCGTCATCGCCATCTCGGGCTCTCCTCGGCCGGTTTGGTTGGTATCGTGTAGGTGTACGGGTAGCCCGGCGTTTCAGCACTTTCCGTGCCAAACGCCGATGCCGATTCCTGGGGCATTTTACTCATCCCGAGCGCACCGTATAGAGGCATCGGGGGTTCGATTGCACAATGAGAGGGCGCGATGGACGAGATCAAGAAGGCCGCAGCCGAGCGGGGTAAAAAGATGGGGCTGAGCTATGCCGGCGCGGTCCTGCCGGCGGAGGCCCATAAGCTGATGCAGGCCGGCGCCAAGCTGGTCGACGTCCGGACCAAACCCGAGCTCCTCTATGTCGGCAAGGTGCCCGGCAGCCTGGCGGTGGAATGGCAGACCTACCCCGGCAGCCGCGAAAACCCCGAGTTCCTGGCCGAGCTCGCGGCCGCGGTGCCGAAGGACACGCCGGTGATGTTCCTTTGCCGTTCGGGCGTGCGCTCGCACTCCGCGGCCGATGCCGCGACGCGCGCCGGCTGGCGCGAGGCCTATAACGTCCTGGAAGGCTTCGAGGGCAACAAGGACGCCGACGGGCATCGCAGCACGGTCGGCGGATGGCGCAAGGCCGGTCTACCCTGGACGCAGAGCTAGGCCTTCCAGTCCACCCAGCCGAAGTACGCGGTCGCGAGCACCACCAGCCCGAAGGCGATGCGGTACCAGGCGAACGGCTTGAAGTCGTGCGTCGCAACGTAGCGGATCAGCCAGCGGATGACGACGAACGCCGAGATGAACGACACCACCGAGCCGACGCCGAACACCGGCGCGTCGGCGGCCGACAGCGTCTCGCGGTGCTTCCAGAGATCGTAGAGGCCGGCCGCGATCAGCGTCGGCACGGCGAGGAAGAACGAGAACTCGGTCGCCGCCTTGCGCGACAGGCCGAACAGCATGCCGCCGATGATGGTCGCGCCCGAGCGCGAGGTGCCGGGAATCAGCGCGAAGCATTGCGCGATGCCGACTTTCAAGGCGTCCAGCCAGGTCATCGATTGCGCGCTTTCCACTCGAGGTTGGAACGATCTCCTCTCGACGATGAGAATGATCACGCCTCCCACGATGAAGGCGAGCGCCACGGGCACGGCATGGAAAAGGTAGGACTTGATGTACTTCGAGAACAGCAGGCCGAGGACCGCGGCCGGGATGAAGGCGACGATCAGGTTGCGATAGAGATTCACGTCGACCCTGAAGAAACGCGCGCGGTATTCCCACACCACCGCGAGCATCGCGCCGGTCTGGATGACGAGGTTGAAGACAGTCCAGCGCTCGTCGCTGGCGCCGAGCAGGTCGCCGGCGAGGATCAGGTGACCGGTGCTCGAGATCGGCAGGAACTCGGTCAGGCCCTCCACCACGCCGAGGACCACTGCTGTCAGAAGGTCGTTCATTCGTTATTGCTGTCGCTCATTCAGGAATGAATTGATGCTGCGCCAGTAGTCGGGGTGGGCGTCGACGGTGTTGTGGCCGGCTTCTTCCAGCGCCACCCAGCGCTTCGGCCCAGCCCATGCGTCGTACAGAAGCTTGGCATGTTCCGCCGGGATGATGCTATCGCGCGTCGCCACGAGACACAGAAGCGGCGCGGTGATCTTCGGCGCCAGCGACGCCGAATCGAAGCGATGCTTGAGCAGCAGGCTGACCGGCAGGAACGGATAGTGGCGTTTGCCCACCGCCACCATGCTGTCGAACGGCGTCACCAGCATTACCGCGTCGACGCGACGCTCGGCGGCGAGGCGCACGGCGACGCCGCTGCCGAGACTGCGGCCGAGGACGTAGATTTTTTTCGACTGCGGAGAGAACTTGTCGAACCAGAGCAGCGCATCGGCCACCAACGCCGCTTCGGAAGGCGATCCTTCGCTCGCGCCATAGCCGCGGTAGTCGACGAGCAGCCAGCCCACCGTCGGCGCGGCGTCCGCTTCGCCGAGCATCCAGGAAACGTCTTCCGCGTTGCCGCCGAAGTAGAAAACGAGCGGCGCGCCAGACGGGCCAGGAAGGTGCCAGGCGTGCAGCTTCGTGCCGTCGGCCGCCTGTGCGAACACATTTTGACCTTTCGGAAACTTTAGCCGGATGTCCGCCAATGCAGCTTCAGAAAGCGGCCGAGGCATGAAAATCAGCCGCTCCTGGAGGAGAAAGACGAGCAACGGCACGCCGATCAGCACCGCCGCAACCACCTTCAGTACAGCACCCAGGGTCACCGGCTCCATGTCTTGTCTGCTCGATAATCTTAAGGCCCCGCAGGGAGTCGGCGTTGAGAAAAAACGTGCCAGTGTCGGAGCTGCGCTTCGGCATGTACATCGCAGAGCTGGATCGGCCCTGGACCGAGACGCCGTTTCGCTTCCAGGGTTTCGTGCTCTCGAGCGAGCAGCAGCTCGAGGCGCTGAAGAAATACTGCAAGAGCGTCGTCGTCGACAGCGAGCGCAGCACCACGCTCGCCGACGCGCCGCAACCGGGCATGCAGTATTTCGGCAAGACGGTCTACACCGAGAAGGCGAGCGTCGAGCAGGAGCTCGGTACTGCGCGCACGGCGTACACCAGCAGCCACGCCCTGGTACAGGAAGCGCTGACCCGGGTGCGCGTCGGCAGCAAGCTCGACGCCGAGCGCGTGCGCGGCGCCATCCACAGCCTGACCGAGAGCGTGCTGCGCAACCCGAACGCGATGCTCCTCTTCTCGCAGCTGCGCGAGAAAGGCGAGTATGCGGAGTCGCATTCGCTCGACGTCTCGATCTACATGACGGCCTTCGGCCGCTTCCTCCAGATCGAGCAGGGGCAGATCGAGCTGCTCGGCTACCTCGGCCTGCTGCAGGACATCGGCAAGGTCCGCCTGCCGAAGGCGCTGCTGGAGAAGCGCGGCCCGCTCACCCCCGGGGAGTTCGCGCGGGCGAAGCTGCACGTCAACTACTCGGCGCAGATCCTGCGCACCACGCCCGGCCTGCCGCCCGAGCTGCCGCACCTCGCCATGCTGCACCACGAGCGCCATGACGGCAGCGGCTATCCCAACCGGCTGCGCGGGGGCGAGATCGGCCTGATTGGCGCGATCGCAGCGATCGCCGATACGTTCGATGCCATGACCGTGCAACGCCCCTACGCCGATGCGGTCGCGCCCTCCGCGGCGATCAGCAGCCTCTACAAGTGGCGCGACGTGCTGTTCGACGCCGGCCTGGTCGAGCAGTTCATCCGCTTCGTCGGCATCTTCCCGGTCGGCAGCCTGGTCGAGCTGAACAGCGGCGAGACCGGCGTCGTCATCTCGCAGAATCCGGAGCAGCGGCTGAAGCCGCGCGTAGTGGTGATCCGCGACGTCAAGGGCGTCGAGCTGCGGCCGCAGAAGCTGCTCGATCTTTCGCGCGAGCCGAAGGCGACCGCGGACGAGCCCTACCGAATCCTGCGCACGCTCGAGCAGGGACGCTTCCCCGTCACGAGCGAACAGCTGTTCATGAAATAGTCAGGCTTTCGGGTAGAGCTCGCTGCCCTTCTTCACGAACTCGATCGACTTCTCCTTCATCCCCTGCTCGACGTAGTCGCGCACGTCCTGCGTGATCTTCATCGAGCAGAAGTGCGGGCCGCACATCGAGCAGAAGTGCGCCACCTTCATCGAGTCCTTGGGCAGCGTCTCGTCGTGGAAGTCCTTGGCGGTGTCCGGGTCGAGGCCGAGGTTGAACTGGTCCTCCCAGCGGAACTCGAAGCGCGCCTTGGAGATGGCGTTGTCGCGGATCTGCGCGCCGGGGTGGCCTTTCGCGAGGTCGGCGGCGTGGGCGGCGATCTTGTACGCCATGATGCCGTCCTTCACGTCCTTCTTGTTCGGCAGCCCGAGGTGCTCCTTCGGCGTCACGTAGCAGAGCATCGCCGTGCCGTACCAGCCGATTTGCGCCGCGCCGATGGCGCTGGTGATGTGGTCGTAGCCCGGCGCGATGTCAGTGGTCAACGGCCCCAGCGTGTAGAAGGGCGCCTCGTGGCACTCCTTCAGCTGGATGTCCATGTTCTCCTTGATGAGCTGCATCGGAACATGCCCCGGCCCTTCGATCATCACCTGCACGTCGTGCTTCCATGCCACTTTTGTTAATGCGCCGAGCGTGCGCAGTTCCGCGAGTTGCGCTTCGTCATTGGCGTCGTAGCCCGAGCCGGGGCGCAAGCCGTCGCCGAGCGAGAAGCTGACGTCGTACGCCTTCATGATTTCGCAGATTTCCTCGAACTGCGTGTAGAGGAAGCTCTCCTTGTGATGCGCGAGGCACCACTTGGCCATGATCGAACCGCCGCGCGAGACGATGCCCGTCATCCGCTTCGCGGTCAGCGGCACATAGCGCAGCAGCACGCCGGCGTGGATGGTGAAATAGTCGACGCCCTGCTCCGCCTGCTCGATCAGCGTGTCGCGGTAGATTTCCCAGGTCAGGTCTTCCGCCTTGCCGTCGACTTTTTCCAGCGCCTGGTAGATCGGCACCGTGCCGATCGGCACCGGCGAGTTGCGGATGATCCACTCGCGCGTCTCGTGGATGTGCTTGCCGGTGGAGAGGTCCATCACCGTGTCGCCGCCCCAGCGGATCGACCAGGTCATCTTCTCCACTTCCTCGCCGATGCCCGAGGAGACCGCGGAGTTGCCGATATTGGCGTTGATCTTCACCAGGAAGTTGCGGCCGATGGCCATCGGCTCGCTCTCCGGGTGGTTGATGTTCGCCGGAATGATCGCCCGGCCGCGCGCCACTTCGCTCCTCACGAACTCCGGCGTGATCAGTTGCGGGATCGAGGCGCCGAAGCTCTCGCCGCGGTGCTGCTTCACCAGCAGCTCGAGCATCTTCTCGCCGGTCTTGCCGGTCGCCTTCAAACTCTCGATATACGCCTCGCGCTCGAGGTTCTCGCGCACGGCGATGAACTCCATCTCGGGCGTGATGACGCCCTTGCGGGCATAGTGCATCTGCGAAACGTTGCGGCCCTTCAGCGCGCGGCGTGGATTGCGCTTGAGGTTGAAGCGCATCTCGGCCAGCTTGGGATCATTGAGCCGTTCAACCCCATAGCCCGAAGAAGGGCCGGCCAATACTTCCGAATCGTTTCGACCGACGATCCACCGCTCACGCAGCGCCGGCAGGCCGGAGCGGATGTCGATCTTCGCCGCCGGATCGGTGTACGGCCCGGAGCAGTCGTAGACATAGATCGGCGGGTTCTTCTCGCCGCCGAACATGGTCGGCGTATCCGCCTGGCTCACCTCGCGCATCGGCACGCGCAGCGGGCCGACGTGCACTTTTCTCGAGTTGGGCAGCGGCTTGATCGCTGCGTCGTCGACGTGGGCGGTGGCGGCGAGAAACTTCGGATTGGCGTTCATGGCGTTTCCTACGGCGGGATTACCCGCATCAGGTTCAAGGGACTCTCTCACCCGCCAGCGAACACGGCGGGACCCCTACGCAAGGCGCGATTATAATCCCCCGGCCATGAATCTCGAGCAGGCGCGCACCAACATGGTCGAGCAGCAGATCCGCACCTGGGAGGTGCTCGACCAGGATGTTCTCGATCTTCTCTACCTCGTGCCGCGCGAGCAGTTCGTGCCGCCCGAGCACCGCGCGCTTGCCTTTTCCGACCTGGAAATTCCTCTCGAAGCAGGGAAAACTGCCGGCGCGCGGATGTGGCAGCCGAAGCTGGAAGCCCGGGTGCTCCAGGAGCTGAACGTCCACAAGACCGATCGCGTGCTCGAAGTCGGCACCGGCAGCGGCTATCTCACCGCGCTGCTCGCGCACCGCGCCGCGCAGGTGTGCTCGGTCGAGATCGATCCCGCGCTCGCCGCTTTCGGCCGGCAGAACCTCGAGCGCCACGGCGCCGAGAACGTGCTGCTCGAGACCGGCGATGCGTCGCACGGCTGGCCGGGCCACGCGCAATACGACGTCATCGTCCTCACCGGCTCGACGCCGCTGCTGCCCGCCTCGTTGCTGGCGCAGCTCACACCGGAGGCGCGTCTGTTCGCGGTGGTCGGCGACGCGCCGGCGATGAGCGCCCGCATCCTCACCTGCACCGGACCGGGTGAACAGCGCTTCACCGATCTGTTCGAAACGGTGATCCGGCCGCTCGCCAATGCCGAGCGGCCGTCGCGATTCAAGTTCTGAATTGATCAAGCAGATCAGCCCGGCGGCGCTGGCGGCGTGGCTTGCGGACAAAAGCCGCGAGGCGCCGCTGCTGCTCGACGTGCGCGAGCCCTGGGAGCACGACAAGGCTCGCATTGCCGGTTCGCAGCTGGTGCCGATGGGGCAGGTTCAGGCGCGCATCGCCGAGATCGATGACGACCGCGAAGTGGTCGCCATCTGCCACCACGGCGGCCGCAGCCTACAAATAGCCATGTATCTCGAGAAGAACGGCTTCTCCCGCGTGCACAACCTCGCCGGCGGCATCGATGCCTGGTCCAGGACCGTTGATGCGTCCGTGCCTACCTATTAGCAGACTCGCGCTTGTCACGGCGCTTGCCGTGACATCGCTCGGGGTCGAAGCGGAGGACCTCTTCCAGGTCTACCGGGACGCGCAGCGCTACGACGCGGCCTACTCGTCGGCGCGCCAGACGCTCGAGGCAGGGCGGGAAAAGCTGCCGCAGGGGCGCGCGCTCGTCCTGCCGACCCTCAACCTCACCGGCAGCGCGACGCGCTCGCGCTTCGACATCGACTCGAACGACCCCGCCATCTCGGCGAGCTTCGTCCGTTCGACCAATGCCGCGTCGTACACGCTGACGCTGACCCAACCGCTCTATCGGCCGCAGAACATGCTGCAATACGAGCAGGGGGAATACCAGGTGCGTCAGGCCGAGGCGACCTTCGCGCTCGCCTACCAGGACCTCGTGATCCGCGTATCGCAGGCCTACTTCGACGCCCTCGCGGCGATCGACACGCTCAACCTGGTGCGCGCGCAGAAGGCGGCCATCTCCGAGCAGCTGGCGCAGGCGAAGCGCAACTTCGAGGTCGGCACCGCGACCATCACCGACACGCACGAGGCCCAGGCGCGCTACGACCTGATCATCGCCCAGGAGATCGCGGCGCAGAACGATCTCGAGAACAAGCGCCGCGCCCTGCAGCTCGTTACCGGAAAGGAATATACGCAGCTCAAGCCGCTGCGCTCGCAGATCCGCCTGTCGCCGCCGGTGCCGAACGACATGCAAAGCTGGGTCGACCTCGCCGAGAAACAGAGCTATCCGGTGCTCATCCAGCAGGCGGTCGCTGACGTCGCGCAGCTCGAAACAAGGCGCGCGAGCGCCGGCCACATGCCGACGCTCGATCTCGTCGGCACCTACGGCACGACGCGCGACACCGGCTCGCTCCAGAGCGGGGTCGGGCGCGACATCACCACCAGCCAGCTCTCGCTGCAGCTGGCGGTGCCGCTCTACCAGGGTGGCAGCATCAGCTCGCGCGAGCGCGAAGCGGCGGCCAACTATCTCAAGGCGCGCCAGGACCTGGAAAACGCCCGCCGCACCGCGGCCCTGACGACGCGCCAGACCTATCTCGCGGTCATCAACGGCATCGCGCAGGTCGGCGCGCTCGAGCAGGCGCTCACCTCCTCGCAAAGCGCGCTCGATTCGAACCGCCTGGGCTACGAGGTGGGCGTGCGCATCAACATCGACGTGCTGAACGCCCAGCAGCAGCTCTTCTCCACGCGCCGCGATCTTGCCGTCGCGCGCTACAACGCGATCCTCAACCAGCTGCGCCTCAAGGCCGCGGCCGGCAGCCTGCGCGAAGAGGACCTCGAGGAAGTGAATCGGGCGCTACAACCGTAGCAGCCGGCGGCACGCCGCCAGATGCCGCGCGGTCGCGCCGCGATGAGCCGCGCAAAGGTCCCGTCCAGCCTCGCTCATGCGGCGCCTTTGCGCTTCATTCGCGAGCAAACCCAGGGCGCTCTGCATGGCCGCGGCCGCGTCCGGCACCTGGATCGCCGCGCCCGCAGCCAAGGCGAGCTCGGTGGCTTGCGCG
>Ga0137409_10004416_pt1 | contig 14778 bp, 13 predicted proteins | sample CZODoug1_16funga_FD_122059 | JGI IMG/M metagenome (GOLD analysis project Ga0137409, IMG submission 122059) | Vadose zone soil fungal communities from Angelo Coast Range Reserve, California, USA - CZODoug1_16fungal (Hybrid Assembly) | ecosystem: Environmental > Terrestrial > Soil > Vadose zone... | reverse complement strand
CTAGAAGGCACGTACGACGAACTAGCCATCGCCTTCAAATCCCTCGTCGACAACTACATCTCCACCAAATACCCCCGCAAAACCCACACAGTCTCGTAAACAAGTAGCCCGCTCAGACTCAACGTTTTTCGGCAGAAGTGCCCTGCTTCACCGTTGTCGCCTCGCAAGTATTATTTTCAACTTGAGTTTCCTCGGAGCCTTCCCGAAAAACGATGTCCCAACTGCACCGCTTGGCGTACTTTTTCCCATTAAATTGTAAAAGACGCGCACCCGATTCGAATGCTGAGCCGTGCGACCTGACAACAATGTCAGGCAAACTGTGCGATTCGAACTTGAGAAATCCAAACTCCTGAACCATGGAGGTTGTTAGAACCCGAACGTATCTACCGCCCAAATCTCGATAGACCCAGAACGAACAATTACCTGTGGGACTGCAATCGCACGGCCCGCCACCTTTGACCACGATAAGCCTTACTGCCTTCGACCTAAAGCTGTAGGCATCAAACGTCTTCGCGCTTTCTTGCGCAGCCTCTGGACAACCGTGTGACCTTGCTACGATCTCTTTCAAGATAGCCTTTGGCGCCGCGACATGTGTTCCTTTCCCCACATAGGTAACAGTGTTCTCCCACACTTGTGGCGGAACTTTCTGCCCAGTTCGCGCATGTGCCATACATGGAATTAAGAACCAACCCAATGCTATCAATGAAAAGCGCTTCATTTTCATAGGGCTTTCTCGATTGGACTCGTTCTCCTCACCGACTCGTACATCTGAGACGTTAGCGTCCGTATGCTAGAATTTCATTTCTATGTTCATATACAGCATTGGGCGTTCCAAATGAAAATCACCCGCGAAGACGTCATCCGCGTCGCTGACCTCGCCTACCTCGAACTCTCCGAGTCCGAGCTGGAAATTTATCGCGCCCAGATTGACGAAATCCTCGAATACATCGGCAAACTCAACGAACTCGACACAACGAACGTCGCGCCCATGACGCAAGTCCTCACCGACGACCAAACCGCCGACGCCACCCTACGCGAAGACATCCACGTCCGTAGCGACGTCGCCGGCGACGTCCTGAAACACGCGCCCGATCCCGAGGCGCCCTTCTTCCGCGTCCCCAAGGTCATCGAACGATGACAACGCGATCTTTTCCCTGGGTGGGGGCACGATATATCGTGCCCCCACGGTGTAAGCGATAACGCAAATGTCAACGAACTGGACAATCGACACCGTCAAATCCGCCCTCGTCGCCAAAAAACTCTCCGCGCGCGAACTCGCCGCCGATTTCTTCAACCGCATCGACGCGCAAAATCCCGCGCTCAACGCCTACCTCACTCTTTCCCCCGAACGCGCCTACGCCCAAGCCGAAAAAATCGACGCTCTAATCGCTGCAAGCAAACCGCTTCCCCCATTAGCGGGAGTCCCCGTAGCCATCAAAGATGTCCTCTCCACCCGAGGCATCCGCACCACCTGCGGCTCCAAGATTCTCGAAAATTATTTCCCCGCTTACGATGCCACCGCCGTCGAACGCCTCGAATCCGCCGGCGCCGTCCTCCTCGGCAAAACTAACTGCGACGAATTCGCCATGGGCAGTTCCAACGAAAACTCCGCCTACGGCCCGGTAAAAAATCCCGTCGCGCTCGACCGCGTTCCCGGCGGCTCCAGCGGCGGTTCTGCGGCCGTCGTCGCCGCGGGCCTCGCCGTCGCTTCTCTCGGCACGGACACCGGCGGCTCTATTCGCCAGCCCGGTGCGCTCTGCGGCATTCCCGCCATGATGGGCAGCTACGGCCGCGTCTCCCGCTACGGCCTCATCGCCTTCGCCTCATCCCTCGACCGCATCGGCCCTTTCGCCACCAACGTTTACGATGTCGCCGCCATCCTCCAAACCATCGCCGGCCGCGACCCTCGCGACTCCACCTCCACGACGGCACAAGTCCCGGACTACGCATCCGAAATCACGAAGCCCGTCAAAGGTCTCCGCATCGGCATTCCCAAAGACTACTTCGCCGAAGGCATGCACTCCGGCGTCCGCGCCAAAGTCGAAGCCGGCATCGCCCTCCTCAAATCCCTCGGCTGCGAACTCATCGACATCCGCATGCCCCACACCGACTGCGCCATCGCCACCTACTACATCATCGCCACCGCCGAAGCATCCTCCAACCTCGCCCGCTACGACGGTGTCCGCTACGGCCTCCGCGCCGACGACCCCACCCTCCTCGGCATGTACCGCAAAACCCGCGGCGCCGGTTTCGGCCCCGAAGTGAAACGCCGCATCGTTCTTGGCACATACGTCCTGTCCGCCGGCTATTACGACGCCTACTACCTCAAGGGCCAGAAAGTCCGCGCCCTCATCGCCCAGGATTTCCGCGACGCCTTCACCAAGGTCGACGCCATCGTCACGCCGACCTCCCCCATCCCCGCCTTCAAGCTCGGCGAAAAGACCAACGATCCGCTCCAGATGTACCTCGCCGACATCTACACCGTCACCGGCTCCCTCGCCGGTGTCCCCGGGATCTCCGTCCCCTGCGGCAAAACGCCCCAGGAAAACCTCCCCGTCGGCCTCCAAATCTTTGGCCCCGCGTTCGGCGAAGCCCGCGTCCTCCAACTAGCCCACGCCTTCGAGCAGGCCGGCGGCGCCTCCTTGTAGCGTAGCCTTTAGGCTGCGTCCGTCGCGGCAGCGGCTTTTTCGCCTCTATTCTTCGCCTTAACATCTGTGTTAATCTTAGGTCCTCTTCGGTTGTGGATCTCAAATGCCAAGGCTCGACTCGCTCCGCTCGAAACTCTTCAGCGCCCAATCCCGCTTCCTCACTGCCGCCGACACCATCCCGTTTGATCTTTGGCAAACTTCTCCCTCCCCAACCGCCTGGTCCACCGCCGAAATCGTCGCTCATCTCTGCCAAATCGAATCCAGCATCATCTCCAACTCGGATCGCATCCTTCGCCATCCCCCTCGCCCAGTTCCCCTTCTGAATCGCTTTCGACTCCCGCTTTTCCTGGCCGAATATCGCGTCCGCCGCTTCCAATCTCCGCTTCCCATCGACCCCTCTCTCCTCGCCGAAAAAGACCCCATGCTTGCCGCTCTCTGCACTGTTCGCGAACGAACTCTCGCGTTCCTCGACGAAACAAAATCGCGAAATCTCGCGCCCTATTGCTTCCCGCATCCCTTCCTCGGCATGTTCAATCTCTACGCTTGGCTCGAACTCGTCGCCTCCCACCAGCTTCGCCATGCCAAACAAGTTCATGAAATCGCCACACTTATTCCAAAACACGTAGTAACTTCGCGGAAGTAGGATATTTTTTCTCCTCGCAAAAAAAGTTGCGCCACTCCCCCGCATTACACAAAACACCTGAAAAGCAAGCAAAAATGCCCCTTTTTCGCATGCCTTCCTAAAAGTACTAGCCCTCGCGTTTATTCCCTTACAGAACGGAACGACTATTGCAGGGAATTTATGCATCTTCTAAGCTCCAATCAGCATCTCACGGAGCTGGAAGCACTTAAAGCCGTCGAGACTTTCGGACGATTTAGGGGTTAGTAGTAGTAGTTCAGGAGCAAGGCCATGGTTACCGTCAAATCGAGCCAGAAAATCTTCACCGATTCGGAAGTTGCCACTTTGACCGGCATCTGCATCGACCACATTCACAAGTTCGCCAAGACGCGCCACCTGGGCTTCATCGCTCGCGCCGCCGAAGCCGCCGGCAAAGCCGACAATTGGCTCTTCACCCTGTCCGATCTAATGGTGCTGGTTACGCTCTTCCCCAAGTGCACGCACTAAGTGGGTTCACGCTCTGACGGCCAGCGCGCCGTCTGGCCCTGAATCGTGTTTTTCCGGATGCTCTCACCCGTCGTGAGAGCTTTTTTGTTGTCAACTCTCACCGACTTGGTCTCCGCCTCTCCGTGTTCTCCGCGCGCCCTCCGTGCTCTCTGTGTTCTCCGCGTAAGCCCCTTTTCCCTCTTGATTCCTGCACTTCGCCTTGTGGTACATTGGCCCCATGTTTACCCCGGCCACGTCGCGGCGCCCTCTGTTCGTTGCCGTCCTTCTTTCCGCGATCCTTCTCTTTCCCGCCACAGCCGCAAACGAACCCGCCCCTCGTTTCAACGCTGTCACCCTGACCGGCGAAAAATTCAACAACGCCAGCATCAAAGGCAAAGTCGTCCTCCTCGAATTCTGGACCACCTGGTGCAAATACTGCGTCGCGGAAGCCGACTACGTGGACAAACTCGACAAGGAATATCGCGACAAAGGTTTAATCGTCCTCGCCATCAACGTCGGCGAATCTAAAAAGCTCGTCAAAAAATATCTCGAAGCCCATCCCCGCTCTTGCCGCATCGTACTCATGGAAGACACCAATCTCGCCGCCATGTACGAAGCCACGGTCTACCCCATCTACGTTGTGATTGATAAAGACGGCAACATCTCCGACGAACAGCGCGGCGCCGGCGGCGAAGCCGCCCTCCGCAACCTCGTCTCTCAAGCCGGCATGGAAATCACCCCGGCCGCAACCTCCGCCTCCAACTAGTTCGTCGCAAACAACGCGGCCGTCATTTCGAACGGAGTAGCCCGGCTGAAGCCGCCATTCCGTCATTTCGAAAGGAGCAAGCCAACGCTTTTGCACTTCCGATTCATTCTGATGAATCGGTTGGCTTGCGGAGAGAGAAATCTCTCTGCCCTTCGATTGACAAAATTGGGATGACCCTGAGGAAAGCTACCCACCGGAGGAATCTCTCTTCGATCCTTACTTCTTCCTCGTCACCTTGTCCACCGACCCATCCACCCCAAAATCCCACACATACAAATTAATTCCGCCCGGCAAAATCTCCGCCAGCGCGTACTCTCCCGGCAGCAGCGGTTCCCCCAACGTGAACCGGTACACATTCGGCGCCACTTCCCATCTCTGCAGCAGCACCGTATTCCGCGCTTCATCCAGTTTTTCACCAAACAATGCCTTCACCTGCTCCAGCACCCGCTTATTCCCTTTCACCGTCGCCCGCACCAACTCCACCTCCGGCCCGGACTCTCCCGGCCGGCTGCTTTTCTGTATCACCGACGTCGAATCCGGGTCCGGCGGCGCTTCCCGCAAATAAAACTCCAGTTGGGACGGATCCAGCCGCGTCCTCGCATGTGCCGTCGGCAATTCGATGTTCGTCTTGCTCGGCACAATCGGTATCGGGCTCGCAATCTGCTTCAAAAACTGTTTCTTGTCGCGCTTCGCTTCCGTCTCAGCCTGCTCCAGCAACGTCGCCTTCTTCCCTTCCACCGCAAACATTCCCTCGCCCGACGGCAAAAATAACCCAGACGCCGTCTGCAGACTCGCATCCACATCCAACGCCATATCCGTTCGCGTCGCCTCTTCCTGTTTCTTCAGCTTTTCCAGCTCCGCTTTATCCCGTGCTGCGGTCGCCGCTTCCACCTTCTGCGTCGCCGCCCAGTCAATCATCGACGCTGGAATCTCTTCCCAAGCCCCGCGCTCCAGGCTAAAGTACCGCACCCGCTCTCCATTCCGCGTGTACTCTCGCACCAGCTGAAAATTCCCGTCCTTCAAAATCAACTTCTTCCCGTTCGGCGCCCCACCCGGCAAACCAGGTTTGCTCTTCTCTTGCCCCGCACTCTGTTCCACCGGCTTACTCGTATCCGGCCCCGGCGGCGCCTGTTTACCCTGAGCGGTGAACGTCGCGGAAGGCGCTCCCAGCAAACAGCACATCCCCGCAATCAGCACTGCCAAAATTGTTCGAATCGTCCGCCCCATGTTTCCCCGTCTTATTCCTCTGATGCTAACCCTTGCGAAGTCGTTTTCTCATCCCCAGACTACGCTTCCTGCCATCCCTCTGTCATTCCCATGCCTTCCGTCCCTATTCTTGAAATGCCGAGGCACCGGCGACGTGGCTCTGCCCTTCATGCGACGCGCCTTTTGCCTTCCACCCGCGCATGTAGGGGCACGATATATCGTGCCCTCTTCGCGAGGCGACCGCACGAACTTGCATCATCGAGCCACTCGTCTCGCTCGCTCACCAACCGCGGCGGCTTCTGCACCTATTTGTAACGCCGGCTTGTCCTGGAAGGGCTTCCAGCCGGCGCTCCGTTCCCCTCGCGCTCCCAACTCCGCAACCATGGCTGCAGCTCTTCCTACATGTCATCATCTCGCCCCTGTTTTCGATCCAGTTGACTTCCCGTCTTCGCTCCTTCATCTTCAGCGCGTGGGGCCGCACCCGATGTTGACACCGAACTTCCGACTCTCTAATCTGACTTCATGGAAGTTAATTTTGATCGCCAACTCGAAGAAAAGCTGGCACGCGCTGCGGCCGAACAAGGGCGGGAAAGCGAGTCCCTCGTCATCGAAGCCGTCGAGCGCATGCTGAGCTATGAGAACTGGTTTCTGCGCGAAGTCGAAAAAGGCATCTCCGCAGCCGACCGTGGTGAATTCGTTGGACACGACGAAGTGCGCAAGCTCATCGACCGCCGCTACCCCGGCTAATGCTCCTTCGCTGGACATCTCCGGCGGTCCACGACCTCACCCAAATCTGTGACTTCATCTCTGACAGAGCGGATCCAGCGACGGCCCGCCGTGTCGCAATATCTATTTTCGAATCACTCGCATTGCTCACTCAATTCCCACAGCGCGGGCGCGCGGGACGCAAAACCGGCACGCGCGAATTAGTCTTTTCAAACTCGCCCTACCTTGCAATCTATCGGGTCAAGTCCGCCGCCGTGGAAATCCTTCGCATACTTCAGGGCGCCCAGAAATGGCCGTAGGAGAAACCGTTTGCACAACGAAACACCAATCTCCTTCCTTCCATCTGGTGCCGGATACACCATCGCCCACTGGACCTCTTTTGACCGGTGACAGAAGACCGACGGTAGAAGACCCCTTCTCGGGAACTCGAGCTTTCCACGGCCATTTTCCGTGTTCCATTTTCACTTTTCCCCTCCATCTCCAACCCTTCCAACCACTTCCGCGCCAGTACTTGTTGCGAAACTAGTACTATGACAAAAAAGTATTGACAGCCACCAAAATCGATGCTACACTTCCGTGTGAACTTCGCAATCCAGCCTCGCTCCCCCTCCCCAAAACATTTCCCTGCTTCCCTGCCCTCTCAAAATCAATTCTGGCTAACCCCCTTCTTTTCACAACCATCCCTTTTGCCTCTCCCGCAACTCCTTTCTTTTGATAACCATCTGGATTGCCTATGTCCAAATTCCAAAACTCCACCTTCGAGGTCCGCCATGAGCACTAACCCAAGCCCCATCAACAACATCGCCAATTCCGCCCCGCGCTGCCAGCACCGCTTTGCCAACTCAAGCAATGCCGTCTGCCCTCCTCCGCCGACTCGCCCCTCTGTCCGCATCACGCCAAGCTCGCCCAATCCCTCGCGGCCGAGGCAGACCATTCCAAATTCCTCTTCAAGTCCTGCCAAAGTTTCCAAACCGCGCAAGGCGTCAATCACGCCCTCGCCAATCTCTTTGAACTCGTCGCCAAAAACCGCATCTCTCCGCGTCGCGCCGCCGTCCTCGCACACATCGGCGGCCTGCTCCTCCGCACCCACGCCGCGATCGATTACGACCGCGAACTCAACATCGTCGATCCAACCAAACCGAAGCCAAAGCTCCCGCCCATGCCGGAGCCAGACCCGAGCCAAAAGCCCTCGTGACCCATCACGACCGCATTCGTATCTTCAACGGAAAGAAAGCTTAGGACTTCACCGTGGGAACAACGGTAAACGATTCACGCAAAAGATTCAGCACATCCGCAACCCGGAACGGCTTCTGCAAAAACGCGCTGCCTTCAAATCCGTTGCCACCTTCCATCGTCGCGGCAAGTTCGCCCGTCATGAAAATCACCAGCGGCTTGGTCACTCCCGATGCCTTGATCACATTCGCGGCGGCTGCGCGCCCCGAACCGGCTCCACCCATTCCGCCAAGATTCAAATCGCACAGCAGTGCGTCAAAATTTTCCTTCACTGCCAGTTGCGCAGCCTCGTCCGATGACGCCGCGCAAGTCACGCGCAATCCGTGCAGGCTCAGCCCCTCTTCCAGCAAGGAGCGGATGCTCTCTTCGTCGTCGAGCACCAGCACCCGTCGCCCCTCGATCGTCGCAGGCGCCCGCGTCGGCGCTGCCGGCACTGCGTCCGCTGGCGCGGGAGGATCGGCGGCTGCCATCTCTTGCTCCGCCGATACTGCCGGCAACACTACGGTAAACGCGCTGCCACCCGCCGGCAACGATTGCGCTTCGATCGTTCCACCGTGCTCGCGCAAAATCGCCGTGCAAATGCTCAGCCCAAGTCCCGTGCCGCCGCCCGGCCGCTTGGTCGTATAGAAAGGATCGAAAATTTTTGCCAGCGCTTCCGGCGCGATGCCGCTGCCATCGTCCTGAATCGTGATGATCACTTTGTTGCTCAGGCTTGCGGCGCGAATCTGAATGCGGCCGGATTCCCGCACTTCGCGAATCGCTTGCTCCGCATTGATGATCAAATTCAGGAACACCTGTATCAACTGGCTCGGATCGCCGACCACGCTCGGCAAACCTTCCGCTGGCTGGAAGCTGGCTTCCACCGCGTTCCGCCGCAACGAGTGCTCGTGCAGTTGCAGCGTGCGCTCCAGGATGGTGTTGATGTCCACCGGTTTTTTCGGTGTCTGCGAAGGACGTGAAAATTCGAGCAGGTTCTGCACGATCCTCGCCGCCCGCCGCGCTTGGCGGTGCGTCAAGTCCAGTTGGCGCTTCATCGAATCGTCCAGGCCCTCGCGCTCGCGCACCAGTTCCGTTACGCCGAGAATCGCCGTCAGCGGATTGTTCAACTCGTGCGCGACGCCGGCAAGCATCTGCCCGATCGCAGCGAGCTTTTCGGATTGGATAAGCTGCTCGCCCAGCCGCTTCAGTTCGGTAATGTCGCGCCCGGAAAGAACCACGCCTTCGATCTTTCCGCTTTCGTCGAACAGCGGGCTGAAGTTGAAAAGGATGCGGCGCCATTCGCCAAGTTTGTGCCGCACGCGAACTTCCAGGGAGCTGAAATTTTGTTTGCCCTTAAGAATATCGGCGTACAGCGCAAGCAGGGACGGAAGATCGTCTGGATGCGTGCGGCCGCCAAATTGCATCTCGCGCGTATCGTCGAGTTCGTATCCGAGAACTTCACGGCAACGCGGGCTGACGAAAGTGTAGTTGCCCTGCGTGTCGATCACCAGAATCAGGTCGGGGAAACTGTCCACGAGCCGTCGCGCAAATTCCTGTTCCTTGTGTAACTGCCTCTCAATTTCGCGCCGCGCCGTTACGTCCATCAGCGCGCCCTGGTAGCGCACGATTTTGCCGGTGTTGTCGCGCACCGCCGCGGCCGTATTCAAACACGTGATGGGCTGGCCGTCCTTGCGAATCAATGTGATTTCGCGGCCTTCGACAACCGGCTGGCGATCCACTTCGGCGCGCACAATATTTCGCAGCGCTTCGTCGGTAAAAACGTCCGTGACTTTTCGCGCGAGCAACTCGTCCTTCGATTCGTAGCCAAGGATGCGGACGAGCGCGGGATTGGCGTCCACGATCCGGTCTTCCGGCGTAACGATATAAATGCCTTCCTGCAGCGACTCGAAAAGTTCGGTAAAACGCGCCTCGTTGCGGCGCAGCGCGGTCACATCACGCGCAAGAATGGTGATTCCGTGCACGGCGTCATCGCGGACCATCGCATGAGCGACGCAGTCGAAATAAAAAACCGCGTTGCGGCTCTTCAAACGAACTTGCACGATACCGGACCAGTTGCGCCGTTCAAGAAAGCGCGGCATGACTTCCGTAGCGTCGGCGGTGCTTTGGCCGCCGGTTTCGTCCAGAAATTCGTTGAGCTTTCTCCCGATGATTTGCTGAAAGCTCAAGCCGACGAGTTCGGTGAAGCGGCGATTGGCGGCACGAATTTCTCCGTCGAGCGAAAGCGCGATCAGGATATCGTCGAACGAATCGATCAAGTCGCGATATCCCTGCTGCGACCGGCTGATCATTCCGAAAAGCTGTTCGAGTTGTTTGTCGTTCTCGGGAGTGACTTCGCGTTGCTCCAGGCCGCGAACGAGGCCGCGAAGTTCGGAGATCTCTCGCATGCGGCGCCAGACGTAAACGCCAAGGAGGATCACCATCGCGACGAGACCAAATGCGGCGCCCTCAAGCCGGTAGACAAAACCGCGCAGCGTCGGCCAAGAGGTCCAGATAAAAGCGGCGACGACGACAACGAGAATCAAATAGATGAGTCGCCAGAGATCGGCCTGTCGTTTCTCGAATTGTTCGAGCCGAGACGAGAGACTAACGTGTTTCGTCGAGCCGGCGGATTCGCCGCCTTGTTTCGGCTGATCGGGCTTGCGTTTTTCTGGCATCGAGCGGAGATCCAGCCGGCAGTGCTTTCCCCGCCGACCTGAGTCTCTCATTTAATTGTAGAGACAGCATAAGCCACTCTCAATCGAAGCAGCAAACCAAGTGCCCGAAACGTACCTGCACAGAGTGAAAGCGCACGCCCTGGTTCTCTACTCATTCCGCGCGCCTGAGTTTCTGGCGACCAGCATTAGACATTCGCCGAAAAGAAGAGAAAAGGACAGAAGGGCCGCGCGTATCTCCATATTCCGCTCTCTTTGTTTGGGATCCTTTTCTCTTCGGAATGCCAATAAAGTGTAAAGCCAAATCCACGGCACATAAATGGAATAGAGATAGCTGATCGGTTTGATATGCGTATGGCGCGCTTCTTTGAGCTGGAATCCCGAGACGTGCAGTTCGTACCGCAGTTCGGAGAAAGTTGCGAGACCAATGTGGTGAAGCGGGTGGCGCTGCGTTTCGTTAAGTGGGCGTGCATCGCGGCCGAAGAAGCCACTGCCAAGGAATCGAACGCGAGACCTCAAGGCCGTGATGTTTGGCGTGGTCAGTATCAACGTGCCGCCGGGTTTTAGCACGCGGTTGACCTCGCGGAGAAACGAATAATGATTTTCCAAATGCTCGATCCCTTCGGTAGAAATTACTAGATCGAACGTTTGGTCTGGCCACGGAAGAGCTCCATCAAGGTTAGCCTTCACGAAGTTGCTGCCAAGAGCTATTGCAGCTTCAGGATCAATGTCCGCGCCGATGGCGTCAAAGCCGCGTTCCCGCAGACCAAGGGTCAGGGCGGCTGTACCGCCGCACGGCGCATCGAGCACTTTCGATTTTGGTGCGAGACCGAGGGCGGGCAAGCGATTCAGTACGGCGCTTTGAATTACAGTGAGTTGCGCGTTGCTCATGCAGCTCGCCGGGGCCCGGCGTAGATTTTCTTAGTGCAGCTTCGAACGGAAACAAATTCATGAATTAGTGTGAAACTGAGCATTCGAACGCACTCTCCAAACTCGCGAAAAATGGTAGCCGGAATTGACGGCTACCGGCAATATCTATTCGGTTCGAAAAAAGAAACCAAAGGTGTCTGGCGCTTAGGTTGGTGTATTCCCGCGTTCGTTATTGTACGGAAAAATTGTCGAAGGTAGCTGTGATCAGGCTGTTGTTGTTGCCATCGTTGCTGCTCACGGCCAAGCCTACATAGATGCTGGTGGCCATGCTGATGGTCTGATTGCCGCCAACTTGGGTCCAGGACGCGCCATTTGGCGAAATGAAGGCGCTGAAGATACTTCCGTTTCGAACAAGCTTTACCCAGTAAGGCGCGTTGATAGCGCCAGAATTTGCGAAGGAGGTGCTTCCGCCTGTGGATGTACGATAGAGATAGATCCCGATGGGAGCGCCCGTCAGATTATCCCAGGTAGAGTATGCAGAGGTGCCCTCACGCGAATTCGCATTCAACGATTCTCGAATCATCACGCCAGCGCGACCGCTCGTTCCGGTCCTCATTCCAGTCACGTTAACGACTCGCGCGATGACAGTTCCGTTGCCCGAGAGTGGTTTATAGACGAAATGCATGCCATCGGCGGTGCCGTAAATGGATGGACCGGCTGCGGAAATCGTGAATGCGCCGTTGGCATACGTCGCATTTCCCTTCAAACCGACTGCTCCGACGTCACCGTCCTGCATAGGATATGGCAGCACTTTAAACGTTGCTGGATTGCTGCTGTTCATGCTGGGCGCAACTGCGACTGTCATAGGACCGGAAGTTGCGCCCGGGGGAATGGTCACGCCAACTGAAGTGTCGCTCCACGAGTCAATCTGCGTTGGCAATCCATTTAGGCGCACTTCGCTGTTGCCCTGCGTGGCACCGAACCCCGTGCCGGTGATGGTCACGCTGTTTCCTGGCAGCCCCGTCGACGTTGACAGCGAAGAGATTGTTGGCGCCGGCGTTGCTGCAGTCGTGACCGACACGTTGTCGAACAGCGCGCTTACCAGGGCATTGTTGTTGGTGTTTCCGCTGCTTACAGCCAATCCGATATAGGCATTCGTGCCCATGGCGATCGATTGCGTGGCACCGACTTGCGTCCACGCGACGCCGTCTGGAGAAAAATACGCAGTGAATAGGCTGCTATTTCTAACAAGTTTCACCCAATAAGGAGATGGTGCGTTGGTGGAGTTGGTAATCGAAGGGCTTGCGCCGACAGTGGAACGCGCTACGAAGGAAACGACGGTAGGCGATGTGCGATAAGCGGTGAAGGCATGCCCGGAAATCGACGTAAGAGATTCACGAATCATTACGCCGGCGTACGCACTTACTCCACTCTGCGTGTCGAGGACATTTAACACTCGCGCGACGATAGTTCCATTGCCGGAGAGTGGCTGGGACAGAAAGTGCATTCCGTCCGCCGTGGTGTTCATCTGCGGTCCTGCGGCAGAAACGCCGTAGACGCCTTGGGAGTAGCCAGAGTTTCCAGGCACTCCCACGGCCCCGAGATTCAACTCAGACCAAGGAGAAGTGGGCGGGAGCCACTGCGAGGCGGTGATCGTGACATTGTCGATGGTGGCGGTAACGAGGCTATTGTTGTTGTTATCGTTGCTGCTCACGGCGAGGCCGGCGTACACGTTGTTGCCCATGAAGATGGTCTGAGTCGGCCCGACTTGTGTCCATGTGGAGCCATTTGGCGAAATGAAGGCGCTGAACGAGGTTCCGCTGCGAACCATTTTTACCCAATACGGAAGAGAGATTGCTCCGGAATTACTGAAAGTTGTACTCGATCCAGTCGTGTTTCTTCTGAGGTTTATGCCAATGGGCGCGCCCGTTGGATTGTCCCAAGTGGAGTAGGCGGAATAACTGTGGGAGGAGTTCGCGTTCAATGATTCGCGAATCATGACGCCAGCTCTCCCGCTGGTTCCACTGCGCATTCCGGACACGCTAACGATGCGCGCCACGATGCTGCCGTCACCGGACAGCGGTTGATAAGCGAAGTGCATGCCGTCGGCGCTGTTGTAAATCGAAGGGCCAGCAGCGGAGATCGTGAAAATGTTGTTCCCATAGGGGCAAAATGCGCTGCCGGCAACGCCGACCGCACCTACATCCTTGTGAGCCCAAACATTGACGCCGGTTGTTGCGGTCTTGGTATCGGATGCGCTGGTTCCCGTCACTTTGAGAGCGTAGTTTCCGGGAGTGGGCGATGTGGTGGCCGACAACGTTAGAGTCGAGGTACCGGCACCATTCAGGGTGGAAGGGGAAAAAGTCGCGCTTACGCTGGACGGAAGCCCGGATGAAGTCAGTGTCGTTGCGTCCGTGCAACTACCAGAGCACTGCAAAGATACCGTACCGGTGTTTGCAGATTCCCCGCCAATGATGACTTGAGGATTAGGCTGAACGGTGAGGTAGGAATACGAAGAGAGCATGGAACCGATAATCACAGCAGCATTTACAGAGGAGGCTCCTCCACCGCTAGAACCAGTGATGCTAATTATGTAGGCGCCAGTCGGAGTGGAGGACGAAGTCGAAATTGTGAGCGTGGAGGAGCTTGAGATAGGAACGGAAGACGGGGCGAAGTTCGCAGAGGCTCCGGAGGGAAGGCCAACAGCCGTGAGAGCTACGGTTCCGGCGTAGCCATCAAAGGAAGAGGCGGAAACCTGAAATGTCGCGCTATTACCCGGAATAATGGTTTGCTGGCCAGGGGTCAGACCCAAGGAGAAAGTGCCGGTGCCAGTGACACCGACACCGGTCGGGTTTCCCATCGTCACCGGAATAATGAGCTGAATCTTGTTGGTTCCCAAGGTATACGATACGGTAATATAAGTTCTTCCTACTGCGACTGCGGTCACGATGCCTTGACTATCGACCGTCGCGACGGCGGTATTCGACGACGAAAACGAAACATGAGTTGAATGCGTTACATCCAACACAGATCCATCTTGATAAGTACCGAGAACGATTAACGGTATTGACTCCGATGTACGCTGAAACATGACGTTCGAAATTAGACTGTCGAGCGACAAGGGTGCGTCCGGGCGTTCGACTTGGATATCCACCGAATCGGACTCAACGTGGCTGCCAGCCGCAGTTGTTCCTACCGCTGTCAGGGAATATGCGCCTGGAGCGATATCGGCCGGAATCGTAAATGAAACCTGCGCCGGGGCACTCGATGCCGTGGTGCTACTGCCAAGAGGGGCGTCTGCGATTACGTAGAAGTTGTCGAAAGAAGTGCCGTTCGGAGAGGTCACCGTTACGGACAGAGTCTGACCCGGGGTTACAACGGTTCCGTTTACTGGAACAGTTATCTGCAGGGCAGGCTGCTGCGCACCTACGTAGCTTGGCAGCAGTGAGAAGGCGCAAAGAGCGACAAATGACGTGACTACGCGAGTTGGTTTGGCCAGCATGATTGGTTATTCCTCTAAGGATTGATTTGCGTCGTACTAAACGGTGGAGTGTAGACTGGCGTGTTGAGAAG
>Ga0137409_10004415_pt1 | contig 14778 bp, 11 predicted proteins | sample CZODoug1_16funga_FD_122059 | JGI IMG/M metagenome (GOLD analysis project Ga0137409, IMG submission 122059) | Vadose zone soil fungal communities from Angelo Coast Range Reserve, California, USA - CZODoug1_16fungal (Hybrid Assembly) | ecosystem: Environmental > Terrestrial > Soil > Vadose zone... | reverse complement strand
GGGAGAGAGTTCTCTCGGTCGTCACCTGCGAGGAGATTGAACGCTTGGTCCAGTGCCGCGTCGTTTCTGGCGGCATGATTCTCAAGCTCGAAGCCGCCAAGCGTGCCATCGAAGGCGGCGTCCGCGAAGTCCGCATCGTCGGCGGCACTTCGCCCGGCGCCTTGTTGCTGGCGTCGCACGCGGCGGAAGCATCCGCCAATGACAGAGTGGCGTCGATCCCTGGAACGCGCGTCCTCCGTGTGCCTTTGTCTGCCGCCCAAGCGGCTCTTTCGGCGGCATGATGCGCACCTCGCCCCAAAAGAAGTCCCTGTCGCGTTCCGTGCGCAAGCCCAAACATTCGGCTGCGCAAAGGGCCAAACCGGATACGCGCTTGCTCGACGCCGAGAAGTTCCTTCTGCCTACTTACAAGCGCCAGCCTGTGGTGATGACCCACGGCCGCGGCGCTTACATCTACGACGCCGCGGGCAAGAAGTATCTGGATTTTCTTGGCGGTATCGCCGTCAACGCGCTCGGGCACGCGCATACGCGCATCGTGAAAGTAATCCGCCGCGAAGCCGCCCGCGCCATTCACCTCTCGAATCTTTATCACAATGCCTATCAAGGCCCGCTCGCGCGCAAACTCGCCGGATGGTCCGGGCTTGACCGCGTGTTCTTCGCCAACAGCGGCACGGAAGCGATCGATGGCGCACTCAAGCTCGCGCGGCTCTTTGGACGCCAGCCGACCGAGGCTGCGGGGACGACCGCGAAGAAGCATCGCTTCTTGGCGCTTGAGAATTCTTTTCATGGCCGCACGTTCGGCGCCATCAGCGTCACCTCCACGGAAAAGTACCGCCTGCCTTTTGCGCCCCTTGTTCCCGGTGCGGAGTTCGTGCGTTTCAACGACGTTGCTGATCTCGAGGCGAAATTCGACGACACTGTCTGCGCCATCCTTCTTGAAACAATCCAGGGCGAAGGGGGAATCTATCCCGTCAGCGAAGTATTCTGGAATCGCGCTCGCTCGCTTGCCACCCAGCACGGTGCTCTCCTGATCGCCGATGAAATTCAATGCGGACTCGGCCGCACCGGCCGCTTCTTCGCCTATCAGAAATTTTCCTCGAAGCCTGACATTGTTTTGATCGCCAAGCCTCTCGCCGCCGGCCTTCCGCTCGGCGCAATTCTCACCACGGAGGACGTTGCTTCTCGCGTCTCTCCCGGGATGCACGGCACCACGTTTGGCGGCGGCCCGCTGGTTTGCGCCGTTGCCCGCGAGTTCCTCAAGATCGTCGAGGACGAAGATCTCCTCGAAAATATCCGCATGCGCGGCGCGGAGTTGCGCGACGGCCTTGCGAAACTTGCCGCCAAATTCGGCTTCATCCGCGAAATCCGCGGCGAAGGCCTGATGATCGGTGTCGAACTCTCCATCGATGGCGCGCCTTTCGTCAGCGAGGCCATGCGGCGTGGTTTGCTGATCAATTGCACCCACGATTTTGCGTTGCGCCTGCTGCCGCCCTTCATCATCACCCGCGCGCAGGTGCGCGAATTTCTCAGGCTCTTTGAACTCGTTCTTGCAACGACTCCAAAGCAGGCCTCCGCTTCGGATTCCGGCAAGTCCGCGAATCCCGAGCGCGTCGCCCTTGCGGCGGTAAGGTGAAAAAATGACCACTACGACGCTGGTTGCACCTGTTTCCTTGTCGAATGATCTCCTCACCGGGGCGGAATGGAGTCCCGCGCACACGCGCGAATTGCTCCAACTCTCGGCGGATATCAAGGCTCGCTCCGGCCGTTACGCCTCCACGCTCCACGGCAAATTCATCGCGCTGATTTTTGAGAAGCCCTCGCTCCGCACGCGTGTCACCTTCGATGTCGGCATCCAGAGCATGGGCGGCTCCGTGGTTTTCCTCGACCACACGCAGGCGTCCGCATCTCTCGGCGCGCGGGAGTCCATCGCCGATGTCGCTCGCAACCTCGAGCGCTGGGTGCAGGGCATCGTCGCGCGCGTTTACCATCAGCGTGTCCTCGAGGAAATGGCGGCGAACACCGGCATCCCCGTGGTCAACGCGCTTTCCGACAAGTTTCATCCCTGCCAGGCGCTTGCCGATTTTTTTACACTGGAAGAAAAATTCGGCGCCTTGCGCGGCTTCAAGCTCGCATACGTTGGCGACGGCAACAACGTTTGCCATTCTTTGATCTACCTGGCTGCGCGGCTGGGCGTTCACTTGCGCGTCGCGACGCCCGCGGAATACACGCCCCTGCCTGAAGTTGTCGCCGATGGCAAGCGCGTGGCCCGCGAAACCAAAGCCAAAATCGAATTGATGACCGACCCCCGCGAGGCCGTCAGCGGCGCAATGGGCGTCTACACCGATTCCTGGACCAGCATGGGATTTGAAGCCGAGGGACAAGTGCGAAACTCCGTGTTCCGGCCGTATCAGGTGAACACCGAGCTCATGTCTCTCGCCGCCCCGGACGCCGTCTTCATGCACTGCCTTCCGGCGCACCGCGGCCTGGAAGTCACGCCGGAAATCCTCGACGGCCCGCAGTCGGTCGTCCTCGATCAATCCGAAAACCGCATGTACGTTCAGAAAGCCATCCTGCATACTTTGTTCTGATCCGTCGATGCTAGTTATCGAGTCGCATCGAATTTTCTTTGTAGGGGCGCAGCCGCGCTGCGCCCCAGCTTGGCAACATCTATACGCAAGAGAGGAATTGTGATACCGCAAGCAAACAAGCCCAAAAAAGTTGTGCTCGCCTATTCCGGCGGCCTGGATACGTCGATCATCATTCCATGGCTCAAGGAAAACTACGGCTGCGAGGTCATCGCCGTGATCGGTGACGTCGGCCAGCAGGAAGATCTGGAAGCCGCGCGCAAGAAAGCGCTCGCCACCGGCGCTTGCGCAGCGCACGTCGAAGACCTGCGCGAGGAATTTGTGCGCGATTACATTTGGCCGACGCTCCGCGCCGGCGCCGTTTACGAACACACTTATCTCCTCGGCACTTCCATGGCGCGGCCCGTCATTGCCAAGCGCCAGGCGGAAATTGCGCTGAAGCTCGGCGCCGATGGCCTCTCTCACGGCTGCACCGGCAAGGGCAACGATCAAGTCCGTTTCGAATTGGCGTACAAAGCCATCGCGCCCAACGTCCAGATCATTGCTCCTTGGCGCGAATGGGACATCGATTCCCGCGAAGATGCCATTGCCTACGCGCAGAAGCACAACGTTCCCGTCGAGCAAAGCAAAAAAAATATCTACAGCCGCGATCGCAACATTTGGCACCTCAGCCACGAAGGCGGCGAGCTTGAAGATCCTGCTAGCGCGCCGAACGAAGCGATGTGGCAGTGGGTCGTTTCACCCGAGGAAGCTCCGGACAAAGCCGAAGAAGTTGAAATCGGATTCGAATCCGGCACTCCCGTTTCCGTCAACGGTTCGAAACTCGGCCCCATCGATCTTCTCAACACCCTAAATGAAATCGCCGCAAAACACGGCATCGGCCGCACCGACCTCGTCGAAAATCGGCTCGTCGGAATGAAATCGCGCGGCGCCTACGAAACTCCCGGTGGAACCCTTCTCGTCAAAGCCCATCAGGAACTCGAGCGGCTCACCGTGGACCGCGAAACCGCGCATTTTCAGCAAGCGCTCTCGCTGCGCTATGCCGAACTTGTTTACTACGGTTTGTGGTTCGCGCCGCTGCGCGAAGCGCTCGACGGATTTTTCAACGTCGCGCAGCAGCGCGTCACCGGCGCCGTCGGCCTCAAATTGTGGAAGGGCACGCTCAACGTCACGAAGCGCGTTTCGCCTTTCTCGCTCTACCGCGCGGACCTCGCCAGCTTCACCATGGGCCGCTACAACCCGAAAGATGCCGAGGGCTTCATCAATCTTTTCGCGCTGCCTGTCACCGTCCGGCCTAAAGCGAAAGCCGAGGGCAGCAAACAGTAATTGTTGCTTGTAGTGACGCAGCATGCTGCGCCACTACAAAGAAACCTTGCCCGCAAGACATTTTTTCGGCAGCGGATTTTTCGCGGCCTCGAGTGATACGAGATGACCGAACGCAAAGATGACCGGCTGTGGGGCGGACGCTTCGAGCGCGCACCGAACGAACAGTTCGACGCGTTTCAGCGCTCGTTTGCATTCGATCGCCGTCTCTTGCCTTACGAGATTGCCGTTGATCGTGCCTGGGCCAAAGCTTTGGAGCCCATCGGCATTTTCACAGCGGCAGAAGTGAAGCAAACGCTGGCGGCGCTCGACAAGATTTCCGAGCGGGCCAGGACGGATGCCGCGTGGCTAGAAAAATTCGGCGCCGGCGCCGAAGACGTCCACCACTTCGTCGAAAAAGCGCTGGTCGAAGAACTCGGGCCGCTTGGCTGGAAACTGCATACCGGCCGCAGCCGCAATGAGTTGGTCGCCACCGATTTCCGGTTATTCGTCATCGATGCTGCCGCAGAAGTTCAGCGCAGCCTCGAAGCCTTGCTGAACGCGTTTCTGCTGCAGTCAAAAGCTAATCTGAGCGTGCCCATGGCGGGCATGACGCACATGCAGCACGCGCAGCCGATTTTGCTTTCGCATTTCCTTCTTGCGCATGCCGAAGCGTTCACGCGCGATATCACGCGCCTGAAAAACGCGGCGGCCAGCGCCGACGCGTGTCCGATGGGTTCGGGCGCGCTCGCGGGAAATTCGTTCGCGATTGATCGCAACGCGATTGCGCGCCAGCTTGGATTTGCACGCATCACCGCGAACAGTCTCGACGCCGTCAGCGACCGCGACTTTGCGCTCGATTATCTTTTCGCGCTCTGCGGAATCGCCACACACCTTTCGCGCCTTGCGGAAGACTTCGTGATTTTCGCGTCGCAAGAATTTTCTTACGTCATTCTTCCCGACGAATACTCCACCGGCAGCAGCCTCATGCCCCAGAAGAAAAATCCCGACGCTTGGGAACTGATTCGCGGCAAGACCGGCCGCATCACCGGAGCGCTGCTTGGCTTGCTCACAACGCTGAAAGGATTGCCGACGAGTTATCAGCGTGACCTCCAGGAAGACAAAGAAGCCCTCTTCGCCGCGCACGATCAAGTCACGGACATGCTCGCGGTTGCGGCGGGCGCCGTCGCCTCCACGAAGTTCAACGCTGACCGATTGAAAACTGCGGCGTCCAATCCCGTGCTGCTTGCCACCGAAGCCGCGGACTATCTCGTGCACAAAGGCATTCCCTTCCGCCAGGCGCACGACATCATCGGCAAGGTGCTGCGCGAAGCCGAGAAACAAAATATTTCGTGGACAGTTCTGCCTCTCGAAACTTTGGAAAAAATCTCGCCGGCGTTTGAAGCCGATTTCGCGAAGAGCCTCAGCGCTGACGCCGCGCTGGCCGCGAAAAAAGTTCCGGGAGGCACCGCGCCCGAAAACGTGCGCGCCGCCATTGCCGATTTGGAAGCACGTCTTAACAAAAAAGCCAACAAAACAGGAGCCAAGCCATGAACACAAGCCAAGCAACGAAACACCAATCTTCCCTCGCTGCCGTCGCGGAGGATCGGAGGTCCCTTCCGGGAGCGTCGCGCTAGTCATACGGATGTCCCGTTGATAAAGCACGCACTTTCGGAAGCATCTTTGCCGCGCGGGTTCCGCTTTGCCGCGACCGCGTGCGGCTTGAAGAAAACCGGCGCGCTCGATCTCGCGATTCTTTCGAGCGACATGCCGGCGTCGGCCGCCGCCGTCTTCACACAAAATCTCGTGGTTGCCGCACCCGTTCTCATTTCCAAGGAGCACCTGCGCGCGTCGAAGGGCCGCATGCGCGCGGTCGTGGTGAACGCAGGCAACGCCAACTGCGCCACAGGCGCGGCGGGCCACGCCGCCGCCGAGCGCACCGTTGCCGAAGCCGCGAAGCGGCTTGGCTGCACCCCGCAGGAATTGTTTGTCTGCTCCACGGGCGTCATCGGCGTTCCGCTGCCACTCGACAAAATTCTTCGCGCGCTGCCGGTCATCGCGCGGCATCGCCGCCCTTCCGCGCGCTCGTTCGCGGAATTGTCGCTGGCGATCTGCACCACGGACACGCGCCCAAAAACCGCGGCAGCTTCGTTCAATATGGCAGGCAAGAGAGTTCATCTTGTCGGCTGCGCGAAAGGCGCGGGGATGATCCATCCGAACATGGCGACGATGCTGGCGTTTGTCGCGACGGACGCGGCGATTGCCCCTTTTCTGCTGCAAAAAACGCTGCACGACGTCACCGGACGCACGTTCAATGCGATCAGTGTCGATGGCGACACTTCGACGAACGACACTCTGCTCGTTCTCGCCAACGGCGAAGCAGGCGCGCCTGCGATCAAAGCGGGGACGTCCGCGCATCGAGCCTTCGCTGCCGCGCTTGAAGAAGTTTGCCGCTCGCTCGCGCTGCAAATCGTCGCTGACGGCGAAGGCGCGCAGCGCGTCATCGAAATCGAAGTGCGCAACGCGAAGAATGAAGCCGCCGCGCGCCGCATCGCGGAAACGATCGCCACTTCGCCGCTGGTGAAAACCGCCTTCGCCGGCGGCGACCCCAACTGGGGCCGCATTTTCGCGGCCGCCGGGCGTTCGGGCGTTTCGTTTGACACGTCGCGCGTGGACATCAAGATGGCGGGCATTCCCGTCCTGCGGCGCGGCCAGCCGCTCAATTTCAACGAACGCGCCGCCAGCAACAGGCTTCTTGCCGAACACGTTCCGCTGGTTGTGGACCTGCACGCGGGCAAAGCCATGGCCCGCTACTGGACCTGCGACTTCACGGCGGAGTACGTCCGCATCAATGCTTCGTATCGGACCTGAAAAAGGGTTGAAAGTCGAAAGTTCAAAGTTGAAAGTAAGAAGTGACGGGTGATTCGTAACCCCGACAATATCGGGGCGGGCCGGTGACTGGAGGCAGAGAGCGCCCTTCCGCCAGGGCCGGAATCTGCGGTCAACTCCCGTCGGTCGCACCTGATAAACTTCATAAACATTGCCGACAACGGGGCCCTCGCGGCTTCCGCCGGGACGCAAACCCCGCGCCTTCCTGGGATTTCTAGTTAACAATAACAGGCCCCCCTCCCCCTGTTTTTCATAAGTGTTCATTCTAAAGGGAGTTAAAGCAGCTTTGTTGACTTCCTCTGTATCTGGGGGACGCCTGAGGCGATACAGGTTGTAGGCGACGCCGAGGAGCAATGCTTGGCGGATCTGTGAAATCTTATGTGGTCCGCCACATAAGATTTCTTCTGTGGCGCTCGGCGTCATGTGGCGCTGAGGATGCGGGGCAGCTAAGAAGACGCACGGAACCACCTCCGACGCCACATAATTCCCATCAGAGGTCTGGCTTAGGGGAAGTCCCGGTATGACCTGATCGGGAAACTCTCCCCAATTGGGTTCTCTCCGGTTTGCTCGTCACCCAGAAGTTGACGGCCAGGTGCCAATGAGAGCGCGATCAAACTCGGCTTTCGTCATCAAACCTCTATTTCTTCTCAAAATGGTTGCCGAAGTAATAGACCCTGTGACGGGAGCCTTTCAGCTCGGCTGCATTAAGCGTCAGATCCGCAGTATTGAGGCGACGAACATCCGCATGATGAACCTTCTCCTGATCATTTACCCATCCATCGGCCGACTCCAGACCCGAGACGTTGGTCGTCAAGCCGTCAAGAAAATAATGGGATGGAATTAGAGCCTTAGGATCATATTTTCGCACGATTCCATCCACCTCAGCGCGCGTGAGGATTGTCTCGACGGGTAATACCAGCACGTCAACATTTTTCAAGAAATGGTCCAGAGCGGGATCAGGCACTGCGCGATTGTCGCCCCAGATGGCGATCCGCAATCCCCCGGTTTCAATGATCTGAATCGCGTTATCGAACGCGATCACGTTGTTTGGCGGACAGGTCTCTACGTGGAGGTCTGCAGAGGCACTACGCGGCTCATCAGGAGGCGCCAGTTCACATTTGTGCTTGTCGGCGAGGCCCGTTATTTCGATATCGCCGAGCTTAAACTGCCCAACCAAACGCTCGAGAACCATTAGCCCTTCCGGGCGCCCGACAGCATCGTGGTCGAAATGAGCGTGAGTGGAAAGAACTATACCGACCCGGATGGTGGGAAACTCGTTTAGGAACCACTTTGGGTAAACGCCTGTTGAGTCATTCCGCCAAGGATCGGTCAAAACCGTCACACCGACCGGCGACGTGATCTTGAATGCATCGTGTCCGTAGAACTCGATCTTGACATCACCTGCTCGAGTAGGGTCTCCTCCCGTTTTCTGAACGGTGATTAGAGAATTGTCATTCCATGCAGGGGAGGGAGGCACGGACTTCCCAGACTGTTGCGCACGGGCGTCACCGGTCAAGGTCAATACGACAAACAAGACGATCGGGGCTAGCGTTTTGACACGCATATCATCCTCTCGTGTTTCATGGATGACTCTACCACCAGGCCTCGATGCGTGGTCCCAGTCACTACATGACGCTCTTGTCCGGATCGTCGGCAACCCTTTGATAGGAATTATGTGGCGTTGGACTACCGCTCGCGTGCATCGGTAGCCAGCCCTCATCCCCAGCGCCACATAACAGTGGGCGCCACAGAAGAACTCAGACTGCGGCCTGGAGCGCGGGAGGAAAGTTTGCGTTTCACCACCGAGAAGATCGTTTCCACTTTCGCTCGTTGTGCATACTTTTTCTGAGGAAAAGCGCGGTACATCTGGCTGCGCAGGGTTCCTCGCGGAACACCCCGGCGAGGTTGTGCCGGAATAATGCTTTGCGCGCCACAGCGTTGCCGAATGTGCTGATGGTTCGCTTCGGAATCGAACTCGATCCGCCAGCACCAAACGGAGTGGCGCGCATCGCGCCGCAGCATCCACTAATCCCGGCAGCGCCCGCGTGTCGACCCACGGTCCTTGCCGCGCTTGCTGTGCCAACACCACCTGTTGCTTTACGTCCACCACCACCAACCACTTTAGATAGTGCCGATAGCGTGGCTTTCCGCCATTCTGCTGTTCGCTGCGGCGAAGGAAGTATGTGCTGACGGCCTGCGGGGATAACCCCGTGCCAGCGACGGCCGCGGAAACGCGCCCGTGTGTTTTGCCGCGACTCAGGCGGCGCACCGTTCCCCCAGCCCACGCTCGAGCGTGTCATCCTCCAACCGCTTCAGAAAACGATACAGGGTGGTGTGGTCCGGCACGTTCTGCAACTGCAAAACTTCCCGCAAGTCGCGATGCTCGCCGAGACGTACTTCGGCTTCGCGAAAGGTCCAGTCTTCGTAGCGCATTAAAAGCAACACCGCCAGCAACTGCGGCTGCGTGAATTGGTGTTTGCTGAAACGGCTGCGGTAGGGCGGCAAGACCCGCTTGGCCACTTCAAGGGCCACGCGGGCAAACGGCAGAAGTCCGATTTCGGCCAGCGTCCCTCCTGCTTCCTCAGAAAACACTCTTTACCCCTCACGTCGCGACGCAAATTTCACGCTGTGCCGAGCATGTCAACAGAGCCAGTTAAAGTCATTTGTTTTGATACACTTTTGCAAGTGTTCATTCTAAAGGGGCTTACGCGTGACTTTTCGCCCTGTTCTTTGCAAGTGTTCATTCTAAATGACTTACAGGTACTGCACTTTACATCCCGGGATTGCATTCCTCGACCGGGCCGCCGCAGGTGTGGCGTAAAAGTTTGAAATAAAACCTCTCGGTTGAAAGAGATACGATTCGACTTGGAGCCATGCTGGCCGGACAGAGCGCCGCTGTGCCAAGGATGATCGATGAGCAGGGAAGCTGTGCGCCGAGAGCGGATTGAGATACTCAGCGGGGCAATCATGCAAGTGCACAGCATGCTCTACGCTAACCGCCAATAAATATTACAATCTGGATATCATTCGAATCGATCTGGGAGTCTAAGATTTAAGGGAGATAGCACGAGCGTGTTGGGACTGTCCGCTGGCGGACGATTCGGCCAGTGGGGCGAAGGCGGAGGAGACTCCGTAGAAAAGTTCGGAACGCGGCTTTGTTGTCTACTGGCCGCAAGTGCCAGATGAAGAAAAACAAAGTAAACAATTACCCGTTCATCGGAATCCAACGGGGATGCCCGTACCAAAGAACAGTAACCGACAGAGTATCGAGAAACAGTGGTTCCATTGCGTCACCGCGGAGGGAGCCGGTAGGTTGGGCAGTATGGGCCCATACTCTCGCCGCGCGGGCGAAAACGAGGTGACTTCATGTGGGATGACTTCATCAGCAGGCAGATCCGGCGCACCAACCGGAACCTTTTCCTGTTTGGCACGGGCATATTAATTTTCCTTGGATTGCTCCTTGCGGCGGGCTGGCGAGACACGTACAACTTCATTTTCGGGCCATTCCCCGTGCAGAGTTCCGAGCTGGTGTCGATCTCGAATCCCGACTTGCCCAAACACTTTTTCTTGAAGGTGGAAGGCGAGGAATCGTTCGCAACGGGGATGCGCGAAGTGGACGCGGGCAACCACGACAAGATTCGCGCGGAAGTCATCGCGCTTGTAGTCGACAAGCGGCTTCTGCTGGTGAAGACACCGGCGGATAATCACCAACTGCAATTTACGGGAACTCTGACGGCGGTTCCGGCGGAGCTCTTCAACGGCGTGGCACATCAATGGGACGCGAAGCATCCCGACCTGAAGGGGGCATTCCTTCCGATCATGCTTGATGCGACGGGCTTCCGAAAAGGAGACAACCTCTGGGTGGCGCTCGCCGGGGCCGGCTTCGGCGTTCTTGGCCTGTTTCTGATCGGGATCCCTCTCCGAAGACAGCTCCAGCCTGAAAGACATCCTCTCTTTACGCAGCTTGCAAAATACGGCGGGTTGCAGGATGTGCGGATGCACATTGACTCGGAGGTTCGCAGCGAGGGCGGGGGCGAGAAATTCGGCGCAATGCAAATCACAACCAACTGGCTGATTCAAGGCGCGTCCTTCAAGACGAACGTGATGGCGACGCGGGACGTCGTCTGGGCCTATCCCAAAGTGACGAAGCACTATCACAATGGGATTCCCACTGGGAAAACGTACTCCGCGATTATCCGCGACTCCAAGGGCCAGTCCCTGGAAATCAGCGGGAAGAAGGATTCGGTTCCCAAGCTATTGGAATCCTTGCAGCGGCGCATGCCGTGGGTCCTCGTTGGTTTCAGCAAAGAGCTCGAGGCGCTGTGGCTGAAAGAAAAGCCGAAGTTCTTTCAGTTGATGGCGCAACGCCGGGCGAGCCTGGCTGGAGCGTCCCGCTAGGATTCCCATTTCCAGTTTGCGAATTGCTCGCGGAGGGCGAGTTTTTTGAATTTGCCGACGGAGGTGCGGGGGATGGCGTCGAGGAAGACGAAAGCGTCGGGGAGCTGCCACTTGGCGAACGTTTCAGCCAGGAAGGCGCGCAACTCTTCCGGCGTTGCTTGCGCACCGTCTCTCAGGACGACGGCGGCGAGCGGGCGCTCCTGCCACTTCGGGTGCGGAATGCCGACTACGCAAGCTTCTTTTACGGCGGGATGTCCCATCAGCGTATTTTCCAAATCCACGGAGCTGATCCATTCGCCGCCGGACTTTACGAGGTCTTTGGCGCGGTCCACGATTTTGACGTAGCCGTCCTCGTCCATGGTGGCGACATCTCCGGTGCGGAACCAGCCGTCGGCGGTCCAGCGACGTGCCTGGTCAGGAGCTTCGTAGTAGCTGGCGGCGACCCACGGGCCGCGGATTTCGATCTCGCCGGAGGTGACACCATCCCTCGGCGCTTCACCTTCCGGACGCATCAGGCGAACTTCCACAAAGGGTGCGGGCCAGCCCTGTTTGGCGCGGACTTCATACTTTTTGTCGTCGGGCCAGTCGAGCATGTGCGGGCGGAGTCCGCCGGAAGTGCCGATGGGAGTGGTTTCGGTCATGCCCCAGAGATGCTTGATCTGCAGGCCGAAACGGTCGAGGCGGCGAATGAGCTCGAGAGGCGGAGCAGTGCCTCCGCAGACGACGCGGACGGGGGCGTCGAATTTCCAGCGGCCCAGATTTTTTTCAAGCGCTTCGAGAACGGCGATCCAAACGGTGGGGACGCCACAAGCGATGGTTACGCGCTCGCCGACCATAAGGCCAAGAACGCTTTCCGGATCGACACACGGACCGGGGAGAACCAGGCGCGCACCGAGCATGGTGCAGGCGAAAGGCAGCCCCCAGGCGTTGGCGTGGAACATGGGAGCGACAGGCAGGACGGTGTCGAAATGGCTCATGCCGAAAACTTCGCCAAGGCCGCAAGCGAAGGAGTGCAGCACCAGGGCGCGGTGAGAGTAGATGACGCCTTTTGAATAGCCGGTGGTGCCCGACGTGAAGCACATCGCTGCGCCGTCGTTTTCATCGATCACTGGGTAGAGGAAATCGTCGCTGGCTTCAGCGAGCAGCTCTTCGTAGTCGAGAAATCCTTCCGGTACGCTCCCACAACCATACGGAACGACTATCACTTTTTCGAAAGGCGCGTCGGCACGGAACTTCTCGTAAACCGGCAAGAGTACATCGTCAATCAACAGGAAGCGGTCGCCGGCATGCTTGGCGATGCCGGCAATTTCATGCGGATGGAGCCGAAGATTCAAGGTATGCAGAATGCCACCGGCGCATGGAACGCCGAAGAATGCTTCGAGATGGCCGGAGTGATTCCACATCATGGAGGCCACGCGGTCGCCCGGCTGCAATCCGAGTTTCGTCAATGCCGCCGCGAGCCGGCGCGCGCGCCGATAGAAATCGCCATAACAGGTGCGCGCGATGGACTTGTCCGGTTTGCGGGAGACGATCTCGACGCGCGAAAAGATATTCCCCGCGCGCTCGAGAATGGTGGGCAGCGTCAACGGAAAATCCATCATGGTGCCGCGCATAAGGCCTCTTGGGCGGGGAGCAAATCGGGCGAATCGTATCATTAAATCCGCCGCAAAGGGGAAAGGCGCGGCAGAGCTTTCCGGGCAATTCGCCCCGCCGCTTCGGGACAATTTCGGGACAATTTCAGTTGCAAAAGGGGTTAATTTCCGAGACGATGCAGCAGACCGCTGAAGCAACGGTCTCGCGCCTGGGGTGGCTCGGCTTCTCGGACTTCCCATACACGATTGCTGTCTCTTCAGCGCGCTCCGCGACTCGCATTTTAGGTTCCGGGCAGAAGGAGCAAGAGGTGAAGAAGCTCTATATCGGTAATCTTCCGTTTTCCGCGACGGAAGACCAGCTCAACGAGTGGTTTTCGCAGATCGGCGTAACTCCCTCCGGCGTCAATCTGATTCGCGATCGGTTCACGGGACAGTCGCGCGGCTTCGCTTTCGTCGAAGTGACGAATGACGAAGAAGCGGATAAGGCCGTGAACTCCCTGAACGGTCAGAATTTCGGGGGGCGAAACCTCGTAGTGAATGAAGCACGTCCCCAGGCAGAGCGCGGCGGCGGCGGTGGTGGCGGGCGAGGCGGGTACGGCGGCGGACGCGGCGGCCATGGCGGTGGCGGCGGTGGACGTGGCGGCCACGGTGGCGGTGGCGGGCGCGGCGGAGATCGCGGCGACCGTGGCAATCGCTGGTAAGCAAGCCCTTCGAGTCTGAAAGCGGTGCCCCGGCTTTGGTCGGGGCGCTTAAGTCCCTCTCAGAGAATCCTCAGCGGTACCTCTGCGTCAATCATCCATCGTTGCGGCTCTCACTTCCGCCGGTTTAACGCGTCCCATCCTATGGGACAGCAGCCGGCAATAAATTGCTGCCCGCAGACAGGACTTCGCGAACGAGACTCCGCGCTGGTCAAAATAGGCGAATGTTCGTAGTATCCCGCGGCATGTAACGGGGTTAGTGGTTCCTCAACAGCAACACAACGGGAGTGTGGCCTGTAATGAAGACGTTCCTTGGTCCGTCTTCCCCGGCCCGTCTCGGGAAACAATTCGTCCCGTAACGTGTTTGAAACAACAGGCAAGGAAAATAGATTGCCGGCCGGTTTATGAAGTATATGAATAGGCCGCAGAACATCGGTACTGGTCCCTAGATGGGATGCGCGGCAGGAGGCAAGCGAACCTTATGGGCCGACCGCGCATCCAAATGGTTGAGGCAAGCGTAATAGCGAATAGGTTGACCTTTTAGTGGTTAAGCGTGGCATGACGACCTGGCACAAACGCGATTGGGAGCAATTTTACGAGCTGGCGCGCCGTCCGTGGCGGCGTCATCGCCCGCCCCGGCCGGTGTATCCGACTGGTTTGAATCGTGTGCTGCCCGCGCAGGGTTTCAGCTTGTCGGAGCTCGACGATGCGGGTGTGGATCTCGACCTTGCCGAGAGTCTCGGTCTGCCGGTGGACGCCGGGCGCGTCGGCGCTTACGGCCCGAACGTTACTGTTCTGCGCGATTTCATCCGATCTTCGCGGCAGCCACTGTAAAGCTCCTCAAGTCGTAAATCGGAATTCACTGAAGGTCTGTGTTTGTGTGGAACGCAGGAAGCGCGTAAAATAAGCGTTTCGCGCGAACTCCATGGCCACACCGTTCCATATCATCTCCAATTCGCCGGCGCCGCTGGTGCCGCCGCCGGGTGCGCACCCGCGGCCCGATTGGTTGCGCGTCAAGTTTCTCGGCGGAGAGCGGTACCAGGACCTGAAGCGCATCATGCGCACGCTCGACCTCCATACAGTCTGCGAGAGCGCGCGCTGCCCCAACATGGGTGAATGCTGGGAACATGGCACCGCGACCTTCATGATTCTGGGGGACATCTGCACGCGTGCTTGTGGGTTTTGCGCCGTGCCTTCGGGCAAACCATTCGGCCCGCCGGATGAAGAGGAACCATTTCGCGTGGCGGAAGCCGTGGCAAGAATGGGATTGCGCTACGCGGTTGTGACTTCCGTGAACCGCGACGACCAGCCCGACGG
>Ga0137409_10004412_pt1 | contig 14785 bp, 13 predicted proteins | sample CZODoug1_16funga_FD_122059 | JGI IMG/M metagenome (GOLD analysis project Ga0137409, IMG submission 122059) | Vadose zone soil fungal communities from Angelo Coast Range Reserve, California, USA - CZODoug1_16fungal (Hybrid Assembly) | ecosystem: Environmental > Terrestrial > Soil > Vadose zone... | reverse complement strand
TCCGCCTACGACGTCATCGCCAGCTTCTATCGAAATTACCTGATCAAACCCACTCTCAATCACTTCATCACCAAGACCTTTGCTCCCCGGACGGAGCTGATCCACGCGGGGTGTGGCGGCGGCGAGGTCGACGTGGATGTCGTGCGTTACGCCAGCGTTACGGCCGTGGATATCTCTCCCAAGGCGGTCACTCGCTACCAGACCGATCACGGCACGCACGCCGAATGCCGGGTAATGGATATTTTTCACTTGTCAGACATCGGGCACCGATTCGACGGCCTCTACAACCTCGGCGTCATGGAGCATTTCGAAGAAGACCAGATCCGGCTGATCCTTGCCGAGTTCAACAAGACGCTCAAACCAGGCGGTCGACTGATGCTGTTCTGGCCGCCGGTCTACGGTTTGTCGGTCATTGCCCTGGGGGTGATTCACTTCGTGCTGAACCGGATACTGCGCCGCGATATCCAGTTGCGCCCACCGGAGCCGACCAAGGTGCGCTCACGAAGGCAAATCGAGAGCTACTTGAAAGACTCCGGCTTCGATCTGGAATCCCTTTCGTTCGGAATCCGGGACGCATTCACCTATGTCGTTATCATCGCAGTGAAGCGTTAGGCTCTCCGGCGTACATGTGGTCCGTGAAGTCATGCACCGGCAGTGCGCCGATGCGCTTGGCCCATTGCGCGATGATGCCGGGCGCGATGGCGTTGGCCAGCGTCGCGGGGTAGCGCTAGGCGCTGCTGCCGCCGGCGAGGGTGATGCCCTTCATGCGCGTTCTCTCCCGCCGTAATTCAGGTCCACCCAATTGCGGTAATCGCCGCTGGTAACGTTGTCCACCCACTTCGCGTGATCAAGATACCATTCGACGGTTTTTCTCAATCCCGTGTCGAACCGCTCGCGCGGTTTCCACCCGAGCTCGCCGCGAATCTTGGTCGTGTCCATGGCATAGCGCCGGTCGTGGCCGGGGCGGTCCTTGACCAAGGCGATAAGCTTTTCGTGCGGGGCGGCGTCCGGCCGCAGCTCGTCCAGGATGGCGCAAATCGTTTTCACCACCTCGATATTGGTCTTTTCGGCCGAACCACCGATGTTGTAAGTCTCGCCGGGACGCCCGCGCTTCAACGCCAGGCGCACGGCTTCACAATGGTCGGCGACATAGAGCCAGTCGCGCACATTCCTGCCGTCGCCGTAGACCGGGAGCGGCTTGCGCTTGACGGCGTTGGCGACCATCAGCGGAATCAGTTTCTCCGGGAACTGGTACGGCCCGTAATTGTTGGAGCAATTGGTGGTCACAGTGGGCAGGCCGAAGGTGTGGTGGTAGCTTCGCACCAAGTGGTCGGAGGCGGCCTTGGAGGCGGCATAAGGGCTGTTGGGCGCGTACGGCGTGGTTTCCGAGAACGCCGGGTCGTTCGGGCCGAGCGAGCCGTAGACTTCGTCGGTGGACACGTGAACAAAACGGAACCGCGCCTGTTCCGGCGGCGCCAGTTCCGACCAGTACGCGCGCGCTTCCTCGAGCAGGGAAAAGGTACCCACCACGTTGGTCTGCACGAATTCGCCAGGGCCGTGGATCGAGCGGTCCACGTGGCTTTCCGCGGCGAAATGCACGATCGCTCCCGGCCGATGTTCGCGCAACAGTTTGCCGACGAGCGTGCGGTCGTTGATGTCGCCCTTGACGAAAACGTGCCGCGCGTCGTCCTTAAGGCCTGCCAGGCTGCCGGTATTGCCGGCGTAGGTCAGTGCATCGAGATTGACGACGGGCGTCTTTTCGCTGGCAAGCCAGTCGATCACAAAGTTCGCGCCGATAAAGCCGGCGCCGCCGGTGACCAGTATCAAGCGCGGTCCTTCGTCCTGTCTCGGCGCATAGAGGTTAAGTACCTGAATTGGAATCGTTGTTTGTGGCCGCTATTCTATGCGTAAAGGGCGATTCAGTGTAGGCTACAAGAGCGGTGAATAGTAAATGGTGAATAGGAAATAGTAACAACAGCGAGTCGGCGGGCAGTTTCAGTTTGCTATTTGCAATTTCCCATTCACTATTTCCCATTCCCTATTCCCTCAGTGCAACGAATCCTGCTGGTGAAGACTTCGTCGCTGGGCGATGTCGTTCACAACCTTCCCGTGGTGAGCGACATTCGTGCCGCCGTGCCGGGTGTCGAGATCGATTGGGTGGCGGAAGAGTCATTCGCCGCAATACCCCGCCTGCACCCCGCGGTCTCACGCGTTCTGCCGGTTGCGATCCGGCGCTGGCGCTCGGCGCTGCTGGCCGGTGCGACGCGCGCGGAGATTGGCGCATTCACGCGTGAACTCAAGCGCGAGCCGTACGACATGGTGATCGACACCCAGGGCCTGCTCAAGAGCGCATGGATCGCCTGGATGGCGCCTGGTTTGCGCCACGGCCTCGATTTCGCAAGCGCGCGCGAGCCCCTGTCGCTCTTCTACGACCGGGTCCACGCCGTGCCGTGGACGATGCACGCGGTGGAGCGCAATCGCACGCTCGCCGCGCGGGCTCTGGGCTACGCCGTGCCCGTGAGCGTCGATTACGGTATCGGCGCAGCCGCCGCGCGCTTCGTATGGCTGCCGCAAGGTCGCTACGCGGTGCTGGCTCATGGCACCAGCGCCCGCTCCAAGCTTTGGCCGTTGGAACGTTGGACCGAGCTCAGCGCGCAATTGGGCATACGTGGCATCCGCAGCGTGCTGCCCTGGGGCAGCACGGCGGAACGGCTGCGCGCGGAGGAGATCGCGCGCCCAGTCCCGGGCGCCGTGGTGGCGCCAGGTCTGTCGCTTGCGGATGCCGCAGCGGTGCTCGCCGGCGCGGCGGCGGTCGTCGGGGTGGACACCGGCCTCGCGCATCTTGCGGCCGCGCTCTCGGTTCCGACGGTCGGCGTCTATTGCGCGACGGATCCGGCCGCAACCGGTCTTTATGGCTGCGCCCGCGCGGTCAATCTGGGCGGCGTCGGGACGCCGCCCTCGGTGCTCGATGTGCTGGCCGCGCTCGATCGCCTTCTCGGGGAATAGAAAATGGGGAATAGGAAATGGGAATACGCTAGAGCGCAATGCACGGCCGTTCCCACTTCCCATTTCCTGTTTCCTATTTACCAGTGATGCGCTTTCTCTACACACTGCTGCTCTACCTACTGCTGCCGTATGCACTGCTGCGCCTTCCGTGGCGCGCGCGTCGTCAGAGAGGTTACCTGGAGCACGTCGGCGAGCGTTTCGGGTATTACGCTCAGAGTGCAGACGGTCCGTTCATCTGGGTGCACGCGGTCTCGGTGGGCGAGACCCGGGCTGCCGAGCCGCTCATCCGGGCGCTGACGGCCCGGCATCCACGGCACCGTATTCTTCTGACCCATATGACGCCGACGGGGCGTGAGACCGGCGAGACGCTGTTCGGTGAGAACGTCGTCCGCTGCTACCTGCCGTACGATTATCCAGGCGCTGTGGCGCGGTTTCTCCGGCAATTCCAACCGCGGGCCGGCGTTCTGATGGAAACCGAGATCTGGCCCAACCTGATCCACGCCTGCCGCGGGCGCGATATTCCGCTGTACCTGGTCAATGCGCGGCTTTCGGAAAAATCCTACTCGGGTTACCGGCGCTTTCCGGGGCTCGCTCGCGAGAGCCTTGCCGGTTTCACTGCCATCGCGGCACAGGGCGCAGATGACGCGCAGCGTCTGACCGATCTCGGCGCAACCAGCGTGCGTGTGACCGGAAACGTCAAGTTCGACGTTACTCCGCCGCCGGCGCAGCTCGAGCTCGGGCGCGAATGGCGCCGTGATTTCGGGGCGGGGCGGCCGGTGCTGCTCGCCGCCAGCACCCGCGAAGGCGAGGAGGCGCTGCTGCTCGACGGGCTCGCGCGAGTCGACGTGCCGGGGCTGTTGACCGTCATCGTGCCGCGCCATCCGCAACGCTTCGAGGAAGTGGCGGACCTGCTCGCGGCGCGCGGGGTCCACTATCAACGCCGCAGCGAAAACGCGACGATCGCGGCCGGAACCCAGGTCGTGCTCGGCGACAGCATGGGGGAGATGTTTGCCTACTATGCCGCGTGTGATGTTGCGATCATCGGTGGCAGCCTGCTGCCGTTTGGAGGACAAAACCTGATCGAGGCGTGTGCTGTTGGGAAACCGGTGCTGATCGGGCCTTCCACTTACAATTTTTCGGAAGCGGCCGAGCTCGCGGTCCGCGCCGGGGCCGCGATCCGGGTGCCTGACGCGGCAACGCTGGCTAAGGAGGCAACACGCCTGTTACGGGACGCTGACGCAACGCAACGCATGGCGCAGGCGGCGCTCGCTTTCTGCGCCGAACACCGTGGCGCCAGCGAAAAAGTACTACAATTGCTCGAGTTCTGACTGCGCGCGGGCGGCTGGAATGAGCCTTCCCGTTTCTGCTGTTTCATCGAGCCCGCCTTCTCGCGGTTGATCAGCCGACCGGCTCGTTCGGAAATCCTGGTGGCAATCGGTACTCGCTGTCTTCCGTGACAATACGACCGACGCGCTGATCGGTCTCCGACATTGGCAGTTCGGGGACCAGTTGTAGCGAGAAAGCCGCCGCGACCAGCGCGGGCTGCGGTAACCCCAGGCTGCGGATGAATCCGTCGTAGTAGCCGCCGCCGTACCCCAGCCGCTCGCACCGCTCGGTAAATGCGACGCCCGGTACCAAAACGAAATCAACCTGTGAGGCGCGCACTGGCCGGCACAGGGACGCGTCGGGTTGCCGGATGCCCCATACGCCCGCCTCGAGTTGCCGTTCGAGATCTTCAACCCCGTAGAGCTGCAGGGCGCGGCTACCGCGCACCACCCGGGGCAACACCAGCATCTTTCCCTGCTGGAACAGGTTCGCGATGAATTCGCCCGTTTCAAACTCGCCGCCGAAACTCACGTAGGCCATGACGCAGCCGGCCCTACGGTAGGTGTCGAGTTCGAGCAGCCGCGCCGTGATGCGTTTGCTGAGCGATCCGCGCATGGCGACGTCCAGCGCATCGCGCCGCGCCAGGACTTGCTTGCGAATTTCGCTTTTGGGGGTAATAGGGGGACGGAAAACGGGTCATGGACGAGCAGCTCGATGCGGCGTTCGCCGCATCGCTCATCACCCGTCACGCTTTTATTTGTCGAGCCAGGCGTTGACGAGCGCAACATCGTCCTCGATGAGCTGACCGGTGGCGGATTTCAGCCGCAGCATCGCGAGGATATAGTTGTATTTCGCCTGCGCCAGATCGCGCCGCGTCTGCGACAGTTGTTGTTGCGCGTTCAGCACGTCGATCTGTGTTCGCACGCCCACTTCCTGGCCGAGGCGGGTCGAATCGAGCGAACTCTGGCTGGATACCAGGGCGGCTTCCAGCGCCCTGACCTGGGCGATGCCGCTGGTCACCCCAAGAAAGGTCTGGCGCGCGGTGAGCTCGGCGATTCGCCGCGCGTTTTCCAGGTCCTGCTTGGCCTTGTCCTCGTTCGCGACCGCCTCGCGCACGCGCGAGCTGGTGAGGCCACCTTGGTAAATGGGGATCGCCAGCTGCACGCCGACCACCCTGGTGGCGGTGTCGTTGCCGGGGCCGCCCTGGGTGCCCGAACCCGTACCCGAGTCCGAGTAACTGGCAAAGGCGTCGATCGTGGGGCGGTGCCCGGCGCGATTGCGACCGATCTCCTGCGTGGCGAATTCCAGGCCTGCCCGACCGATGCGCACCTGGAGGTTGTTCTCACCCGCCTCCGCGACCCAACGGTCCATGTTGGCAGGCTCGGGCGTGCGCAGGCCGAAGCGCTTACCGAGCGGCGAGATTCCGGGCGCAGGGCGCCCAATCAGGAGCTCCAGCTGGCGCTTCCTGATTTCGAGGTCGTTGCGCGCCGCGATTTCGGTCGCAGTGGTGAGGTCGTAGCGCGATTGCGCCTCGTGGGTGTCGGTGATGGTGGCGGTGCCGACCTCGAAGTTGCGCTTGGCCTGCTCGAGCTGCTGGCCGATCGCGGCGAGTTGCGCCTGCGCGAATGCCACCGTGTCCTGCGCCAGCAACACGTCGAAATAAGCCTGCGCTACGCGCAGGATCAGGTCTTGCGCCGCCTGCGCGAACACCGCATCCGCCTGCGTGACCTGGGTCTTCGATTGCTCGTAGGCGGCCAGGTTTTGCGGCCGGTAGAGCGGCTGACTCACCGACAGGCTGAACACGTTGGAGTTGAACTGTGCGTTGCTGGGTGAGATGACCGGGCTGCGGAACCGCAAGTCGCGGTCGTTGTACTGCGTGGAGGCGGACACGGTGGCTGAAGGCAGCAAGCCAGAGAGCCCCTGCGGCAGCTTTTCCTGGCCCGCGCTCCACGCTGCGCGCGCCGCCGCGTACTGCGCATCCGAACTCTGTGCCTGGCGGTAAATTTCCAGCAAGTCGGCGCCGCCGGCTGGCGCGCAGCCGATCAAGAGCAGCGCGCAGACTGCGATGCGATTCATCATCTGGTCAGAGTTCATCCGCGATCAGGAAAAAGTGCGGGCGTGTCAGAACACAAATTTCGCGGGCTGGAGCGCGTTCTTCAGCGGCGTGATGCAGGTCTCGAACAAGCCGGTCGTGTTATAGACGCCCGTCGACACGCAGGAGATGACCTGCGCTTCCATCACGGGCGGTTCGCCCACCACCGCGATTAGCCGGCCGCCGGCCTGCAGGCTCTTGGCAAATGCATCCGGCAGCACCGGCACGGAGCCGGTCAGGACGATCGCGTCGTAGGGGGCATGGCGGTCCCAGCCGCGCGCGGCGTCTCCCGCTTCCAGCGTGACATTGGTGATGCCGTGCGCGGTCAGCCTGGAACCGGCAGACTGCGTGAACTCGGCAATGATCTCCACGCTGTAGACGTGACCGCCGAGGCTCGCGAGTAGGGCGGTCATGTAGCCGCTGCCGGTGCCGACTTCCAGGATCTTGTCATCAGGCTTGAGTGCCAGTTCCTGCAGCATGCGCGCCTCCATTTTGGGCGCGAGCATCTTCTCGCCAAGCCCGAGTGGGATTTCCATGTCGGCGAACGCGAGCGCGCGGTACTGGATCGGCACATAATCCTCGCGCCGCACGTGCAGCAGCAGATCGAGCACCCGCGGGTCCAGCACTTCCCAGGTGCGGATCTGCTGCTCGACCATGTTGAAACGGGCCTGTTCGAAGTTCATGGACGTCATGGCGGGAAGGGAGCCAAATTTTACCATCATCGCCCCGCTACGGCGGCCCCGGCGCTGGGGGGCCCAGCGATGGAGGGAGTTGGGCCGGGACGGGCCATTACCCCATGGCGTGCCCGTCAAACTATAATGGTCGCCATATAACAAACGAGGCCGGAAGTGCTGTGCCGGCCCAGGACACCCGCTTGATCATTCCCGGTAATCTGCCATCGAGGACAGGAGCCACCTTATGCATCTGACCGAGAGGCGCATCGGCAACACCCTGATGCTGGCGGCATCGGGCCGGATCGATCACGCAAGCGCGGAGGGCTTCAAGACGGCCCTGCAGCCGCACCTCGCGCAGTGCAAGGCGGGCGGTGACGTCGTGGTCCTCGATTTTTCCGGGGTCGAATACATCAGCAGCGTCGGCCTGCGCGCGCTGATGATCGCGGCCAAGCAAGTGAGATCCCAAGGCGGTGCGATCGCAGTGGCAGCGCTGCAGCCGGTAGTCAGGGAAATCTTCGAGATCAGCAAGTTCACCCTGGTGATACCGTGCTTTGCTGGCGTGCGCGAGGCGCTCGCTGAACTCTCGCCCTCGGCCCTTGCCGCGTACGGGGCCGCGTGAGCGAAAGCCGCCGGCCATGCTGATCCGCTTCTGGGGTACACGCGGTTCGCTGCCGGTTTCCCTTGGCACTGCTGCGCTCCAGGAAAAGCTTGTCAAGGCACTGCTCGCTGCATCCGGAAGAAATCTCGACACCGAGGACAAGGCGCGTGCCTTCGTCACGGGCATGCTCGATTTTGCGGTCTCCCATACCTTCGGCGGTAACTCCTCTTGCGTGCAGATCGACATCGGCGGCGGCGATTACGTCATCTGTGATATGGGAAGCGGCGCGCGTGAACTCGGCAACAGTATCCTCGCCGCCAATACGCAGCAGAAAACGAACACCTTCCACGTGTTCCTGTCCCACCTGCACTGGGACCACATCATGGGGTTTCCCTTCTTCGTGCCGGCTTACCGTCCCGGCAACCGCATCCGCATCTACGGTTGTCATTCTGCTCTGGAGCAGGCGTTTCGCATGCAGCATTCATCACCGTCTTTTCCGATCGAGTTCGACCGGCTTCCGGCGAAGATCGAGTTCGTGCAGCTAACGCCGGGGCAGCGCTACGACATCGCCGGCCTCGCGGTGACCGCGAAGCTGCAAGCGCATTCCGGCGATTCGTTCGGATACCGGTTCGAGCATGGGGGCAAGAGCGTCGTCTATTCGACCGATTCCGAACACAAGCTCGAGGATCTGGGCGAGGCTGAGAGCTTCGCTTCGTTCTTCCGCGGTGCCGATCTCGTGATCTTCGACGCCATGTATTCGCTTGCCGACGCGATTTCGGTCAAGGAGGACTGGGGCCATTCAAGCAACATCGTCGGCGTCGAGCTGTGCCAGATGGCGGGGGCGAAGCGCCTGTGTCTGTTTCACCACGAGCCGATCTCCGACGACGAGCACCTCGTGGGGATCTGGCGGGAGACACGACGGCTCGAGGAGATCACCCGGTCCGACGCTCCGCTCGAGATTCTTGCGGCCTACGACGGTCTCGAGATCGTGATTTGAGAGCACCGTGAACGCAGCGCCGGACTCCACCGCGCGGCGCTGGGCATCGTCAGTCATAATCCTGCGCGGTCGTCCCCTGGCGGTGCTGGTGTTGGTGCTGCTTGCCGTTCTGATTGCCACGACGGAGCCGCAGCCCGTCGAGCGCTTGCGACACGCCGGGTTTGATGCCTATCAGCGGCTGTTGCCGCGGGAGCGGGAGAAAGCGCCGGTAATCATCGTCGAGATCGACGAGAAAAGTCTCGCGCGGCATGGCCAGTGGCCGTGGCCGCGCACGCTGCTGGCGCAGCTCATCCAGCGCATCGGCGCGGGCGGGCCGTATGCGATCGGCCTCGACCTGATTTTTCCCGAGCGCGACCGCCTGTCTCCCGGGCAGCTCGCTGAGTCGTTGCCGGGGCTGGACTCAGGGGATGTCGCCCGACTCAAGGCATTGCCCAGCAACGATTCGGTCCTCGCGCGAGCAATCGCCTCCGCGCCCGTGGTGCTGGGCGTCGCGGCCTATGATCGCTCGCAACTGCCGGCCAGCGCGCGGCTGCATTCGGGATTCGCGCCGGCGCGACAGCGCGGTGGCGACGCGCTCGCGTTCGTGAGCGGCTACGACGTGGCCCTAGCCAACTTGGCGGAACTGGAGCGCGCGGCGGCCGGCCACGCGTTGCTTTCCGCCGATATCGAAAGCGGCAAAACGCGGCGGGTACCACTTGTCTCGCGCGTGGGAGACGCACTGGCCCCGTCACTAAGCCTGGAACTGATGCGCGTCGCCGCCGGGCGGCCGGCATTCGATGTCCGGGTCGGGCCTCACGGCTTGGACGCGGTGGGCGTGGAGGACATCATCGCGCCGACGCAGCCCGACGGCCGTATCTGGGTCCACTACAGCCGTCACGAGCCGTCGCGTTTCGTTTCCGCTGCGGACGTGCTCTCCGGCGCAGTGGGGTCGGCTGCGTTCCACGAGCAGCTGGTGATCGTGGGTGTCACCGGCCTTGCGCTCACAGATTACGTGACGACACCGCTCGACGAACGCATACCCGGCGTCGAAGTCCATGCCAACGTGCTGGAAAACATTTTCGATGGCCGCGTGCTGCGCCGGCCGTATTGGTCTGCGTGGGCTGAAGCACTGGCGCTGCTCGCGGCCGGCGCTTTGCTGGTCGCGGCGATGCCAGCCAGCCGGGTTGTGCTGTGGCCGGTGATGCTGACGGTGCTGTTCGCCGCGGTCCTGGGCGGCGGCTTTGCCGCCTACCGCTACGGCCAGCTGCTGCTCGATGCCACCATGCCCACGTTTGGGGTCGGTGCCGTGTTCGTTGTCATGATGGGAACCCTGTTCGCCGAAGCACTGATGCAGCGCCGCTCGCTGCGCCAGCGGCTGCAGCAGGAGCGTGAGTCGAAAGCGCGACTTGCGGGCGAACTCGATGCAGCGCGCCGCATCCAGATGGGCATACTGCCCCGCGCCGAGGATGCATTTCCCGGCGAGACGCGTTTCTTGTTTTTTGCGGAACTCGAGCCCGCACGCGAAGTCGGCGGCGATCTCTACGACTTCTTCATGCTCGACCCGGACCGCCTGTTCTTCCTGATCGGCGACGTCTCGGGCAAGGGCTTGCCCGCGAGCATGTTCATGGCGGTGAGCAAGGCGTTATGCAAGAGCATATCGGCGCACCACCCGGCAAGCGTATCCGAGACGTTGCGCGAGGCCTCGCGCGACATTGGACGCGAGAACCCGGAGCAGTTCTTCGTCACGCTGATCGCAGGAATTCTGGATGCGCGCACCGGTGGGCTGCGCCTTTCAAACGCCGGGCACGACGCCCCCTACCTTATCCACCGCAACGGGAAAGTGGAACGCCTCGAATCGGACGGAGGGCCGCCGTTGTGTACGGTCGAGGATTTCCCCTACGGGGAGACGACCTATACGCTTGCGCCGGGCGACACGCTGTGCATGGTGACCGATGGCATTACCGAGGCCATGAACGAGCGCGCTGAACTCTACGGCACTGCCCGCCTGAATGAACTCATCGAGCGTTTTGTGCGCGAGGCGGGGGAAATCGCTCCGCAACGCCTGGTGGCGGCGATACGTCAGGACGTGACGCGATTCTGCAACGGCGCCGAGCCAGCGGACGACCTCACCATTCTGGCTGTCCGTTGGACGGGTTGATAGGCGATGGCTATGCCAGGCGGACTAGCGGACGCTGAGCTCGACGCGCCGGTTGCGCGGCTCGTTGACATTGTCGGCGGTGGGCACCAGGGGTTCGCGCTTGCCGCGGCCGGCGGCGGTGATATTCTGCGCCGGCACGCCCATGCCGATCAGGATTTCCCGCACCGCCTGCGCTCGCTCGAGCGACAGCTTGTCGTTGAAGGTGTCGTTGCCGACGGTATCGGTATGTCCGATTACCGTGATCTCGGCGGCGGGCCGCTTCGCGATCTCGGCGAGCATCCTGTCTACCACTTCTTTCGATTCGTCCGAAAGCGTGCTGCCTTCGGTGAAGTAGAGGAGCAGAGATACCGGGCGCGCCGGCTGTGCCGCCAGCGCGGTGCCGAAGGATTGCTTGACCTCATCGGCGCTGGAGGGCCCGGCTTTCATCCCGGAGGATCGGTCGAAGAAGCCGGGGGGATCGGAGCGCGCCGAAGCGTACGCCGTGTTGAGCGTGGTTTCGCGCTTCTTTTCATCGGTTACGACGACCGCGCCGACCTTGCCGCCTTCTTCCGGCAGCACGACCACGAGGTCGTTGCGCGGCTTGGCGCAGCCGGCGACGAGCACGGTGGCGGCAAGAATTAACATGAAGCGCATCTCAGCGAACTCCGTCATCGGCGCGCACCACGAACTCGGTGCTGCGCACGCCCAGAATGGCCGAGGGCGTCTTGACCGTCATGGCACCCGGCGTTTGTTTCGCGATTTTGCCCGACACCACGGAGAGGGTGCCGCGCGAAAGCCGCGTATCGAAGGCCCCGGCGTGAGTGGTCGGGTCGAACGCATAGCGCTCGATCGCGAGCGTGCTGTTCGGTCCCGCCGAGAGCAGCGAATTGTCGACGAAGGTAATGCCAACCGATCCGTCAGTGCCGGTCACCACCCTGTCGGACTGGCGAACTTTCTCGCCGACGGTGGCGGGCAATTTTTGCCCGTCGCGCTCGATGTGGACTGCGCCCTTGGCGGCCTTGATCTGGCCGACATCGTCGCCGAGCGCGGTAGTCGAGAATGCCGTCGCGGCGGCGGCGGACAGGATGAGGCTGGTAAGCGATCGATTCATGATTCCTCCCATTGGGGCAAACACGGTTTGCTCACTACTATAATAGCCGAGTTCCATCTGGACAGGATGTGAAGCATTTCACCACGGATGCTCCCATGACCGCGCCGCAATCCCGCCGCTTCGAAGCCCACCTCGACCTGTTTCCCGAGCTGCGCGGCCACGTCGAGCACTGTTGTCTCGAGGCAGGGTTCGAGCGGGGGGCGATCGACCGCCTCATTCTGGTGCTGGAAGAGCTCTTTGCCAATACCGTTGAGCACGGTTATTCCCGGCTCACCGACCCCCCCGCCGAGAAGCCCGTATGGCTGACCATCACGACCGTGATCGGGCGCATCGAGGTGACCTACGAGGACGCGGCGCCCGAGCACGATCCGTTTACCCGGGCAACCGAACCCGATTACACGGGGCCCGTCGACAGCTGGCAGGTCGGGGGTGTCGGATTGTCCCTGGTGATCAAGCTCGGGCGCAACGTGCGATACGAGCGCGCGGAAGGCCGCAACCGCATACGCTTTGCCATCGCGGCCTCGCCTCCCGGAGCGTGAGCCGCTCTTGCACGCTCGGGGTCCTTGGGGTAACGTTCACGGACCAACGTAGGGGTCCTGGGGCCGCCAGCCCGCGGGTGAGAGAGTCCCTTCGAACCTGATCCGGATAATGCCGGCGCAGGGAAGCGTTGAAGCCGTTTTCCCTTCCCCGCGCCCCTGAAGTTTTGTCTCGATATTCGAGACCGTTTCGAGCCGATCTCGAGCGGGTCTCGGGCCGATAGCCGCAAGGAGCGCACATGAACGCCAATCCCAAGTTCCTCAATGCCACCGCGCAGGTTGACGATGCGGCGGTGAAGCCGTTGCCCAATTCACGCAAGGTTTACGTGGAGGGCTCGCGACCCGATATCCGCGTACCGATGCGCGAGATCACGCAGTCGGATACGCCGATTCATTTCGGAGCCACCGCGCCGGGCGGCGCCCCGGCCCGTTCCGAGCCCAACCCGCCGCTCTTCGTCTACGACACCTCGGGCCCCTACACCGACCCGGCGGTGAAAATAGACATCCGCTCGGGACTCGTCCCGCTACGTCAGAAGTGGATCGAGGAGCGCAACGACACCGAGGCCCTGGACGGCCCCAGCTCGCGCTACGGGCGCGAGCGCCTTGCCGATCCCAAGCTTGCGCAACTTCGTTTCAACCTGAAACGCAATCCGCGCCGGGCGAAGCCGGGCATGAACGTGTCGCAGATGCATTATGCGCGCCGTGGCCTCATCACCCCGGAAATGGAGTTCATCGCCATCCGCGAGAACCAGCGCAGAGAGGCGCTCTCGGATCTCATCACGCGGCAGCACAGGGGAGAATCGTTCGGCGCCGCAATACAGAAATCGATCACGCCGGAATTCGTGCGCGACGAGGTGGCGCGCGGCCGCGCCATCATCCCCGCCAACATCAATCACCCGGAAACCGAGCCGATGATCATCGGCCGCAACTTCCTGGTGAAGATCAACGCCAACATCGGCAACTCGGCGATTTCCTCAGGCATCCAGGAGGAAGTCGAGAAGATGACATGGTCGATCCGCTGGGGCGGCGACACGGTGATGGACCTCTCCACCGGCAAGCATATCCACGAGACGCGCGAATGGATCATGCGCAATTCGCCGGTGCCGATCGGTACGGTACCGATTTACCAGGCACTGGAAAAAGTGGACGGCAAGGCCGAAGAACTGACCTGGGAAATCTACCGCGACACGCTGATCGAGCAGTGCGAGCAGGGGGTGGATTACTTCACGGTGCATGCCGGCGTGCGCCTGCCGTACATCCCGATGACGGCAAAACGCATGACCGGGATTGTGTCTCGCGGGGGCTCGATCATGGCGAAATGGTGCCTGGCCCACCACAAGGAGAGCTTCCTCTACACGCATTTCGAGGAGATCTGCGAACTCCTCAAGGCCTATGACGTTTCTTTCTCGCTCGGCGATGGCCTGCGTCCGGGATCGATCTACGACGCCAACGACGAGGCGCAGATTTCCGAGCTGAAGACGCTCGGAGAATTGACCGACATTGCATGGAAACACGACGTGCAGGTCATGATCGAGGGCCCGGGCCACGTGCCGATGCAGCTCATCAAGGAGAACATGGACCTGCAGCTGAAATATTGCCGCGAGGCGCCGTTCTACACGCTGGGGCCGCTTACCACCGACATCGCGCCGGGCTACGACCACATCACGAGCGCGATCGGCGCGGCGATGATCGGCTGGTTCGGCACCGCGATGCTGTGCTACGTGACGCCGAAGGAACACCTGGGCCTGCCGGACAAGGATGACGTCAAGGACGGCATCATGGCCTACAAGATCGCGGCGCATGCCGCCGATCTCGCCAAGGGCCACCCCGGCGCGCAGATTCGCGACAACGCGCTCTCCAAGGCGCGCTTCGAGTTTCGCTGGGAGGACCAGTTCAATCTCGGGCTCGACCCGGACAAGGCCAAACAGTTTCACGACGAGACGCTGCCGCAGGAAGGCGCGAAGCTCGCGCATTTCTGCTCGATGTGCGGTCCGCACTTCTGCTCAATGAAGATCACGCAGGACGTGCGCGAGTATGCCGAAAAGCAGGGTGTCACCGAGCAGGAAGCGCTGATGAAGGGCATGCAGGAGAAGGCTCAGGAATTCGTCGACAGCGGCGCGGAAATCTACCGCAAGGCGTGAGCTGCGAAGAGGACGTGGCGCTGGTTTTTGACCACCTGCGCGCGGAACCCGTTTCGCGCTGCCAGATCGCCGCGTAGAATGGCGGTAGAGCCTAAAACATAGTCAACGCGTGATGCGCTGTCACGATTTTGGCTCAGGGCGCGAAGCAAGGCCCGCCGCTTAGCCACCTAAGCAAGGGACTTGCGACA
>Ga0137409_10004411_pt1 | contig 14785 bp, 16 predicted proteins | sample CZODoug1_16funga_FD_122059 | JGI IMG/M metagenome (GOLD analysis project Ga0137409, IMG submission 122059) | Vadose zone soil fungal communities from Angelo Coast Range Reserve, California, USA - CZODoug1_16fungal (Hybrid Assembly) | ecosystem: Environmental > Terrestrial > Soil > Vadose zone... | reverse complement strand
AACTACCCACTCATTTATGAGGTGGGCAAGGGCAGTGCCCGTGAGCCGCGTCTCATCGACATGCGCTGGGGCAAGCGCAGCGCGCCTCTCGTCACGCTCATCGGCAAGGGCGTGTGTTTCGACACCGGCGGCCTCGACATCAAGCCATCGGCCGGAATGCTCCTTATGAAGAAGGATATGGGTGGCGCAGCGCTCGCGCTCGCGCTGGCGCGCATGCTCATGGGCGCCGACGCACCCGTGCAGTTGCGACTGCTGATTCCCGCCGTGGAAAATAGCATCTCGGGGCGTTCGTTCCGGCCGAGCGACATCCTGCGCTCGCGCCAGGGGCTGTCCGTCGAGATCGGCAACACCGACGCCGAAGGCCGCCTGGTGCTCGCCGATGCGCTCAGCGAAGCCGACCAGGAGCAGCCGGCGCTGCTCATCGATCTTGCGACGCTGACCGGCGCCGCGCGAGTCGCGCTCGGACCCGAACTGCCGGCTATCTACTCGAACCCCGCCGAGCTCGCCGAACAATTGCGCCAGATTGGCGAACGCGAATCGGATCCCCTGTGGCCGATGCCGTTGTGGCCGGGCTATGACGAGGAGCTCGGCAGCCGCGTGGCTGACCTTAATAATGTGTCCACCACGCCATTTGCCGGCTCGATCATTGCCGCGCTGTTCCTCAAGCGCTTCGTCACACGCACGCGTAACTGGCTGCACGCTGATGTGTACGCCTGGAATCCGCGCGAGCGCCCGGGGCGCCCGGTCGGCGCCGATCCGCAGACCGTGCGTGCACTGTACCGGCTGATCCGCCAGCGCTTTGGTTGATGGAGCGGGGCTGATGGAATGCGGCTGATGGCGCGACGCGAGAGACCGGTGGAGTCGCCGGCTGCGGAATCTGCCTTCCGCCGTGAGATCGCGCCCTGGGCGTTGCTCGGCCTGACGCTTGGACTCGTCGAAGGCGCTACCGCCGCAGTGTTGATCAAGAAAACCTTCGCAACCGCAGGTTCGCCGTGGATCGTCAATCTCGCCGTGGCGTTCGTGAGCGGCGCACCAGCGCTCTCCAACGTCGTGAGTTTCGTGTGGGCGAACCTCGCGCACGGACGCGCGCGCATTCGTCTGATGGTGGGGCTGCAGGCGACCTTCGCAGTGCTCGTCGGCTTGTTAGGCGTGGCGCCGCGCGCGCTCGGCGGACTGGCGTTTGCGGTGGCATCGATCCTGATCGCGCGCGTGGTATGGACCGGACTCCTCACCGTGCGCGCGTCCGTCTGGAGTGCGAACTATCCGCGTCAGTCGATTGGCCGGTACACGGGACGCATCGTGATCGTGAGTTCGCTCGCCGTTGCCGCCGCCGCGGCGCTCGCCGCGTGGACCTTGCAGACGGGCCGCTTCGATTCGCGCTGGCTGTACGCAGCCGGCGCGGCCGCCGGCCTCACCGCCGCCTGGCTATATCGCAGCGCGCGGGTCCGCCGTGAATTCACGCTGCTCGCGGAGGAGAACGCAGCCGTGGGGCGCAGCGTGCCCTTCAGCCTCGGCATGCTGTTCGAGATTCTGCGGAAGGACCCGCACTTCCGTGAATACATGTTCTGGATGGGCATCTACGGTGGCGGCAATCTCATGCTGACCTCACAGCTGGTCGTGATATTCAGCGAACACCTGCATCTCGCTCCCGGACTGCAGATCGCGTTGTTGTCCGTGGTGCCGCTCGGCAGCCTGCCGTTTTTCGTGCCGTTCTGGGCGCGGATGTTCGACGAGGGCCACATCGTCGAATACCGCGCGCGCCAGGGCTGGTCACTGGTCCTCGCCATCGTCCCGCTGACGTTTGGCACGTGGCTGCACTTCGTGCCGTTGCTGTGGGCCGGAGCGCTGCTGCTTGGCGTGGCCTACGCCGGCGCGAATCTGGGATGGAATCTCGGGCACAATGACTTCGCATCGGTCGGCCGCGCGCAGCACTACATGGGGGTGCACGTGACGCTCACGGGAGTGCGCGGCGCCATTGGTCCGCCCGCCGGGATACTTATCTATCAGTGGCTCGAATCGCTGCGACCCGGCGCGGGGATCTACTCGCTGGTGCTGCCGCTCATATTCGTGACGATCGGCGCCATGGGGTTTTCGCACATGCGGCGCGTGATGCGCGCCGCACCGGGTCAGAGAAGATAGTTAGAGGAAAATTCAAGATGACGAAGAGGAAGAGCAGGGTGGTCGATACGCGCAAGTACTCGCGGCTGGTGGTCGACGGCGCCAAGCAAACGCCGTCACGCGCCATGCTGCGCGCGGTCGGGTTCCAGGATGCCGATTTCGCGAAGCCGCAGATCGGCATCGCTTCCACCTGGGCGACGCTCACCCCCTGCAATGTGCACATCAACGAGCTTGCGAGCGCGGCGCTCGCGGGCGCCGACGGCGCCGGTGGCAAAGGCGTGTTGTTCAACACGATCACCGTGTCCGACGGCATTTCCATGGGTTCGCCCGGAATGCGCTACTCCCTCGTGTCACGTGAAGTAATCGCCGACTCCATCGAAACCGTGGTCGGCGCCGAAGGCTTCGATGGCTTCGTTGCGATCGGCGGCTGCGACAAGAACATTCCCGGCTGCCTGATGGCGCTGGCCCGCCTCGACCGCCCTGCGGTGTTCGTCTATGGAGGCACCATTCGGCCCGGAACTGACAAGCGGGATATCGTGTCAGTGTTTGAAGCGGTTGGTGGATATGCGCAGGGTACGGTGTCCGAACAGCAGCTCAAATTCGTCGAACGCACGGCGATCCCGGGGCCTGGATCCTGTTCCGGGATGTACACCGCCAACACCATGGCGTCCGCCATCGAAGCGCTTGGCATGAGTCTGCCGAACAGTTCCGCCCAAGAAGCGATCTCCGGGCAGAAGCGCGATGATTGCGCGCGCGCCGGCGCCGCCGCGGTCAATTTGATCAAGTTGGGGTTGACCCCGCGGCATATGTTGACGCGCCGGTCGTTCGAAAACGCGATCACGGTGGTCATTGCGCTCGGCGGCTCGACCAATGCTGTGCTGCACTTAATGGCGATCGCCTCGTCTGCCAACGTCAAGCTCACCCTGGACGATTTCACGCGCGTCGGCAAGCGCGTTCCGGTGTTGGCGGACTTGCGTCCGAGCGGCCGCTATTCGATGTCCGAACTGGTCGCCATCGGCGGGATTCAACCCCTGATGAAGACTTTGCTGGAGGCAGATTTGCTGCACGGCGATTGCCTGACCGTCACCGGCGCCACCCTGGCGGAGAATCTACGCGACGTCGCGCCCTATGCGGAAGGTCAACATATCGTGCGCCCGCTCCGCGACCCCATCAAAAAAGACAGTCACTTGGTGGTGCTGTACGGAAATCTCGCCCCGGAGGGAGCCGTTGCGAAAATAACCGGCAAAGAGGGGCTGCGCTTCGACGGGAAGGCGCGCGTATTCGATTCCGAGGAAGACTCCCTCAAGGGAATTCTGGGCGGCAAGGTGAAGGCCGGCGATGTGGTGGTCATACGCTACGAAGGTCCGAAAGGCGGGCCCGGCATGCGTGAAATGTTGAGTCCGACGGGCGCCATCGTGGGCAAGGGGCTGGGGCAGGAGGTCGCATTGATCACCGACGGCCGGTTTTCCGGCGGCAGCCATGGCTTCGTGGTCGGACATTTGTCGCCGGAAGCCGCGCTCGGCGGTCCGTTGGCCTTGGTCAAGACCGGCGATGGCATCACCATTGATGCGGAGCATCGTGAAATCACCTTGCATGTCAGCGCGGCCGAACTCAAACGCCGGCGCAAATCTTGGGTTCCGCCGAAACCCTATGCGCGTCGTGGCGCGTTAGCAAAGTATGCGAGGCAGGTGAGCAGCGCGTCTTTGGGCGCGGTCACTGATCTGGAGCAAGTCACCTAGCACGGAGCGAAGACATCGTAATGCCAGTGCATCCTGAAGGCCATTCATGGGGCAAAGTCGCGCTTGCAGTTCAGGCGCGATATGTGTCAGTCTCTTTACTCGCCGAAGGGAATGAAGGGACGCGACGCAGATGTCGCGTGCCTTCCAGTCGTGTAAGGGACGCGCATCGCGAGGCGCGCACGGCGCATCTAGAATCGATTCAGGGGTAGGGTCGCTTAGACTTATGTATAAATACGAAGAGCCATCATTGTTTTCGGGCAGGAGGGGCGCAGCCCTCATTGCCGTCATCATTCTCCACATCGGCATCGTGTGGGCATTTTATACGGGGCTGGCCGGCAAGCTCGTCCAGACGATCATTCCGCCGGTGGAGATTGCACAGATCGACAAGCCCAAGGACGTCGACAAACCACCGCCCCCGCCACCCAAGCTCGAAGAAATCAAACCCTATGTGCCGCCGCCGGAATTCGTCGACGTCCAGGCGCCTTTGGTGGAGACCACGGCGATCACTCAGACGACTCAGGTCAACAGACCGCCGCCACCGGTCGTCGTGGCAGCGCCGCCCAAGCCGGGCACATCGATCAAGATGGATCCGAAGCATCCGCTGAAGATCGGCGAAGAGTATTATCCCGATGCCTCCAAACGCGCCAACGAAGAAGGCCGGTGTATCGTGCTCATGACGGTCTCCGCGGACGGAAAGATCACGAACGAATCCATTCAGACGAGTTCGGGCTTTCCTCGCTTGGATGAAGCCTGTTTGAAGGGCGTGCATGGCCAACGCATGCTGCCGGCAACGGAAGAAGGCAAGCCGGTCGAGAAGACAGTATCGATTCCGATCGTCTGGAAGCTCACCGGCAAGTAGCCATCGCCGAATGAAAGGTCAGTTTTTCTAACTATTACACTTTATAAGCAGAGGGAATCGGTCAATGCAAGAGTCAGCTATTGAAAACCCATATGGCCTCGGGGCCCTGATCGCGAATGGCGATATCATTGCCAGGTCAATCCTCCTCATCTTGCTGATCATGTCGCTGCTGACGTGGTTCATCATGATCACGAAGTTCTTCGATCAGCGCCGCCAGAAGCTTCAGGCAATCGCGGCAGAAAAGGAATTTTGGGACGCCCCGAACCTGACCGACGCCATCAGCAGGTTGAAGGGGGGCTCGAATCCGTTTCGCGCGCTCGCCGAAACCGGCAAGCAAGCCTTCGAGTACCATGAGATCAACAAGGGTCGGTTATCGGGCGCCATCGGCACCAGCGAGTGGATCACCGAGTCGCTGCAACGCACTGCGGACACCGTTGCCAGCAGCATGCAGTCGGGCTTACCGGTGCTCGCATCCGTCGGGGCCACGGCGCCCTTCGTCGGATTGCTCGGTACGGTCATCGGCATCTACCACGCGTTGATCGCCATCGGCGTGGCCGGACAGGCTTCGATCGACAAGGTGGCAGGACCCGTCGGTGAAGCCTTGATCATGACCGCCATTGGCCTCGCTGTCGCGGTTCCCGCAGTGTTGGGCTACAACATTCTGTTGCGTCGCAATAAGGGCGTTCAGGAGCGAGTCAGCCACTTCACCCATGAACTGCACGCCTACTTGATCTCGGGGGCGAAGATGGGTTTGGGCATGGACAAGGGGCCTTCACCGGTCGGCAAGCCCGCGCCTGCGGCCGCTCGTTAGGGAGCGACGTCCATGGCGATAACTACCAGTGGTGATGAAGGCGAGGCGATGTCGGACATCAACGTCACTCCCCTCGTGGATGTGATGTTGGTGCTCCTGATCATTTTCATCATAACGATTCGGGTCATCATCCAGCAGGTGCAGTTGGACCTGCCGAAGGCGACCAATCTGCCGACGCAGACCAAGCCGGAAAACATCACGATTGCCATTGACAAACAGGGCGAACTTTATTGGAACATGAAGCCATTGTCGGGCCAGGACGAGTTGAAGAATAAACTGCGGGGAATTGCACGTGAGGAGCCGCAACCGGAAGTGCACATTCGCGGTGATTCAAATGTTCGGTACCAGTTCGTGGGCCAAGTGCTCGTGGCCACGCAGCAGATCGGCATACGCAAAGTGGCTTTCATAACCACCCCCGATCATTTCGGTCCCGGAACGTAGGAGAACACGCATGGCTATGGCAGTAGGCGGAGGCGAAGGCCAGTCTTACTCCGACATCAACATGACGCCGTTGATCGACGTCATGCTGGTGCTCCTGATCATTTTCATCATTACGATCCCGAGCATGACGCATGCGGTGAAGATCGATAATCCGCTGCCGCCGCCGCCGAATTTTGTGCCGCCGCCGCCTCCCGAAGTGATCGATTTGACCATCGATTTCGACGGCACGCTGCTGTGGAACAAAACGCCGGTGGATCGCGCGACCTTGCAGAGCTATATCAGCCAGGAAGCGGTGAAGTCGCCTCAGCCGGAAGTGCACATCTCGGTCGATAAGTTCGCCAAGTACGAAATTGTGGCGCAGACCTTGGCCGATTTGCAGCACCGCGGCTTGAAGAAGATAGGGTTCGTCAACAACGACTATTTCTGATTAGGTATCCCTTGGGTGGTATTACGGCGCGTCAGTCCTCGAGTTGAGGTTGACGCGCCGTTTGTTTGACCGATCGGGATGCCGGTGGCAGTTTCGTCAAAGCTACGCAGAATAAATTCTAAGACTTGTACGCAGCGAGGTTTGGTAATGACTCATTCGATCCGCGATATCGGCTGCCGGCCGGCGAAATCCTGGGCTGGCTATTTGAGCGTGGCCGCGATGCTTACGCTGGTTTCCCTCTGGTTGAGTCCGCAGGCGGCCTTGTCGGCCGAAAAAAAGGAGGGCCAGCAAATCAGCCGGGTCATCGCGAAGGAAATGACGGCAGCACAGAAGGCCCTTCAAGCCCAACAGTGGGCGGAGGCGATCAAGAATCTGGAGGCGGCGGAAACCAAATCCGGCATCAATGCGTTCGACAAGAAAACCATCTACGACTTCAAGGGCTTCGCCTACGTCAAGCTGAATAACTTGAAGGCCGCTGAACAGGCCTATGAGGTTGCGCTTTCAACGGGCGCATACACGCCGGAAGATGCGGCGAAGACCACACGCATGCTGTTTCGACTGAGCGCGGGCAATCAGCAATATGCAAAGGCGGCCGAATATGGCAAGCAGGTGGCGGAATCCGGTTCGGCCACTGCCGACGATCTGGGAATCTTGAGCCAGATCTATTATCTGCAAAAGGATTGTAAGAGTTCGGGTCAATGGGCCGATAAGGCTATCGCCGCCGCTCGCAAGGCGGGAGAGACCCCCAAGGAAAACCTCTATCAGTTCAAGCTGCAGTGTGCTTCCGATGCGGGTGACACGGGGGCCATGTCCGCGGTATCGATGGATCTCATTCGTCTCACCAACAAGACCAACTATTGGAATACCTTGTTGCGCATCGAGCGGCAGGATGAGCGGGACGATCGCAACACGTTGATGATCTACCGCATCATGTACAACACGAACTCGATGAATGCCGATACCGACTATATCGAAATGGCTCAGCTGTTGGGGGATGCAGCGCTGCCGGGCGAGGCGCAGGCAGTTCTGGAAAAGGCTTTGTCCTCCGGCGTGATCAAGGACGAGCATAAGGAGCGCACCACACGCCTCTTGAACTCATTGAAAGCGCGCGCGGACACCGATAGGAAGGGTCTGGCGTCGTTCGATGCCGAGGCGGCCAAGAATCCGGCAGGTGAGCTCAGCGTCAAGCTCGGCGAGGTGTACTACGGCTTCGGCGATTATCAAAAGAGCGTGGATTCCATCAGCGCGGGTCTCCAAAAGGGGCAGATCAAGCATCTCGACGAGGCGTACGTCTATCTCGGTCTGGCTGAGGTCCAGCTCAAGAATTTCGCGGAGGCCAAGAGAACTTTTGCGAATTTGAGAATCGTTCCAAACATCAGCCCGCGGATACTGAAGCTGTGGTCGCTGTACGCTGAGACGGTCGGTCGATAACCCGATCGCAGAGGAGAATTGCCATGACCATCAAAGCCGGTGAGAAAATGCCAGAAGGTGCATTTACGCGCATGACCGGGGACGGTCCCCAAAAAATCACCACGGAGCAATTGTTTGCCGGTAAGACCGTGGTGCTGTTCTCAGTTCCGGGCGCGTTCACACCCACCTGTGACGCCAAGCACTTACCGGGTTTTGTTGAACTAGCGGATCAAATCAAGGCCAAGGGCGTGGATACCGTTGCCTGCACCGCGGTGAATGATGTGTTCGTGATGAACGCGTGGGGTAAGCATGGCGGCGTCGGCGACAAGATATTGATGCTGGCCGACGGAAACGGCACGTATGCCAAGGCGTTGGGACTCGAGCTGGACGGATCGAAGTTCGGCATGGGTACCCGCGGCCAGCGGTTTGCCGTCATCGTCAAGAACGGGGTTGCCACTCACGTGAACGTCGAAGCGCCGGGTGAGTTCAAGGTCTCGGCTGCCGAATACGTTCTCAAACAGCTCTAGCACGCGGCTTCGATCGCAGCGGCCACGGCGGTCGACCGTGGCTTTGCCTAGGCGCCCATTAGTCTGACGGGCGGCTAGCCCCCCACCAGGCGCTCGAGCTCCGGCACGATCTGGAACAGATCACCGACCAAGCCGATATCGGCCACTTCGAAGATCGGCGCTTCGCCGTCCTTGTTGATCGCCACGATGGTGCGCGCGTCCTTGATGCCCGTCAGGTGCTGGATCGCGCCGGAAATGCCGATGGCGATGTAGATTTCGGGGGAGATGATTTTCCCCGTCTGGCCCACCTGCATTTCGTTCGGTGCATACCCGGCATCGACGGCGGCGCGCGACGCGCCGACGGCCGCGCCGATTTTGTCGGCCAAACTGAACAGCATCTTGAAGTTCTCCGCGCTGCCGAGCGCGCGTCCGCCGGACACGACGCGCTTGGCCGTCTGCAGGTCGGGACGATCGGTCGAGCCGCTCTTGGCACCGACGTACCGCGTATGCGAGGGCAGGGCGACCGTGACCGTCTTGGATTCTACTGCGCCGTTTCCGCCCGTCGGTGCGGCTTCGAAGGACGCGACACGCACGGTCGCCATGAGCTTGCGGGCGGGGTCGGCCTCCACCGTCACAATGGCATTCCCGGCGTAAGTCGGCCGTTTGAAACGATAGGGTCCCTCGACCGCCATCAAGTCGCTGACCTGCGGTACGCCGAGCAAGGCCGCAACGCGCGGCATGAGATCCTTGCCGAAGCTCGTCGACGGTCCGAAGATGTGCGAGTAGTCCGCGGCGAGTGCCGCGAGCTGCGGAGCGAAGATCGCGGCGAGCGGGTGTTCGTTCTCGGGCCGATCCACGCGCAGCGCCGTTTTCACCCCGGCGATGGCCGCGGCTTGGGCGGCGACGGCCGCGGTATCCGCGCCCAAAAGGACAATCGTGATTTCACGGTCCGGAATGCCGCTCGCGCAGGTGACGCACTTCGCCGTGGCGGGGTTCAGCGTCTTTCCGTCGTGTTCACCGACAATGAGTACTTTGTGCATTAGATCAAGCCCTTCTTCTTGAGTACGTCAACCAATTCCGCGACGTCCTTGACCATCACGCCTTTCTGGCGCTGCGCCGGCGGCTCGGTCTTTACGGTCTTGAGCAGCAGTCCCGCGCTCACGCCCAGCGCCTCGAGCGACGTCACGTCCAAGGGCTTCTTCTTGGCTTTCATGATGTCAGGCAGTTTCACATACCGCGGTTCGTTCAAGCGCAAATCCACGGTCACCACCGCCGGCAAGTCCACCTCGATGGTTTCCAGCCCCGCATCGACCTCGCGAGTGACCAACGCCTTGCCGTCCGAGATCTCCACCTTCGATGCGTAGGTCGCCTGCGGCCGCTCCCAGATCGCAGCCAGCATTTGACCGGTTTGATTCGCATCGTCATCGATGGCTTGTTTGCCTAAAAAGAACAGATCGGGACTTTCTTTTTTCGCGACCGCAAGAAAGGTTTGCGCCGCAACGAGCGGTTCCACGGGAACATCGGTCTGAACCAAGATCGCGCGATCCGCGCCCATCGCCAAGGCGGTACGCAGCTGCTGTTGAGTGTCGGCCACGCCGATGCTCACCGCGACGACCTCGACGTTCGTGCCGCGCTCCTTGATGCGCAACGCTTCCTCGAGTGCGATTTCGTCGAAGGGATTCACGCTCATTTTCACGCCGTCGAGCATCACGCCGCTGCCGTCAGGTTTGACTCGGATACGCACGTTGTAGTCGACGACGCGCTTGATGGCTACGATGATTTTCTGCATGGTATTCCTCAGGCGCTTACGCGCCGAAATTAACGGGGTCGCGGCGACCCCGTCCGATAATTTTATGATAAGAGTGCAGGCTCATGCAGCGGTTTCGGACGTGCTTTTAGTGCGCGCCTCGGCCTGCTGTTCCGAAAAAAGAGTGCTGATTCTGGCCGCGGATTGGCGCAGCTTCGGCAAAAAGCGTTCGAGCCCGATCTTCAGCGGCACGGCGGAGGCTGCAAAGCGCACGGTGAGGCTGGCCAACACCCGGTCGTGCAGTAGCACGGGTACGCTCAGGCTGAATTCCTCCGCCAGGCGGCGGGAGCGTGTGGCCGTTGCCCATCCGGAGGCCTTGATGTCTGCGAGCATGCGTTGCAGTTCGACGCGCGACCTCGCCGGCTTGTCTTCTTCCTTGTTGGAGCGGGCCAAGATATCAATCAGCGTTTCGCGCTGCGGCGCCGGGGAATTCGCCAGATGGACGCGGCCGGTTGCCGTCGTCAGCAGCGGCGCGCGAAACCCGGCGGAATAACGCTCGGTCGCTAGCGGGCTGCTGTGATCGGTGGACTCGCGCACCAACATCGTCGTTCCGGACAAGGTGGCGATGGAGACCGGCCAGATGATTTCACGGCACAAGCCGTGAATTATGGGCTTCGCGATCTGAGTCACCCACGCCTCGTCGTCGAAGCCGTCGCTCAAGCCGCGAACCAGAATGGTCAACCGGTAACGGTCATCCGCCGCATCGCGAAACACGAATCCGGTAGTGCAGAGGGTTTCCAAGATTCGATAGACGGTGGTGCGCGGCAGGCGAATTTCTTGGGCCACTTCCGAAACCGTGGCGCCGTCGCGTAAATTCAGAAACGTCAGCGCATCGAGCCCGCGCATCAGCGCACGGATTGGGCGAGTTGATTCCATGAAACCTCGAACAGATGGGCGATCGGCTTTCGCTAGTGATTTTTAGGTGCTAGCGCAAGCTCGGCGCGCTAGTTTAAGGATCGCCGCTTCGCTTGTCCACCTCGCGGTCAATCGATAGACTTGAGCAGGATGCTGCGCTACTTCCTGACCCGCCTCGCCGGCGCGGTTCCTACCTTGTTCGTCATCGTCACCATTGCTTTTTTTCTGATCCGCGCAGCCCCGGGAGGCCCGTTCGATCAAGAGCAAACGCTGCCGCCCGAGATCATGGCCAACTTGCAGAGTGCGTATGGGCTGGACCAACCGATTTGGACTCAGTACGGGCGCTACCTCGGCGCCTTGGCACATGGCGATTTCGGCCCCTCGTTCAAATACAAGGACTTCTCGGTGACGGAGCTGATCGGCCAGGGATTTCCCGTGACGCTCGAACTTGGGTCGATCGCCATGGCGTTGGCTTTGATCCTAGGGATTCCCATCGGCACGTTCGCCGCGCTTCATCACAACTCAGCGGCCGACTACGCCACGATGTCGCTGGCGGTGGTAGGCATCGCGATTCCCACCTTCGTGGTCCTGCCGTTTCTCGGCTTGTTGTTCGGCATCTATTTGCACTGGCTGCCGGTAGCCGGCTGGGAGCCCGGTTCGATACGACACCTGGTGCTGCCCGTGGCCGCTTTGGCGCTGCCGCCCCTCGGCGTGATCGCGCGCCTCACGCGTGCCAACATGTTGGAAGTGTTGCGCAGCCACTTCATCCGCACGGCCACCGCCAAGGGCCTGCCGCTGCGCGCGGTGATTTTGCGCCACGCGATGCGGCCCGCTTTGTTGCCGGTGGCGAGCTATCTGGCGCCCGCGGTCGCAGGTCTCGGCGTCGCCCGTCCGGCGGAATGCGAGTAGCGGTGTTCTACGATCGCATCGGGCACGTACACGCACTTCCACCCAGCCCACTGCGCCCTCAATCCGAGATCGGTGTCTTCACAGTATAAAAAGAAGCTCTCGTCGAACAGCCCCACGTCTTCGAGCATCGCCCGCCGGTACAATGCCGCCGAGCCACTTGGAAACAGCGCCTCCGGCGCCTCTGAATATGGATCAGGCGGCCCTTCATGCCCGCGCTGCTTGCTCGATCCATCGCAGGCGATCAGCATGCCCGCCGCTCTGAAACGCAAGATAGCCCCACCCTTTGGAATTTTTCCGCCGCCCGGTCCAGACGGCTTACTGTGACTTCAGTCACACATCCTGGAAGCCTTGCGCGCGAATATCAAACCGGACGTTAGGCTAAACCGATCCGATGCGGTTAGCTTGGCCGTTCGGAAGGCACCACGGCAAGCTGCAACGCAATACGCGCGAGTCAACAAACCGGCCGACGAATGCTAGATGACAGTGATCGAGCCGCAACAGCATCCACGACAGGCATGGGTAAACATGATGCGCCGTAGAATATCGATGGTGTTCTGCCTGGTCATTCTGGCCGCGCTTTCTGCTGTATCATCGCCCCGCGGGGCCTTGGCCGGCATGGTGCTGATCACCCCCGACGAAGCGCGGCTGCCGACCCCCAAGGACGTTTTCGCCTCCCGCGCGATCACCCGCGGACCGCACATCGACCTTGCCGGCCGAGACGAAGGGCATTTGCGTTCGCCGCTGCCGCTGCAGCTCAAGTTCAGGGGTTTCGGCGGCGCCACCATCAATCTGGATTCGCTTCGCGTCACCTACATGAAGTCGCCGAATGTCGATCTGACGCAGCGCGTGAGGCCCTACGCGCGGCCGGACGGCATCGAGATCCAGGAGGCAGAGGTCCCGCCGGGCGAACATCTGCTGCGTGTCGAATTGCAGGATTCGGAAGGGCGGCGGACAACGACGACGTTTCTTCTCAGCGTCACGCCCTAGCAAGCCGTTCGCCCGGGAAAGCCATGCATGTCAGACACATGTTTCTTTTGCGCCGCCAACACAGCCGAACCATCGCTGGTCTGTCCCGCTTGCGGTCGCGATACGGCGATCCCGGCGCCGCTGCTTGCCGAGCATCAGGCGCTGTCGCACAAGCGCGATCACCTGCAGGCCGAGCTTGTTGAAGCAAGGGCGCGGCTGGCGTCGCGCCAGCGCAAGCCGACGACCGCCTGATGGAATGTCCCTTCTGCGCCGAGACGATCAAGGACGAAGCGCTCGTCTGCAGGCATTGCAGCAGGGACACGGCGCCTGGGTGGTCGGCGTGGTGATGGCGCTGTTCGCCTTGTTCCCGGCGATGCTCGCGATCCCGGCAGGTCGCATGGCCGACCGGCACGGCTACCACCGGCCGGTGCGCATCGCGGCCGGCCTGTCGCTCGCCGGTGCCCTGGGTGCGGCGGCCAGCGGGCATCTGGCGGCCTTGTGCGCAGCCGCCGCACTGTGCGGCGCCGGTTCAGGCTTCGGAATGATCGCGATCCAGCGCACGGCAGGCCGAATGGCGCTCAAATTTGCGAGTCCTCAGAACACCATGTCAATTGCATAATAATCGGCATGCGCTGCGCCATAGATCGATTGACACGGCATTCGCGACGTTTCGCCGGACGAGACCGGCTACTATCCCCTACGTCCAACAGTCAAGCCGATCAGCCTCGCGGAAATGTCAACCCCAACTCTCTCACGCGGGTTTTCTTAAAATAATTTGCCGCTTCGCGGGCCCATTCTCGCATTGACCTTGAGTGGGTGAGTCACTTCGCCCACTGAAACGAACTGTTATCAACAATAAAGACTATGAGGGAAAAAGCAAAAGCGCCGAACCTGGTGAAACGGGCGCGCAGCGGCACCGCCGCGTTGTGATCTTACAGAAACAAAAAATTCTCCGTCATAGTTCCGGCGATTTTCCTCTGTAAGGAGTAGAAGCCAGTGGACTCTCTCGCGAGTGCGGATGCCGTTTCAGGCGGGTCCATCGGTACTTATGCGTAAAAAGCAAAGCGAAAGATAAAACTGACCACAAGCCAGAACAGCGTCACTAATCCGATCTCCGGCGCGCAGCAGTTTTACCGTTTAATCCAATGATCCGTAGAATTCAACAGCTAGGGAACCGATGTGAATTTCCTGCTCGGATGAGCAGGGAGCGGGTCTTGATGGTAAAGCCGTGTGTCCGTCAAGGCCCGCTTGAATCGAAACGGGCCGCTCAGCGCGTTTCTGAAAATAATTTGCCGCTTTCGCCGCTAAATCTCGCCTTGGCTAATGATGGGCGAACATTCGCGGCAGCAAAAGCGAAAGTTCAACCACGGCCAGAATTTGTCGCGGATGCGGCTTCTGTGCCTGGAAGCAAACAAACAGTCAACCAATTCAGGCGCAATGCTCCTGAGTAGAAAGCAAAAACAAATGAAAAAGTTACAAACAAATGATCGCGGCATCGGCGCCGGGCAACCATTCAAACCCACAACACCAATCGGTATCTATCAAGAAAGGAGAATTCCAATGAACCGGCACACCCGCCGTATCATTCTCTCCATGGCAGCGGTCGTCCTGGCCGGGCTGGCCATGGCCGCGCCGCGGCCTGCGACCGCGCAGTATGCGTTTACCACCATCGACTTTCCCGGTGCGGCCGGCACCGAGATACTCGGGTTCAGCACCCGAACAATGGTGGGCGATTTCGTCGATGCCGAAGGAAACAACCACGGCTGGCTACTCTCGGCACAGGGCGGGAATTTCCTGCAATACGACGTGCCTGGCGCCTGGTTCACGAGCTTGTCGGCGATCAACCACCTCGGCCAAAAGGGGGGCGTTTACCGCGACGATCCGGGGCATCCGGCGCGACGGCACGGCTTCATCGTGGTCAACGACGTTCTCACGAC
>Ga0137409_10004409_pt1 | contig 14791 bp, 12 predicted proteins | sample CZODoug1_16funga_FD_122059 | JGI IMG/M metagenome (GOLD analysis project Ga0137409, IMG submission 122059) | Vadose zone soil fungal communities from Angelo Coast Range Reserve, California, USA - CZODoug1_16fungal (Hybrid Assembly) | ecosystem: Environmental > Terrestrial > Soil > Vadose zone... | reverse complement strand
TTCATGTGTTCGACCACGCGATCGAGATCGTGAATCCCCGGCGCAGCGCCGGATTCGCACCCACCGCTCTAAAAGCGATTCGCTACGGGGTCGCGCAGCGATTGAATCCGCAGACCGCCGCTATCTTTTCCAATGCCGCGTACGGATTACAGCTCGCGTCAGGTGGTCTGCCGACGCTGCTGCGCGAAGCGCGGCTGTTTTCCGGTCGCCTGCCCGACATCGCCGCCTTCAATGATGAGTTTCGTTTGCGGCTGCACGGAATTTGATCGCTGCGTCTTGTGAGGTCAGTACCACCCGCGTCAGCGGGTGGGTCAAGGTTGCACTTATCGTGTGAAGACCCTTCGGCATTGGCTCTAATGCTATGGTTCCACCTTTTAGATGCCGAGCTGAGTGATCGATCCACCGGCTGACGCGGGTGGTACTGACCTCGTTACCCAGGGAGAACTTTGGATGCATAAGAGACTCGCGTTAACCTTAGCCGCGCTCCTGTTCATCGCGCTCTCGATCCAGTCTGACGCGATTCTTCATCCCAACGTCGCGCTCGCCCAAAACAGAACCGTTCCCGCGCCGGAAGACGTACTAGGTTTTCGCCCCGGCGACGATCGCAAACTCGCGAGCTGGGCCCAGGTCATTGAGTACTTTCAAAAACTCGATGCTGCCAGCGAGCGGGTGAAGTTTGAAGAGATTGGCAAGACGACGATGGGCGCGCCGTTTGTTTACGCGACGATCAGCGCCCCCGAGAATCTCAAGCGACTCGATGAGTTCAAAGAGATTCAAAGACAACTCGCCGACCCGCGCCTTTTGGGTTCGCCGACTAGTCCAGCGCTTGCCGATCGCAAAGCGCGCGCGCTGATTGCCCGCGGCAAGACGATCGTAGCGATCACCTGTGGCATTCATTCAACGGAAGTGGGTTCGTATCTTTCCAGCATGCTAATCGCTTATCGTCTGGCTTCTTCTAACGAGCCAGAGATTCAGGAGATTCTGCGCAACACAATCATCCTGCTGGTGCCTTCCACGAATCCGGACGGCGTGGACATCGTCAAGAACTGGTATGACAAGACGCTGGGCACACCTTACGAAGGCACCGATCCGCCGGAGCTTTATCACAAGTACGTCGGCCACGATAACAATCGTGACTGGTACGCGTTCACACAAGTTGAGACGCAACTTGTCGTCGACAAGATTCTCAACGTCTGGCATCCGCAGATTGTCCACGACATTCATCAACAGGGCACGCTCGGGTCGCGTCTGTTTCTGCCGCCATACATGCAACCGGTCGAGCCGAATGTGCCGACGCAGATCGTCGAAGGCTATACCGAACTCGGTAACTACATCGCAGCGAACATGCGCGCTGAAGGTTTCAAGGGCATCACCACGAATTCTACCTACGACGCCTGGACGCCGGCGCGCGCCTACTCGCACTATCACGGCGGTGTGCGCATTCTTTCGGAGACTGCCTCGTGCAAAATAGCGACTCCGATCACAGTGAAGTTTGAAGAGCTGAGCTCGCGCGAAGGCTACGATCCAAAAAAAGAGTCCGCTAATTTTGGTCCGCTCTGGCGCGGAGGCGAATGGCATCTCCGCGACATTACTAACAACATGACCACTGCCGCGTTCTTTTTGCTCAAGCACGCCGCCCAAAATCGCGAACATTGGTTGCAGAGGTTTTATGAGATTGAAAAGGAAGCCGTGCGGACCAGGAAGCCAGGCGAGTTGTTCGCTATCATTATTCCAAAAGCAACACATCGAGCCGATGTGTTGTCGATCCTATATCGCGCAGGTGTTGAGATCGATGATCCACTTCCCTTTACGGCTACCGGAGTTAAGTACCCCGACGATACGGCCGTGATCAAGATGAGACAGCCTTACGGGGCTTTTGCCAAATCCGTGCTCGAGAGGCAACACTATCCGGATTTGAGAGATGCCGGCGGCCGACCGATCCCGCCCTACGATGTAACGGCCCACACGTTGTCCCTGTTGATGGGCATTGAGCCGGTATTTGTTTACCAGCCATTTCGATACAACGTGCCACCCGGGCGAGGCTTTGCCGGCTGTACTGGCGGTGGACCCGTTGAAAGGACTGTCGGACTGTACAAGTCGAACGTGGCGGCGATAGACGAGGGCTGGACTAGATGGGTTCTGGAACATGGTCGTCCGTTTTATGTTCTTTTGCATCAATCATCAATTCAAGACTCACAAGTTCGTTTCGGCTCTTTGGCTGCGCATTACGACGCCATCATCATCCCAGATCAGCCGCGCGCTGCGATCCTCAACGGTTACCGCAAGGGCGCGGTGCCTCCCGAATACACCGGCGGTCTGGGCACCGAAGGCGTAAAGGCTCTGCGTGAGTTTGTTGAGCAGGGCGGTACGCTCATCTGTCTTAATCGCGCTTCGGACTTTGCGATCGAGCAGTTCAAGCTGCCGTTGCGCGACGTGGTGGATGGCTTGCCGCGCACTGATTTCTATGTTCCCGGATCGATCCTGCGTATCGAACTCGACACCTCCGATCCGATGACTCAGGGAATGCCGAAAGAATCGATTGCCTGGGTTGAAAACTCTCCCGTGTTTGAAATCAAGAGCGATCCACTCGCGCTCTTGCGCGTGAAGATCATCGCCCGCTATCCGAAAGACAAAGACCCTCTGCTTTCAGGTTGGTTGTTGGGCGGCGATCGCATTAGGGGCAAAGCCGCACTCGTAGAAGTCGAGATTGGCAAAGGCCGTATCATTCTCTTTGGTTTTCGCCCACAGTATCGCGGCCAATCCCTGGCGACCTATCCGCTGTTCTTCAACGCGATATCACTCAAGTAATCGCTGGGAGCGCGGACGTCCCCGTCCGCATAGCGGCGACGGTGCTCATTTCTTTCGACAGCCTCTTTGCACGCGTTCGTGACTCTTCCAAGCGCTGGGAGCGCGGACGTCCCGTCCGCACAGCACCGCAGCGATGCAACTTTTCTTGGATTGACTAATTCTCGCGCTGCGCGCTCAATGCGGACGAGACGTCCGCGCTCCCAGCAAAACGCATCCATGACTTCCATCAAGGCAACACTTCGCCAAGAACTTCGCGATGCCGGCTGGCACAGTCGTGGCTATCTCCCTCACTTCGATGGCGGTGAGATTGCTCAGACTGTCACGTTTCGCCTCGCAGACTCTCTGCCACAAACGGTCCTCGAAAGGTGGAAGAGCGAGCTCGCCGCCGATTCGTCAAATACGGACGCAGTTCTGCGACGGCGAATTGAACGCTACCTGGATCAAGGGCACGGAGGTCGCGCTCTGGGGAATGCGCGTGTCGCAACGATGGTTCAAAAGTCACTACTGCATTTCGATGGCGAACGATATCGGCTTTCAGCATGGGTTGTCATGCCAAATCATGTCCACATACTCTTAACACCCGACGCTGAATGGTCTTTGTCGAGGATCATGAAAGACTTGAAATCATTCACGTCACATGAGGCCAACAGAATTCTGCGACAGACGGGACAATTCTGGGTGGAAGACTATTTTGACCGTTACATTCGCGATCTAAAGCATTTTGCTAACGCAATCTCTTATATCGAGAACAATCCAGTGAAGGCCGGTCTGTGCGAGAAAGCCAGCGATTGGAAGTTTAGCAGCGCCTGGTTTCGGGAACGGTCGTGAGCTATTGACGAATTTTCGCGCTGCGCGCTCAATGCGGACGAGACGTCCGCGCTCCCAGCTTTAAGGTTCGCGCTCCGAAACACTGATACCCTGGAGATTTCGCTTTTCAAACTACCGCCAGCTCTTTTTTCACTCCCGCCCGCCCAAAATACTCTTCGGCGCGCGCCACGTCGCTCTTAATTTGAACCTTCAGTTCATCGACGGAGTTGAATTTCTTTTCGTCACGCAAGCGGTGAAGAAATCGCACGCGCACGACATCGCCGTATAAATCGCCGGACCAGTTCATGATGAACGTCTCGACCGAGCTGCCCGCCGCGCTTTCGAACGTGGGCCGGGTTCCAATGTTCGTTACGCTGCGTCGCCATTGGCCATCAATCAAAGTCGCAGTGACGTAAACGCCGCCGCGTGGGATAACGCGGTTCTGAGGTTGAAGGTTAGCAGTCGGAAATCCCAGGGTAGCGCCGCGTTCCGCACCACGAACGACGCGGCCCTCGACTCCATACGGGCGGCCCAGCATGCGGCGCGCCAAATTAACCTGGCCGTGATGTAACAGTTCGCGTATCCGACTGGAACTGACGCGCCGCCCCCGCAAACGCACTTCCGGCACTTCGTCGGCGCGAAATCCCAGGCGATTGCTCTCTTGCCGCAGCAGCTCTATGTTGCCTTCACGATTGTGTCCAAAGGCAAAGCCACGGCCGAGATAGACTTCTTTCGCATGCAGACGATCTACGACAACGTCGCTCAGAAAATCCTGCGCGTGAATCTGTGCGAAGCCTTCGTCAAAATGAATAACAATGGTTTGTTCGATGCCCAACACCCCGAGGGCTTCGATTTTCTGATCGAAAGTTTGCAGCAGCGGCGGCGCGGATTCGGGGTGCAGCACGGCCCGCGGGTGAGGCTCGAACGTGATCACCGTCGGCACGGCGCCGACCGAGCGCGCTCGCTCGACTACTGTCTGCATGATGAGTTGATGCCCCAGATGCAGACCGTCAAACACACCCAGGGTCAAGACTGTCGGGCGGGCGATCTCGGCGTTGTCGGTACCGTGAAACAGTCTCATAAACGTAAGGCAAAAGGAAAAAATAAAAAGGCAAAAAATGAAGACTCGCAGCTCGAGTTTTGTTTTTGCCTTTTACCTTTTTACTTTTGCCTTCTCCTCGTTACTAATCACTCACCACAAGCCCATCGTATGCCCACTCAACGCCATCGGGCAGCAAAGCAGAATCGCGGGCGTGCTTTACGTCATGCGTGATATGCGTGAAATAGGTGCGCTTTGGCTTTAACTCTGCCACGTATTCCAGCGCGCGTTCCAGCCAAAGGTGCGTCGTGTGCGGCTTGATGCGCAGACAATCCAGCACCAGCACGTCCAAATCGCGCAGGCCCTCGATAGTCGCGGGCGGTATCTCGCTCAAATCTGTTGCGTAGGCAAAATCATTGAGGCGATAAGCAATGACCGGCAGTTTGCCGTGGATCACTTCCAGCGGCGTGACTTCCAGATCCCGAGCGAGGCAAAACGACGCGCCGGCGACGACGGTGTGCGGCACGATCTGTGGCAGGCCGCCGCCGAAATGGGAAGGCTCAAAGACATATTTGAAAATGCGGCGAATGTCGACCCAGGCGCGCTCGTTCGCGTACAGACCCAGGGCGCCGTGGCGAAAGTTGAGTGGGCGGATGTCGTCGAGACCAAAGATATGATCGGCGTGGCAGTGCGTGACCAGCACTGCATCAAGATGTTTCAAGCGATGTCGTAGCGCCTGCTGCCGAAAATCCGTCGACGTATCAATAATTATAGTTTGCCCGGCGTGTTCGATCAGGACTGATACGCGCAGACGCTTGTCGCGCGAGTCGTTAGAGGCGCACGTCTCGCAGTCGCAGGCGATCGAAGGAACTCCGGTTGATGTGCCGGTGCCTAAAAAGGTTAGCTTCATCTTGTCAGTTGTCAGTAGTCAGTAGCAATTCGGCATCTGCAATAGAGCAACTGACAACTAACTACTGACAACGGACGGTTGTTACTTTCCACCCGTGATATCGCTGGCGCTGAATTTCGCCGGCGGAGGCGTCGGCGCGTTGGAGAAGGACACATACTGCATACGCAAATCGGCGAGCAAACCCTCGAGCACCTGCGCTTCCTGTGAATCGAGGTTGCCGCGAGTCTTGGTTTCCAGCATCCCCAGGACATCGATCCAGTGCTTGGCAGTTTTCAGATCGACACCGGTTTCACCCGTAACCGGATGCGGCATCATTCCCAAAGAAGCCGCGGCGTTTGAGGCCAGCGACATTATCAGGCTCAGGAAACTGGTCGGATCATCAAGCGGATCGCGGCCCGAGCGCGGTGATTCGCCTTCCGGCTCGGCAGCTGGCGCCGGCCTCGCCGAGGACTCGCGACGCGCCGATGTTTCCGGCGGCGGCGCGGTTGATGGAGTTACCGCAGGTTGCGATTGAGCAGATTCAGCTGCGGAAACTTTGGAAGAGTTGGACGCCTCTGCGGCCTCCTTCTCTTCGGGCGAAAGCTCGCGCGGAGTTCCATCCGGATTAAAGGGCCGGCGGTCTACTACCTTGATTACTGGTTGGTCGTCGTCCATTGCTGTTTGCAAACATAGGTGCGCCCCCGGCTATCGGGAGGTTCGACCCACGTCCATCATTGGATTCGGTTTTTAAGACCGCTCGATCTTAGCACTCGCGTTCGCTTAATCGCAAAAGCCGTTTGCCCAAAGCCCGAAGGAGCGCGGACATCCTGTCCGACAGCGGGCGAAGCACGCTCAGTCTCGCCGAGGAATCGCTTAGAGCGAATTCGCACTAAGCACTCAGACGACAGGATGTCCGCGCGCCGTTCATGTACCCTGCGCGTGAGCTTGAACCTCTGCCCGACTTTCTGGACAATCAATCAGATGCCAAAAACATTTGCTGACCTTGTCACCTTGATGGACCGTCTGCGCTCGCCAGATGGTTGCCCGTGGGATCGCGAGCAAACATACGCCACCCTGGCGCCGATGCTCCTGGAAGAAGCATACGAAGCATTCGACGCGTTGGAAGAAGCCCGCGAAGGCCGCCCCGAAGGACTGCGTGAAGAACTCGGCGATCTGCTGTTTCAGATCACGTTCTTTGCGCGGGTAGCGAAAGAGCGCGGGGAATTCAACATCGACGACGTGATCGAGCAAGTGCACGAGAAAATGGTGCGCCGTCATCCGCATGTCTTTGGTGAGACGAAGGCCGGCGATTCGGCCGAGGTGCTGCGTAACTGGGAAGCGATCAAGGCGGAAGAGAAACGCGCCGCCCGCCAAGACGCAACCGAATCCGCGAACGTCTCGATACTAGACGGCGTCTCGACCAAAGCACCCGCGCTGATGGAGGCTCATCAAATCTCGACAAAGGTCGCGCGCGTTGGATTCGACTGGACCCAAATCAAGGACATCTTCGAGAAGTTACAGGAAGAAGTTGACGAGCTGCGGGCTGCGATCGAAACGCACGAGAACTCGAAAGACGAGGCCGATCACGCGCACGTCCGCGAAGAGATCGGAGATTTGCTGTTTGTGATAACCAACATTGCCAGACGACTTAACGTCGAGCCGGAAGCAGCTTTGAAGCTGAGCAACCGCAAATTTCGTAAGCGCTTTGGTTACATCGAAAGCAAACTGCGGGAGCAGAATCGCAAGTTCGATGAGACCAGGCTTGATCAGTTGGAAGAGCTTTGGCAGGAAGCTAAATCGGCAGAGACTAAGCCACAAGGAGGCACAAAAAGCGCAAAAATGGAATAACGTGAAGTTGCTTCGATTTGCTGACTTCGCTTTGTTTGTACCTTTGGTGCGTTTTCGTGGCTCTCTTAGTTCAAAGCTTTACAATCAATGACTCGAATTCATCGCGCGGCGACTCCGCCGGCGGCGCCCCGCCGCGGCCCTCAGCGTCTATAGCTTGTTCCGTCGAGAGAATTCCCGAGACGCGCATCTTGAACTCGTCCGGATTTGTGGCATTGTGAATGGCTTCTTCCAAACTGATTTGCCGCCGCTGGAATAGTTGAAACAGCGCCTGGTCGAAGGTCTGCATCGCGTACTGTGAAGCGCCGTTCGCGATCGCTTCGCGAATCAGATATGTCTTTTCTTCGTTGATGATGTAATCGCGAATGAGCCCGGTCGAAACCATTACCTCGATGGCCGGAACGCGGCCTGAGCCTTTCGCGGCGCGCACCAGGCGCATTGAGATTACCGCTTTCAGAATGCCGGCCAATTGAATGCGGACGGACTTCTGTTGATGCGAAGGAAACGACGAGACGACGCGTGTAATCGTCTCTGTGGCGTCGAGCGTATGCAAAGTGGAAAGCACCAGGTGGCCCGTTTCCGCGGCGGTCAGGGCCGTTTCGATCGTTTCAAAGTCGCGCATCTCGCCGACCAGGATCACATCCGGATCCTGTCGCAGCGCCCCGCGCAATGCTTCCGCGAAGGAACGGGTGTCGACGTCAACTTCGCGTTGAGTGACGAATGCGTTCTTGTCCCGATGCAAAAATTCGATCGGGTCTTCAATGGTTACGATATGCCCGGACCGGGTCGAGTTGATCCGATCGATCATCGCCGCCAGGGTTGTTGACTTACCCGAACCGGTGGCGCCGGTCACCAGGATCAGGCCGCGCCGCTCTTCACAAATCCGATCGATCACCGGCGGCAGACCAAGTGCCGCCGTGTTCTTGCTTTGATCCGGAATCACGCGCAGGACGATGCTTACGGTACCGCGCTGCTGAAAAATATTGGCTCGAAATCGGCCCAGACCTTTAACGCTGTATGCGATGTCTACTTCGGAAACTTCCTTGAGTTTTTGTTTCTGCCGGTTCGACATCATGGAAAATGCCATGTCCAGAGTGTCTTCAGGCGAGAGCCGCGGCGCGTCGGCGACCGGAAATAACTCTCCGCCAATGCGCATCACCGGGAAAGACCCAACCTTCAGGTGCAAATCGGATGCGAAGTGAGCGGTGGCGGTCACTAGCAGGTCGTCAATCTTAACTGGCATAGAAGATCTTTGCTGGAGGTACTCCAGTCCCCTTTTTGAAACAGATTTGAGAGGGATTAGGGCAAGAACTGAGACTGTAAACCGCGTTCGGGCAAAACGCTGGATCAAAAACATCATACGTGCTGGCTCGAATCGCCGTCAATGGTTAGTTTCGCGGCACGCGCATCTTGCGCGTGGTTCACGGGCGGGACGCCCGTGTCACTTCACCCCATCCGCCCGAATCCGCGCCAACTATTGCTGTTATGCCAGGTGATGGTTACATCCTGGGCGCCAATCTCCGGCCACCAGTCGGCAAACTCTTCGCGCGAAATATAAAACGCGGTGGGCGCCAACAGGTGGTCAAAGACGATCGTGTGTTGCTCGCGCCAGCCAAAGCCGGCGAGTGCCTTGAGGTAGTCGTTGTAGAAAAGATGACGTGCCAGAGAGGCTCCGCGCGGCGAACGGTTCAGTGGGCCATAAAACAGTTTGGTAGCCGCGAACACGATCGCGGTGGGAACTTTGGAAAGCTGTAACAGCAATCGCGGGTTCATGCGCGACGTCACGCGCTCGCGCAGCGGATTGACCCAACGCGTAATCCATTCGTTGTTCTCTGCTCCATAAACCCATGCCGAAATATGCCCGCCCGCCTTGATCTTCGACGCCAGCGATTTGAAGCCGCCGCGTGGGTCGGGCAAGTGATGCAGAACGCCTACGGAAAACGCGTAATCGAAAATAGGCGCCAGCGGCAGGTTATAGATGTCTGCCTGCACGATATGAGCGTTGGGAAGGTTGCGAGTCGCGGCAAAAGCGGGTTCGACTGCTCCGCTCAGGTCGATGCCAATCACGTCACGCGCGCCCCATTGCGCAGCCAGTTGCGTGTGGCGTCCTTTGCCACAACCTCCTTCGAGCACAACTTTGTCTTTGAAAAACTCAGGCGTGACCGGAGCTATCCAACCCAGAAACTGCTGCTCGTACTTTTCATCAAACTGGGTGAAGTGTTGCCACTGCCAGCCGAAGTTTGCGGCCGTGGCCGCCTTGTCTTCTTCGACTGTTTCGGGCGAAGCAAACCGCGGCACGCCGCGCACGATGGGCCAGATGCGCGAGCATGCGTCACATGACAGTTGGCCCTCGATGATCTCATCGGCTTCGGTTGTGGCAATCGAAGACAGCGTAATCGCGCCGGCGCACGAGGGGCATGACAGATATTGAAGTAGTCTTTCTTTCACTCAGATCCTGAAGTGGACAGCGACCGCTAATATCGCACAGATAAGTTCCGAGGCAATAGTCGAGGGCGCCGAGAAAGGGTCGGTGTCATTCTTCTCTGCGCCTTCCGACTTTCTTCGCGCCTTTGCGTGAAATGCATTCGTGACGGTTCATCCTTCGCGCAACGGCACAAAGTAATACAAAGTCGCAAAGAAATCCGAAGTCCGGCGCTCATGTTCGTGATATATTCTCGCCCGTTTCAAATCGAAAAGTATGATCGAGCCAGAGCCAGCTCGAAACACGCCGGTCCAGTGGGCCAAGGTCATCGACCACACTCGCTGTATCGGTTGTCACGCGTGCACGACGGCGTGCAAGTCTGAAAACGTCGTGCCCATCGGCGTCACGCGGACCTATGTCAAGCACGTCGACGTAGGCGTGTTTCCCCAAGTGCGCCGCGCGCACCAGGTGACGCGCTGTAATCAGTGCGCGCACGCACCGTGCGTCACGGCTTGTCCCACGACGGCGATGTTTAAGCGCCCTGACGGCATAGTCGATTTCGACAAATCGATCTGCATCGGCTGCAAAGCCTGCATGGCCGCCTGTCCTTACGACGCCATCTTTATCAATCCGGAAGATCATTCGGCTGAGAAGTGCAACTTTTGCGCGCACCGCATAGACGTGGGACTGGAGCCGGCCTGCGTGGTCGTCTGTCCCACCCAGGCGATCCTGATTGGGGACATGAATGATCCTTCCTCGTACGTTGGACAGATCATCAATCGCGAACCAGTGAACGTTCGTCGTCCGGAGAAGGAAACACTGCCAAAACTTTTCTATAAGGGTGCACATCAGGCTACGCTCGATCCGCTGGCCGCGCGTCGTCCGGAAGCCGGACTGTTCATGTGGAGCGAGCAGCAACAAGACAGCGAGCATGTCGTCTCAGGCAATCCGACTTACAACAACAGCTCGGCCGCCGCGTTGTTGAGTTACGACGTGGCGCATTCGATTCCCTGGGACTGGCGCGTGAGTTTGTACACCTGGACGAAAGGGATTGCGTCAGGAGTTTACCTGGTCGCAGTCTTGCTCATGCTGTTTGGTTTCACTGGCTTCGCCGATCCGATTTGGTATTGGTTGGCGCCGGTTATCTCTGGCGGGTTTCTGGCAATAACCGGTGGGCTCTTGCTCTGGGATCTTGAGCATCCCGCAAGGTTCTATCTTATTTTCACGAAACCACAGTGGCGGAGTTGGCTCGTCAAAGGCGCCTTCATCATTCTCGCTTACTCGATTGTTTTGGCGTTGCATTTCCTGGCCAGCGTCGTCATCGTCAGAAGCGCCGGGCCGGCTAACCACCCTCTCAACAGATCGATGATCCTCTGGTCGTTTTTTCAGTTTTGTTTGACGCTGGCCGGCTTGCCACTTTCAATAATGACCGCGGTCTACACGGCTTATCTCTTTGCCCAGGCCAAAGCGCGTGACCTGTGGCAGAACCCGTTATTGCCCCCACATCTTCTCGTACAAGCTTTGCTGCTCGGTTCTGCGGTTCTGCTGCCGTTCGCCCTGTGGTTCCAGCCTGGCCAAATGTTCGCGTCGCCGGTTCATCCTTTGTTATGGATTCTTGCGGTGACCAGCGTCGTTCATGTGCTGATGGTTTGGGGCGAGACTTCGCTGACGCATTCAACCGCGCATTCGCGTCTAGCAGTTTGGGAGATGATCTACGGACGTTATCGCTATTACTTTTGGCTAGGGCTGGTCATGAGCATTTTAGGCGGACTCCTTCCGTGGCTCGTCCTTTATAAATCGCTCTCATTCGCGAACAGCTCTCCGGGACCTGCCATTGCCGTCGGAGTCGCCGGCGCACCATTCGCCTTGATTGGCTTACTGCTCCACGAGCACGCTTACGTGCAGGCGGGACAATCGGTGCCGCTGGCATGAGGTCAGGCTGAACTGGTAACGAGATCGCAAAGCGATTGGCTTTTGTGCTCAAGTAAATTGGGATAGAATCCATGTCCCCGCAAACACAGTTCAGAGTGCTTAGCTTGTTTTTGATCAGCAAAGGAGAGCTTCCATGAAGAACAAAGTGCGTCTAACGATTCTGCTTGTCCTGGGATTAGTGGCGTTGAGTCTCGGCATTTCGAGTCAGCCTCCACAAGTAACAGCCCAGAACAGCTCACACGATCCAACCTGGTGGAGCAAATACGAATTCATCCGCGATAACGGCGGTGACGCCAGCCCGCTGAGCACGACCTCGACCACTGCCAGCGGCAACGTGGATGTGTCGAACGAGTGCGGACCGCAAAGCGAGACCTACATAACCATTAATTCGAACAAGCCGAAGACTCTGGCGGCCGGCTCTAATGAGATTTTTCGCCTGCCGATGCGCGGATACTACTCGACCAACGGCGGTGGCAGTTGGGGCGGCGTAGATTTGCCTCTGCCGCCCGCGAAGGGGAACGGAACTGACTTTGGATCCGATCCGACGCTGGCCTTCGATACGCAAGGCAATGTCTTCTACGGCTATATCGTCGTGTTCTTCGGCAACGGCAACGGCATTAACGGAACTGAAATGGCGGTCGCCAAATCGACTGATGGCGGGAAGACCTATCCCGCGGTCAATTTCTTCTCGTTTGAAAATGGGACCAATCACTTCAACGACAAGCCGATGATTACTGCTGATACCAACCCGGGCAGCGCGTTGCGAGACAACGTCTATGTTGCCTGGGACGCTGCTTCGGGTGGATCGATTGGCGGCGGGGTGCGGGTGGCGACGTCGTCCGATCACGGCGCCAGCTTTTCCGTGACGCGGGCTGACGATCCATCAGGTCCCGGCCGGTCGATTGGTGCTTCGCCAGCCGTCGGTCCAAATGGAGAATTGTACGTCGCCTGGAACGACTATGTCGCCAACGCGATCGTTTTCAACAGCTCGTACGACGCGGGCAGCAGTTGGGGCGTGCCCGTAACGATTTCCCGGAAGACGCTCCCGTTTGATATCGGCATTCCGGCCGAATCGTTTCGCGGCGCGCTGGTGTACCCGTCGCTCGACGTTGACCGGTCAAACGGGTCGCACCGGGGCCGTGTTTATTGTTCGTGGATGGACCTGACGCCGGCAAATGTCACGGACATTTTCATCTCTTACTCAGACAACAATGGAATGTCCTGGTCGACCCCGACACATGTTCCCGATCAGTTTGCTTTCAAGGTTGACCGTTTCAATCACTGGATGTCAGTCGATCCAACCAACGGCGACGTTAACGTCGCGTTTTATGACACGCGCAACGACACTACTGGCTTTCGCTATCAGACGGATTACTATCTGGCGAAATCGACGGACGGCGGTGTGTCGTTTTCAGGTTCAGACACCCGAGTCAGCACCGTCAGCTCGAACGAACATGACTGCGATGGAGTCTTTCCCTGTCAGGGAATCAACTATGGAAATCAACAAGGCGATTATGAGGGGCTGGTGTCGTTCAACGGCGTCTCATATCCAATTTGGACCGACAGCCGCCGTCAGCTCGCACCTTCCAGCGGTTGCCGAAGGCCATATCTGATGGAGGAAGTCTTCACGGCGACGGTGAAGTAGCGGCTAAAGTACGTCGTCTCTCCGTTGTGGCTCCGCCACGCTGATGCGCGGCAAGTCTGTGACTTGCCGTCAGGCGAGTCCATCCATTGAAAGGGTCTTGGACCCTCCAGGTCGGAGACCTGACAAATAGGTATGGAAGGAGATAGCGGCAAGTCAAGACTTGCCGCGCATCCGACGGCAGAGCCGCAGGAATCGACTCGCGCGCTACCACTACGAATCTGGGGTTCTGTACTTGTTGGCTTGAAGTTTCAGCATGATGGTTGGGCAAACGGAATGGATTAAGCGTCAGTTTTCTTTCGGGCTTCCGCTGGGGATGTACCCGAACGTAGTCGAGCGTGTTCGTGGAACTCCGGCACGGCTCGAAGATCTAACCCGTTCATTGTCCAGGGAAATGCTCACGCGTCGTGAGGGCGACAAGTGGTCTATCCAGGAACAGGCCGGGCATCTGCTCGACCTTGAGCTGTTGGGAATGGGCCGCCTCGACGACTACGAAGCGGGGCGCGAAGCGCTCAGGGCCGCCGATATGGAGAATCGCAAGACGCACGATGCTAATCACAACACAGACACGGTTGCTAACATTTTCGCCGCGTTTCGCCAGGAGCGAATGGCGTTTGTTCAGCGACTGGATGCTTACGATGAAGCCTTTGTCCAACGAACTGCACTGCATCCTCGGCTAAATGTGCAGATTCGCGTTATCGATCTCGTGTTCTTCATCGCAGAGCACGACGATCATCATCTGGCGAGGATTTCGGAATTGAAGCGTTTGTTGTTGAATAGAAGACAGCTTGGCAGATGACTCGGCTTTTTGTAGTATCTTCTTTGTAGATACAGAGGAGGGCGTAAGCAGTGAAAGCTCGGATTCAAAAGTGGGGGAATAGTCTGGCGCTGCGGATTCCTAAATCGTTCGCGGCGCACTCAAGTATCGAGCAAGGCTCGGTCGTCGACCTGTCGCTGGACAATGGCAGAATGATCGTGGAAGCGGCGAAGGAGCAAGAGTACTCGCTGGAAGAGTTGCTGGCGCGAGTAACAAAGAACAATCTTCACTCGGAAGTTGATTTCGGAGCGCCGGTTGGAAAAGAGGTCTGGTAAATGGCATATGCGCCCGACCGCGGTGATGTGATTTGGATTACCTTCAATCCTCAGGCCGGACACGAGCAAGCTGGCCGGCGACCAGCATTGGTGTTGTCGCCAGTATCATATAACCGCAAAGTTGGACTAGCGGTGTTATGTCCGATTACAAAGCAAGTCAAAGGTTATCCCTTCGAGGTGCTAATCCCCCACGGATTGAAGGTGACAGGAGCAATTCTAGCGGACCAGATTAAGAATCTCGATTGGAAGGCGCGTGATACGAAGCTGATTTGCAAGCTGCCGTCATCTGTAACGGATGATGCGTTAAGAAAGCTG
>Ga0137409_10004407_pt1 | contig 14794 bp, 11 predicted proteins | sample CZODoug1_16funga_FD_122059 | JGI IMG/M metagenome (GOLD analysis project Ga0137409, IMG submission 122059) | Vadose zone soil fungal communities from Angelo Coast Range Reserve, California, USA - CZODoug1_16fungal (Hybrid Assembly) | ecosystem: Environmental > Terrestrial > Soil > Vadose zone... | reverse complement strand
GTTGCTTCATCATCTCGTACTTGCCGAGCAGTTTCTTTTCGCCTCGACGGTAGCGGGCTTGCTCGATCGACAAGGCCCGATTCCAGACGAACCGTATCCCATGTCGCATAACATACACCAATCGGTCGGGAATTGTACGCACCGTTTTTAACGGCTTAAGGCTCGCTTACCCCGCCCTGAAGTGCCGGGCTTGCGCTCGCCACTGGGTCAGCGGGACTGTCGACTCAATTTCAGATCACCTGCGTGGCAATTCCGCAGCAGGCAAAGCCCTGGAAGGGAGAACCTCATTCGTAGCGGAGCGCGACGATGGGATCGACGCGGGTGGCGCGGCGGGCGGGGAGGTAGCAAGCGGCGAGCGCTACAAGCCCCAGTAAGACGGCCACGCCGGCGAAAGTGAGTGGGTCGGTCGCGCTAACACCGAAAAGCAGAGTGGATAAGAGCCGCACCAAGCCGAGGGCTGCGAGAACCCCGACGGTGACGCCCAGAAGCGTGAGACGCGTTCCCTGACCCAGGACGAGGCGCAGGACATCGCGGCGCTGGGCGCCGAGCGCGATGCGAATGCCGAGTTCCTGCGTGCGCTGGGTGACGCTGTAAGCAATCAAGCCATAGATGCCGACGGCGGCGAGCATCAGAGCGACGGCGGCAAAGATGCCGAGAAGGAGCATGGTGAAGCGCGAGCGGGAAAGGGAGTCCGCGAGAAGCTGGTCCATGGTGGCGACGGCGGCCATGGGGAGTTCCGGATCCATCTGCTGAAGTTCGTTGCGCGCTGCAGATACCATCGCGACAGGATCGTTCGAGGTGCGCACGAGAATCGACATTGATGAATAGACAAGCTCGGGGTACGGCCAATAAACGGTAGGCTCTGGAGCGGCATCAAGCCCCATCTGGTGGACGTCGCCAACGACGCCGATGATTTCCGACGGCTGGATCTCATTCTCCGCGAAACTCTTCATGTAGATGGCGGCTTTCTGGCCGAGGGGACTAACCCCGTGGAGATATTTGTCCGCGAAAGCCTGATTGATGATCGTGACATGCTTTTCTTCCGCCAGCTCTTGCGCGTTGAAAAGGCGGCCGGCGCGCAGGGGAATATTCATGGTGGCGAAATAATCCGGCCCGACGACGCCGACATTGGCCACGGGAAGATCGGAGAGCGCGAGCAACGGCTGGCTGAGAAGATGCACGCCGGTAGCTGCGCCTAGCCCTGCCAAAGGAGGATAGTTTTCCATGCTGGCGGAGCGGACGCCGGGGACGGTGCTGATTCTGTCAAGAAGCTGCCGGAAAAATGCCAGGCACAATGGGTCGGTACCGTATTTAGAGCGGGGAAGCGCGATCTTGAAGGTCAAGAGATGGCCGGTATCAAATCCCGGATCGACGCCAATTAGTCGGACGAAGCTGCGAATCAGCAAGCCGGAGCCGGTGAGCAATACGAGGGCCAGGCCCAACTGCGCTACCACGAAGGCGTGGCGCGCGAAGGCCCGGCGGTTTGCGGAGGAGGAGCCGCGTCCTCCTTCCTTGAGAGTTTCAGAGATTCGCGAATGTGCCGAGATGTAGGAAGGCAGAAAGCCAAAGAGCAAACCGGCGAGGAGCGTGGCGCCAACGGCGAAAGCGAGCACCCGCAGATCCATCGAGACGGAGCGCAGGTCGAGGAGATTTCTAGGGCTGGCAGCTAGCAGAGCGTTGGTGCCCCAAACAGCGAGCGCGACGCCGATTCCGCCGCCGATCAGAGCGAGGAGCAAGCTTTCCATCAGCAACTGGCGCGCGATTCGCCAGCGACTCGCGCCGATGGCAGCGCGAATGGCCATCTCACGTTCGCGACTTGCGGCCCTCGCCAGAAGCAGGCTGGAGACATTTGCGCAGGCAATCAGCAAGACGAAAGCAACCGCGCCGAAGAGAACCAGCAAAGCGGGACGCAGATCGCCGGAGATTTGCTGGCGCAGAGGCACGACGTTAACGCCCCAGTGCCCGTTGAAATCCGGATATTCCTGCTCCAGCCGGGAGGCGATGGCGTTCATCTGGATCTGCGCCTGCGAATGGGTGGCACCCGGATGGAGGCGTGCGACCACGGTCATGAAGCGGCCGATCTGTTTGTGATCGTGAAACGACTGCGGAAAGACAAAGGGAGACCACATTTGCGGCTTTGCGCTGGTGAGCGAGCCGTCCTTGATGAACCACTGGAAATTCTGAGGCGCAACACCAACCACGGTTTGCGGATGCCCGTTCAGCAGAATAGATTTGCCGACGATGGCGGGATCGCCGGCGAAACGTTCCTTCCAAAGGCCGTAGCTGAGAATCACGACGTTGGCGTGACCGGGCTGGCCATTTTCGAGAGTGAAGCCAGGGCCGATGATGGGATCGACTCCGAGCAGGGAAAAAAAACTCGCGGAGACGTCCTGAACGACGACTTCTTGGGGTTGGCCATTTCCGGTGAGATTGTCGCGTTCGTCGAAAATAAAAGCCATGCTGGAGAAAACGGTATTGCGGGTTTGCCAATCGAGAAAGTTCGGCGGAGAAACGGTGTTATGAGGGTTGGGGTGCTGGGAGTTGCTTTCCCAGACCATCACCAAGTTGTCCGGATCGTGATAGGGGAGAGGGTGAAGGAGGACGGAATTGATGACGGAGAAAATCGCGGTGTTGGCGCCGATGCCGAGGGCCAGAGTGAGGACAGCGACGACGGTGAAGCCGGGGTTGCGAAGCAGCATGCGCAGTGCGTGGCGAAAATCGCGTGCGGCTTCGTCCAGCCAGCCGACGATGTCCATTTCGCGAGTGTCTTCCTTGAGGAGGGTGGTATTGCCGAAGCGTTTTTGCGCTTCGTGGCGCGCTTGCTCCGGCGACATTCCTGCGGCGAGGTTGTCTGCGGCGCGCATTTCGAGGTGCGAGCGCAGCTCTTCGTCGAGGTCGTGATCTAAGCGTTCTCTTCGCAACATGCCTTTTATGCGCGTGATCAAAGACACGAGGTACCTTCCTTTCGGGTCTTTCAGGCGAACTGCAGAACGTGGGCGACGGCCTGCGTGAGGCGCTCCCAGTTCTTTTCTTCTTCGGCAAGTTGTTTCCGGCCTTTGGCGCTCAACCGATAGTAGCGAGCGCGGCGATTGTTCTCGGAGATGCCCCATTCCGCGCTGACCCAGCCGTCCTGTTCCATGCGGTGGAGCGCGGGATAGAGAGAGCCTTCTTCGACGCGCAGGATGTCCTTTGAAACCATCTGGATGTGAAGGGTGATGCCGTAGCCGTGCAAGGGGCCGCGCGCCAGGGTCTTGAGGACAAGAAGGGCCAGGGTGCCCTGGAGCAGGTCATTCTTGGGTTTGCGCATCCGCGCTCCTATAGATAGCTATAGGTAGAGACGGGGCAAAGAAGAAAATGTTTCTGAAAAAAAGAGAAAATGGTGGCTGGAGGATTGCTGGCCCTGAGTGGCGCTTGTTGAGGGAGCGGGGCGGGGGTATGCTTCATTGCGGATTTTGTGGGGAAGGAGACGGCAATGAAAATACGTGGGGGTTTGCTTGTGGCAGTGGCGATGTTGATGGCGGTGGGTGTTGCAGGGGCTCAGCAGGCTGCACCGGCGGCCAGTGCGCCGCCCAGCGGAGCGGCAGCGGCACCGCCGGACCTGACGCCGGTAGCAAATCCGGTGAGCGCCTTTGTGAAAGCGGGAGTGGCGCGATACGGGAAGAACATGGTGGCAGCGGCGGAATCGATGCCGGCAGAGAAGTACAGTTTCAAGCCTTCGCCGGAGATGAATTCGTTCGGGCACCTGATGATGCACATCGCGCAATCGAACAATACCTTCTGCGCAAAGATCTCCGGGCAGGCGGCGCCGGAGGTGAAGATGGCGGAGACGGATTCGAAGGACAAGCTGGTAGCGGCGATGAAGGATTCGTTTGCGTATTGCGCGGCGATGCTGGAAAAGGTGGACGATTCAAAACTGGGGGAGCAATTCGTGCTGTTCGGCAACCGGCCGATCTCGCGAGGAGGCGCGCTGGTAGCGCTGGGCGGAAGTTGGACCGACCACTATGCGACGCAGGCCATTTGTCTGCGCTTGAATGGGATTTTGCCGCCGACGGCGCAGCCGGAAAAGAAATAGAGCTTCCACCTCACTTCTGAAAGCTACGCTTCCCGAGACGAAGGGGTGGCCGCTTCGAGCTCGCGCCGAGCCGAAACGCCACCTTTCAATTCGCGGGCGGAGCGGCCGTGGTGCAGGACCAGATGCAATAGAAACATCATGATGAGGACGCCGCCAAAAGTTACGACGATGGTGGCGCCGGTGGGGGTATCAAGCTTCACGCTTAGATAAACTCCCAGCGCAGAGACCAGTGTTCCCATGGTCCAACCGATGGCCAGGCGCGGGCCGATGCGATCGGCAAACAGCATGGCGCCAACGCTGGGGACGATCAGATAGCAGAAAACCAGCAGGACGCCGGCGATGGCCACCGACGAGGTAACCACAAATCCGAAAGAGGCGTAGAAGAGAAAATCCCAGAAGCGGACGTTGAGGCCGGTCTGCTCGGCCTTGTCGTGATTCATGGAGATGAGCAGGAATTTCTTGCGGAAGAGGAAGTGAAAGAGGCCGATACCGCTGTAGAGCAACGCGGTTTTGATCACCTCGGGCCGGGAGACGGCGAGAATATTGCCGACGAGCATATGCGTGAGATGCTCGGTCTCCCCGGTAGCCTTGCTCATCAGCAGAATGGCCATTGCGGAGGCAACGGCATAAGCGATGCCGATAAAGGCTTCCTGCGGAATATGGCCGCGGCGGGTGCGCGCAAAGGCGAAAATGGCAGCGCCGAGAAACGTGAAGCCGAGGCTGATCCAGTAGGAACCGTGGCCATGCGGGTCCATCCCCACGATAATGGCAACGGTGGCACCCAGCGCGGCGATCTGCGCGAGAGCGAGGTCCACGAAAATGACGCCTCGCTCGACGACATGGACACCAAGATAGGAATGGATGCCGGTCAGGATCAGGCTCGCCAAGAAAGGCAAAATCAGAAACGGAAGAATCTCCATGGAATGCTCCTAGTGAGTTTCGTCAAAAGCCTTCTTGAGCTTGGCGATGTCGTAGTCGAACAGCTTGAAGTAGTCGGTGATTTCCTTTTCGCCGCCGACCGAGGGCATCAGGACGACAACTTGCCCGCCCGTCTCGCGTGCGATGCTGTTTGGCGTTTTGAGATCGAAGTATGGCTCAACGATGATGATTTTGACGCCGTCGCGCTTCATTAGCCCGATTAATCCCACGGTGTGCTGAGGGCTGGGGGGGATGCCCGGACGCGGCTCGACGTAGCCGACGACATTGAGGGCGAAGTGTTCGGCGAAATTGGGCCAGGAACGGTGATAGGTAACGACCTTGCGGCCGGCGTAGGGCTTCATCTGCGCCAGCCACTGCTCGTCGGACTGCTTGAGGCGCTGCTCAAAGGTATCGTAGCGCTGCGCAAAATAAGCTGCATCGTTGGGGCGCATTTCGCTGAGTTTGTTCTGGATGCCCTTGGCGATGCGCAAGCCGTTATCCGGGTCCAACCAATAGTGCGGGTTCCCGAGAGGATGAACGTCGCCTTCGGCACGGGTGACTTGGCCGGTGGGAATTTCCAGGATTTTCGCGAACCGGGAGGCGTCAAGATAACCCGGCGCGCCGACCTGGATCCTCGGATTGCTGGACTGTGTGATGAGCGGCGGCAGCCAGCCGATCTCGAGTTCGAGGCCAACGACGATGAGCAGCTCGGCCTTGGAGAGCTTGAGAAGAAAACTCGGCTTCGGATCGACAAAGTGCGGGTCTTGATAGCCGCGAGCGACGGATTCAACGTCCACTTTGTCGCCGCCGATTTCCTGCGCGAGGGACGCCAGGTCGGTGGTGGCGGTCATGATGCGAATTTTGCTATCCGCGCGGCCAGTGACCGGAAATAGCAAAGCGAACAACAGCGCGAAGGACAAGGCGATCGCCGTGAAACGAGTCTTTGTCAATAAGCGTGGCATCGAAATCTCCCGGAACGGCTTAAAACGGGTGAGCGCCGTGCGCCCCCATCACAAAAAGAAACTGGAAAAGAATTTCATTGGCATTCGAGAAATCGGATGGACCGGTCGCCAGATGACCGAAGCGGTACTGCCCACGGATCTGACTAAATTCGCTCGGCCAATAAGTCAGGATACCGGAAAAGCCGGTATCCGTCAGACGGGCGTCGGTGGCGTGGCCGCTGCGGTCGAAGCGTCCGCCGACGGTCCAGCGGCGATTTACGCGGTATTCCGCGGAGGAGTACATGCCAAAAGCATGTTGCGTCTGAAAAAGAGTCGGGACCGCAGCAGCGAGCTGGTCACGCGCGCTCCAGAACAGCTCGGTGCGGAACAAGAAGGAATTGTAGATAGCGCGGCGCAGCGGCTTCCAGCGGAGTGTCGCGTCTCCGCTATACAGATTGGTCAGGAAGTTTGAGCCGTTGTTGTTGTGGCCGCGTGCGTAGGACACGCCGAGATCGAGGTTGGTGGATTCGGACAGGTCGCGATAGGCGCGCAGGTGGCCGACGACGCTGACATCCTGGCGGCGGCTGGCCTGGAACACATCATCAGAATCACCGCGTAATACCTCCGCGCTCCCCTCGAGGAACCAGTTCTTAGGCGCAGGCAGAAAACGTGAGAGGAAGAAGCCGGCGTCATCGATGCCGTCCTCGCCGCCGACTAAATTGTTGGTGACGAGCGGCCGGTCAATGAACGGCAGGGCGTGATTGTGAATGGTGTTGACCTTGCCAAAGTCGGCACGCTTCTTGCCGACCTTGAGCAATAGGCCTGCGGGGAGCGACGTGAAAGTGACGTAAGCTTCTTCGACGTTTACGCCCGTTTCGCCGAAGGAGATGAAGGCATCGGCGCGCGCATAAGGATCAATGATGGCCTGAAGGCCCACTTCCGATTCGTGCATCTCCAGCGAACGTTCTGGCGAGACGTTATTGTGGCCCGCGGTGCCAATGAAATCGCCGATCAGGCTGATGTCCGGATTGAGGAGTTTTGCGTTGCCCGATGCACCTCCGAAAGTCTGTGTTTGCGCGACCTGCGCAGCGGTCGGGGCAGGAGACGCGGGCAGCATACCCGGCTCGGGGTGCGCGGAGGCTAGCAGAACTTGCGGGCCGGAAGATGGTTCCGGTGATTTCGTTTCGCGAAGTCCCTGTAGCTCGCTGCGCAGGAGTGCTACTTCTCCGGCGAGCGAGCGGACTTGTGCTTCGAGCGCTTTCATGCGGGCGTCTTCCGTGTTTGCCGGGGAAACGTCGCGCTTATTCGGTACAGAAGTCACGTCCTGAGCGTGCGCAATCGAGGAGAAAAGAAGCAGGGCGGACAGAACAGCAAATCGTTTCATGACATTACTCCTGGAGTTCTTTGAAATTGAGCCGTTGTTGCGGGAAAGGCAGAGACAGCCAAGGGAGAAACGCAAAAACCTACCGGGCGGGAGGGGCGCGGGGAGCGGTGGCGCGCGGAACTGCTGAGGATACCGAAACAACCAAAGGAGCGACTTCGAGCCGGTTCATGACCGGCACAAAAGCAATGTTGGGCGACTGCGTAGCGATCACGGAGGCCGCTGTCGAACAAACTGGGCAAATGTGCGAGGCGGACGGCGTGTCCGACAGGTCACAACAATAGTGAAACTGTAACGCCAGAAAAACAGCGCCGAAGAGTAAGATAAGAGGGCACGTTTGCCGCGAAGTGACTTGCATCTAGTTCGTGAGACGGAGCTTAGGCAAGAAAAGTTGCGCGGTCAAGCGCGCAAAGCCTGATTTTAGTTGCCTTTATATACTATACTGGGTGATAGTATAGGACGCGAGGCTGCATGGCACACACGGCGAGAGACAAAGAAAAACTCTTGGCCCGGGTTCGTCGAATTCGCGGGCAAGTGGAAGCCGTCGAGCGCGCACTGCGGGAAGAGCAAGAGTGCACCGAGGTGCTTCAGTTGGTGGCGGCTTGCCGAGGAGCGCTGAATGGCTTGATGGGCGAACTGGTCGAGGGACATATCCGGTTCCATGTCCTGGACCCAGACCGCGCCAAGGATTCCCCTCAGGCTGCCGCCGCCGAAGAACTGATCGATATCGTGAGGTCTTATCTGAAATAGCTGTTGAATCCAGCACGCTTCGCGGGGGGCGCAACGGGGGTGGAAATGCCGGACAACGAGATGAAGGCGGGCATGAGCCTAGAAGACGCTGGTGGCCGTGTGACATCGGGCATGCATGAGTCTGGCGCTCACCCGGCAAGGGAAGGTACGGCGAGCGACTCTGAGGGTGGCGGCTCGACGCACGAGCATGGTTTGGATTGGCGCGAGATCGTTCGAATCGGCTTTGTGGCGATCGCAGCGGGCATATTTTGGTTTTTGGGAGTACACCCTAGTCTTCCTCTTGTCCTTGCCGGCGTAAGTTGCGCCGTCGTTGGCGGATACCCGATATTCCGCGAAGCGATTGAGAATATTCTCGAACGGCGAATGACCATGGAACTCTCGATGGCCATCGCGATTCTGGCGGCGCTGGCGATCCGGGAAGTTTTCACGGCACTGGTGATCACTCTGTTCGTGCTCGTGGCGGAAGTCCTCGAGGGGCTCACCGTGAGCCGCGGGCGGCACGCGATTCGCCACCTGATCGATCTGCTGCCGTCTACTGCAACGGTGAATGAGCGCGGAGGATGGAGAGAGCTGGGGGTTCAGCAAGTGCTGGTGGGTGACATTGTTCTCATCAAGCCTGGAAGCCGAATTCCTGTGGATGGTTCGGTGGTGGGCGGCCATTCCTTTGTCGATCAAGCAACCATCACTGGCGAATCGATGCCGGTGGAGAAAAACCCAGGAAAGCAAGTATACGCCGGCACGATCAACCAATCCGGCGCGCTCGAAGTGCGCGTCGAACGGCTTGGGCGTGACACAACTTTCGGCAAGATCATCCAGGCCGTGGAACAAGCCGAGCAATCCCGTGCGCCGATTCAGCGCATTGCGGATCGTTTGGCCGGATACCTCGTCTATTTTGCTTTTGCCGCCGCAATCTTGACACTCCTCGTCACTCACAACATGCGCTCTACGATTTCCGTGATCATTGTGGCGGGAGCTTGCGGTATCGCTGCGGGAACGCCGCTGGCAATCCTTGGAGCGATTGGAAGAGCCGCACAGCAAGGCGCGATTATCAAGGGCGGCCTGTACCTTGAGAAACTCGCCGAGGTGGACACCATTCTCCTGGATAAAACCGGAACGCTGACGTTTGGAACTCCTAGACTTCTGGACGTGCATCCTGCTCCAGAAATCTCCGCCGCGCTCTTGCTGAAGACTGCGGCGATGGCCGAATCGCGTTCGGAACATCCCGTGGCCAAGGCGATTTTGAAGCAGGCCATCGAGATGGGGATCGCGTACGAGGATTCGAGCCAATTCGAATACACGCCGGGCAGAGGAGTATCCGCGATCTGCAGGGGTGAGGAAGTGATCGTGGGCAGCGAGAATTTCTTGTTGGAGCGAGGTGTCTCTTTGTCGCGCGGGAATGGGCACGGCGCGGACGCTGAAGTTTTTGTGGCGCGGCAGGGTAAATTCCTGGGAACTCTGGTGGTCGCGGATCTGCTACGGCCCGAAGCGAAAGAGGCCATTCGCTCGCTGAAATCCATGGGACTGAGAACTGTCCTTCTGACGGGAGACGCCCAGGCCGTTGCCGAGGACGTGGGCAAGAAGCTGGGAGTACACGAAGTCGCATCCGAGTTGCTGCCGGAAGAGAAGCTGCAATACGTGAAGCGGCTGGCGGCGGCTTCTCATACCGTGGCGATGGTTGGAGATGGAGTCAATGATGCCCCGGCACTAGCACAGGCCACCGTGGGCGTGGCGATGGGGTCGGGAACGGATGTGGCGCAAGAGAGCGCAGACGTTGTCTTGATCGGGAGCGATCTCTCCAAGCTGGTCGAGACGCTGCGAATTGCCCGGCGCTGCCGCCGAACCATCATGCAAAATTTCGTGGGCACGCCCGTGGTGGACACGATTGGCGTGGGCATGGCGGCGTTTGGCCTTCTCAATCCGTTGCTGGCCGCGTTCATCCATGTTTCTTCAGAACTCGTATTCATACTGAATTCCGCCAGGCTGGTACCGTCGGCGACGCTGGCAGGCGCATTGAGCGGCCGGCCGCTGGTTCCAGCGCGGCCCGACCTTTCTCAAAGCCAAACGGCCTGAAACGACTGTTCTGCAATCGAGCAATGATCCTCACTGCCGGCCGAGCTAGCTAGTCCCTTTCAAATCACTTTTTTAGCAACCAATCGGGGCTTTCGGACGTCAAAAGTGCTAAGGTATAGTGTAGATAGATAGATGGATCCGCAGGAAGCTATTTTCGGAAGTACTGGAGTGCGCCGCGCGTTGGCGCTGCTGGCTTGCGTCGCGCTGCTTTATTTTGCCGCAGGCGGGTCTCTCTTCCACCATCATACGAATGGGCCCGATACCGCCTGCCATATCTGCCAGGCGCTGCATATGCCCGCGCTGGCGGCTTCCCGGCTGGACCTCGCCAGCACGCCTCAAGTCTTCACCTGGTATTCTTCGCTGCCGCAGCACGCAACGCCGAGCGATTCCTTTTCTCTGCATCGCGCCGGGCGCGCACCTCCCACCGTTTAGTTTCTCTCCTCTGACTTGAAGTGTATTTCCGTGCGCCGGCCTAATTGAAAGCCAGCGTCACCGCCATTTTTCCGGCGGCCTCTATCCACACAAACCACACATAGCCCTCAAAGGGATGGAGAAGAAATGTTGAAGAGATTGAGCATCTGCAGCGTATTTGTTTTGGGGTTTGCTCTCTTGTTGACGGCCGCGCCAGCGAAGGCGCAGATGGGGAATTCCGGATCCATTGAAGGTGTCGTCAAAGATCCTTCCGGCGGGGTGATTGCAGGCGCGACGGTCGAAATCTCGTACGCGGTGAGCGGCTTCCACAGGGAGACGACCACGGGAAGCGACGGGAGCTTCAAGTTCACGAACGTGCCCTTCAATTCCTATCATTTGGCGGTGACGGCAGGGGGCTTCGAGAACTACACGCACGATGTGGACGTGCGGTCAGCGGTTCCCACGACGGTACAAGTTAGCTTGAAGATTGGGACGGCAGTACAGACGGTGAACGTTGAAGCGAGGGACCTGGTGGAAAATGAATCCACCTTTCACACGGACATAGACCGAGGCTTGTTCGATAGACTTCCGCTGGAGAGCGCATCCTCGTCAGTGAGTTCGCTCGTGACGCTGGCGGCGCCGGGGGCCGTAGCGGACTCGAACGGCCTGGTTCACGCCATCGGCGATCATGCGGAAAGCTCCTTTTCTGTGGATGGCCAGCCAATGACGGATCAGACTAGCAAAGTCTTTTCCAACCAAATCCCGGTCGATTCGATTCAATCGTTGGAAGTAATCTCCGGCGCTCCGCCCGCCGAATTTGGTGACAAGACGAGCCTGGTAATCAAGGTAACGACGCGTTCCGGCCTCGGCCAAACAAAACCTGTTGGAAGTGTGAGAGCTTCTTATGGGAGCTTTGGCTCGGATAATGGTGGCTTCGATGTGGCCTTTGGAGGCTTGAAGTGGGGCAATTTCATCGCGGCGAATGGCTTGAATACGGGCCGTTTCCTCGATCCGCCGGAGTTTCAGGTCATCCATTCTAAAGGTAACGAGCAGAACATCTTCGACCGCGTGGACTTGCAGTTTACCGGTGCAGACTCCGTGCATCTAAATGGCGGCTACACGCGGTCCTGGTTCCAGAATCCAAACTCGTTCGATGCTCTGGCATCCGGCCAGGATCAGCGCGCACAGATTAAGACGTACAATATCGCGCCCACTTGGACTCACTTGTTCAGCACCAGCACCTTGCTAAACGTCGGCTTTTTCGCGCGGCACGACCAGTTCAACTACTACCCGAGCGCAAATCCCCTGGCGGACGTTTCCGAGACCGCCACTCAGCAGCGCAAGCTGACCAATCTGGGCCTGCGCAGCGACCTCTCCTATGTGAAGGGCATCCACAACGTGAAAATGGGAGCGACCTTTGAGCACACCCTCTTGACGGAGGACTTCAGGCTCGGATTGACGGACCCAACGATTAATTCGCCGTGCCTGACGCAAAACGCCGCCGGGGACTTCGTGGGGGTCGGGGACACCACGCTGACGGATCCCACACAATGCACAGCGGCCGGCTTCCAGCAAAACGTAGCTGCCAACCCTAATGCCACTGCACCCTTCCTTCCCATCCTGGGCTGCATTGACTTGACGAGGGCTACGCCCGCAGCGGGCGACGGCTGCATGACTCCACAAAGCGCGCTATTTGGCTTCCATGGCCGTGGCGACATCCGAGAGATAGCGCTCTACTTGCAGGACACCATTACTAAGGGCAATTGGTCCTTCAATGTGGGGGTGCGCGGCGATTTATATCGAGGCCTCACCAAAGAGTCACAAATCGAACCGCGTGCCGGGATTTCCTACAACATCAAGCCGAGCAATACGGTTATGCGCGTTTCCTACGCCCGCATCCTTGAGACTCCTTTCAACGAGAATCTGGTACTCGCCAGCGTAACGGGAAATCCTTTGCTGGATGCTCTTTTTGGGGGATCATCGGGTCCGATTCGCGCCGGCCAGCGCAATGAATTCCATGCGGGACTCCAGCAGGCGTTCGGGAGATACCTCGTCGTCGACGGGGACTACCTCTGGAAGTACACTCACAACGCTTACGACTTCAGCGACCTGCTGAATACGCCGATTTTCTTTCCGATTGGATGGCACAACTCGAAGATCAGCGGGTTCAACGCGCGCGTTAGCGTGCCCAACTTCCATGGCTTCACGGTATTGACCGTCATGGGCCACGCTTCCGCTCGCTACTTCCAGCCGCAGGTCGGCGGGCTAGGCACCAGCGATGGACCCGTGTTCCGCATCGATCATGACCAAAACTTTCAGCAGACCACACACGTTCAGTATCAACCTTGGAAACGTGGGCCGTGGATGGCCTTTAATTGGCGCTACGACAGTGGACTTGTGGCTGGCGCCGTGCCCTTCGCTACGGATACTACGACGCCGGTGGATCTCACCGGTCTGAGCGCGGACCAGCAAATGCAGGCCGGACTCTTCTGCGGTAACGTTTTCCCGACACTGACCGCTCCGCTGGTCACTTGCGCCCCATCTCTTTACGGGTCGACAAGGCTCAAGATTCCTGCCCCGGGAACAGAGAGCGACGATCACAATCCGCCGCGCGTCAATCCGCGCCACCTGTTCGATACCAGCGTGGGCGATGATGACCTCTTCCATGGCGACCGCTACAAGTGGAGCCTGCGCTTCACGGTCATCAATTTGACGAACAAGACCGCCCTATACAACTTCTTGTCAACGTTCAGCGGAACGCACTTCGTCACGCCGCGGTCGTACACAGCGGAGCTGGGCTTCCACTTCTAAACAAATGCCAGAAAGCAGGCGGGCCGGAGATTCCGGTCCGCCTAAGTCCTCTCATAGGAAATTCTTCCTGCAAGATTTTCGGCCCTGGTCGTTCTACCTCCAAGCGCGACTGCCAGTACTAAGCGCGTTGCGCCATGGAGGTTCCCATGTCTTACCCCAGTGCGTGGACGCTATCGCTGTGCACCAGCATTAGCTTGCTCCTGGGTGTTTCCACCCTGCTAACGCCGGATTCGCGGCAGGAGGTAAAGGCCGCGCCGAGGGCGCCGAACAAGGCGGCCGACGGGCCTGCCAAGGTCGCGCAGCGGATCGATTTGAGCGCGGCAATAAATGTGAATCTGCCCGCGACAACACGCGATCTGGAAGCCGTTTCGTTCGGCACTCCCGACGGCAAGAATGGCTGGGTGCTGCGGCTCCCCGGCGGGAGGCCCATCGCTACGCCTGCGTTTGCCGATGGGATGCTTTTTGTCGGCGGCGGGTACGGCTCGCACGAATTTTACGCGGTCGATTCGGAGACCGGAAAAATCATTTGGAAAATCCAGACTGGCGATGACGGGCCAACGGCGGCGGTGGTGGCCGACGGAATGGTGGCCTTCAACACCGAGAGCTGCACACTGGTGGTGGTGGATGAAAGAAGGGGACGCGTGATCTGGCAGGAGTGGCTGGGCGATCCGCTGATGAGCCCAGCCGGCGATTGATAAGGGCGTGCTGTTTATGGCGCATCCGGCGGCCACCGGGCGGCCTCAGAAGCCCGTGGAATTTCATCCTCGGCCAGCGTCGCCGGACGGCAGCCATCGGCTGCTCGCGGCGGAACTCAGCACGGGCCGGCACATCTGGGAACAGGAAATCTCCGGCGACGTGATCACCGCGCCAGTGATCTCCGACGGGACGGTCTATTTCACGACATTTAATGGCAATTCTTATGCCTTGAATGCGGCGGACGGCTCGGTGGTTTGGGTAAAGGCGAATGCAGCCACCAGCGCGCCAGTGATTGCCAATGGGCAGCTCTACGAAACGCGCAAGAAGCAAGCCGGAAAAGAAACGGTCGAAGGCCTTGCGCGCGTGAACGCCAAAGAGGGAAACGCGCGCGACAAAGACTTGATCGCAGAGAGCAAGGCCGACTATCTCAAGCAGGGAAGCGGAGGCGGCGTCGCACTATCGGAGCAGGCGTTGCATTCTTTGGATTCCTCGGTGGGCTTTAGCGCGCCTCCGCCTTCCGCAAAGCTGACGCAGGCCAACGAGGCGGTCGGCGTGAATTCCGTGGTTGGTGCGTGGGCGTTTCAGGGATCGCGCGCGGCGGTAAGCAAGGGTCAGATCCTGAACGCGCAAGGAAATTACATCAACTCCGTGCGGGCATCGGATGGGCGCCCGTCGTGGCAGGCGGAAGTCGTCTTTTCACATAGCGCGCCAGGTGGGCAGATCTTTTCGCCGCCGGCGATAGGT
>Ga0137409_10004406_pt1 | contig 14794 bp, 17 predicted proteins | sample CZODoug1_16funga_FD_122059 | JGI IMG/M metagenome (GOLD analysis project Ga0137409, IMG submission 122059) | Vadose zone soil fungal communities from Angelo Coast Range Reserve, California, USA - CZODoug1_16fungal (Hybrid Assembly) | ecosystem: Environmental > Terrestrial > Soil > Vadose zone... | reverse complement strand
GAAAATACCATTTGCCCGGAATATTTTCCCGTCACCATGACGAGGTTCTTGCTTCCCTCCACATGCGCGACCAGAGAGGAAACCGGCACCAGTGCCGGTCGGACGAACCCATGGATGCTCAATCCATCCTCGGTTTCCTTCTTGGCCAGGGAGATCTGGCGGATCGTGCAATTCAGTTCGCGCGCATAGGCAAAATCCACGGCTTCCACCGATGAAATCGGCCAGCACGGAATTTGTTCGCCCCGAACGCGGGCGCGCAAACCCGCTTGCGTTAAAATCACAAGCTTCGCCCGGGCGTCGAATCCCTCCACGTCATCACTTGGATTCGCTTCGGCAAATCCCAATTCTTGCGCCTCTTTCAGAGCCGTCTCAAAACTTGCGCCGGTCGCTTCCATTTTAGTCAGGATGAAATTACAAGTTCCGTTCAAGACGCCGGCGATTTTATAGAGTTGATCTCCCGCCAAACCTTCCTGGATTCCGACGATGGCGGGGATTCCTCCAGCAACGGAGGCCCCGAACTCGATGCGCTTTCCTTGTTCACGGGCCAGTTCCACCAATTCCGGGCCGCTGTGGGCAATCAGGAGTTTGTTCGCGGTGACCACCGATTTGCCGGCTCGCAGTGCTTTTCGAATCCACTCGCCGGCAGGCTTGATGCCTCCAACAAGTTCCACAAAAATGTCGGCGTCCGAGGAAAGCACTTCGTTGATGCTTTCCGTCCAGCGCACACTGGGGGGAACCCAATCCACTTTTTTCTGGGCGACTTTGCGATTGAAAATGTGGGTCAACTCAAAGCTATTGTTCGCTTCCTGGCAGAGCAGCTTGGCGACGGAGCGGCCGACGGTGCCAAAGCCAGCAAGAGCGATTTTCAGCTTTCTGTGGGCAGGTCTCTTCTTCTTGGATTCCAGCTTGTTTTCGGACTTCGATTTCGCGCGATTCACTTTTGCCGCCAATTCATCACCTCGCTCGGAACAGGGACAGGTTTCGTCTTCCCTTAAGACGGCAAGGATTATAAGGTATTTCGACATCCAGCCCGCGGAATCTAATGATAAGGCTGGGAATGCGACCCGCCATGCCCGGGCGGAATCTAATAGCACATGGCCCAGATCGACCATCGGTTGCCGGAGAACGTAGAAGGCGAATTCTACGTGGACTCCACGTGCATTGATTGCGATGCCTGCCGGCAGATCGCGCCCGCCAATTTTCACGATCATGGCGGGCAGTCCAGCGTCTACCGGCAGCCGCAGAATCCCGGCGAACTCCACCGCGCCCTTATGGCGGTAGTGGCCTGCCCCACGGCGTCGATCGGAACAGCATCTCGCCGCAGCGCCCGCCCGGGAGTTGACGCGTTTCCCGTCCACGTTGTGGATGACATTTACTTCTGCGGCTTCACGTCGGAAGCGAGTTTCGGCGCGTGGTCGTACTTGATCGTGCGCTCGCCGGAACAGGGCGGCAACGTGCTGGTCGATTCGCCGCGATTCACAACTCCATTGGTAAAGCGCATTGAGAAAATGGGCGGCGTGAGCCTCATGTTCCTTTCGCACCGTGATGATATTGCGGACCACGCCAAGTTTGCCGGGCATTTCCACTGTCCGCGCGTGATGCACGAAGGGGACGGCGCCACCGCACGGGGCGTCGAGCAGGTGATCTCCGGAGTGGATCCTGTGCGGATCGATGACGATCTCTTGTTGATCCCCACACCTGGTCACACTCGCGGCCATCAGGTTCTTCTCTTTCGCGACAAGGTGCTCTTCACGGGCGACCACCTGGCATGGTCGCCGGCGCGTGAAACCTTGACAGCCTTCCGCGATGTCTGCTGGTATTCCTGGAAGGAACAGACGCGCTCGATGGAGAAGCTGCTCCCGTATCGCTTCGAATGGGTTCTGCCGGGCCACGGCCGCATTCACCACGGCGCCGCCGAAGAAATGCACGAACATCTCGAACGCTGCGTAGCGCGCATGAAGGAAGAATGAGGCGTTTGTGGTGTGATCCGGGTCCTGTAGCGCTCGCCTTCAGGCGAGAATGTGCTTGAGTCAACATTGCCCGCCTGAAGGCGGGCGCTACAATTTCCGGATCTACACCTTTTCAAGCATGATGGCGATGCCCTGTCCGACTCCAATGCACATCGACGCCAGCGCGTAGCGCCCTTTGCTGCGTTGAATCTGACGCGCCGCCGTCAACACCAGCCGCGCGCCGCTCATTCCCAGAGGATGCCCGATGGCGATAGCGCCTCCATTGGGATTCACTTTTTCACTGTCGTCCGGCAGACCGAGCTCGCGCGTCACAGCAAGCGACTGTGAGGCAAACGCTTCGTTCAATTCGAACACGTCCACATCCGCCATCGACATCTTCAATCGCGCCAACAGCTTTCGAACGGCGAAGATCGGGCCGATTCCCATGTAGTCCGGCTCCACGCCCGCTGTCGCCATGCCCAACACGCGCGCAATCGGCTTCAATCCGAATTTGGCCGCCGCACTCTCCGATGCCACGAACATTGCGCAGGCGCCGTCGTTGATTCCGGATGCATTTCCAGCCGTTACCGTGCCGCCTTGACGGAACGGAGCCGGCAATTTGGCCAGCGCCTCAAGCGTCGTGTCCGGGCGAATATGTTCGTCTTCCGAAACGGTCCTCACGTTTCCCCTGGGGCCGGGAATATTTACGGGCACGATTTCCTCAGCGAGGATTCCCGCCTTCTGCGCGGCTGCGGCCTTGAGTTGTGAGCGCAGCGCGAAGCAGTCCTGCGCCGCTCGATCGATTTTATATTTTTCTGCGACGTTTTCCGCTGTCTCCGGCATGGACGCGGTCCCGTACATTTTCACCATCCGCGGATTGACGAACCGCCAGCCGATCGTGGTGTCGTACATTTCCGCGGTCCGCGAGAAAGCGGAGGCCGCCTTGGGAATCACGAATGGCGCGCGGCTCATGCTTTCCACGCCGCCCGCTATCGCCAATGAAATTTCACCGGCGATGATACCGCGCGCTGCCACCGAGACTGCTTCCATCCCCGAGCCGCACAGCCGGTTTACTGTTGCACCCGGCACGCTGCAGGGAACGCCGGCAAGCAGCGACGCCATCCGCGCGACATTGCGGTTGTCCTCCCCGGACTGGTTCGCGCACCCGAAGATGACTTCATCGACAGATTCCCAGTCACTCTTCTTGAATTTTTCCCGCAAGGCCATCAATGGAATCGCAGCGAGATCGTCCGTGCGGACCTGCGAGAGCGCTCCGCCGTACCGCCCGATCGGCGTCCGAATTCCCTCACAAATGAATGCGTTGGGCATACGCGCTGGCTTCCTCTCTCGATTCGCTGCGCCTCAAACTGGCCGCGCCGCGGCCTTGCCGAGACCGAGCACGCGCTCCGCGTTTCGGTGGAACACGCGCTCCTTGACGTCGTCCGAATAACCGAGTTCATCCCACTCGCGCAGCAGGCGCGGATATGGAATGCTGGGATAATCGCTGCCAAACAGAATTTTTTCCTTCAAACGTCCTCGGATGTCGCGGACCAACGACGACGGAAAATATTGCGGTGCATAGCCGGACACTTCCCAATACACGTTACCTTTGTGCAGGGCTACCGCGGTCATCTCCTCGACCCACGGCCAGCCGGTGTGCGCGGCGATGATCGTCAGGTTCGGAAAGTCGGCCGCCAATTCGTCGACCGCCGACGGATGCGCATGGCGAATTTTGGCGCCCATCCCGCCGGGCAAGCCCGCTCCCATCCCGGTCGTGCCGACATCGATCATCACAGGAACCTTGAGTTCATTGATAACTTCAAAAAGCGGATACAACCGCCTGTCGTTGACGGCGAAATGCCCCATGATGGGATGGAAGTGGAACCCGAGCATTCCCAGATCGCGGATCGCGTGTTTTGCTTCACGAATCGCGGCCTCGCCTTTGAATGGATCAACCGCACCCCACGCTTGAATGATCCGGTCCGAGTGCCGCTTTTGCATGCCCGAAACGTAATCGTTTGAACAGGGAGGTGTCGCGACGGTGGTTTCGAGGTCGAGCGCCACCAGAATGGCTTCCACGCCCGCATCCGTGAAATCCTTAACAACTTCTTCTTCCTTTTTCGGAACCCATTCGCGCTTCCAGTATTTCGCCAGCGCATCCACGTACGGTTTCTGGCAGGCGATCCACTCCTTGGTGTTTGGGTAGCAATGAACGTCGATGATTCTCACAAAATGCTCCGAAGAAAATCACGGATCCCGGCTTACGCAGTGGAGCGGCTCCGCTCGGCCCGCTCTGCCGCGACTTTCGGGGAAATCATCTCCACCAGTTTTTTCTTGGAGACTTTGCCGAACGTCGACAGCGGAAAATCCGGCAGAATTTCCAGGCGCTCGGGAATTTTATACTTGGCGATTTCCTTGCCGAGCAGAAACGTCTTCAGTTCGTCGAAGCGCAGGCCCGCGGTGTCACGCAACAAAACGCAAGCGCACATTCGTTCGCCCAGGTCGGGGTCCGGGACGGCAATGCAGGCGACATTCTTGACCGCCGGATGCGAAAGGATGAGGTTTTCGACTTCCTCCGCGCTGATTTTTTCGCCGCCCCGATTGATCAAATCTTTCTTTCGCCCCTCGACCATGTAGTTTCCCGAGGGATGCTGCCGCATCAGGTCGCCCGACCTGTAAAACCCGTCCGGTGTGAAAGTGCGGGCATTGTACTCCGGCACGCCGAAGTAGCCGCGCAAGGTATACGGGCCGCGGCAACACAGTTCACCCACTTCGCCGAACGGGACTTCGTTGTCATCGTCGTCCAGAATGCGCACTTCGTCATCCGGGCTGACGGGACGTCCCACCGTTTCGAGACGAACGTCCTCAGGATCGTCAATCCGGACAAACATGATCAGGCCTTCCGACATCCCGAAGTTTTCCTGAACGAAAGCGCTTGGGATCAATTTCCTCGAGAGCAGCCGAACCTCCGGCTGGAGCCGCTGCCCGCCGCTTTGGATGTAACGCAGTGAAGAAAGATCGTATTTTTTCACCGCGGGATCGTTGAGGAGCCGGATCAGCAACGCGGGAACAACTTTTAGATGTGTCACTCGATGTTTTTCAATCAACGCGCACATGTCGTCGGGCTTGGTGCTCGTGCTGACCACCGCCCTTCCGCCATGAAATAGGAAACCCTGGATACCGGGGCACGCCAGAGGCAAGTTGTGCGCGATCGGAAGCACGATCAAGAGGATCGAATCCGCGGTTACACCACAAACGCTCGCAGCAGCTTTGGAATTGTAAGCGTAGTCGTTGTGCGTGCGCGGGATCAGCTTTGGGATTCCCGTGGTCCCGCCGGACAATTGAAAAACCGCGGGATCCATTGGGTCAATCCGTATCGCGGAGAGGGCTGATGCAGGAAGACTGGGTGGTGTAGCAATCATCTCCGTGAGTGATAGAAACCCTTCACGCGGCTCGCCGAGAAGGATCCCGGCCTTGAGCGTTGGGCTCTCCTTTCGAATGCGATCGATGATGGACGCATAGTCGCAATCCCCCTGACGGTCGGGGATTACGCAAGCTGTGGCGCCGGAGAGCCGCACGAACTGGCTGATCTCCGCGTACCGGTGAGTCACCAGCGCCGCAATTGGGATGCACCCGATTTTTTGCAGCGCAAAGTAGAGGATCACAAATTCGGCTACGTTCGGCAGTTGAACCACCACCCGGTCGAGCGGCACAAGACCCGCGCCCAGAAGATGCAGGGCCAGGTTTGTCGATGAGCAGTCGAGTTCGGCATACGTGATGGACCGGTCCCGGTCGATCAGGGCGATCCGGTCCGCGTAGCGCTCGAAAACGGCTTTGAATTCCTGCGCGAGCGATTTGTCAGCCCAATACCCTCGCTCACGATAACGCTTCGCGAACTCCGGCGGAAACGGAACAACCCCTTCCAACATTGACTCTCCCTGTCTGGCTCAGGTTGTAGCTGCAAATCCCCCGTCGATCACTATGATTTCGCCGGTGACGAAGCGGTTGCTCACGATCAAGTTTACTATGACCTCGGCCACATCCTCGGGCGTCGCAACGCGACGCAACGGCGTGTGTTTCGCGCGGCGCCCCATCAGATCATCATACTTGTCCTTGAGCATTCGCACCATCCAATCGCCTTCCATCCACCCTGGAGCCACCGCATTCACCCGGATTTCCGGAGCCAGATTAAGCGCCAGTAGCTTTGTAAGGCTCACGACAGCCGCTTTGCTCGCGGCGTAAGGCAGAGGTTGGGGGCCTGGCCGCAGCCCGACGATGCTGGCGGTGTTGACGATGTTGCCGCCTGCGGCCTTCAGAAGAGGCACGGCGGCGCGCGTAACCTGGAACAAACCGCGAACGTTGACGGCGAAAACGCGGTCCCATTCCTCGGCCGTCATGGCCTCGAAGTCTTTCGCCTTGATATCGGTCGTTGTGCCGGCGTTGTTCAACAGGGCGTCGAGGCGGCCGAATTCGTGCTTGGCCGCTTCGAGCATTTTGCGGACGCATCGATCATCGCTGACGTCACACTGGAAGAGCAGCGTCTTCGCACCTTTTGCCTGGGCCTGCTCCGCCGTGGTGCGAGCTGCCTGCTCACTCCGGCTGTAGTTGATGACCACATCGAATCCCGCTTCGGCCAGCGCCACCGCCGCAGCGCGGCCAATTCCAGTAGCCGCACCGGTGACTAACGCTACTTTCCTGCTTTGCGCCATGCGTTTCTCCTAGCCGAAGCAGTTCGTTCGAGAAGGTGTCGTTTCGGACGATGTCGTAAACGAGCGCAAGATTCCAATGCAAGGAAGTTCGTACCACACATGCCGCGGATACTCAATCTGAGCGCTTTGAAAAGCGCTTCCGTGTGGATGCAGTCAGTTTCTAGGTTAGATCAAGAGCCATCTTGAGCGCGCGATCGAACTCGGCAAGTTTCGGCCCTGAGAGCGATCCCACGTAGTTGGTCAGCTCAGATTTGCGAAACGATGGTCGCGGCAATCGTCCTTGCCTGTCGTGCCACACTGGTGATGCGGACCACGCCGCACTTTGAGGACCTCCCAGTTCCAGCCGTGAACCCGTGGATTAGCTGAATTTAATGGTGGATTTGAACCGGCGGTCCCGCTCGGCGGGATTGCCAACGCGGCTCGCTCGCATGGCATTAAGAAATGTTTAGATTGCAATACTTGTCACTGTTCGTGACACGCGGCGCCGCGTGGTGTGTCATCCCGGCGCAAACGAAATCGAATGGCCTCTATACCTCTTGACACCTTGTGGCCTTCGGAGCAAAGTATACCGGCAGGTTGAAAACGAACTCGGCAACCGTTTCTAGCCGTGTAATCTCCACCCCCTTCTAGATTGCCCCGTGAAATTGCAATTCCGCTCCCTGCGCGGCTAATGAAAAATTCGTGGCTAATCAAAGTGCTGACCCGGGCCGATGTTCTCTCAAGGGGCCGGCGAGTCAATGGAACGGGGGGCCTGCAATGAATGGTAGAAGGGGATTCAAAATCAGCCGTCGCGGCGAAAAAGAATTTTCAGTTCATCCGAAGGCTTTCATCTTCATCGATAAAAGGACCGGCACGCATCGATTCGAAGTGAAAGCGAATGCGGATGGAAGCATCCCCATCGATGAGGCCGTCAGCCTGCTTGTTGTTCACTGCCTGATGCGCAACCAGGGGCCGAATGACTTCGGGGTGATGGTCTCGGCCGGCGAAAATCTTCTGGATGACTTGGGACCGCGTGCGCGGAAATTGATTCATGCTTGTCCTTCGATACAGGCATCCCTCCAACTGACCAGCCGTCAGCAAGAAGTGTTCCGTGGAGTTCAACAAGGTCTCTCCAATAAAGAGATAGGAAAGAAGCTGAATCTTTCAGAGCGGACAGTGAAATTTCACGTCTCCTCCTTGTTGGTAAAGTTCGACGTTGCCGGTCGAATGGGCCTGGCGCGCAAGGCCGCCGACTTCCTTTCGGTGGAGAAAGTTTCCACAGGTGTCGAACTTGCTCAACTTGGCGCCGTCGAAGAGCAAGGGTTAGGACAGGAAAATAGGATCTCGAGGGAGAGCCTCGTACCGGTGAACGCTTTGGAAAGAAGATCCCGCGGATGACTTGGATCGGGGATCGAGTGACAAGGAACCAGGAGACTGCGGCCCCAGGGCCAGGCGAACCGTCCCTTCCTGTTAGAGACATTGGGATTGCATCAATTCTGTTCTCCGCAGCGGAGGTGCTTGAATGAAACTTTCTGACAGACGATTGGCGCAACGATTCCGTCTCAAGATCCCGCTGTACATCCGCGCGTGGAAGTCTCAGGCACCAGAGCGGAAAGTCGAATCGGTCAATGTGTCCGAGTGCGGCGCTTATTTTGAGACCGACACACCGCCCTGCGAAGGGGAAATGATGCAGATTCGGCTGGAAATGCCAAAGGAAATCACGGGCAACCCCACGGCGGAATGGCGCTGCACGGGTAAGGTGACGCGCGTCCAACCGGCTAGTTTTCCGGGTGCTTTGCGAGGTGTCAGCGTGCGTTTTGACTACTACGAGGTGGCGCAGTCCAAAGACCGCCTTTCGGCCTCGATCTTGTCATTAACCCGATGAAACCGGCGACAGTGCTGAACGTATGAGTACGGTGCGCGCAAGGGCACTTGTCTCCCCTCGAAGAATTTGCAACCGGCATACCTGGGAGCCCGCCCTCTTCAACGTGAAGCGCCGACGGGCACGATTCAGATTCCGAAGACGGGAGAGAGCTGGATTGTGAAAGTCGAAACCGACCGTGAATCAGCCAATCAGGATGTCAGTCGTGCGAAGCCGCTGAAAGCTACGCCGAGACGCGCACTGGTCGTCGAAAACGAACCGGCACTGCGCGCCCTCATTCAGGAAGTCCTGGAATCCGCTGACGTAGAAGTCGTAACTCCGGCGAAGGGTACCGAGAACGAGCTCCATTTCGATGAGGGGAAATTTGATGTCGTCCTCATTGGCCTCGGCACGCCATCCGTGTACGGAATCGAACTCGTCCGGCAAATCCGCAAGTCCGGCCTCAATCGAAAGACACCAATCATTCTGTTAAGCGACGATCAAAGTCCGGGGGCGCTCTCGCGGGGTTTTGAAGCTGGGGCCAGCTTCTTTGTCTACAAGCCAATTGATAAGGCGCATTTGAAGCGGCTGATTCACGTCACCCAGGGAACGATTGAACACGAACGGCGCCGATTCCGGCGGGTCCCATTGCGGGTCAAAGTGCGGATTAAGTCGGATAAAGCGGTGTTGCTCGGCGAAACAATCGATATCAGCATGAACGGCGCCCTGGTTAGCTCTCCTCAGACTCTGCCCCTCGGGTCCTTGATAGAAATCAGCCTGTATCTCTTGGACGGATCGAAGCCAGTCGTCGGGCTGGGGTCCGTCGCGCGCATTTTGAACAACACGCAGATGGGGCTTCTCCTGGACCGCTTCCCTGCCTCAGAAATGGTGCGATTGCAGGAATATCTCATACCTCAAATTGCCGATTGAAACTGCGGGAACAATCTATTGAAAGAATATGGGCGGCCGCGTGCCGCATGGCAGGGAGCCTTTCCTCTCATCACGGACAGGCGCCAGCCCCCTCGCGAAAATCCGGCGTCAAAATCAAACGATCCCGTTACCGATGCATCGACCGCCCGCATGGAGCTTGACCTCATCCAAATTCACAGCCTGGGGCTGTTACGCACGCCTTCATCCGCCTGGCTACAAATCATCGGTCAGGCGACGCGCGCACGCTCAGCCGGATCGGTTCGAGCGCCTCGAGCCGCTTGGCTCGGTTGACTGCGTGAATTCCCATGCACGCGGCGGTGCACCCCGAATCGCAGTTCCTTTCCATGGACATGCCCTTCCTTGTTCTTCCGGTCTCCTGCCCAAGAAAATCGTGGAGCGGAGAACAGCTCGTTCAGCGCCTTCTCGTCCTGTGCTGTAATTGGATCGCTTTTCAGATTGTTCATCAACCTGGCATGGTTCCAGACTTCCAGATAGTTCGCGTAATCGAGTACATCCACCGCACCCTTCATTTGCGCGCTATTCCGCAAGGTGATCGGGATTAGCAGCCTGCATTGCTTGTCCATCGTGACGGCCTGGCCGAAATACTTTACGCGGGCAAGAAATCTCTGGTTGTTCACGTTGTGTAAGCACAAGCGTTCCAGTTGTCCCTCGACTTCGTTCCAAACCCGCATGGGGTAGATGCGGACGGAGTTACCATTTTCGCTGGTAACGTAGAACTCGGGGCCAGACCCTTTGAGCGTGGTTAGAAGGGTCATGGGAATTTTCAATCTGCCCTTCGGATCGACCTTCAATGAGTTACTCATGTTTTCCTACCTTCCTCTGCAAAAACGAGAAACGAATCACGCCGCCCTCTGGGGATTAGCCGCTCTTGGGTTGGGCCCAGCGCCCTTCAGATAAGCTGCCCACAATGCGCGTTTGGTGGACTCGACAGCTTTTGGCTGCTCACACATGGCGTCAAGGACGTCAAACGCTCCTTCCTTTAACGCCTCAGTCCACTCGAGGAGATCAAAGCTGCGCGCCCATAGAACGACTTCAAAACCAAGATCATAGTGATTTGCAATGTCGGCCAGCCGCCTCCACGATCCGTCCCACATCCGGGGCGTCGAGACGACCACCTGAAACCGGCCGGATTTGGCTGCCTCGCAGCCCTCCGTAATGCTCCTTGCCCATTCCGAGACGAACCCTGCCTCGCGGAGAATGACCTTTAGCCGATCCGTATCAGAGTTATCGTCGCAGACGATCAGAAATCGAGCCCCCTCAGGGACCTTAAATGTCGATCCCGAACCTGTCTTGCTCCCGACAATCCTTTCTTGAGTTTGCGTCAAAAGACTCACGGTACGCCTCCTTCATTTCTATGTTTCCGTCCTTGGCCTAACCCCGCTCCGTCATCATTATCTTCTGAGCGCGGCTTCCATCGTTTGAGAGCTATCCGCCTTAAGGTCAGGCATCAACACATTGGGTTCTTTGCGCGATTTCTAAGAATTCCACTATCTGCAATTCGTAACCGCCTGCTCTAGCTTCGGGATAATTCGCGGTGCAACCTCGACGAGAGCCCGGGCTTTGGACTGGGCGCGATCGGTGACAGTCCCGCCGACCAGATTCTTCGCTATGACCCTGACTATATTTTCTGGGACTCGCTTTCCTCGAACCGAGGTTTTGAAGCTGCCATTCAGGAGCTGTTCCCTAACGGTACACATGGGCGGGAGGCAGGACTGCCCGCGCGGCTTCACTGAACGATGAGTCCCGTCGTTACGAGGCGGTTGCCGCACGAGCGGCGATCTTGTGGTACGTTGAGTTGCTAACTTCAAGGGTTTTAACCTCAGTAGTTCCCTCAACTACTCTCGACAGAAGTTCCAGCACCTGTGGATAAGCTGTGCGGTAATAGGCTGCGGCGTTTTCCTTGTGATCCCACAACGCGATTCCAATCGCTCCCGTTCCATGTGGGACGACGAACGTGATTTCGTCCTTGAACCCTTTCTGTTTTCGGGGCAGGGGAATAATCTCGTTCTTTATCGTCCAGGTAAACTGAGCGGTGCAATCGGGCTTGAGGACCATTGAAACGTGCCGGCCAAACATTTCAGCCTCCAGTGCGGAAACCCTGTTGAGAGGCGATTAGCATCTAACCCCCTTGGATTCAAATGGTTTGATGCTATCTATCTCATTTTGATACACCGTGGTCACCGCAATTGTCAAAGGCTCATTAGTCGAATGTGTTCAAAAGAGCAACATCTAGGTCTTGATTTGGATGTTCAAATAGGGGCGTGCGACCCTGCCGTAGGCTGTGCCATTGCAGGCTAACCTCCTGCCAGGCAACGCATAGGGACGCGGCAGAATGCGATTAAGAAGTACAAAGAAGGCCTCCCTTTGGGATTTCCTCAGGACATCCTCTAGATCTGGGTTGACTGTAACTGGATTTCGTGATACCGGGGAATATGCCCTCCCCTTATGAGGTACTCTCATGGGCCCACTACCAAAGGCGATTAAGAAGTACAAAGAAGGGCTCCGTTTCGAGTCCCTAAGATTGTCATTGACAGTGACAGGATCTCGTGCTATTAGAAAAACGACCCCCCTTCCCCGCGAGGCAGTCCGATGGGCCCGCTACCGAAGCCGACTAAAAAACAAATGGGAATGGTTTCTTTCGATCCCCAAGCGTTTCTCGCCACCGTGGGCGCGGCAAGAACTATTACGGAGTGCCCAAAGGACTACAAAATCTTCTCTCAAGGTGATCCCGCCGACGCTGTTTTCTATATTCAGGAAGGCAGGGTGAAGCTCAAGGTCAAATCCAAACAAGGCAAAGAAGCGGTCATCGCAATCCTAGGCCTGGGGGACTTCTTTGGCGAGGGGTGCCTAATAGGTCAGAAAGTCTGCCCGGCGACGGCTACGGTGATTGCACCTAGCTTTATACTGAGAATTGAGAAGAACGAGATGCTGCGCGTTTTCCACGAGGAGCGCAAATTTTCAGACTTTTTCTTGCCCTACGTGCTTTCGCGCAACGCGCGCATCCAAGAGGACTTGGTCGATCAACTTTTTAACTCCAGCGAGCAACGCCTGGCTCGGACTCTTTTGTTGCTCGCCCACTACGGTAAGGAAGGCGGACCCGAGACTATAATTCCTGAGATAAACCAGGAGACTCTGGCAGGAATGGTTGGTACAACCCGGTCACGCGTGAACTTTTTTATGAATAAGTTCAAGAAGATGGGCTTTATCGATTACGAGGAAGGATTGCGAGTGCACAGGTCCCTTCTAAATATCGCCCTGCACGACTAGCGCCTTCATTGCGCGTAGGGCCGTGTAGGGAAGCCCCAGAACACAATTGGTTTCGTGACAAATCCCTGAATGCTGCGCAGTTTTGCACACGCTTCATTTCGTCCCCGCAGGCATTATTGTCCTTGAACAAGATTGAGCGAGACAGTGAAGTGCCTAAGGCAACGGACCGAAAGTCTAATGGTTGTGCGCTGCCCTTCAGCCGGAAAATGAATGGGGAGAAAATCCTATGGCATGGTTTTATGAAATCCGCGATTCAAACAACGTTGTGACGGAAACGGGGAAAGGATTTGCTACGCATAATGCGGCCATAGCCGCAGGCAGAAAAAGGGCAAGAGAACTGAAAGCTTCAGGTTCGTTGCCGGGTGGCGGAGTTGGGACTGTGGGAACCGGACAAGATTCCAAAGTGCTGCCTCGGTGACCTAGCGATGGCCGACGAGCGCTGTGTCGTGATCACAGTGGAGTGCCAACGCTGTAAAACCAAGAAGAAGGTTCATGCTGCCGTCCGTACCGGATTCGCACAGATGGGCGACCAGACGATCCCATGCATCAGGTGCAACACGCATTTCACGGTAACGGTCACCGATAGAATTCTACGCGGTCCATTCCCGGTGTAGCGGTGTCATGCTGGCGGGACCAGGCGGACAAAAAGTGACCCTGCTGAAATGCTGCAAATGCGGAAGGCTGACGCGTAAGTTCACGCAGGTCTGCCAGCGCTGCGGTCATAGGTTCTGCAAACTGTGCAAAGGGGGCGCACGGTGAACGCCTTCGAATCGAACAAATGGTGAGCCACACCTTAGGAATTAAGCTAGACGCAAACTCACGAGCGACGCGTGAACTTCTCCGTCACTCTTGTCAGGAACAATCATCAATTCGAGTACCTTGACTTCGGAGAGTTTAACCGCACAAGGCACGCAAACGCTCTGCGATAATCACGGTTTGATCCTCCGTGGCATGTGAAGGATTCCAATAACCAACTGTAAGTTGGACTGGGAACACGAGAGCAAAGCTCAAACCTCAATGGTGGCTGTGGATAAGTGTTCCGTTATATCTTGTCTAGTAGACGCTGGCGGGATATAAAGTGACTTCCAATCTTCAGATCGATCCTAATTCTCGTCCCCCGGGATACGCCACGACGCGGCCTGAATACGATATATTCGAGAGGCTCCCCGATGGTTCTTCTATTTGGCATGTCTGCGTGCCCGGACAGTATGACGCCGAACGCAAACTCCAGGAACTGGCCGGGCATTCAGTAAATGAATTTTTCGCAATTGAAATTAATTCTCGACAACTTCAGCCATTCATCGTGCTTCGTGGCAACTCGCGGGAGCACTTTGCAAAACGGAGCAAACGAGTCGCCTGAGAGCCCAACGGCACCCAACGCGCCAAGCCCATAGGTCAAAGAACGTCCGAACCGTTGCCGGGGCGCGTCCGGCATGCCAGATGTCAGTTAAGGCAACGTACCGAAGGTTTGATGGTTATGCGCTGCCCTTCAGCCGGAAAATGAATGCGGGGGAATTTCTATGGCATGGTTTTATGAAATCCGCGATTCAAACCACGTTGTGGCTGAAACGGGGAAGGGTTTTCCTAGTCATAAAGCGGCCATAGCCGCTGGCAGAAAAAGGGCAAGAGAACTGAAAGCTTCAGATTCGTTGCCGGGTGGCGGCGTTGGGACCGTGGGAACCGGACAAGATTCCGAAGTGCCTATTCGGTAAGCCGCGTTCAACAAAAAATCGTTTCGCCTGAACCCACAGAGTCACGCCTGGGACGGAATCAGGGTTAACAGATCACATCTGGACTATTGGAGAATTGCTTGAGGCGGGAATATAGTGTATTTTACCAGCTTGAGGCCTGACTTACGGTCGGGCCACGCAGCGCCACGCTCAATAAGATCTACTATTGGAGTGTGGACAATGCAAACCAAATCTCTGTCAAATCGAAAAATTATCGGGGAGCTGTACCGTACTCTGGTGCTTCTGGGTGCTGACGATGGATTGCTAGGTACGGTTGGTTCTTGGGGCGACTCACTTCCAGACGAAGCTGTGCTTGCTGGTCTGCGAGGCTGGAATCAGGCAACCCTC
>Ga0137409_10004404_pt1 | contig 14795 bp, 13 predicted proteins | sample CZODoug1_16funga_FD_122059 | JGI IMG/M metagenome (GOLD analysis project Ga0137409, IMG submission 122059) | Vadose zone soil fungal communities from Angelo Coast Range Reserve, California, USA - CZODoug1_16fungal (Hybrid Assembly) | ecosystem: Environmental > Terrestrial > Soil > Vadose zone... | reverse complement strand
CATTGCCCGTCCCGGTCAGGATGACGACGTGGTTATCGGGATCATCGCCGATGTCGCGGAACGCCCGAACCAGCGCTTCGTGCACGTGGCCGTTGAACACGAGTGGGCCCCCTCGCGTATGCAAGGCGACCTCCAGGATGCCGTCTTCCCGCTTCATTTTCACGTTGTCGTATTTATTTCGGTAGCTATCGAACATGGGCATGCTCCTTTACTTGCTTCAAGCCGCGACGGTCATCTGCATCCCCTGGAGTACCGGCAGGAACTCCTCGGGATCGGGACGCTGCGTGTAGTCGGGCGAAATGGCGACGAGTTGTGCACCCAGTGCGGTGATCGCGGGCAAAACGGCCTGCAGCCTGCAGGTCCAGATTGCAGTAGGGGCACCACACGCCGCAATAGAACGTCATTACCGGCGCCCCTTGACAAGGAGTTCCTGCGAGGACACTTCACGTCCGCTCGAGTCCTTCAGCGTAAACTCCGCAGCACGATCGCCCGCCGTGAGAGCACGCCGCGCGGCGCTGGAGGCGATGAGCTCCGCGGTTGCGCGATGCATCAGTAGGTGAACCCAGGCAGGCGCGTGATACGGCGCACCACCGGCTTCGAAATTGGCACGGAAAGCAGCGTGTTTTTCAGGCAGTGACATGCGTTGCTCCTTGACTATGGTTTGTGCCGTATCGGCTGGATGAAATTTGCCTGCTTGCGGGCCGGCTGACTAGCGGCCGCGAGGGACTAACATATATTTATGCGATAAATGAATCGATAATTTCATGAGCGATCGTCTGTCTGCACTGCGGCTTTTCGTGCGCGTGGCGCGCACGGGCAACTTCTCGCGCGCGGCCCGGGAGCTCGGGCTTTCGCAGCCGTCGGCTTCACGCATCGTCGCAACCCTCGAAAAGGAAATCGGCGCGTCGCTCTTCATGCGCAGTACGCGTGCGCTCGCATTGACCGAGGCGGGCGCGGAGTATCTGGCGCGTGTGGAACCGGCCATCTCCGCCCTCGACGACGCGGACCACGCAGCGCGTGGAACCGGAGAATTGCGTGGCATTATCCGTGTGGCGGCCTCGTCGAGCTTTTCGGTCCATGTGCTGATTCCCAGGCTGAGCGGCTTCCTGGAGGCCCACCCGAGGCTGCGGGTCGTGCTGTTGGTGAACGACCAGCGGCAGGCGCTGATCGGCGAAGGCGTCGACGTCGCTTTCCGTTTCGGTCCGCTCGGCGATTCGAACGCCACCGCGCGTCGGCTGGGTAGCGTCCAGCGGGTGCTGATTGCATCTCCGGCTTACCTGCGTCGCGCCGGTCGTCCCAAGGTTCCCGCCGACCTGAATTCGCACGCCATCATCGGCGGACCGACGGCTCCAGACCGCTGGACCTTCGAAAAGGACGCACGCCAGGTGTCGGTCCGCATCGAAGGCCGCGTCGTCGTATCGGCCAACGAAGGCGCGGTCGCAGCCGCCGTTGCGGGTTTGGGCATTACGTCCACAGGCATCATCGCGTGCCGTAAAGAGTTGGGAAATCGCACGCTCCTTCGAGTCCTGCCCGATTGGCAGATGGGGTCGGTTGACGTAAACGCCGTATTTTCCTCAGGTCGAGGGGCGAAGGCGGCCGCGCGGGCATTGGCGGACCACATGCTCGGAGCATTTCGCAATTGACCGGGGCTTTAATAGCCGTTCATTCCACGCATGGAGCGTCTGCTTTGGGTCCGCGAAGCGACGGCCGCGTTTCTAGGAAGCCGCCGGTCGCGCTTGCCAAACCGGACACTGGCCGTCAGATCATGTTGCGACAACTATAACTTAGAGCTCTTTCGTTCTTCCCTCATCCCTCGCCCCTGCTTCATCTCACGTCGCTCGGGCTGAATACCGCTGCGTCCTTTTGCGAGGGCTCGGTGCCATCGCCTTCTGCGTCGGACTGAAGCAGGCTTTCGAGTTCCTGCACCGCTTCCTTGCTGCTCTGAATCAGCTGGGTCTCGTCGTGGTAGATGGCATGCTGGCGCACCAGGAATTGCTCGTCGTGGCTGCGGAACGTGGCGACCGCATCTTGTGCCTCCCACTCCGTCAGGCCCAGCCCGCGCAACACCTGTTGCGTGAGCTCGAGGGACGACACATAGGTCTCGCGTATCAGGTAATCAACGCCGATGTCCATCAGCCGGTAGGCATGGAAACGGTTGCGTGCGCGGGCGTAGATGCGCAGATTCGGGAAATGCTTCTTCGCCGTTTCGGCTGTGCGCAGTGAGGACTCCACGTCGTCGATTGCCAGCACCAGAATCTCCGCCTTGTCCGCCTTTGCCGCAAGCAACATGTCGAGCCGCGAGGCATCGCCGTAGTAGGCGCGGTTGCCGAAGCGGCGCACAGATTCGATCTGTTCCGCGCTCTTGTCGAGCGCGGTGAAGGGAATTCTCTTCGCCCGCAGCAGCCGCCCGACGATCTGGCCGACGCGCCCGAAGCCGGCGATGATGACCCTGTTTTCGCCGGCGTCGATTTCGTCGAACTTCTCCTCTACCGGTTTTCTCATCCATCTGGCGATCACGACATCGTTCAGGACGAAGGCCAGCGGCGTCAGCGCCATCGACAGGGTTACCACGATCACCAGCGAGTCGGTCAGCGTGCGGCCCATGATGCCGTTGTCCGCCGCCAGACCGAACAGCACGAAAGCAAACTCGCCGCCCTGGCACAAGGCCACGGCGAGTCCGCGCGAAGACGCCCAGCTGTGCCGGGAGAGGCGCCCGATGCCAAGCAGGATCGCCGCCTTGACCGCCATCAGCGCGGCGGTGGCGCCAACGATGGCGAACGGATGGGAAACGATCAGCCCGAGATCCGCGGACATTCCCACCGAAATGAAGAACAGCCCTAGCAGCAATCCCTTGAACGGCTCGATGTCGGCTTCCAGCTCGTGGCGGTAATCTGAATCGGCGAGCAGCACGCCGGCAAGAAAAGCGCCCAGCGACATCGACAGTCCCACCGAAGTCATGAGCAGCGAGATGCCGATCACCACCAGCAGCGCGGCCGCGGTGAAGATCTCGCGGATGCCGCTGACTGCGATGGCGTGCAGAATCGGCCGCAGCAGGTAACGCCCGCCGACGACGACTGCGACGATTACGCCGATCGCGGTCAACGCGGCCAGCCATGTGCTGCGGCCGCCGAGATCCATGTCGCCGCCGCCGAGCAGGGGAATCAACGCCAGCAGCGGAATGACCGCAAGATCCTGGAACAGCAGGATGGCGAACGACGAGCGTCCGTGGCGCGCGGTAAGCTGGCCCTTCTCGGCAAGGATTTGCAGCACGAATGCGGTGGACGACATCGCCAGGCCCAGACCGACCACCACCGCGCTCTGGGCCGTCATCCCGATCGCGAGTGCGATCGCTCCCAGCGCTGCGCCGGTAACCAGGACCTGGGCGGCGCCCAGCCCGAATACCGAGCGGCGCAGCACCCACAGCCTCGAAGGCTGCAGTTCCAGGCCGATGACGAACAGGAGCAGCACCACGCCCAACTCTGCGAAGTGCAGGATGTTCTCCACGTCGGTGACGAATTTCAGGCACCAAGGGCCGATGACGACGCCGGCCGTGAGATAGCCCAGCACCGCGCCCAGTCTGAATCTGCGGAAAAGCGGGACGGTGACGACTGCCGCGGCGAGAAAGATCGCGGCTTCGCTGAGCAACCCCATGATCGTGGCCCTGAGGGAAGGAGTAGTCTGATTCTATGTTCCAGTGTACAAAAGAGAAAGGCCGCAGCGCTCGGCTGCGGCCTTATCCTCTGAACACATGAGCTTACTTCGCTGCTATTACGCGGATCTCGACCTTGTACTGGGGGTTCGCGAGTTTTGATTCCACGCAGGCACGGCAGGGGGTATTGCCTTTCGGCACCCACATGTCCCACACGGAATTCATCTCGGCAAAATCCTTGATGTCCGCCAGCCAGATGGTCGCGGTCAGGATCCGGGTCTTGTCGGTGCCGGCTTCCTTCAGGTACCGGTCTATCTTGTCGAGAATCTGGCCGGTCTGGCCGGCCACGTCCACATTGGCGTCGTCGGCGACGATGCCAGCCGTGTAAACCGTGTCGCCATGAATGGCGACCTGCGAAAGGCGCGGGCCGACGTGAAGGCGTTTTATGGCCATTGTGGTTTGCTCCTCATCAGTAGGGTTGTGCCGTCACAAGAACCATCTGCGGAACTCGCTTACCAGCACGAACGCCGTGATCACCGTGGCGCCGAGCCAGAGCAGGGCTGTCATCCAGGCGGGGGCATTCAGTTTCATGTTTTTCTCCTCCGCTATCTGTGATTTCTTATCGCGTTTCTGTGGACGCTGTTCATATCGGGACGGGCGCCCCGGTCATGCGGACAAGCCGGGCGTAAGGTAACACAGGGGTGAGGCGGGAGGCGAGGGACGAGGAACGAGGGGAGAGGGGAGAGGGAAAAGGGAAAAGGGAATAGGGAATAGGAAAAGGCTTAATGCTTTTTCGTTCTTCCCTAGCCCCTAGTCCCTAGCCCCTGTACTTTCCCCCTTGCCCCCCTACGCGGCCACAGGCCGCGATTTACGCATCGTCACGAGTTCTTCGGCCACCGTGGGATGAATCGCGACGGTATCGTCCAGATCGCGCTTGGTCGCCCCCATCCTCACCGCCACCGCAAAGCCCTGCAGTATTTCGTCGGCGCCAGACCCGTAGATGTGCAGGCCGACGATCTTTTCCTCGGGGCCGGCGACCACCAGTTTCAGCGCGCTTTTCACCTTGCGGTGGGTGAAGGCGTGATACATCGGCGTGAAGCCCGCCTCGTAAACCTTGACCGCCGCGACCCCAAACCGCTGCGCCGCGCCTTCCTCGGTGAGCCCGACGGTGCCGATCGGCGGATGGGTGAACAGCACCGTGGGAATATTCTCGTAGGCAAGCCTGCGATCTTTCATGCCGCCGAACACGCGGTCCGCCAATCTCCGGCCGGCCGCGATGGCCACCGGAGTCAATTCGAACCGGCCGGTAATGTCCCCGATCGCATAGATGCCCGCGACATTGGTGTTCTGATACGCATCGGTGCTGATGTCGCCGGAGGTGTCGACCTTCACGCCGGTCTTGTCCAGATCGAGATTGTCCGCATTGGAGCGGCGGCCCACCGCCCATATCAGCGTGTCCAGGCCTTCCACAGCCTGACCATTGTTGCAGTCGACGCGGATCGCGCCGGAGGCTTTCCCGACCCGGGTTACGCGCGCTCGCCTGACCATTCGAACTCCGTCAGCTTGCATCTGTGCCATCAGGCTGTCGCGCAGCATCGCATCGAAGCTGTGCAGAAAATGATCGCGGCGCAGAATCATGGTCACATCGGCGCCCAGCGCCCGCAGTACCCCGGCGAATTCCACCGACACGTAGCCGGCGCCGACGATGGCAACTTTATTCGGCCGGGCCTCGATCTCGAAAAATCCGTCCGATGTGATGCCAAGTTCCGATCCGGGGATGTGCGGCATGATCGGCCGGCCGCCCACCGCGATGACGACGTGATCCGCGGTAAGTGTCTCGCTATTCACCTCGACGACCTTGGGCCCGACAAAGCGGGCGAAGCCGCGCACGATCTCCACGCCGTTGCGGGTCAGCGTGCGCTCGTAATGGCCGTTCATGTCTGCCACGTACCGGTCGCGATTGCGTTTCAGATGCGCCCAGTCGAACTTCACGGACCCCACCGAAGATCCGTAGTCCGCGGCATCCTCGATGGCGTGCGCGAGACTGGCGCCGCTCCACATGATCTTCTTGGGCACGCAGCCGACGTTGACGCAGGTGCCGCCGAGGCGGCCGGATTCGATCAGAGCGCACTTGGCGCCGTAACTTGCTGCGCGATTGGAAACCGCGACGCCGGCGCTGCCGCCGCCGATGGTGAGGAGATCAAAATGTCGGGTCATTGTGCGAAAATGTGTTCGGTGCGGGAGGGGAATGCAGTGAAGAGTATAACGGACATGTGCATGGCCTCCCGCCGGATCCCAGCCGTCAGGGATGAACGGACGAATCGTATGGCTGGTTGCCGTTATTACTGTTCACCGAGCAGCGAGCACCAATTTCTCAATCACCCAATCACCTAATCACCCTTCACTCATTCACCCTTCACGCATTTACCCACAATCATGATCGACCTCTATTACTGGCCCACACCCAACGGCCACAAGATCACCATCTTCCTGGAAGAGACCGGCTCGCCTTATGAAATCATTCCGGTCAACATCGGCGCCGGCGATCAATTCCGGCCGGAATTCCTGAAGATTTCCCCCAACAACCGGATGCCGGCGATCATCGACCATGCGCCCGCAGATTCGGGCCCGGCCATATCGGTATTCGAGTCGGGAGCAATCCTGTTGTACCTGGCCGAGAAGACCGGCCGGTTCCTGCCGAAGGATGTGCGCGGCCGCTTCGAGGTGCTGCAGTGGCTGTTCTGGCAGATGGCCGGGCTGGGGCCGATGGCGGGCCAGAACCATCATTTCACCCAGTACGCGCCGGAGAAACTTCCGTACGCGATCGATCGCTACGTCAGGGAGACTTCGCGCCTGTATGCGGTGCTGGACAAGCAGCTCGCGGATCGGGTATTTCTTGCAAGGGACTATTCGATCGCCGACATGGCGGCCTACCCCTGGGTGGTGCCGCATCAACGCCAGCAACAGGACCTGGACGACTTTCCCAACCTGAAGCGCTGGTTCGAAAGCATCCGTTCCCGGCCCGCAGTGGTGCGTGCCTACGAGAAGGGTAAGGCGATCAGCAGCCAGCCCGTGGTCGACGAGAAGTCCCGCGCTATCCTGTTCGGCCAGAGCGCCGCGACGGTAAGAAGGTAACCCCCCCCTCTCCCTGTCCCTCTCCCGCGAAGGGGAGAGGGAACTCTGATTCGTTAAAGTTAAACGGGCGACCAACTGGTCGCCCGTTCTGTACTGGTCCCTCAAATTCCCCTCTCCCCTCGCGGGAGAGGGAAGGGAGAGGGGGAGGGGTGAGCGGTATTCAATCTATGGCTTTGTACTCCACCGAGACGATATCAAGGGTTTCGTCGCCGGCAGGTGTCTTGACGGTAACCCTGTCACCCTCGCGCGCTTTGATGAGCGCTGTGGCGAGCGGAGAAATCCACGAAATGCGTCCGCGCGACACCTCCGCTTCGTCGATACCGACGATGCTGTAGGTCTTCTCTTCACCGGCGTCGTTCGCCACCGCGACGGTGGCACCGAAGAACACCTGGTCGCTGGCCTCGCGGCTCTCCGGATCGACGACAACCGCCGCGTCGAGCCGTTTGGTGAGGAAACGAATGCGCCGGTCGATCTCGCGCAGGCGGCGCTTGCCGTAAATGTAATCGGCGTTCTCGGAACGGTCGCCGTTCGACGCGGCCCACTGGATGACTTTCACCAGTTCGGGGCGTTCCTTGTCGAGCAGGTTCAGCGCCTCGTCCTTCAGGCGTTTGTAACCGGCCGGCGTAATGTAGTTCTTGACCCCTGCGAGCAGCGCTGGCGCGCCGGTGTCCTGGTCCTCGTCGTCCTGGTCGGATTCCTTGGTGAATGCCTTGCTCATCGCAGTCGAATGTTCCCCGACGGGGTTGTACAATCGAATTGTCTCACTTCAACCAGAATCCGGAGGAAATTCAGATGGCGATCAAGGTGGGCGACAAGCTTCCCGGCGGCACCCTGTGGGAACTCATCGAAGAAGAAACACCGGGCTGTACCATCGGGCCGAACGCATTCAAGGTCGAGGAAATCGCCGCGAAGAAACGCGTTGCGATTTTCGGGTTGCCGGGTGCATTCACCCCGACCTGCTCGGCCAAACACTTGCCCGGGTTTCTGCAGGCCGCGGACAAGTTCAAAGAGAAGAAAGTCGACGAAGTCTGGTGCCTTTCGGTCAACGACGCGTTCGTCATGGGTGCGTGGGGCAAGCAGCAGGGTGCCAAGGGCAAGGTGCGCATGCTTGCCGACGGCAGCGGGCTCTATACCAAGACGCTGGGGCTGGAAATGGACCTGACCCAGCGCGGCATGGGCGTACGCTCGCAGCGCTTTTCCATGCTGGTGGTGGACGGCGTGGTGAAGGCGCTCAACGTCGAGCAGCCGGGCAAATTCGAAGTCAGCGACGCCGAGACGCTGCTCAAGCAGGCCGAGAAGCACATTCAATACATCCCATAAGGACCAGGCCCCACCCTCCACCTCACCCCGTCCACTCCCCCTCCCCAAGGGAGGCGGAGAGGGTGTATGAAATACGGCGGGCGACCACTTGGTCGCCCGCTTCTGTTTATCACTCCTTCTCCGCCCGCTTGGGGGGAGAAGGCGGGGATGAGGTGAGAGGGGTGAGGTGATCGATCAGCGCGTCGAGCACCGCGTCGGGTTGCTCGCTCATCAGCGCATGCCCGGCGCTTTCCAGTGCTACCGTGCGCACGTTCGGGATTCTTGCCGCCAAAGCCTGCGCCGCCTTCATAGGCGCCATCTGGTCGCGCTTGCCAAGGATCAGCAGGGCCGGGCATTTGACTTGCGCTGCGGCGTCCAGCCCGCTGCCATACGCATTGCACGCGGAAAAGTCGGCGTGGAGCACGCCGGAGCGCGAGCGCTCCATCAGCCGCATCGCGGAACCCGTCATCCAGATTCCCGGCACGCGATTGCCGCCGATCTGCGCTGCGTTGCTGTGTGAGAACACGTTGATCATCTCGTAGGCGACGTGATCGTTCGCCTTGGAGGCATTGAGCAAGGGCTCAGAGACCGGCATCGGCACCGCGCTGCCGACCAGCGCCAGTTTCGCGACCCGGGCGGGATGGCGCGCCGCGGATTCGAGCGCGACCAGCGACCCCATGCTGTGTCCGACCAGCGAAGCCGTTTCCGCGCCCGCCGCGTCCAGCACGCGTGCCACCCAGTCGGCGATGTCGCCGATGCGGTCGAATGCCTTGCCTTCCGATTTTCCGTGACCGGGGAGATCCACAGCGAGTGCATTCCAGCCGTGATAGGCGAAATAGCGGCTCTGCAACGCCCAGACGCTGTGGTCGTGCGCCGCGCCGTGAATGAACGCCACCGTCGGCTTCGCCGCGTCGAACGGATGATTGGCCGTGTACGCGTAGACTTTTTTGTTATCGACTTTCAGATACATTCTGCAAACCCAAACGCGTTCAACGCAAGGGACGCAAAGGACGCAAAGGTACGCAAAGGAAAACAAAACTCAAAGTTTGTTCGCGATACGCCCATGGGCGTTCCTGGCATGTACGGTATGGAGTATCGGTTTTCAGAGAGATCTTGAGAAGCTAAGATACGTTCAAAGGCAGCAAAGGTACACAAACGAGAACTAGGACTTGCGAATTTACTGAGCCCCGAGTCCTGAGTCCCGAGCCCTGTTCTTCACGATATCCACGGCATTCACGGTATTCACGGACATTCCTACGGGAGCAGCCCGCGGATGAGCATGTGCCGGTCGCTGATCTGGATGACGTCGAGACCAAGGCTCGCCTGTTGGATCTGCGAGCGCGCCTCTTCGACCGTGAACGCCGCGCATAGCGAATTGTAGAAGTCTTCCTTGAGAATCGGATGTTCGTTGCCGGCAACGGTTTCGACGATCGTGCGAGCGGTTTCCGTAGAGGCGGGCCTGAACAGGTCCATCACATAGACCGCGGCGCCACGCCGGCCCAGGCGTCTGGCTTCGCTCCACAACACCATCGGATCCGGAAGGTGGTGCAGCAGGTCCTTCGAAAGCACAGCGTCGAAACTGTGCTCGTCGAAAGGCAGTCCGGGAATGTAGCCATGCACCGTTGCAATGCGCTTCCGCAGGCGGGCAGCCTCGACCGCTTTTTGCGCCAGCGCGAGCATGGCGCCGGAACCGTCTATGGCCGTAATGCGAATCGTGGAATGGGCGCGGGCGAGTCTTACCGGCACGTCGGCCGGACCGCAGCCTATGTCGAGAACATTGCCCAGGTTCTCCGGAAAATCGGCCAGCAGATGATCCACGTACCACTGGTTGGACGTGGAAAAGTCCGCCTTCGCGTAGGCGAGCGCCTGTTCCGTGTCCTCCATGATTTCAGGCTCGAGTATTCTTTCCATCGGTATCTTCCTTCTCTTGAACAGCAGTGCGGCGGACTCTCCGCCGCGGGGCGATGCCCGTCAAGGCGCCCCGTCGCGCTTCACTGTCACTGGCAGTTTCGCCGGCGGCAGGCAGATTTCGCTGTTGCATGCCTGCGTCGACACGATCGCGCGAATCTCGAGATCTTTTCCGATCGTTCCCCTGGGGAACGAAGCGGAGAGCGTCACTTCGCCTTCGTAAACCTTCAACCCCGCCGGCGCGAAGGAAGGCTTGAACAGCGTTGCCGCCGGATAGTGCACCTGTGCCGGAGTAAGCCCATCGAAGCCGATGCTGGTCGCGATCAGATAGTCGTATGTCGCCGGGTTGGCATTGACGTGGTAGCCACCGTCGATATGCAGTGTCACCAGGACTTCATCCCGTTCGGCGCCGGTTCTCGCGACGGCCGAGGCACGGACTACCGCTTCGGTAGTGAGGCGAATTTGCGAGGCGGACGCAGATGGCCTGAAGTCGTTCTCGTTCAGTGCCAGGACCAGCGCAGGCCAGGATTCCGGCGTGCCTTCGAGTCGATGGGCGAGACGGTCGAGGACTTGCCGGGCGGCGTCGGCGTAGCGCGCTGTTCCCGTGGATCGCGCCAGACGCAACAGCAAATCGACTGCAGCGGAGCTTCCGCATGGATAGACATTGTCGCCGTCCTCGGGCGGGGTCATCAGCAATTGGTCTTCGGCAGTCGTGGTTGCAAGTCTGCCGTCGGATCGCAGAAAGTGTGCGAGCAGCGCGTCGGCGAGCCGGCGTGCGCGCTGTAACCAGAGGGTGTCTCTGGTCGCGTCGTACAGTGCGAGGTAGCCCAGACCGAGCAGCGCGTAGTCGTCCAGGAAGGCATCGGTCTGTGCCCGGCCGTTGAATATCTCGTGCTGCAATCCGCTGGTCTGGTCGTAGGCGAGATGCCACATGCGCTCGGCGCTCGCACGGGCCGCCGCGACGTATTGCGGCATGTCGAGCGACTGAGCGGCGCGGGCGAAGGCCCGGATCGCAAGACCATTGAGCGCCACCACCAGCTTCGCGTCGCGCGCCGGCTGGGGCCGGCGGTTGCGTACTTCCAGGAGCCGTTTACGCTCCGGCGCGTACGCGGCAATCAGTTGCGCTTCTTCCCGGTGCCCGGTACGTTTGAGCGTCTCCTCGATCGGCAGCCGCAGGCGCAGCACTCCCAGGGTTTCGTTTTTCAGCGTCTGCTCCGCGGTCTGCAGACTTTCCTGATCGGGCATCGGTGCCAGTTCGTAGGCATCGAACAAGCGCTTCGCGGCTTCACCCCCGAGGACGGCGGCGATTTCCCGCCGGCTCCAGAGGTAGCTCAAGCCCTCCTTGCCGTCCACCGCCGCGTCTTCGGCAGTGTAGAAGCCGCCCTCGGGCGCCATCATCTGTCTGGTCAGATAGTCGGCCACTGCGATTGCGATCGCGCGGTAGCGCGGTTCGCCGGTGAGACGGAATGCCTCCGCGTAAATCCCGAGGAGCTGGGCGTTGTCGTAAAGCATTTTCTCGAAATGCGGAATCGACCAGGTTGGTTCGGTACCATAGCGGTGAAAGCCGCCGGCGAGATGATCGAAGATCCCGCCTGCCGCCATCGCGTCGAGCGTGCGGGTGAGTACGCCGATATCGGCGATGCCCGGAGCGAGCCGTTGCGTGCCGAGCAGCAGCGCCAGCACCGGCGCCTGCGGAAAACGCGGCCCCTTGGCGGGACCGAACCCGCCCCGCTCTTGGTCGGCGCGCTTCACCCAGACCGCGACCGCCTGTTCGAGGGAGGCACGTGGATCGATGGGCTCGCTCGCCTCCGGCGCCTGCTGCTGCTCGCGCAACGCGGCGGTCACCTTCTCCGCGTTTTCGCGCACGCGCTTCGGGTCCTGCGTCCACGCCTGGTGGATCGACTCGATGATGCTGTCGAATCCCGGCCGTCCGAAAGCATCATCGTGCGGCGGAAAATAGCTGCCGGCGAAGATAGGCTGGAGTTCGGGCGTGAGAAAGACGTTGTTCGGCCAGCCGCCGCGCCCGGTCATCGCCTGAGTCGCGGCCATATACACCCTGTCGATGTCGGGTCGCTGCTCGCGGTCGACCTTGATGTTCACGAACCAGGTATTCATCAGATCGGCAAATTCCTGCTTGCTGTAGATGGTCCGCTCCGCAACATGGCACCAGTAGCAGGTGCTGTAACCGACGGATAGGAAAATCGGCTTGTTTTCGCGCTTTGCCTTTTCCAGCGCTTCCGGCCCCCACGGATACCAGTCCACCGGATTGCGGGCGTGCAGCAGCAAGTATGGGTCGTTCGAATCGATCAGCCTGTTGGTCGGCTGCTTTCGGGTCAGGACGGACGGCTCTGCGGCCCCGGCCGCGCCGCCGGCACCTGCAACTAAGAGCGCAGCCGCGAGCAGCGCAATCCCGAAGAGGTATCCGATCCGATCTCCCGCACTCCTTCGTGTCCTGCGTGGCTCGAGTGCCTTTCGGTCTTCCTCAGTGCCGTCTGCGTCCCGCACGGTGAGCGCTTCAACTTTTCTGCGAAGCATAAAGCGCCCGGGAAAGATCCTCGATCAGATCGTCCGCATCTTCCAGGCCGATGGAAAGGCGCACCGTGCCCTCGGTGATGCCCGCCGCGCGCAGCGCGGCGTCGTCCATGCGGTAATGCGTGGTGGTGGCCGGATGGATCACCAACGATTTGGCATCGCCGACGTTGGCAAGGTGCGAAAACACCTTGAGCGACTCGATGAAGCGCTTGCCGGCGGCGCGGCCGCCCTTGAGGCTGAAGCTGAAAACCGCGCCGCAGCCGCGCGGAAGGATTTTTTTCGCCAGTTCGTGATCGGCGTGCGACGGCAACTCGGGGTAGGAGACCGATTCGATCGCTTCGTGCCGATCGAGGAAGGCGATGATCTTGCGGGTGTTGTCGATGTGCTTCTGCATGCGCAGGCTCAGCGTTTCGATGCCTTGCAGGATCTGGAAGGCATTCATCGGGCTCATGCAGGCGCCGAAGTCGCGCAGGCCTTCGCGGCGCGCGCGCAGCGAAAACGCCGTCGTGGTGGATTCCTCGGTGAACACCATGCCGTGGAAGCCTTCGTAGGGTTCGCTGAGCGTCGGAAACTTGCCGGACTTCTCCCAATCGAATTTGCCGCCATCCACCAGCACCCCGCCGATCGCCACGCCGTGGCCGCCGAGAAACTTGGTCGCGGAATGAAAGACCAGGTCCGCCCCCAGGTCGAACGGGCGCATCAGGTAGGGCGTGGTGAACGTGGAATCCACCAGCAGCGGCAGGCCGGCCTGGTGTGCGACTTCCGCAACCTTCGGAATATCGAGAACGTCGAGTCCGGGATTGCCCAGCGTCTCTCCGAAGATCAAGCGCGTGTTAGGCCGGATCGCCTTGCGATAGCCGTCGACGTCGCGCGCGCTCACGAACGTGGTGTCGATGCCGAAGCGCGGCAGCGTGTACTGCAACAGGTTGTGCGAGCCGCCGTAGAGCGAGCGCGAGGCGACGATGTGTGAGCCGGCGCCCATCAGCGTCGCGATGGCGAGATGCATGGCCGCCTGGCCGCTGGCGGTGGCGATCGCGCCGACACCGCCCTCGAGCGCCGATACGCGCTCCTCCAGCACCGCGTTGGTGGGGTTGGAGATGCGCGTGTAAACGTGCCCGGCGCGCTCCATATTGAACAGCGACGCCGCCTGTTCGGTGTCCTTGAACACATAGGACGTGGTGAAGTACACCGGCTGGGCGCGTGCCCCGAACTGCGGGTCGGGCTGCTGCCCCGCGTGCAGGCTCAGTGTGTCGAATTGGTAGGTCTTCGGTCCCGGCATGGCCTTGTCACCTTACAGGACTGAACCACGGAGGACACGGAGGACACGGAGAAAAAAACGAGGGAAAACGAATTGGAGTTAAAGACAGTATGACTGTTCGCGAACCTGCACCACCAACTTTTGCTGCGATGGATCATCAGCCAATGCAGCGTTCTGAACACCTCAGCTTGTTTTCTCTTGTCTTTCCTCCGTGTCCTCCGTGTCCTCCGTGGTTCAATGATCTCGAAATCAGTAAAAAGCGCCGCGGGCGGTGATGGGCCAGACCGACTCGACCTTGTCGCCGCGCACGCCCACGATCCAGTCGTAGAGATTCACGGTCGGGTCGCAATGGCCGGGAATCAGCCGGATCTTGTCGCCGACCTTCACTTCTGTCCCCACCGGCAGGCGCAGCACACCGTGCTCGTCCGAGGCCCTGAGGAACTCCACGCCTGGCAGGTCCGCAACCAGTGGCATCCCCGAATCCACGGACAATGCCTTCAGCCCGGCGTCCACGACCGCGCGCTCGGGAACCGCGTGGCTCATGACCGTGGTCCAGACGAACAGGCTTTGCTCGAAGTAGCGCAGCGGCTTGCCGTCCTCGCCGAGGTTGCGGTTGTAGTCGGCATCCATGAAGATGTAGGAGCCGGGCTGGATCTCATTGTAGATGCCGCTGCCGGCCTCGTGCAGGTACGTTCCGGTGCCGGCGCCGGTGACGATTTCGGGCTTGATGCCGTATTCGTGCAGCATTTCCAGAGTCATGCGCACCTGCTGCGCCGCCTTGGATATCGCGTTGCGCCTTTCGGCCGGCGTACGCGCGTGCTGCGCGGCACCCTGATAGGCATGCAGGCCGGCAAAGCGCAGGTTCTTCGATGCGGCGATTCGATTTGCCAGTTCGACCACCGGCTGGCCCGGATTGACGCCGCAACGGTTCGCTCCGACGTTGACCTCGATCAGCACGTCCAGTGTCGCACCCACGGCGCGCGCCGCGGCGTCGAGGTCGGCGACGTTCTGCGC
>Ga0137409_10004403_pt1 | contig 14795 bp, 12 predicted proteins | sample CZODoug1_16funga_FD_122059 | JGI IMG/M metagenome (GOLD analysis project Ga0137409, IMG submission 122059) | Vadose zone soil fungal communities from Angelo Coast Range Reserve, California, USA - CZODoug1_16fungal (Hybrid Assembly) | ecosystem: Environmental > Terrestrial > Soil > Vadose zone... | reverse complement strand
AGGGCGTAGAGGTGGAGGAAGCGCTCGAGTTCGAAATCGGCGGCAGCGGCGGATTCGCCGCCGTTGCGCGGAGGTTTTGCGGCGAAAGTGTATTCGGCGCGGGCGCCGAGGCGCATTACGTTCCAAGGAAGATGGTTCGAGCGAATTTCATTGGCGACGCCGTCGTTGAAGCGCTTGGCTAGCGGGATCATGCGTTCGAATGCGGCGGGCGTAAGGATGTGCTCGAGCGTGGCGCGCATGGCTGCTAGCGAGAGGGCGTTTCCTGCCAAGGTCCCACCTATGCCGCCGACGTCGCAGTCTTCGAGATGAACGCGGGCGTTGATGTGCTGGGCGACTTCCTCGGAACAGCCGTAGGTCGCGCCGGGAATGCCGCTGCCAATGGCCTTGCCGAAGACGAGCATGTCGGGATCGAGTTTCCATTCGGCGGTGCAGCCGCCGGGGCCGGCGCAAATGGTGTGGGTTTCATCGGCGATGAGGAGCGAGTCGTAACGGCGCGCGAGTTCGCGCGCGGATTTCCAGTAGCCGTCGTCGGGGAGAATGATGCCGACGTTGGTCATGGCGGGCTCGGCGAGAATGCATGCGACGTCGTGATGCTTGAGCGCTCTCTCGAGTGCGTTGAGGTCGTTGAATTCGACGACTCGAGTGGTTTCGGCGGGATTGACGGGCGGGCCGATATTGCCGCGGCGCGGGCCGACGACGCCGTTTTCGAGCCTGGCGAAGGATTCGTCGACCGTGCCGTGGTAGCAGTAGTGGAAGACGAGGATTTTCGAACGCTGGGTGATTTCGCGGGCAATGCGAATGGCGAAGCGATTGGCGTCGGTGGCGGTGAGCGTGAATTGCCAGTAGGAGAGACGGAAGCGGCGCTGGAGATCTTCGCCGACCCAGAGGGAATCTTCGGTGGGGAGCATGAAAGTGATGCCTTCTTTAGCGCGGCGGGCGACGGTTTCGGCGACGATCTCGGGGGAGTGGCCGGTCATCGCACCGGTGTCGCCGAGGCAGAGGTCGATGTATTCGCGGCCGTCCACGTCAGTGAAGTGCGCGCCTTTGGCGGATTTCACAAAGATCGGGAATGCCCCGGCCCATTTTTTCATCCAGTTCATGGGGACGCCGCCGAGGAGGGAGGATTGGGCGCGTGCGTAGAGAGCGGCGGATTTCGGGTGGTCAGCGAGGAAGCGTTGCGATTCGCGCTCGTGGAGATGGTGAAGTTTCTTGCGATCGATGGTGCTCATGAGTTAAGGCCGAGAAACGATAAATGGAATGCAGAGAATAGGCAAGAGGCAGTGCGCGACTCCTCAGCGATGAGCCATCTTCGCTCCCCATTCGTCAGGACTCAAGTCGCGAGCGTGCCGTGAGAAGAGCCAACGGTGGCCGTCGAGGTCCTCGGCTGCGTATTGGAGCTCGCCATAGACGGTTTCGTGAAGATCCTCCAGGATCTTGGCGCCTGCCGCTTTTGTTCTTTGGAAATGCGAATCAACATCATCAACAAACACGGTCAGGCTCTGGTTCCACAGCCGAGTTGCGCGGGGCCAGAAGCCCCTGGTCGTGCTCTATGGACCATAATCCATGCGTTGCCGAGATGCATCTGCGCGCCGCTGATCGGCCCTGCGGGATCGCCATAGCGGTAGTGTTCGGTGAAGCCGAAGATTTTGCATAGCCAGGCAAGCGCCTCGGCAACATCTTGATAAGCGGCATGCGGCAGAATGGTGTCGGTCGGAACAGAACGATTCTTTCGCATATGCCGATAATAGTACTACTCAGCGCACGACATCCCCTGCGTAATTCTAGAGGATGCTGAGCTAGTGCGAATTCGTCGAATCAATAGAACCCCTCAATGAGTCGCAGTTCTTAGGATAAAGCCGCGAGCGAGAGAGCGATCAGCGCAGGTCGCGGATGATTTCGCGGGCGGCGTTGGCGCCGGAAGCGCCGGTCAGGCCGTTGCCGGGATGCGTGCCGGAGCCGCAAAGAAAAAGGCCGCGGATGGGCGTTTTGTAACGCGCCCAATCGAGAACGGGACGCATGGTGAAAAGCTGATCGAGAGCGAGCTCGCCATGAAAAATGTGGCCTCCGGTGAAGCCGTAGGATCTTTCGAGATCAAGCGGCGTGATGACTTGCATGTATTCGATGAGATTGGGCAAATTCGGAGCGTAAGCGGCCAAGGTTTTGACAACGGTGTTGCCCAGGTCGTGGCGGCGCGAGTCCCAGTTCCCTTCTTTCAGCTTGAATGGGGCGAATTGGACGCAGGCGGAGAGGACGTGCTTGCCATCGGGAGCTAGCGAAGGATCGAGAATCGTTGGGATGGTGACATCGAGCCAGGGGGCTTTGGAGAATTCGCCGTACTTGGAGGCGTCAAAGGCGCGCTCGAGGTAGTCGATTTCGGGGCCGATGTGGATGCGGCCGGAGAGCGCCTTGAGAAAGCCCTCCGTCGCGTCCAGCGCGGTGAAAATTGGCAGACTACCGAGGGCGAGATTGACCTTAGCGACGGTGCCATTGGCACGGAAATTTTTCATGCGGTTGGCGAAGGTCGGATCGAGATGCGCGGGATCGACAAGATGGAAGAAGGTGCGTTTGGGATCGACGCTGGAGACGACGGCCTCGACGGCGATTTCTTCGCCATCGGCGAGAACGATGCCGGTGACGGCACCGTCTTTGATGCGAATGTGCTGGACTTCGGCATCGGTGCGGATTTCAGCGCCGGCCTGTTTCGCCGATTCGGCGAGGGCGTGCGTGAAGGAGCCGAGCCCGCCGCACGGAAACGCGGCCGAGCCCACGGGATGAGCATCGGCGGCGGCGCGCAGAAGAAGGACGGCCGTAGATCCGGCGGACCAGGGGCCAAGCGCGGCGCCAAAAATGCCGCGCGCGGCGATGACGGCGCGAAGGAGTTCGGTTTCGAAAAATTCGGCGACGAAATCCGCAACGGCCATGGGACCCCAGCGGAGCAGATCGAAGATGCCGGTCTTGCCAAGGCTGCGAACGCTGCGACCGGTCTTGAGGAGACTCCAGAGATCTTCGGGAGTGGGCTTGTCGATCGCGGGAGGGGTGATGGAAGTGAGCTTCGTAAAAAAGTCGGCGGTTTTTTCGAGCGACAAAGCAAACTGGGCGTACTTGGCGGAGTCCTTGGCAGAGATGCGGGCAATCTCGGCGGCCGTTTTGGCAACGTCGTTGTAGAAAAGGAGCGCCTTGCCGTCAGGGGTCGGAGCAAAGACGCGTGGATCAGGATAGAGAATTTCACAATCGAAATTATCGAGTTGCAGATCGCGCGCGACATCGGCGCGCAGCGGACCGAGGGTGTGCGCGAGAGTGGACGCGCGGAAGCCGGGATGAAATTCCTCGGTGATGGCGCCGCCGCCGACCATTTCGCGGCGTTCGAGGACGAGGGGATTGAAGCCACCCTTGGCAAGATAAAAAGCGGTGATGAGTGCGTTGTGCCCGCCGCCGATGAGAACCACGCGCTGTCCGATGGGCATGGTCAGTTGGCCGCCTTTGACGCGGTCGCAGTCGAGCCCGAAGAACCGCCCTTCCATTCTTTCAAAATGACCTGGCTGGCGATGCGGCCGTTGGCGCCCATGATGCCGCCGCCGGGGTGCGTGGCCGATCCGCACATATAGAGATTGCGGATGGGCGTGCGGTAGTAGGCCCAGCCGGCGACAGGGCGAAGGAAGAAGAGCTGCTCAAGTGAAAGTTCGCCCTGAAATATATTGCCCTGCGTGAGGCCGAACTCGCGCTCGAGATCGAGCGGGGTGAGGACCTGGCGGCCGATGATGATGTCTTTGATGTTGGGCGCGTACTCGGCGATGGTGTTGATGACATTGTCGCCGAAGGCTTCTTTCCGATCGTCCCAAGTGCCTTCGGCGAGTTTGTAGGGTGCGTATTGCACGAAGCAAGAGAGAACGTGTTTGCCGGGAGGCGCGACGCTGGGATCGGTGAGGCTAGGAATGACCATGTCGATGTACGGCTTGCGCGAGTAGCGGCCGTATTTGGCATCATCGTAAGCGCGCTCCATGTATTCCATGCTCGGAGAAATGGAGATGGCGCCGCGAAGATGCGCACCCGGCCCGGGGAGGCATCTGAAATTGGGGATCGCGTCGAGGGCGAGATTGACCTTGCCGGATGAGCCGCGAAATTTGTAGCGGCGGACGCCTTCAAGAAAATCTGCGGGAAGCTCCCTGGGTTCGAGAAATTTTTCGAACGTGAGGTGCGGGTCGACGCTGGAGGAGACGACGTTGGCGAAGATTTCTTCACCGGATTGGAGAACGACTCCCGTGGCGCGGCCGTTCTTGACGAGGATTTGGCCGACAGGTGCTTGGATGCGGATCTCGACTCCGGCTTCGCGGGCAGCATCGGCGATGGCGTTGGAGATCGCGCCTGTGCCGCCGCGGCTGAAGCCCCAGGAACGAAACGCGCCGTCGATTTCGCCCATGTAGTGGTGAAGGAGGACGTAAGCGGTGCCGGGCGAACGAATGCCGAGGAACGTGCCGATAATGCCGGAAGCGGACATGGTGGCTTTGAGGACATCGGTTTCAAACCACTGGTCGAGGAAATCGGCAGAACTCATGGTCATGAGCTGGACGAGAGTGTAGCGCTCGTCAGAAGAAAGTTCGCGGAAACGCTGCAGCAGGAAGTGGAGTTGCTTGAGGTCTTTGGGATTGAGCGTGGTGGGATCGGGTGGAACCATCGAGAGCATGGGCTTCACGAAGCGGCACATGGGCGTCATCATCTTCGAGAATTCGTCGTAGGCCTCGGCGTCGAGACGGGAATGGCGGCGGATGTCGCGGATGGATTTGGCATGATCGTTCATGCGCCAGAGGTAGTCGCCGCTGGGGATGGGGGAAAAGGTGCCGTCAAGTGGAAGAATCTCGAGGCCGTGGCGAGGGAGATCAAGTTCGCGGATGATTTCGGGGCGAAGGAGCGAGACGACGTAAGAACATTCTGAAAAAAGAAAACCGGGGATGATTTCTTCGGTGACGGCGGCGCCGCCGAGGACGTGGCGGCGTTCGAGGACGACGACCTTCTTCCCTCCTTTGGCGAGGTAGGCGGCGTTGACCAGGCCGTTGTGGCCGCCGCCGATGACGATGACGTCGTAATGCTGACCCATTCGGTATGACTCCGGTATATCCCCGTCGAGAGCGACCACGAAACGACCATGGCCAACTGCGACCGCAAAGCGGTCAACAAAAAATGCAAAGCTGTGGGAAACGAAGAGTGAACATTCTACTGAGAGCAGACTTTGGGCACAAGTCACGGAGCTCGTGCGTTCTTCCTAAGCCCATTAGCTGGCACTGTGGCTGCTCTTATGACCTCTAGCTCCCGAATTACTCCCGGATGAAAAAGCAACTGTGTCCAATATTGCGCAGTATTACTGGCTTCTAATCTGCCATCCTTATTATTTGAGAGGTATAGCCTGCGATGAGGAAACATAGAATTCTGCTGGCGGACGACACCGACGACATCCGCGTCGCGTTCCAGGAAGGCTTGGAAGCCACGGGTTTGAAGTGGTACCCGCCCCACCGTGAACGGAGCGCTGAGACTTATTTCTACTGAAAGCTTCGACGTGCTGCTCTCCGACTTGCACATGCCGGATGCTTGTGATGGATTTACCGTCGTCAATGCCATGCGCCATACACAGCCCAACGCTGTAACGCTAGTGCTCAGTAGCTACCCCGTGCTTCAAGCGGCCATGACGGCGCTCCTCCTGCAGGCCGATCAAGTGCTTGTGAAACCCATTGGCTTTGCCGAGAAGTGGATTCGCAGTTGAAGCAGGCGATGCTCGGTTTCATGGAAGCCCTGGCTGCGAAGGCGGCGAATTAGCCCGCCAAAACTTTAAGCGCGAGGCCGGAAGATTGCCGGGATCAGGGTTTCCTACCAGCTGTTGAACCCAATAACTGATAAACGCGCGTAACCCACGCGCTGCGAATCCGAGCCAGTCGTTCCATCCTGACAAACCGAAAACTAAACAGCACCGTTTCTTGTACCGCGCGGATTCGATGCCCCCGGGTGCGCCTGCCTTGCAAAGGGCTGCGGGATTGGGGCAAGCTAGCCGGGCTGCGGGGGTGATGGATGAGGAAGCGAATTCTGTGCGCGCTTGCAATGCTGGCGATGAGCGGGGGTGTTTCGCTCGGGCAGAGCGGGATGCAAGGCGCGGCGCCATTGACGGTGATTCGCGCGGGCACGCTGATCGACGGGGTGAGCGAATCGCCGAGGAAGAATCAGCTCATCTTCGTGCGCGGAAGGCGCATCGAGAAAGTAGCAGACGATCCGGCGGCGATCCCGGCGGGGGCGAAGGTGATCGATCTTTCGAACGCGACGGTTCTGCCGGGACTGATCGATGCGCACACGCATATTTTCCTGTGGGGCGAGGACCCGGCGAAGGGCGGCTACGACGTAAACATTCTGAAGGCAGGAATCGCGCTGCGAACGGCGCGGGCCACCTATGCGGTGCGGAGAGCACTAGAGCAAGGATTCGTCGCGCTTCGCGATCTGGAGACCGAGGGTGCCGGGTACGGCGACATTGAAATCAAGCAGGCGATCGAAGAGGGAACAATCCCTGGGCCGAGAATTTTTGGTGCAACGCGGGCGATATCGACGACGGGCGGATACAACCTGGAAGGGTATGCGCCGGAACTGGAGATGCCGAAGGGAGTGCAGATCGTGGACGGGCCGGTGGAGGCGAGGAAGGCGGCGAGGCAACAACTGGAGCACGGCGCGGACTGGATAAAGGTGTACATGACGCACCGGTCGTGGGTGGACAAGCAGGGAAACCTGGTTTCGCAGCCGACGCTGACTGTGGAAGAGTTGAAGGCGATCGTGGATGAGACGCACGGATGGCAGAAGAAAGTGGCGTGTCACGCGTACAACGGAATTGGACTGCAGCGGGCGCTGGATGGCGGATGCGATTCGATCGAGCACGGATTGGAGATTACGGACGCGCAGATCGCGCAGATGCAGCGGCAGGGGACGTGGTATTGCGCGACACTTTCGCCATACTACGACGACTGGGCGCCGGCGGACACTCTGGAGGGAAAGCGCGACCGCGCACGGGCGATGGTGCATGAGACGTCGTTTCGAAAGGCGCTGAAGGCGCACCTGAAAATTGTTTATGGAACGGACATGGGCGGGATTCCGTGGACGGAACCGATGGCGCAAGAGTTTAAGAGAATGGTTTCTTTGGGGATGTCGCCGATGGACGCGATTCAATCGGCGACATCGCGAGCGGCGGAGATGCTGGACATGAAGGGAGAGATCGGGGTGATCGCTCCCGGCGCATACGCGGAAGTAATCGCGGTGTCCGGAGATCCGCTGAAGGACGCCGGGGAACTGGAGCACGTGCGGTTTGTGATGCACGATGGAGCGGTATTCAAGAATGAGATCGCGAAGTAGAAAGCTGCCGGGACGCGCAGGGGGTTAGCGCTTGACGCGGACGCCGTTCCAAAACGCGATGCGGTCCTTGATTTCCGCGGCTGCGGGCTTCGGCTGAGGGTAATACCAAGCGGCATTATCGTTCTGCATGCCGTCGACAGCGACATGGAAATAGTGGGCAGTGCCCTTCCACGGACAGACCGTGGTGTGATTGCTGGGCTTGAGGAATTCCTTATTGACACTTTCGGGCGGGAAATACTGGTGGCCTTCTACAACGACAGTGGCGCTGCTTTCCGCGATGACTTTTCCGCCCCAGGATGCTTTGGCCATTTTGTGCGCCTCCGGCCCGGAAAGATTGCTTCCCATCAGAATATGGCCGGACCGATGAGCCAATCCTAACAATTTGATGCACGGGCGGCAGATTCGGCTCAGAAATTCGTGCGCACCGGGGAAAATATTGCGCGCCGAAACAGAGGATTCGGTGCGAAGTGAGTCTTGGGGGAAGGACGACGCGGGTATGCTGCAATCAGCCGCCACAAGGGAGGAAGAGCAATGAGCGAGCAGAATCTTAAAAACCATGGAAAGTTTGTACCTTCGTATCATTTCTTTGCCGTGCCAGTTTTTCTGATCAGTTTTCTATGGTCGCTGTACCGGCTGTGGAAGCTGGGGATTTCCTTCGAGGGAGTCTTTGGAGTGATTTTGGCCGCGGCCCTCGTGGTCCTGGTCTTCCAGGCGCGGCTGTTTGCGCTTGCGGTGCAGGACCGCGTCATCCGGCTCGAGGAGCGGCTGCGGTACGCAAGGGTGCTGCCCGCCGATCTTCAGGCCAGAACCAGCGAGCTCACCGTCGGACAAATTGTTTCGCTGAGGTTTGCGAACGACGCGGAGTTACCGGCGCTGGCACGAAAAGTGCTGGATGAAAAAGTCACACAGCGCAAAGCGATCAAGCAACTGATTAAGCAGTGGAGACCGGACTACCTGAGAGCATAGGCTGAGCGATTCTTAGAAGATACTGCGAATCACGCCTCCTTCAGCGCGGACGGCGGAACCGTTGATGGCCGTGGCTTGAGTGCTGGCGATGAACGCGACCACGGCAGCGACTTCTTCAGGCGTTTCGAAACGCTTCAAGAGAGAAGTAGGGCGAACGCTGGCGAAGAACTGTTTTTCGACTTCCGCCTTTGTGATGCCCTGCTGTGTGGCCATATTATCCACGAATTCGCTCGCGCCCTCGGACGCGGTCGGACCAGCAAGAACGGAATTCACGGTGACGCCGGTGCCCGCGACGGATTCCGCCAAGCCTCGTGCGATAGCCACTTGGGCGGTCTTGGTCATCCCGTAGTGAATCATTTCGGCAGGAATGTGCTGCGCAGATTCGCTGGAGATGAAGATCAGGCGGCCCCAGTTTTTCTTTAGCATGCCTGGTAAGTAGTGGCGCGATAGGCGAACGCCGCTCAGGACGTTGACTTCGAAAAAGCGGAGCCAGCCGGAATCGGGGATCTCCAGGAAGGGCTTGGGCTCAAAGATTCCGAGGTTGTTCACCAGAATGTCCGCCTCCGGCGCTTGCTGCAGGAATGCCGAGACACCCTGGGCCGTGCCGAGGTCAGCGGCAATCCCGCGGACATCGGCATTCTTGACACGCTGCCGGATGCTGTTGAGGGCAGCCGTCACTCTTGCTTCGGTGCGGCCATTGACAACGACCAGCGCGCCTTCGGCGGCGAGTGCGGCAGCGATGGCGAAGCCAATGCCCGCGGTCGAGCCTGAGACGACAACTTTTTTTCCTCTGAGTCCAAGGTCCATTTCTTGGCTCCACTTTAACGATTAAGAACTTTTATCGGGCGGTGGCTGCGGCTGCTGCGCCTTCTATTTCCGCGATCTCTTCGGCGGTGAGCTTCAGTTCGCCGGCGCGCATGACGCCCTCAGCTTGTTTGGCATTGCGCGCGCCAACGATCGCGCCGGTCAGTGCGGGATGACGCAAGGTCCAGGCGATGGCCACTTCACCTGGCGTGCGGCCGTGACGCGCGCCAACCTGACGAAGGCGCTCGACAAGCTCGAGATTTTTGGAGAGTCGCGGCTCGCGGAACTCCGGATTGCGACTACGAAAATCATCAGGCGGCAGAGCGGCGGCGCGCTCGCGGGTCATGGCTCCGGTGAGCAGACCGGAAGCCATGGGCGCGTAAGAGATCACCGCGATTCCCTGCTTCTCGCAATAAGGGAGAGTCTCGGCTTCAATTTGGCGACGGATGATGGAGCAGGGCGGCTGCAAAGAAGTGACCGGAGCAATTTTCTCGGCGCGCTTGATTTGGGCCGCACTGAAGTTGGACACGCCGATCCAGCGGACCTTGCCTTCCGTCTTCAGGGCAGCGAGAGTTTGCCACGCTTCCTCGATGCCTGGTTTGCCTTCATCCGGGGGCCAGTGCATTTGATAGAGATCGATCGTTTCGACCTGCAGGCGGCGGAGACTGTCTTCGCATTCGCGGCGAATGGAATCGGGACTGAATTCCTTCCAAATTTTTCCCTTCTCGTTCCAGCGCAAAACACACTTGGTGAATACGTGGGGGTGCGGGCCGCGCCACTCCTTCAGCGCGCGGGCTACGATTTCTTCCGAGTGGCCCAGCCCGTAGACGGCGGCGGTATCGATCCAGTTGACGCCCAACTCCAGCGCGCGATGAATCGCGGCGAGGGAATCGGCGTCGTCCTGCGGGCCCCAGGCAAATTCCCAGCCTGACCCGCCGAGGGCCCAAGCGCCAAAGCCGACGGGCGTTATTTTGATATCCGAGTTTCCCAACTTTCGCGTTTCCATTTAGCCGCTCTTCCCGAGACGCGCGCTGGACGAACTTGCCGCGCAGCGAATCTGTTTATTCATCCTCTTTACGTTGGATGAACATACCGCAAAAAAAGTTAGAACGCATCCGGAGGAAAGAAAAGAGACGAGAAGTCGCTTAGTTGGCGATGAAGGCGGCATCCAGCGAAACGGTCTCGCCGTCGGGATTTGTGATGGCGATCTGAACGGCGCCGGTAAAGCCGTTGATGGAGTTCACGGAGATATTGACGGCAGGACTCGCGGTTCCCTGGGTGATGGAAATCGAGCTCGATGAGAGGCCCAGAGAGAAATCAGCAACAGGTGGAGGAGGCGGAGCGTTTGAAGATAAGCCACCGCAACTCACACACACTGACGCGAGTGAGAGGAGGACCGCCGCCGGGACGCTATGACGTAACCGTCCCATGCGATGACCCGCGAACTTTCCGCGCGAACGACTGGTGCTCCAAGACGAATGAGGGCCGGAGCTGGCCGGCGCGCTACCCCGAGAGAGTGCCCGACGCGACGATATTCCGGCCATACTACTTGTCAAGTTAAGTGTTATTTCGTCCTTGCCCTTCGCTATCCACTTCACCTCCATCTGGTTGTGAAGAGGACTTGCACCTCCCAGCTGTCGATCATGCTCGGCACACCAAACGAACGGCGCCCCGATCGGATCGGAGCGCCGCTGTCGAAAATAAAGATGAAAGTGGACGAAAGTTAGATGGTCTTGGTTGCCGCCGCGCCTGCTTGTGCCGAGGAGGTCCGGGCAAATGCATTCCCACCAGATTCCTTTTCTGGACTCTTGTCGATTTCGATAGAGCCTTTGAAGTAGGCACCATCTTCGATCATGATGCGGGAAGTAGTCAGGTCACCGTTGACCGAACCATCCTTCTTGATTTCAATTCTATCCTTCGCGCGAAGGTTTCCCTTCACGTTGCCGTACACCACCACCTCGCGGGCAATGATGTCGGCGGTCACTTTCGCCGTGGGCCCGACAGTCAGCTTCCGCTCATCGAGCGTAATCAGTCCTTCGACCGAGCCATCGATCAACAGATCTTCGTTGCCGGAGATCTCACCTTTCACTTGCAGGCTGGCCCCGAGCCGCGCCGTGGCGCGGTCCGCGGTTGCACCCAATGGACGCATCGCATCTGTACTCATTGCGGGTTTATCCTCCCAAGTCGCCGGAGCGGACTTCGGCGACTGATTCGTTTGTAAGTTTCTTGCATCCGGTTGCCCGGCTTGCGGTGCATCCGGTTTCTTATTGCCCCACATCGGACCTCCCAAGGGACAGCCCCACGCCACGCGTATTTCCGGCCGGGGTACTGCAAACTGTATTCCTCGGTAGTGCGCGCAGCAAACAAAGTGTGCGAGCGCTGTTCCAGACAGTAACTAGACTTCGGAACAGGGCGCGCCAGGGCCGGTGGGCAGTCCACAAAAATACTGAAGGAATCCGCGTCAAATGTAAAGCGCCGTGCGGCGCAGGAACCGAGCCTAATAGTTTGGTTTGTCCGGGACCGGTTGCGTGGCCACGAAATCGTTGTGAAAACGCTGGGCGTAAGAATCGAGCAACTGCTTAATTCGTTCGTGGCTTTGGGATTTCAGAATGAAGCCGGCGTGGTGATATTTCGTGACGCGGTAAGAGATCTCAGGGTCGGTATAGGCAGAAGTATCCGGATGTTCCTGGCGAGCGAGAGAAAGTATGACGCCCGCATAGTCGTCACGCTTGGCCGGAAGATGATAAGGATCTTTCCCTGCGCTAACTTCGAGCCGTGCCCACTCGCGCCAAAGATTGATGCCCGTTGCGGTCTCAATGACGTCGGAGATATAAGCGCCGCCGACGCGAGCGGCCACTTCGATGAAATAGAATTTGCCTTCGGCGTGCGACCGCAGGAACTCGGCATGGGCCACGCCGCGCACGAGGCCAAGGCCCTCGATTAGTTTGCGATTGATTTCGAGGAGAGATTTGGTTTCTTCCGCTTCACGCGGAAGGGTGCGCGTCGTGAATACGCCGCCGTGATGCGAGGTATCGAGCGGCGGTGTACCGTAGGCGTGAGCTTCGGCGAAGGCAACACCGCGCTCCCAAACCACGCTGTCGACATGATAGACCGCGCCGGGAACGAATTGCTCGAGCAAGTAGAACGATTGCTGATCGCCAAGCTGGTCGAGCCACGGCCAGAGCTCTTCCTGCGAATGAATCTTTTTCATGCCGATGCCGGAGGCCTGCGAGCGTGGCTTGAGCAGCCAGGGACTGGGAACCCGGGACATGAATTCGCGAAGATGATCGTAGTTGAGAATGTGGACGAATTCGGGGACGAGGATGCCTTCTTCCCGGGCCCGCTCGCGCATCGCCAGCTTGTCGCGAAAATAGCGAACGGCAGTGAGGCCCATGCCGGGGATGCGGAGATGCTCGCGAAGGGCGGAAACATTCTCCATGTCGAATTCATCGAGAGCGGCGATGCGATCGATGCGCTGCGACCTTGCAGCATAGCTCACGGCGTAAATCAGGTTTTGCAACGGAAGCTCTTCCGGCATGGTGAATACTTCGTCGATACATTCGAATGGCCACGCCGCGTGGCGTAGTTTTTCGACGGTCAGTAGAAGAACGCGGCAGCCGATGGCTTTGCAGGTGCGGATGAATTCCTGGCCTTTTTCGTAGGAACTGACACAGAGAATGGTGAGAGGCCGGCCCTCCAGCATGCGACGCCCCCTGGAAACCAAGTGACTAGAGCGCGGATTATACAGCGGCCTCGCGCGCGGGGTATAGAAATCGCAGAAACGGCCCGACGCGTTGCGCCCAAGCCGCTTCGTTGTGCTCCGCGCCTTCGACGCGCTCGTAGTGCAAGTCTTTCCCGGGTTTCCAGCCTTTTTCGAGAAGCACGTCACGGAACTTCTCAACGTCCTGGACGATGCGCGGGCCTTCGCGTGTGCCGATATCCAGCCAGATGCGCGGGCGGAGCTCGACGGTTGCCGTCCGGGCAAAGCGATGGATGACCTGCTGGTTCCACCAGACCGACGGCGAGAGCGCGGAGATTTTTCCAAAAATGCGTGAATGCTGCAGCCCCAGATAGAGGGAGACCAGGCCGCCCAGCGATGAACCCCCGATGCCGGTGTGTTGCGAGCCGGAGAGCGTGCGGTATTCGCGATCGATGAACGGCTTCACTTCTTCGATCAGAAATTTTGCATAGCGGTCGGCGCGTCCGCCGCCGAGTTTGGGAACCTCGGTGGGAGTGTATTCACGAATTCGCGCTCTTGTGTTGTACATCCCGACGATGATCAGCGGGGCGACCGCGCCAGTTTGAATGCAGCGATCCGCGGTCTGCCCGACGTGCCAGTCCTGCCCGGGGATGAAGGAAGTGGCGCCATCGAAGAGATTCTGGCCGTCATGAAGATAGAGGACCGGGAAATGGCGCCGGGACTGGTCAGCATATCCAGGCGGAGTGTAAACGATGAGGTCGCGCTGATTGCGGAGAAAGCGCGAGCGGAATTGTTCGTGTTTGCGGAGCTGTCCGGAACTCACGGTGCGATCGTCACCAGGAGATCTTTCGCTTCGACGTGCTGCCCGGAGGTCACCAGCAGCTTCACGACACGCCCTGAAATTGGCGCGTAGATATTGGACTGCATTTTCATGGCTTCGAGCGTCAGAAGTTTTGCGCCGCGTTCCACCGTGTGATTCGCTTGCACGGCGATACCGCTGATGACACCCGCGGTTGGAGCGGCTACCTGTCCGGGATCGGCGGGGTCAGCCTTGGGATGAGCGCGCTCAACCACCCGCAGCGCGCGATCGCGGACGTTTACTTCGCGGGGTTGTCCGTTCAGTTCAAAAAAGAGCGTGCGTGTGCCATCGGGATGCGGTTCGCTGATGGTCAGAAACTTGATGATGAGAGACTTTCCGGATTCGATTTCGACGGTGATTTCTTCGCCGGACTTCAGACCATAAAAAAATGCGGGCGTAGGCAAAACGCTGACGTCCGAATAAGTCTGTCGAAATTTGTCGTACTTAGTGAAAACGTCGGGATAAAGCTGATAGCTCAGCAGGTCGTCGCGGCGAACGGCATGACCGAGTTTTTTCTCGAGGGATTTTTGCTCTTCCTCGAATTTCACCGCTTGCAGGCTCGCACTTGGGCGGCCGCGCAGTGGAGCCTGGCCGCGCAGGATTATTTTTTGCAGCTTTTTCGGCCAGCCGCCGGGAGGCACACCCAGGACACCCGAAAACATCTCGACAACTGAATTGGGGAACGACACGTCGTGTTTTTCGTCGAGCTTGAGAATGTCAGCAGGCCGCATCTCCTTGGCCATCAGGAAAAGAGCCATGTCGCCGACGACTTTGCTGGACGGCGTGACTTTGACGATGTCGCCGAAGAGCTGGTTCACCTCGGCGTACATCTTTTCGGCTTCGCGCCAACGATGACCGAGGCCCATGGCGGCAGCCTGCTCACGCAGGTTGGTGTACTGGCCGCCGGGAATTTCATGCTGGTACAGGCGCGCCGAGCCGGCCTTGGGACCGGAGTCGAACGGAAGATAGTAAGTTCGGATGGTTTCCCAATAGTCGGAGCACTCGTTGAGCGTGCCGGCATCGAGCCGCGCGTCGCGCGCGGTGTGGCGGACCGCTTCGACGATGGAATTAAGATTGGGCTGGCTGGTGCCT
>Ga0137409_10004400_pt1 | contig 14800 bp, 21 predicted proteins | sample CZODoug1_16funga_FD_122059 | JGI IMG/M metagenome (GOLD analysis project Ga0137409, IMG submission 122059) | Vadose zone soil fungal communities from Angelo Coast Range Reserve, California, USA - CZODoug1_16fungal (Hybrid Assembly) | ecosystem: Environmental > Terrestrial > Soil > Vadose zone... | reverse complement strand
GGTTGCTTCCGGCTGGAGCGGTTGCCGGGTGGGACTTGCACCCACTGGAAAGCGCCGCCTTGTCACGGCGCACACCCCGAGCAGACTTCGCGGTTCACGGAAGTCGATCAAATAGTTCGCATGGTGACAGTTCCGGGCCGATTAAGACTGGCGAAAAGAGCGCGTAATACCCATGTATGTTAGATGCTGAGCAAAACCGGGTTGCAGAATAGAAGGGCCCAATTCGCCGCAGACGCTGCAAAAGCGATGGAGGAGTACCTCGCTGAGCCTGAAGCCGTCCGCGTTCGGACTGCTCGACTGCGGGCGCTGCGATTGGAACGGGATGCTGCTGTCGCGGCCGCCGAAGCTGCTGAACAAGCGAAGAAGGTCGTCGCCATCAAGAAGAAGCTGAAGAACGTCGTCGCCATCAAGAAGAAACTGATGACGTTTCGCAAGCGAGTGCTAAAACCGAAATCTCTGCCTCATCAATCGACCTGAATGACCACACCCAAGCCCTCTCAAGCCGACCAAGCACACATCGCTACTGCAGAGTATTGGCGAGAGCAAAACGCTGGCAATAAACGGATGGCGAAGCTCAGGGAGGCGCGGCTTGCACAAGAAAAGGCTGGAACGCCGAAGCCTAAGCGCAAGGTGAGCGTAGGCGCTCATCGCAAAACCCACGGCTTCGACCGATGGTCATGAGGCGGTGAGCTTGTTTGCGTTTTCATACACGCCGTCGTGGGTTACCGCCGCATGTCTCGTAAGGAAAAAGTTTCGAGCAAGCTCGCTTAGCGCCGCTTACGTTGGATTTGTTGCTGCTGTTGCTGTTGCTGGGTGAACGCTTGAACGGTGAGTGCCTTTAGGCGATCTGGGTCGCGCACTCCAGCCTTTGCGTACTCAATTAGGCTTTTCGCTACCATGGCGGTTAGTGGATCTTCGCGATCAACCAAGCCAAGCGTCTGCAACACATCTTCGAAAACCTTGCCGAGCATGGCAACTTCTTCAGGCTCAAAAGAGCCGTGCTTTCGCAGAAGTTCAACAATTGGCACAGCCGGCCCCTAGCTCCCGACTAGGCAAGCCTATCCCGCACATCGGCTGGCGGACATAGCAACTTAGTATTGTTTAAAAAAATACCTCCGCGCGGGGGGCGGAGGCCTAGTCGTGCCGAAAACCGTTCCGGGGTAGTGAATAGAGGGCGGATAGTTTTCAGCCGCGCTCGAAACGCCGCTCTGAGCAAGAATGTTCCGCTTAGCAGTCGGCCAAGTCGCCAAAGCTTCTTGAATTGGATTTGCTGTTGCAGTTGGGCCACGGGTTGCTGGCGCTCGGCCCGCTCGGCAACCGACATTCTCTAGGGCCCTGGCCTCAAACGCCTGTTCGTTCGCGCTCAGGTCTCCCTTTGCGCAATCAGCCGGTTCCGTGGCATGTCGCTGATCCGAAAATCCTTAGCCGCCGCCTCGATGGCCGACTCCTCGTCGGCGGCATCAAACGTAACCGCGCGAGTTCATCGAGTCTTGGTCCCCGCAGCCAACCAGCGCCAACCGCCATCGTCCCGCAGTCTCGTGGCGGTTCACGATCGCCACGAACGATCCGAATTCGGCAGGATGCAAGCGTCACGACGGCCGAACCAGCGATAGCGGTTACGCGCGACCAAGTCATAGATCGGGTCGCAGATCACCCGTGGGATCAAATGAATGACCCATGTCCACTGCCAGCGCGGAAGCTCGCGCGCAATGCGCAGCACGGCTTCGACCGTTCGCCAAGAATGCAAAGGAATGCGGGCGATCAGGATCGATGCTGAGTTGCTCAGCGAGCGGCAGCGCCCGGCGTCAAGTACAAGGCGGCGCTAAGCGTCGCCTACACAGTAGCCGGTCTTACCGGCGCTCGCTGGATTTCGCGCATATCCCCATGGTGTACTCTGGCCACCGGACCATTGTCCCAAGCGATCGTGGCTGCATCCCAGCTTATTTCGGTGATGCTGCCGCCATCAGCGGCATCGCCGCGCCAATAAACGCGGCTACCCTTCTTGAGACCTTTGGATTCGGCGGCAGTCATCGACCTCTCCCCCTTATGCCTTGTCATCGTCGGGCGGTGTTTCAACCGTTGCTGTGCGTTCGGCTCTGCGTTGTGCCGCCTTTTCGTCTTTCTTCCTCTGTTTTTCCTCAGTCCGCGCCAGTGCCGCACGGCTGCGATCAGCGCGTTGCAGACGGTAATTCGGCTTGAAAGCCATGGCGTTTTCCTTCTGTGCTCCTGAGAGCATAGGAGCTCGCCGCTTAAGCTCAAGTGCGAACGTCTCGGAGCAAGAGTTTTTCTTCCTTCCGGCAACCAAACAATGCCGTCATAAGCTGACGTGACCCTGCCCGCCCCGTCAATTATCGAGGAAGCTCCTGAGCACCCTTGACCGGGTCGGGTGCTTGAGCTTCCGCAGTGCCTTTGCCTCGATCTGGCGGATGCGCTCGCGCGTCACCGAGAACCGTACGCCGACTTCCTCCAGCGTGTGGTCGCTGTTCATGCCGATGCCAAAGCGCATGCGAAGAATGCGCTCCTCGCGCGGCGTGAGCGAGGCGAGCACCCGCGTCGTGGTCTCGCGCAGGTTCGACTGGATCGCCGCGTCGAGCGGCAGGATCGCGTTCTTGTCCTCGATGAAGTCGCCGAGGTGGGAGTCCGCCTCGTCGCCGATCGGCGTCTCCAAGGACAACGGCTCCTTGGCGATCCTCAGCGCTTTACGCACCCTTTCGAGCGGAATGTGAAGTTTCTCGGCGACCTCCTCGGGTGTTGGTTCGCGGCCGATCTCGTTGAGCAGTTTCCGGCTCGTGCGCACGATCTTGTTGATGGCCTCGGTCATGTGCACGGGCACACGGATGGTGCGCGACTGATCGGCGAGCGAGCGGCCGACCGCCTGGCGGATCCACCAGGTTGCGTAGGTCGAGAACTTGTAGCCGCGGCGATACTCGAACTTGTCGACCGCCTTCATCAGCCCGATGTTGCCTTCCTGGATCAGGTCGAGGACCTGCAGGCCGCGGTTGGTGTACTTCTTGGCGATCGAGATGACGAGGCGCAGGTTCGCCTCCACCATCTCCTTCTTGGCCTGCCGCGCCTCGCGCTCGCCCTTCTGCACCATCTGCACGATCTTGCGGAACTCGGAGATTTCGAGGCCCGTCTCGCCCGCCAGCGTCTGGATGTCGTGGCGGAGCTGCTTGATCTTGTCCTTGTCCTTGGCGACAAAGTTCTTCCAACCCTTGGCGGAGAGCTTCGACACGCGGTTGAGCCAGCGCGGATCGAGCTCGGAGCCCTGGTATTGCCGCAGGAAGTCCTCGCGCACGACGGCGTGGCTCTCGGCGAGCCGCATCAGGCGGCCCTCGTTGCCGACCAGACGCTTGTTGATGTCGTAGAGCTGCTCGACCAGCGAATCGATGCGCGCCTGATTGAGGCGGAGCGACTTCACCGCGGTGATGATCTCGTCCTTGAGCTTCTTGTACTTGCGCTCTTGCGCGGGCGAGAGCGAGGCGCTCTTGAGCTTGAACTGGATGTCCTGGTCCTGCAGCCGGCGCAGCCGCTTGTACTCGCTCGCCACCGTGTCGAAGGTCTCGAGCACCCCGGGCTTGAGCTCGGCCTCGATGGCGGCGAGCGAGAGCGAGCCCTCCATGTCGTCGTCGTCGAAGTCGCCTTCGGCGGCGCCCTCGGGCTTCTCCTCCTCGCCGTCGTCGCGGGCCGGCTTGAACGAGGTCGCGGTCGCGGGCGCCGGCGTCTGCGGCGGCTGGCCGGGGACGATGCCCCGAACCACAATCGGCTGGCCGTCCGGGCCGACCGGCGCCGGCATCCCCTTGGCGTCGGGGCCCGCATAGGTGGCCTCGAGGTCGATGATGTTATGGAGGAAGACCTTGCCCTCGTTGAGCTCGTCGCGCCAGATGATGATGGCCTGGAAGGTGAGCGGGCTCTCGCACAGGCCCGCGATCATCGCCTCGCGGCCGGCCTCGATGCGCTTGGCGATCGCGATCTCCCCCTCATGGGAGAGCAGTTCGACCGAGCCCATCTCGCGCAGGTAAATGCGGACCGGGTCGTCGGTGCGCTCGGTCGGCTCCTTGGTCTCGGCCTTGGCCGGAACCGCGCGCTGGACCTCGACCAGTTCTCCGGCCTCGGCTTCCTCCTCCGGCTCCTCGCGGGCAGCCGCCTCTTCCTCGGGCTCGGTGTCCTCGGTCTCGACCACGTTGACCCCCATTTCGCTGAACATGGCGAGGACGTCTTCGATCTACTCGGAATTGACCTCTTCGGAGGGCAACACGGCGTTCATCTGGTCGACCGTGACATAGCCGCGCTTCTTGGCGCTGCCGATCAGCTTCTTGACGGCCGCGCCCGAGAGGTCGAGCAGCGGGCTGTCGGGCGGGGTCTCGGGACCCTCCTTATTCGGCACCTCTTCCTTCCGTGGCGTCGCATTGGTCTTGCTTGCCATGAAGCTCACGGCTTACCAATGCGAGGCAACAACCACCGCATTATCTGCCGGTACGGATCACTACTGGACTGGATTCGCTCCATCGCCTTCTTAGCGAAGGGCTTGGCTTGCTCTTCGGTCTGTCGCTTGTCCTTCGGAAGCGACATCCATTCGCGGATGAGTTTTCGCCGCGTCTCGTGTTCCGGCTTCATGCTCGAGATCCTTTGCGCTAAACGGTGTCAGCGGGCACGCGACCGCTGTGCCGCGGAGAAGGGTGATGAAATTGCTTGGCTCATGCAATTAACTCGCGCGCTGATCCTGGTAGGGAATCACTCCCCCATTCAGTATGAGAACCATATCACGCCTCAAACCCGAGGTCTGTGCCCTGCTTCACTCTCAGAAAACGACCGAACGGCCAGCGCAAATCTTCGTAAGTCGGGAGACCGCGACTTACGCAACGGGTCAACAGCGTCGGATCGACGATGTCCGCCAAGTCCGGTTCACCTCCGATAGATGAAGCAGATCGACGGCATTGCCCGCTACCTCTCACAGCTCGACAGCGCCGATCGCCAGGGCCCCACGGTGCCGGAGGCTTCGCCCTACGAAGCGCTCGCGCCGGCGGATTTCGGATGTCTCGCTCAGGAAAAGACGGTGTCTTGCCGCATTGTCGGCGAGAGTTCACTTTCGGCGACGACTCGCTCGTGCTTCTCTGCAACGCTCTTAACGCGGTAACGCGGACTTTCTGAGTCGATGTCCGACGCCGGCATGAGCTGACGAATTTCATATTTGCCGACAGCCGCGGCCTGAAGCCGCATAGGCACGAGGTCGACGATTTGACCAATCTTAAATTTGTGGATCACACAGTTATCCTTTCCTAGACGGTTGCTTGTCAGGCTTGCATTGCGTGCTATGCAGCTACGCGCTCGGCACCTCCTGGTGGGACCAGTAGCAAGGGAAGCCGTATTCTGACGGTCGTTCCGGTTGGTTCCTGTTTCGACGGGACGATCGTGCCACCAAGCTGACGCACGAAGATAGCCACGTAGTCGGAACCACGTTTCTCCGAAACTTTCGCAGAGCCCGTATCCTTCATACCCACACCGTCATCGGCAACAACCAGCTCGATTTGATCGCCGACCTGTTCCACGCACAGCATGATATGTCCTGTCCCGTGCGGAAATGCATGCTTGATGGCGTTCGTCGCAAGTTCATTGACCAGAAGGCCGAAGGGTACGGCACGATCGGGGTCGATTTCCAACGACTCGCCCTTAACCTCTATGTCGATCCCCGACATGTTTCCGATGAGGCTCGCTGACATCGCCTTGGCGATTTCCCGCAAATACGAGTCCACGGCGACAGTCCGGCCGCGGCTGGATTGAGATATCAGGTCGTAGAGCTGGGCAATGGCTCCGATGCGTGCCTGCATGACTTTATAGCCTTGAACGCACGGAGCTGCCGTCCATTTGGCTTCGTAGGCGATCAAGCCAACGATGACCTGCAAGTTATTCTTGATCCGGTGAGAGATTTCGTTCGTCAAGCTCAGAGCATCGCGCTCGCGCTGCTTGCGGTCGGTGATGTCCTCGAAGACGAGAAGCATCCGATGGGCGTTGTTACCAGGTTGAGAGACTTTCCGAGCATTCAAGTTGAAGACACGGCGGCCCAGACCAGGAAAATCATCCTCGATCTCAAAACTTTCAATTGGCTTGTTTTCCGGGAGCACCTTCTCCAACAAATGGCGAAGCGCTGGCACATCCCATTGGTGCTGGCCTAGCTCGGAAACGCGCCGCCCATGCGTCTCCGCCGCGGTAATCCCGAACATCGTCAAAAACGCCTTGCTCGCAGTCACAATCGTCATGTCGTTTCGAGCACGACCAGGGGATCGCGAATCGTGTCGACGATACTTTGAGTCAGTTGCCGTTGCGCTTGCTCTCTTTCCGAGCTGCACGTTCCTCGCTGACATCCTCGATGGCGAGCAGAATGAAACCATCATGGTCACCGGGACGAAAAATCTTCCGGGCATTGACCAGCATTGTACGCCGACCAATGGTCGGAAAATCATGCTCAACCTCGAACCCTTCGACCGATGCACGATGAGGAATCACGCTCTCAAGCAGGGTGCGCAACGCAGGGATGTCCCACTGCCGGTTTCCGAGGTCGTAGATAAGACATCCCTCGGTCTCATCGGCGCTTGTGCGAAACGTCTGGTAGAATGCGCGATTGGCAGATGTGATGTTTAGATTTCTGTCGAGAATGATGAGTGCGCTGGGCACAGTCTCAACAATGTCGCTCGCAGCAATATCGGATACCGCCATTTTTCGTTCGATTCCGCGACTTCGACATTACGCCGCGAGCAGAGCTGCAAAACAGCCTTGGAGCTGATATTGTGTGTATGGCTTAGGAAGGCATTGCGTGCCTTCAACAAACAAAGCTTTCATTTTGTCGTTAACATAATTTCCTGTCGTGTAGAGCACGCGCAATTTGGGCCGAAGCTTGATGGCTTGGCGTGCAAGATCACATCCGCCAAGGACCCAGGTTTTCAGATAGATGTCGGTAAAGAGTGCGTCGATGTGTTGGGCGGAACGCAGGAATGAAAGCGCCTCGTCTACGTCGCTGGCCGAAAGTGTGTGATGACCCGAGTCTTGAATCATCATTTCCGCCATTTCGCGAATAAACACCTCATCTTCGACGATCAGTATCACAGCCATCATAACACTACCTTGCTACCCTGCCGTGACACCCAGCATCGCGGCCTTCAGAGCTCTTCCTGCCAGTATTACGGCTATCAGAGCCCCACCGCTATCAGGGCAGAAAATACAATCCGCACCAACTGCTAAAGTTCCGTAAGATTTGCAATTCTTTTCCCATAAGAACTGCGTTTCTGCACGCATTTTAATCCATGAGACTTTTATATCAGCTCTCAGCATACGGAACCAATCGAAAGCGGAATCTTTGACATAACGCCTAACGACAGGTGAGCCGCCGAGCGGATAAAGCGCCTAGTCGAATTATCAGTCTAAGGAACGGCTATGTTTGTCTACAATTTCTTCAGGCTGAAAATGAAGTACGACCTCGCGGAAGAAAGCCGTGATGTGGGTTTCCGTGGCAATGTTGATCACTTCAAATCGTACTTGGCCCACTGCCCTAAATTCGCAATCGGAAAATATGGGCAATCGAAGTATCACGCATTGAGGAAGCAAGTCGGCCTGCCAAAATCTGCCGCCTGATGAGTGCCACCGCAGAAACGTATTTTCACCGACATCCTCACAACGTATCAGGTCCCAAAGCGGAGCTGTCTTCCCCTGAAGGCTGATAACCGCCTTTCCCTGTCATCGAAGGACACGCGTTCTCTACGGCAGGGAAAGTTAATCCAGCAGCTTCACCATCCTCCGCCGCATGCAAAGTCTGGTCGTGATGGTCAGTAACCCATTGCTGATTGTCCGCGAGCTCGGTGAAGCTCTGTGCGAGCTTTTGAAATTCACAGACTTCGTTCGGGGTGTTCGCTGTCTTCACCAATTCAATAAACTCGGCCGCTTTGGCGCGATATTGCTCGGAGGTGAACATGGCAAGCCTTTCTGTGAGAACGTCAACATATCCTCAAACCTCATGCGCAGACTGTGCAAAGTTGCTCACTTCAGGGAGATTAAAGTGAGGGAACCGCTCCTGTTCCTATAATCCGACCCGTCATCATCGATCCGTTCGACGACGATTCGGTATTTATCGTGACAGGAATGCAAAACGACGAGGCCCGCCACCGCAAGGTCGAGCTTGCCGAGCTGACCAATGAGCCTTGGTGCCTGCCCTCGCTTGAAAGTTCTCCATGGCCCCCTGTTGCCGACGCTTTTCGGGCGCACGGGGTTGGGCCTTCCACCATATCCCATCGGGATCACCACTTTGAAGAACCGAAACATCAAGCCCAGTGGCACGACTTTAGATCAACCGCGCACGCGAGGTTGCAAGACCGTTCGCAAAGGGCAAATAGCACGGTGTCACTATGCGTTGTAGTGGCGTCGGCCAGCACAGCGAACTTCCGCGAAGGGTCAAAGAGCGACAGATCGAGGCTGTCGGTGACGAGTCCGGCCTACCCCCGACTCCCAACGTATTTCTCCGTCGCAGCGAGCCGACGCTCAGGGCCACATCAACACCGGACGTCGCCAGCCACGATCACGCTTCAGAAATTTACGTCATACTGGAAGCGCGTTTCGGCAGTGCGTCAGGAAATCGCTGGCTGTTTCGTCGCAGGTCAACACCAGCGACCGCGTCCAGGTCACGCCAAGGTTACCTCATCAGTCCAGACCCTGAAGCTGACGAGCGTATTGGGCCCGAACGTCGTGCTTATCGCGACGTCGATCGCATCGCGGCCTCTTGCCATCAGCACTCGCCCGATCCGCGGTACGTTGTTCCTTGGGTCGAAGAGATACCAGCGTCCTCCGAGATACGCTTCGAACCAAGCGGCGAAGTCCCCCGGGCCGTAGGGCGGCGGTGCGCCCATGTCGCTGAGATAGCCGGTGCAGTATCGCGCCGGAATGTTCATGCAGCGGCAAAAGGCAATAGCAAGATGTGCGTAATCCCGGCAGACCCCGCGCCGTTCGTTGAACGTTTCCCAGGCTGTTCTTGTGGCGCGGGCATGCTCATAACCGAATGAGATGTGGTTGTGCACGAAATCGCAGATCGCCTGGACCCTGCCCCAATCCGGCGGCGTTTGACCGAACAAGCTCCAAGCTGCCTGGGAAAACTTTTCTGTATCGCAGTATCGGCTCCCCAAGAGAAAAGTGAGTGCCTCTTCAGGCAAATCTTGTATCGAATGCTGGAGTGCAGAAGGTGCAACGACATCGGGCTCACCCGAGTCCTTGACGACCGCCGTGCTCGCGATCCTGATCTGGCCTTTGGGGGCTACGATGCGGCTGCACCAGTTGCCGAAGCTATCGCGATAGGCTGCGATGGGGACAGACGGGTCCGTCGTTACGTGATCGGGAACGAGAATGTCGGATGCACGCGTATAGTGAATATTCAGCACCAACATCATCGGCGTCGGCTGAGGACAGTCGTAGATCAACTCGTAGCCTACCCTGATCTTCACCGTGCGCCTCACTTGGACCTGGGGGCTCAGTCGCCACCAAGCGTGGAGCTCGCCTGCATGCAATTCTGGTCGCGCCAGCACCGGGCCGATAGAGAGCTAAGCAGGGAAAGACCATTCGGTTCCGCGCCGCTCCATATCCGCTCGGGGCCCGTCGGGCCTGGTGCGTCTGGCGGTGACGTTGACCTCAACGGACATTCCCAGATTGTCGGACGGGAAGCCGGTCCAAGTTCCGTGCAGCGGTATCGCCTGGCGTGGATCGCGCACCACCGCGACACGCACGAGGCCGCGGTTGCCGACGATCCCGCTTGCTGGATCGAAATCGACCCAGCCGGGGCCGGGCAGATAAACCTGGGCCCAGGCGTGCGTGTTTCCGCCGCCGGCATTGCCGTCGTCGTTGTGGTCCGGGACATGCAAGTATCCGGAGACGAAGCGCGCGGCCATCCCAAGTGAGCGCACGGCCTCGATCATGAGCATAGCCAGGTCGCGACAGCTCCCGCTTGCAATCTTGAGAGTGAGGAGCGGGTCCTGAATCCCCTTCTCGTGCCGGGCCACATAGGTGAAGGTCTGCTGGATGGTCCGGGTCAGGTTCACAAGAAGCGCGAGCGTGTTGGTCGATCCACCCTTGCGCAACAACGCGCGGACCCACTGGTCGAGTTGGTGACCCGGGTCCGAGGAGTGCCGTTCGACAAAGCAGACGAGATCCGGCATGTCCTCCGCCCCGTAGACGAACGGATAGGTACGCGCGAAATCCTCGATATCCACGTCGACGATGTCGGCCGGGGAATGATCGAGACGACTGGTGCTGACGAAGCGAAGCGCCTCGGCGCGGCTAGCAAAGCGCGCGATGGCTACATGGTTACCGAAGACATCCTGGGTCCACCGCAGACTCGTCGGTTTGGGAGTGATTTCGAGCTTTGATTCGAGCAGCCTCTGGTCGTGGCTTTCGCGCGGACGCAACATCATCCGGTGTTCGCCGAAGGAGACCGGCTGCTTGTATTGATAGGTGGTGATATGCCTGACGGTCAGAATCGTCATTGCAACCCCGTGATTCGTATAGATAGCATGCATTTTTCGCGCCAAGAACAAGGCCGGTGTCAATGACGACCCTTTGTCCACGAAGTTTGGCTGCAGGATGAATGAGACGTCGGATGGGCTTTTGGCGACTGACGAGCCGCCGCCTTTCACGGTAGACAACGAAAACGGCACATCGCCGTTCCTCATCGTCGCCGATCACGCGGGGAGGTATTTCCCGCGGCGGCTTGGACAACTCGGCCTTTCCAATGCCGAGTGCGAGGCTCACATGGCCTGGGACATCGGCGCCGGGGCGGTCTGCTGCTTAATCGGAAAAGCGCTCGATGCCGTCGTCGTTCTGCAGAACTACTCCCGGCTGGTTATCGACTGCAACCGGACCCCGGGGTCGGAGACGTCAATCCTTGACTTGAGCGAGCGGACGAGAGTTTCGGGAAATATCGGCCTGAGCCAACGTCACAAGCTCGCGCGCTTTCGGGAGATATTCCAGCCCTATCACGATCGCATCGCGACCGAGCTCGATCGCCGACGAGAAGCCGCGCGCCCGACTGCCCTGATTTCCGTGCACAGCTTCACACCCGTTTTCGAGACCGCGGCGCGGCTCTGGCATGTCGGCGTGCTCTATAACCGCGACCGGCGTTTCGCCCAGATTTTGCTGGAACTCCTGCATCGCGAGGACGGCCTCGTCGTCGGCGACAACGAACCGTATAGCGTCACCGACGCGTCGGACTATACGATCCCGGTCCATGGCGAGCAGCGGGACTTGCACCATGTGGCACTCGAAATTCGTCAAGACCTCATCACGGACGAAGCAGGTCAGCGGATGTGGGCAGCGTTGTTTGCGCGATTGCTTCCGCAAGCTTATCAGCGGCTCACCTAGTGGTTCTATGCCAACGCTTCGCAACCGCGATTATGTCGGCATCGGATCACCTAGCTTGCAGGTCCCCAAACCTGAGGGCTCGATCCGAACGCGGGACGCCGATCACGAGCAAAACTGTTGCGTTCCGGGCATTTGTTCACCCGGAACGGGGATAATGGCTTAAATTCGGGCGCCGACCTCGCTAATCGACTTCCCAGTCCCTATGTTCGTTCATCACCGCATGCAATCAGAACCAAGAGCACGGTGACTGAGAGACCGGTAGAGCTCCCTTCTGACAGAAAAGGACTCGTCTCATGGTCACAGCAAAGCAATATCGTGCGAAAGCGGCCGAATGCACGGAAGGGCTGAAAGCAGCTATTTTGCCTGCCGATATCCGCGAATTGCAGAATCTCGAACAAAGCCTCCTCACGTTGGCCGAAAACGCAGAATGGATGGCAGACAATCTCGAAAAAACAATCAGTCCGGGGGAAGATGACGGCAGGTATCGCGATCTCCTCCGTCCGTGCCAAGAGAAGAATGCTCTTGGATGCCTTGGCGCGGCCGACCCAATGCAGTCGATTGAGTTGCCAACCACGATTCAGCAGCTCTTTGATGATGCCGGTTCCAAGGGCGGCTTGTCCCAAACAGCCAGGTTACGATGGCAAATCGCTCGGATCCTGCAGAAGCATAAGGACGAGGACTTCGGCTGAATCGCTTTCGGCCCTTTTCACACGAAATGCGCTTGAGACAATTTCACAACCTAGTCCACGTGTTCCCGCAGACTGTTGCGGTTGCCACAGGTCAGAACGTTCAAGCAAGAGCACAGCTCCTTCGAGTGATGCGGACGGAGGGACTTCAAATGGATGGGATCTAAGAGCCGGGTCATTCACACCGTTTCGGCGATGTCCGTGACATGTCCGCTTCACCTTCAATTCCGGTCGAATTTGCGCAACGCAGCGAAACGTTTGCTGCTCCGGATGTGGCCTCTCTGCGTGCCCGTACCGAGCTTACGTGCGTTCATGTCTGGCGCAGCGGGCTGATAGCTTCCGTACTCATAGGCAACTCCTGTCCTGGATGAGGTTCACGACACCTCGATCTTCAAGACAGGGCGACCCGCACGCTATCGACGATCTCTCCTCCAGTTCCCGCACTCGCGTTCGGGCTACCCGGGCAGCGGGCTATCGCGCAGCGATTTAGTGCATTGGCCCGTTTCGACCGTTCGCTGCGATGCCGCAAAATGTCCGGAGTCGGGGCAAAGCAGAAGCGCCGCGCGTACGCTCGAAGCGACGCGACTGACCCGCAGCGACGATGCTCCGCGGCTTTAAGCTCCGCGATTGTTCGCCATCACTTCTCGTTTAACCAACCCCGCCGTGAGTGATGGGATATGCGCGAAAACGACTGCCCCAATGAGGAGCCTCTCATATACATCTTCAACCTTTTGAGCAATCTCATTACAGTTTGAGCCAACGACTTCTTTGACGATCGCGGCCGTAATTGACGCCTTGATCTGTTTTTTCAAAAGCGGATCGCTTGGATCTATGGTCTTCACCGGAGTCTCCCCTTTCGGTTGCCGGCGGCACCCGTGATGCGAAGTAACATGATTTCCTAGGTGGAAAACGTGCCCAGCGCTGCCAATTGGAAGTAGCGGAGACTTCGGTAGGTCGCCGTTTTTGGGCAGCTCGACAAGTGGCTGCTTGTCTGTATTGTCAATCTGGGGGTTCAGACGCGAAGCACAATAGGGGTCGAGAAATAAGCATAGAGCAATCGATCAAGATTTCAAAACCATGCCCTAGTAGCTCAGAGATAAATTCGCCTACACGGACGAGTTTCTTACCGCAATGAGAAGCCCCAGCCGAGTCAGGGGACATGGGCCGGGACTTCCATCTTCGGGACGGCTACGCAACAAGAGCACTCACGCTACGAGCCATGCCGGCTACGGGCTGTTTCCTCTACGACTTAGGCCGTGGGGGCAAAGCGGACATTTGGTGAGCCGACTACGCCGCTCTTTTCCATCGCCGCCTTGATCTCATCCGAGGCCAACCACGTGCGGGCCTTTGCCACGTCGGCGACATCCTGCAGGATCACCACGTCATTCGGGTCTTCGGCACGGCGGAACACTCTGCCGTTCGTAATGCCCGCAGAGGCGCGGCTCTTCTCGCGCCCATCGTAACCTGTGCGCCATGTGCCGTAGTCCTTGACCTTGAGGTGGACCGTCAGATTTTCGTCCGTATGTTGTGAGTTCGTCATCGCAATTCCTCCAAGTCTTTTGTGAAATGTGGCGCGCAAAATTGATAAACAGCTGCGCGACCGGACTGAGCGTGCGGCCCTTGAGCGTCACGACTCCGAGCGACACTCGGGCCATCGGAAGTTGGATGGGCAAGACTTTGATCTCCGCGCGTCTGGCGGCAAACCTCAGAACAGATGTCGGAAAGATTGTCAGAAAGCGCCCAGTCGACAGAAGACTGATTCGCAGCTCCGGCGTGATAGTCGCCACAGCGACGCTGGGAAAATTCAATCCGCTGGCGCGAAAGGCTGCCGTCGCTACCGAGCCGATGACAGTATTCGGCCAACCAAGGTGGTGCGCGGGGCGCTGCAGGGTGCGACCTCGGTCGCGGGCCTGCTCATCACCACCGAGGCGATGGTCGCCGACGTGCCCAAGAAGCAGAGCACGGCTCTGCCAGGCGGCGGCATGGGCGGCATGGATTTCGTGTCCGTGGCCTTCCGGGCGGACATTCCGCGGTGGTGATCCAAATTGACGGGTGTGTCTGTCATGGCGCAGCCACGTGTCGATCCTGCGCTGCTTGAAGATCGATGGGATCAATGGTTAACATTTCAACCGACGACCTTGGGTGAGATTGCGCCGGTACGAAGATCATGGTCGAAATTCGGCGGTAGACCGGGAAAGACAACCCCTCAATCAGCTCTTCGTCCGTCACGACCCGATAATCTCCCGCAGGCAATATTCGCTCGATGCCCTTCAACAAAACGGGTCTGGTGAAGACCACAGTCTTGCTGAGCGTGCGCGCTATCATTCAGCGCTCCTAGAGACGTCGTGACAAGGGATAGTCTTCGCTCTCATACAAAGAGCGTATTTCTCTGGACAGATACCTTTTCTCGGCAACTTCGAAAATTGTGCTCACAAGAAGCTGCTGCGGGAGCTCCTCGATTGCGAAGCGGATCGCGGGGCCCCTCTGGGCCGAGCACCGGCTGAGGTTCGGCGATGCATCGGATCGGCTCCTGGAAGCGTGGCTGGTCCGGCAGTGGGTCAAGCGCCTCAATCGACGGAAAGGCGCATAGACCGACCTGCAGCGATTCCCGGAACTGTATCGGGGGCCGGGGGACTCGAGAGAGTCCTCCGGCCTCCTACCCCTGCTGAAGGACTGTTGGAATGGAATGCCACGAACCTCTGAAGCTCATCTCTGTTATAGAGGAT
>Ga0137409_10004399_pt1 | contig 14803 bp, 13 predicted proteins | sample CZODoug1_16funga_FD_122059 | JGI IMG/M metagenome (GOLD analysis project Ga0137409, IMG submission 122059) | Vadose zone soil fungal communities from Angelo Coast Range Reserve, California, USA - CZODoug1_16fungal (Hybrid Assembly) | ecosystem: Environmental > Terrestrial > Soil > Vadose zone... | reverse complement strand
AGACCTCGTCCGCATCACGAAGAAAGTCATCGACCGCCTTCACCTCGAAAAATTGCAGAAGCGCGCATCGCGTCCGGGCGTTATCCAAGGCCGTCTCGAAGAGATGAGCATGATCGACTTGATGCAGTCGCTCGAAATGGGACAGAAGTCCTGCCGCCTGATCGTCCATCACAATGGCGAACAGGGCGAACTCTATTTCGCTTCTGGCCAATGCCGCGACGCAAAGTCCGGCAACATGGAAGGCGACAACGCCGTCTACAAAGTGCTGCTCTGGTCCGCCGGCGATTTTGAAATTGATTTCAACGCAGCGAACGCTTCCACTCGCACAACCACTACGCGCAACACCACCGGCCTTTTGATGGAGGCCATGCGCTTGATGGACGAAGCGAGTCGCGATGCCGTTCCCGCGCAGTAGTTGCACCCATGGCTGACAACCCTACGCCATTGCGAGTCGCCGTCATTACTATCAGTGATTCCGTGTCCGCTGGAAAAAGCGAAGACAAATCTGGCCCCGCGGTTATCGCTCGTTGCCGTGAACTCGGTTGGGAAATTAAGTCGAGCCTCGTCATCCCCGACGATCCGCCCAGCATTCGCGAACAGCTTCGCCAATTTGCCGATTCCGGGCGCGTGGATTTGATTTTGACCACGGGTGGCACAGGACTCAGCCCGCGCGACTCCACGCCCGAAGCCACAATCGCCGTCGCTGACCGTCTCGTTCCCGGATTCGCCGAAGAGATGCGCCGCAAAGGCATGGAAAAAACGCCGCGCGCCATTCTGTCCCGCGCCGTCGCCGCCGTCCGCCACAAATCCCTTATTTTAAATCTACCCGGTAGCCCCAAAGGCGCCGTCGAATCCCTCGACGCCCTCGCAGACCTTCTCCCCCACTCCGTCGCCATCATCCACGGCGCCCGCCACGACTAGAGTTCGTCAGTGGTGGACAATTGGTAGCGAAATTGTCGATGCGCCTTGATAGACCCGAATGTGAGCAACCTGCATTCTTGATGACGTAATTTCAGACTCGCCGGTCTGCAAGTTTCTCGTAAAGTGTGGAACGAATGCGCCGGAGATTTGAATCCGTATTTTATGGTCACTTTTGAAAACGTTTGATGTAAGCAGTCGATTTAACTTGAGCAGGTACACTTTTCCGGGCGTAAGCAATTCCCCGTTCGACGTCGCGTCGCGGCGACTCGCACGGAGTAGGTCAAGTCCAGGACTCATCAAATTGAATGCCCGGCCATCCGGCCATACATCGAGTATGCGGACCCACAAGTCAAAATCAGGGACATCTGCCGAGGCATAAATCGCGGCCTGAATGGGCCCCGTAACTTCTGTGTCCTGTTGTAGCGTATCTGAATCGAAAACCAGCACATCATTCCGTCCCGCCAGAGATTTGTAATCCCTTGCTCCGAACTCCTCGTATGGATCGCGCACTGGAAGAGACGGATCGGAAACAAATTCCGAGTAGAAATCTCGAGAATTTGAAAGCTCTAGTTTTAGTCCGCCGATCCGAGCCACCGGATCGATTCTCGTGAGTGAATACGTGGTGTCGATTGCACGCTCCAGCGGCCAAGAGCTTTCATCGCGCCATTTGTTGTCGCCCATCACAAAAATGCGCACCGGCTTTCGCCGCTCCACTCCGTTGTCGATTCCTTTTACGTAATGGTCCATCCAACGAAGAACGATTTCGTCGTAGTCTACTTTTGCCGTGGGGCCGAAGTCGATGTCCCCGGCTTTCGTCCGTTCTAGTTCGCCGTGCGTCCAGGCGCCGATAATTGTTTGCGTCCGTGGATCTTTTTCTCCTTTCCGCGTGGCAAGCAATCCGTTAAAATTCGTCGTTGCGCCGTCCGGCCCGTACGCTTCGTCGTACCATCCGGAAATATTCAGCACGGCGCAATGAACACGATCGTATTTGCCGCGCAGCTCCGCCCAATCCCACCACGGATCCGCAGGCGGATGCGCCAGCCATTCGTAATAAAACGGCGCCACATCTCTAAAATCGGGTAGATCGCGGAGCGGGAGGAAATTCTGCAGCCGCTCGTGTTCTGTTTTCCACGCGGCTGCCGCTTCTTTAGATGTCTTCGGCCCAGGCAGATTCTTTTTAGCGCGAGTATCAGGCGCGATGTTGAACCAGATCCAATCGATCCACGAGCCATCGAACGCACCGCCGGAATAGAAGAAATTTCGCGGCGTGGAAAACGTCATCGCCGGAACCATCGCCTTTAAATGGGGAGGACTCTCGATCGCCGCAAGCCACTGCACTGCGCCAGGATACGAAAGCCCGAACGTCCCCACATCGCCGTTCGACCACGCCTGCGTGGCGGCCCACTCGATTGTGTCGTACCCGTCGCGTCCTTCGTTTTTGTACGGATCGAATTCGCCATCCGATGAATAGCGTCCGCGCACATCTTGAATCACGACCGCGTAACCACGCGTCACAGCCTTACCGAACGTTGTCCATTCCTTCGGCGCATTCTCTTTTCCATACGGCGTGCGATAAACGAGAACGGGAAACTTCCCGTCTGCGGCGGGAAGCAGAACATCGGCGCGCAAAACTACGCCGTCGCGCATTTTCACTGGAACGTTTTTCTGTGTGATTGGCCGAGCTTCGGTCGCCAACGCGAATGTCGGCGCGAGCAGAGCAAGGACAATCCAAGCGCAGCAGTGCGCGGCAATTCGCCAGTGCATTTTGTTAGAGAACAAAACAAAATCCGCTACGCACCATGCGTCGCGCGAAACGCGGCCAAACATTTCTGCGCTGTTTCGATTTCTGAAAAACGGCTGCCCTCCTGTTCGATCAAATAATATTCGATGCCGCCGCCATGCTCCGCGGCGTCAAAAAGTTGCTTCCACGGCGCGACGCCTTCTCCGAACAATACCGCGTAGCCCTTATCTTTCTCGGGTGACCATTCTTTACAGTGCATCGAATGGATGCGGCCCGGATTCGCTTTAATCCAGGCAACGGGATCCGATCCCGCTTCGATGCAGGTGCCAACATCGAGTTGCAGCATCACTGTTGGCTTCGTGTTCTTCGCGAGAATGTCCATCGGTCGCGTGCCGACGTCGCCGCGAAATTCCGCCTGGTGATTGTGATAGCCCGCTTTCAATCCTGCCGCTTCGAGTTTTTCCGACGCTGTATTCAGAATATCCGCGACGGATTTCCACGCATCGGGCGTCGAACCTTCGTGCGAACTCGCCATCACGACATATTTGCCGCCAAGAATTTTGTTCACTTCGATCGCGTGGCCAATTTTGTCCGCGCTGAAATTTCCACTGTCGTTGTGCGTCGAATAACAGCGGATGCCGAGATCGTCGAGGAGCTTGCGCATTTCTTTTGCCTGGTCCGCGGTCCACTGGTAGTACGGGCCGTAAAACTCGAGGCCCTGGTAGCCGGCTTTGGCGACTTCGCGGACCGTGCCCATGGGGTCTTTGGCGAGGGCATTTCGGACGGAGTACATCTCGATGCCGACGGGGATTCCGCCCGCGGCCGCGTTTGCGAGTGTGGCGCGAATTCCGAACGGTGCTAGCGCTGCCGTCGCCGTAAAACTTCGTCTCGACCAGAGGTGGCGTTTCATTTTTCTGTGCTCCCTGGCGGGGAGTTTACTACAGGTTGGTGGTGTTGTTGCCGAGGTGCGGCGCGCAGCGGAGTGGTTGGGGGTTCGTTATGTGATTGACGCGAGAGGCAGGGTCAGAAAGAATACTTGGACCATGGCACAGAAACTTTCTGACAAGAGGCTGGCGGTTTTAGGGGCGGGGAAGCTCGGCGGGATTTTGCTGCGCGCGTATTTAAAGCAGGGGCTGTTTGCGGCGAAGCGCGTGACGGCGACGGTGAAGCACGGAGAAAAAGCCAAGGCGCTCGCGAAAGAGCTGGGCGTCAACGTGACGAACGACAACCGCAAAGCCGTGAAAGATGCAGATATTATTTTGCTGGGAGTGAAGCCACAAGTCGTCGGCGACGTGCTCAGAGAAATCGCGCCGGAGTTGAGCGAGAAAACTTTAGTGATTTCCGTCGCGGCATCGGTGCCGACGAGTTATCTCGAAGAGCGGCTCGTCAAAAAGGTGCCTGTGGTTCGCGCGATGCCGAACACGCCATCGGCCGTCGGCTGCGGCATGACGGGAATTTGCGCGGGCGCGCATGCGAAGCCGGAGCATCTGGAGATTGCGCTGGCGATGTTCAATGCGGTTGGCCGCACGGTCGCCGTCGACGAAAAAAATATGGATGGTGTCACGGCGTTATCGGCAAGCGGGCCGGCGTACGCCTACATCATTCTGGAATCGCTGGCGGAAGCCGGGGTGAAAGTTGGATTGCCGCGCGACGTGGCGACTTTGCTGGCCGCGCAAACGATGAAAGGCGCCGCAAGCGTTGTGCTCGAAACCGGCGATCATCCCGCATTATTGAAAGACGCTGTTACGACGCCAGCCGGCTGCACGATTGACGGCATCATGGAACTCGAAGAAGGGAAGCTGCGCGTGACGCTTATCAAAGCGGTGGTGAAAGCGACGGAACGCGCCGGCCAGCTGCTTTTTGAGAAATAACCCTGCGTGATGGATGACGATTCCAATCTCGATTCCTCGAAACCCTCTTTGACGCGGAAGAAAGCGGAGGACGTCACCCGACAATCCGCTCTGGCGCTTGAGCTGCCATTTACGCTGGTCGGTGCCGTCGCAGTCGGCGGGGCACTTGGATACTTTCTGGATAAATGGCTTCACACCAGTCCGTGGCTACTAGTGATTCTCGGTGGTGCTGGATTTTGTGGCGGAGTGCGAGAAGTAATACGCAGACTCCCCGGGGATGATGGTTCCAAAAGTGGCCGCGGAACAGACGCCAACTGAAAGTTCGCCGGACAACCTGCGGGGTGTCAAGACGGAACGCAGGATTGCGTGGCTGACTCTCGCTGTGGGCCTTGTTGCTGCGACCATTGCTGCGGGCGTGCGGCGCAACGATTGGGCGGTAGGTCTGGGCTTGGGCGCGGTGCTGGGATGGCTCAATTTCCAGTGGATGCGCCGCAGTGCAAGTGCCATTTCCTCGGCTTCCGCCGCTCAGTCGGATACAGAAAATCCGAAGCTGCCGCGCTCGAGCCATGTTGCGGTAGCCCTGCGCTACGCCTTGATGGGCCTCGCCGTGTATGTTATTTTTATCTATCTGCACGCTCCCCTTGCCAGTCTCGTTTTGGGGTTGTGCGCTCTAGGAGCCGCAACAATTGCGGCAAGTGTGTGGGAAATTACGAGTTCCTCGGAATAGGTGATGGAAGAACACGCAAATTGGCTGACGCAACAGACTAACCACTGGCTGGGGCCGATTGTCCTGGTTTTGCTTCAGAAGCTGCATATTCAACCTGAAAATGCAGTTCTTCCGATACCTCAGCAAGTGGTAATGGGAGCATTCGTGTTGGTTGTTGCGACCCTTTTGGCGCTTGTCGTCAAATCGCGGTTGTCGGTGGAAAAACCTGGTGCCACACAGCAAATAGCGGAACTTCTGCTGACGAATCCGCTCGGTTTTGGTGTCCGCGACATTCTTCGCGAGAACGTTCCCCACGGATTTGACAAGCATATTCCCGTGGTTGGTGCCATCTCGGTTTTCATTCTTCTAGCAAATCTCTTCGGCGTGTTCCCGTTTCTTTCGTCGCCTACCGGTAACGCCACAGTGCCGTTTGCGTGTGCGATCGTTACATTCCTATATTTCAACTGGCAGGGACTTCGCCACCACGGCGTTTTTGGATACCTAAAGACGTTCGCCGGCTCACCTCGCAAACCGGCAGACTGGTTTCTTGCGCTTCTGCTCTTTCCCGTAGAACTCATCAGTACGACCGCCCGTCTCTTGTCGCTGACGGTCCGGCTCTGGGCGAATATTTTTGCCAGCGACATGATCTACGGGCTCTTTTTGAGCATATTCGTTATGGCATCCTCTGCCGGATGGGATAAGTCGCCAGTATTGGGCGTGATACTGGGGGTTCTTCCCGCGCTGATTCCGATTCTTTTTCTAGGGCTCCATATTTTTGTCTCGTTAATCCAGACCTATGTCTTTACGGTGCTCCCGGCGGTGTACATCGGAATGGCGACGGCCGACGAGCACTGATCGAGGCTTTCGCGGTGGTACTGACCCTCTTGAGCGATTGGGTCTGGGTGAGGCTTCAACCGCGCGCAGGCAAGAGTGCCTACGCTACATAAGATTTGCCGGAGGTGACTTCGGCAAGGGGCCGCTCCAGTGTGAGCCCGGCTGCACGGTGCCCGGGAACCACCTCCTGGCGGCAATCTTGCGAGGAGGAAGTAATGAAAAAAGCAGCAGTTGTTTTGCTTCTGTTGGTTGCAGTAATGGTGATGACGCCTGCAGCGTTCGCTCAGGGCAATGCGCCCGCGGAGAAACTGCCGGTGAATCCGACCGCATTGGTAATCGCGGCAGGCTTCGGCGTGGCCATCGCCGCTGTTGGAGGCGGTTTGGGACAGGGACGCATCGCTGCGGCTGCCTGTGAAGGTATCGCGCGCAATCCGGGCGCACAGGGCGGTGTTCGCGCAGCCATGATTCTGGGACTCGTATTCGTTGAAACCCTTACGCTGTTTACTTTTGCTCTCGGCTTTCTGCTCTATTTGAAGCTGTAATCATTTCGCGCTTTCGGAAGAAAGGGCCCCGGCATAATCAGGGGCCTTTTTTATTTGAGCTAGCCGTAGCTGAAGGCTAAAGAAATTGTGGAAGTCTAGCGCATCGAACCGATCAGACTCTTTTGGTCGAGCAGGAAGTTGAGGGTGCGGCTGGGGGCTAGGCCGAAGTAGATGGTGCCGGCCACGGTAATCCAGAGAACGATGCTGGCCGTGACGGGGAAGCGCACAGGTGCTGCGGCGGCCTCGCTCTTTGGTTCGTGCATATACATCACGACGATGAGACGCAGGTAGTAATACGCACCGATAATGCTGTTCACGGCCATCAGAATTGCGAGCCAGATGAGTTTCGAATGGACGGCTGCGGTGAAGATGTAGAACTTTCCGAAGAAGCCCGCTGTAACCGGCAAGCCGAGCAGGGAAAGCAGGAAAACGCTGAGCGCCGCGGCGATCCACGGCTGACGCTGGCCGAGGCCCGCATAGTCGTCGAGCGAAACGTGCTTTTCGTCGGCGCCACCCAACTGCGAAACAATAGTGAACGCGCCGACCTTCACCAGGGCGTAGCCCAGAAGATAAAAGAGAATTGCGGCATAGGCGCGGGCCGCCGTGGATGGATCTTCTCCAGCCATGTAGGTGACGGCAGCAAACGCGACAAGGATGTAACCCGCATGGGCGATGGAGCTGTAGGCGAGCAGGCGCTTGACGTTGTTCTGCACCAGCGCACCAAGATTGCCGAGGAACATGGTGAGCGCGGCGAGCACCCAGAATGCCCAGAACCAATAGTGAGTTGCTGCCGGAACGCTGGCAAAAATGCGCAGAAGCAACGCAAACGTGGCGGCCTTGGGGCCAGCAGCGAATAGGGCAGTCACGGGAGTGGGAGCGCCTTCGTAAACGTCCGGCGTCCAAATCTGAAAAGGCGCCGCGGCAACTTTAAAGCAGAGGCCGATGAGGATCATCGCGAGACCAAGCTTGAGCCAGCCATTGGCCGGATTTACGGCATTCATCGCGTCAATCATCGTGGTGCCCGTTGCGCCGTAAACGAGCGCGATGCCGTACAGAAAAAAGGCCGTGGCGAAAGAGCCCAGCAAGAAATACTTGAGCGAGGACTCGCTGGACTTGGACGCGTCGCGCCGGTAGCCGGCGAGGATGTAGCTGGAAATAGAACTCATTTCGAGGCCGATGAACGCGGTGATCAGCTCCTGCGCGGAGGCGAGGACACCCATGCCTGCAGTGGCGAAGAGAACCAACGCCAGAAATTCGGGGGAGTCCAGATTCTCCCGTTCAAGGTACGCTTCCGAGGCAAGGATGACCAGAAACGCCACTGCGCCCACAAGCAAATGGAAGAATAAGCTGAAGGCGTCCATGCGAATGAGGTTCGAAAAACCCGGACCGTAGTTCCATCCGGAGACTATGGAGAGGACTGTGCCACCTAGCGAGCCAACCAGCGCGAGAAACGTGAAGAAGTTGCGGTTCTTGAGGAACGGCTGCAGCAGCATGATAAAGACGGCAAAGCCGCACCAGACAAGCTCCGGAAGAACAAGTTTGAGATCAACGATGGTGGGCATGCCGTTATTCATTTAGCGGTTGCCGGACCTTTCGAGAGAAATTTTTGTGCCGGCGCCATCAGAAGGTGACATCGCTTCCTGCGGCATGGTATCGCCAGCGCGCATCATCTCCTGGCGAATTGTCTCCGCTGCGGTGGCGGTGCGGCGGGTGAAATACGCGGAGCCAATGCCCATCCAGAGCGTGATGACGGCCATGGCGAAGAGGATTCCTCGTTCGCGCCAACTCGCGTCCGGCAGCGCGCGGTTCTTTTCTTGCGTAACTTCGCCAAAGAAGACTCGCTGATAAGCCCAGAGGAGATAGCAAGCGGAGAGAATCACGCCCGTCGCGGCCCAGGTGGCCCACTTCCAATTGGTCACATAGGTGCCGAGCAGAATCAAATATTCGCCGACGAAGCCGTTGAGCATGGGCAAGCCAAGGGAAGAGAGCGCGACGAAGAGGAAGAAGGCAGAGAGTTTCGGCATGGGAGTGGCGAGGCCACCGTAGTCGCTGATTTCGAACGTGTGGCGACGGTCATAGAGCATACCGACGAGCAAGAAGAGTGCGCCGGTGGAAATGCCGTGCGCGAGCATCTGATAAATCGCGCCCTGTATACCGATGGTGCCGAATGTGAAGATGCCGAGCACGACGAAGCCGAGGTGGCTGACCGAGGAATAAGCTACGAGCTTTTTCAGGTTCGGCTGCACGAGCGCAACGAGCGCGCCATAAATAATTCCGATGATGGCCAGCAAGACGATCCACCAGCGTTGTTCACGCGAGGCATGTGGAAAAAGCGGCAAGCAAAATCGCATCATACCGTAGGTGCCCATTTTCAGGAGCACGCCCGCCAGAATAACCGAGCCAGCCGTAGGGGCTTCCACGTGTGCATCCGGCAGCCAGGTGTGCAGCGGGAAGAGAGGAACTTTGATGGCGAAAGCCACGAAAAAGGCCAGGAAAAGCAGCAGTTCATTGCGTTGTGCGATTTCCACGGTCTTGCCTAACAGATCAGGGCTGGCCTGTAGCGCCTGTTGAATCTGGGGCAAATCGAATGTGCCGGTCACGTTGTACAGCCAGATAATGCCGACCAGCATCAGAATGGAGCCAGCCATCGTGTAGAGCACGAATTTTACGGCGGCGTAGATTTTGCGGCCGTGACCCCAGATGCCGATGAGAAACGCCATCGGGATGAGCATCACTTCCCAGAACAGGAAGAAGAGGAACAGGTCGAGCGAGAGGAAAACGCCGATGATCCCGACTTCCAGCATCAACAACACAACGAAGAATTCTTTCACACGTTCGTGGATGCTGTTCCAGGACGCGATGACGGAGATGGCGGTGAGGAATGTCGTCAAGATGACGAGGAAGACGCTGAGGCCGTCCACGCCCACGTGGTAGTGAATCGGCGGCGCGCTGATCCAGTGGAAATTCTCCTCGAGCTGATAGCCCGAGGCGCTGAAGTCCATTTTCTTCAGCAGAAGCAGGGAGAAAAGAAACTCGAAGGTGGCGACGCCGAGCGAGAGGCCGCGAATAAATTTGTGGTCGTCACCGCGCAGGACAAGCAGGGCCAGTGCTCCTACGGCAGGAATCAGGATGAGGCTGGTGAGCAGGCTTGGGAGCATCATTGCGCGCCTCCTGCCAGGGCGCGAATCGCCGGCCAGAAGATGATAACGAGCACCGCCAGCGCGCCAATCACGACCCACACGGCGTAACTGCGCGTATTGCCGGATTGCGTGCGGCGCGCAACATCCCCGGTGGCGGTGGCGCCGTGCGCGATGCCGTTGACGGTGCCGTCGATGGCTTCGACGTCGATCACTTTCCACAAAACATTTGTGGAGATGGCGAGGAGCGGCTTTACGATGGCGGCTCCGTAGAGTTCATCCACGTAATATTTGTTGTAGAGACTGGTGTAGATGGGTTTGAGGGATTTTGCGATTTCGGCGGGCTTGCCGGGTTGCTTGAGATAGAGCCAGAAGGCGGTGAGCAAGCCAATGAGCGCCGCGACGACGGCAACGAAGGCGAGAGAGAGTTCAAGCTTGTGCGCGGCGGCTTCGGACATCGCTCCTTCTGCTTGGTGTGCGACGCCAAATACAGGCGTGAGGAAACTCGCGAAGCGGTCTTCGCCGCCCCAGAACGAAGGCGCGGCCATCCAACCACCGACGATGCTGAGCACGGCGAGAATTGCAAGCGGGCCGAGCATGCTCCACGGTGATTCGTGCACGTGGACGTGATGCTCGTCGTAGCGCTGCTGGCCGTGGAAGGTCAGAAAGATCAGACGAAACATATAAAACGAAGTCAGCAGGGCCGTAAGCAAACCAACGATGTACAGCGGATGGCCGCCCGGTTCGCGAATGAAAGCGGCGTAAAGAATCGAATCTTTGGAGAAAAAGCCCGCGAGTGGCGGAAAGCCGGCGATGGCGAGCGTGGCGATGAGCATCGTCCAATAGGTGACCTTGATTTTCTTGCTGAGGCCGCCCATGTGAAGCATGTTTTGCTCGCCGCCCATCGCGTGAATCACGCTGCCGGCTGCGAGGAAGAGAAGTGCTTTGAAGAAGGCGTGAGTCATCAGGTGGAAGATGCCCGCGCCGAAAGCGCCGACTCCGCAGCCGAGGAACATATAACCGAGCTGGCTGACGGTAGAGTACGCGAGAACTTTCTTGATGTCGGTCTGAACGAGACCGATGGTTGCGGCAAAAAACGCCGTGGCGCAGCCGACGACGGCGACGACGACCATGGCGATTTCGGAGTGCGTGAAGAGAATGTGTGAGCGGGCAACGACGTAGACGCCTGCGGTGACCATCGTCGCGGCGTGGATAAGCGCGCTGACGGGCGTCGGGCCTTCCATGGCGTCCGGCAACCAGACATAGAGAGGCAGCTGGGCCGATTTGCCGCAAGCGCCCATGAAGAGCAAAAGACACGCGACGGTGAACGTACCGAACTGTCCCCAACCTTCGTGTGACCACGGCTCGGCTTTAGCGAAGAGTTGAGTAAAGTCCAGCGTGCCGAAGGTCTTGAAGAGCAGAAACATCCCCAGCATGAAGCCGAAATCGCCGATGCGGTTGACGATGAAGGCTTTTTTACCCGCGTCGGAGGCGGACTTTTTCAGGAAATAGAAACCGATGAGCAAGTAGCTGGAGAGGCCGACACCTTCCCATCCGACGAAAAGAAGAACGTAATTCGCGGCAAGAACGAGAATGAGCATGAAGAACATGAAGAGATTCAAGTAGGAGAAAAAGCGGTAGTAACCGCCTTCATGCGCCATGTAGCCGGTGGAGTAGATGTGGATCAGGAAGCCGACACCGGTGACGACGAGGACCATGACGACCGTGAGCTGGTCCATTTGGAGGTCGAAGCCCGCGCGGAACAGATTGCCGCCGCTTACCAGATTCGGGATGACGATCCAGTCGAAGAATTCTTTGCGGAAGAGTTCCTGGTTGCGAACGTAAATGAATTCGCGGACGGCTTCGAGCGCGGCAAGGAACGAAAACCCTGTCGCATTGAGAGCGACGCCGTTGACAACCTTGTTCGGCCAGTTCTTGCCGAAAAGGCCGTTGGTCGCCGCGCCCAGCAGAGGCAGCAACGGAATGATCCAGAGGTGATCAAGCATCGGCGTAGGCATTAGAGTTTGAGCAGGTTCACTTTCTCAACGTTCAGCGACTGGCGATTGCGCTGGATCAAAATGATGATGCCGAGCCCCACGGCCGCTTCCGCTGCCGCGACTACAATGACGAACAAAACAAAAACCTGGCCGTGCACTTTGCCGAAGGCCTGGCTGAAAGCAACGAAGGCGAGATTGACGGCGTTCAGCATTAGCTCGATGGACATGAAAATCGTGATGATGTTGCGCTTGAAGACGAAGGCGACCGTGCCGAGACCGAAGAGGATGGCGCTCAAGACCAGGTAATAGTTCGTGGGCACCATGCTATTTCTTTTCCCGCTGCGCGAGAACGAGCGCGCCCATGATGGCGACGAGAATCAGGAACGAGGTGAGTTCGAACGGATAGACGAATTCCTTGAAAAGCATCGAGGAGATTTGCTCGGTGGCTTTGGGAATAAGTGCCTGCGTCGCGCCCTGAACACTTTGACCGGGCTTGATAACGAGAGCCGCGAGCGATGCGGTTAGTGCAAGGGCCAGGGGGAGCCCGGCAAACTTGGCGAGCTTCGAGAAATCGGTGTGCTCTTCTTCGCCTGCGTTTAAAAGCATGATGACGAAGATGAAGAGGACCATGATGGCGCCGCCGTAGACGATGATCTGGACGGCTGCGATGAATTCGGCGCCCATGAGGAGATAGAGGCCAGCGAGGCAGACCATGACGACGATGAGCGAGAGGGCGCTGTGAATCGGATGCTTTTGCAGCACGAGGCTGACCGCGCCGAGGACGGCGAGGGCCGCGAGAACGAAGAAGATGAGGAGGACGGGGCTCACCGGTAGCCTCTCAAGATGATTACTCCTGCCGTGACGATGACGTTGGCGATGGAGACGGGGAGCAAGAGTTTCCAGCCGACGTTCATGAGCTGGTCATAGCGCAGACGGGGCAGCGTGCCGCGCGCCCAGATGTAGAAGAAGAGGAAGACGAAAATCTTTGCGGTGAACCAGAAGATAGGCTGGATGAAATCGTTGACGGCGGGAAGAGCGACCAAGCCCGCGCCAAGGCCGAACATGGCGAAACCGACGGCGGGAAGAATCAGTTTGCCGAAGATGGTTTCGTATTTTAGACCATCGTAAATGACCCAGAGTCCGAAGGGAATCAGCGCGATGCTGGGAATAAAGTAAGTGAAGTGCCAGACCGGGGTGGAAGGGAAGGGAGAGAGCCAGCCACCGAAAAACAGAATCGTGGCGAGGCAAGAAACCGTGATCATTGCCGTATATTCAGCGATAAAAAACATCGCGAATTTAAAACTGGCGTATTCGGTGTGGAAGCCGGCGACGAGTTCGGATTCGGCTTCGGGAAGATCGAACGGAGCGCGGTTGGTTTCCGCGATGGCTGACGTAAAGAAGCAAATAAAGCCGACGATTTGCGGCAAGAAGAGGCCCTGATGCGTCCAGGCAATTATGTTCCAGCCAAGAATGCCGATACCCCACTTTGCGTTTGCCTGCTGCTCGATGATGCTTTGCAGGCTGAACGTGTTGGCCATGAGGAGCACCCCGACTACGGACATGGTTAGGGCGAGCTCGTAGCTGATCATTTGCGCGGAGCTGCGGAGGCCGCCGAGGAGCGAGTATTTCGAGTTGGAAGCCCAACCCGCGAGGGCGACGCCGTAGACGCTCAGGGCGGTGATGGCGAACAGGATCAGCAGGCCAATGTCCGGATTGGTGATCCAGAGATAAACATTTTCGCCGAGGATCTTAAAAGGAAGCGGATGCGGGGCAAATGGAATTACGGCGAGAGCCGTTAGCGAAAGTGCGAGCGCGAGAAACGGTGCGAGATAGTAGACGAAACGGTCCACGCCGTCCGGCGTCGGATCTTCTTTAAAGAGAAATTTGAGGCCATCGGCGGCTGGTTGCAGGAGGCCGTGCGGGCCGACTCGGTGGGGTCCCCAACGGGACTGGATGTGCGCGACGACTTTGCGTTCGAACCAAGTGAGATAGGCGTTTACCGTGAGGACGATGAACATGAGCAGCAGGATCTTGACGATCGCGATAATCCAGAAGGCGTTTTGCTGAAGGAAGGCGATCACGATTTTGCCTGCGCCTCCGGAACGGATTGAATGGCCTGGCTGTAGCGACCGAGCGTGCCGCTGGTAAAAAGAGAATCCTGGGCGGGTTTTATCAAGCCAACGGGAATGTCGTAAGCAGCGTGGCCGTTTTTCTTTACGGCGATGTGAGAGGCTTCGGCTTCTCCCGCGAGCAAGCCGGTCAGATCCACGTCATACCCCGGGACGGCTCTGCGAATTTCTTCGTAGACGGCGGCGGGCGTCTTGTAATGGAATGCTTTGCCGAGGCCTTGTTTTTCGAGTTGATGCGAAAGGATGCGGAGCAAGTCGAAGTCGCTGCGCGCGCCCATGACTTCAGCCGCTTTGTGCAGCGGCTGAATTTCGCCGCTGGTGTTGGTGACGGTGCCGTCTTTTTCGTAAGCGGAGGCAGCAGGGAAAACGATGTCGGCTTGCTTGGCGGTTTCCGTCATGAACATTTCATGGACGATAACGAGATCGGCTTTGCCGCGGCCGTAGCCGAGTGTGCCGAAATGTGCGAGCGGGTTTGCGCCCATGACGTAGAGCGCTTTGAGGCCGCCGTTTTGCGCAGCTTCGATCATTTGCGGCACGGTCATGCCGGGCTTTTGCGAAATTTTCCCGCCCCAGAGTTTTTCAAAGCCTTCGCGGGGCTGGTGATCGTCGAGGTAGGCATAGCCGGGAAGGCGATCGGGAAGAACGCCGAGATCGGCTGCGCCGCGCGAGTTCGAGTAGTCGCCGAGCGTCATGTAGCGCGTTTTGCCGGAAAGGGAAGCGCCGAGCGCGACGATGTTGGCGATGGCGGAGCCGGTGAGTTCTGAACCAAAGACGATAGCGATGTCAGATTCAGCGGAGAGCGCGGATTTGAGTGCGCTGAGCTGTTCTCCTGCGGCTCCGGCGATTTGACCTTCGCCGGTGGCGAGCCAGCGAACGGCGGCGGCTTCCTGGCCAGCGGCAACCTTGACGAAATTGCTGGCTTTGCGCTTCAGCTTGATGTCGCTCG
>Ga0137409_10004398_pt1 | contig 14804 bp, 11 predicted proteins | sample CZODoug1_16funga_FD_122059 | JGI IMG/M metagenome (GOLD analysis project Ga0137409, IMG submission 122059) | Vadose zone soil fungal communities from Angelo Coast Range Reserve, California, USA - CZODoug1_16fungal (Hybrid Assembly) | ecosystem: Environmental > Terrestrial > Soil > Vadose zone... | reverse complement strand
CCAGCACATCGCTGACGCGCGCATTCGCCTCGGCGGCCGGTGTATGCGCGAGTTTCAGCGGCAGCCGCACATTTTCGCGCACGCTGGTCCACGGCATCAGCGTCGGTTCCTGAAACACAAAGCCGATGGAATGGCCGGGGTGGGCGCGATCGGCAGGTCTGGAAATGCCGACGGTGCCGGATGTCGGCGCGCTCAGGCCTGCGATCAGCCTTAGGGCGGTCGACTTTCCGCAACCGGACGGCCCGAGCAGGGACACGAACTCGCCCCTCCTGACGTCAAGATCCAATGGCCCGAGCGCCATGACGCCGTTGTCATAGACCTTGGTGACGCCGCGCAGGCTGACCGCGAGGCCCTCGTTGCGGGAATAGGTTTCGGACAGGGCTGCAGGCTCGGCCATCGCGCCGCTAGTTCTTTGGCCGCAGGTCGAGGCCAACGCCCTTGTTGGTAAAGCGAAGCGTGTAAGCGTTGCGGAAGTCGATATCACGACGCACCACCCCGGCCCGCACCATCTTGTCGAAGAAACTCGCGACCCGCGCATCGCTGATGGCGCCGATGCCGTCGCGCAACGCGTCGCCGGAATCGACAATGCCATATTCCTTCATCGTGGCGACCGAATAGGCCAGCAACTCATCGGTCATTTCCGGGTTGAGCTTCTTGATCATCGTATTGGCGGGCGCGTTGTCGCCATAGAGATAATTGTACCAGCCGATAACAGAAGCATCGACGAAGCGCTGGACCAGATCCGGCTTCTTGTCGATCAGCTCGCGGCGCGTCTCGATCAGGGTGGAGTAGGCATTGAAGCCATTATCCGCCAGCAGGATGATCCCCGGCTTGAAGCCGGCCGCCTTTTCGACCGCGAACGGCTCCGAGGTGACGTAGCCCTGCATTGCGCTTTGCCGGTTCGCGAGAAACGGCTGCGAGTTGAAGGTATAGGGTTTGACCCTTTCCTCGCTGAAGCCGTATTCCGACTTCAGCCACTGAAAATAGCTCGCAACCCCCTCCTTGGACACGAACAGCGTCAGCGGCTTGAGGTCCTGCAATTTGGCGATTTTCGATTCCGGATGCGTCAGGAAAACCTGCGGATCCTTCTGGAAGATGGCGGCGACCGCCACCACGGGCACGTTGTTGGCGACCGCATCGAACGATTGCAGCGTGTTTGCGGTCATGTAGAAGTCGATTTTGCCGGCGATCAACGAAATGCGATTGTTGTCGTTGGGACCGCCCGGCACGATGGTGACGTCGAGCCCGTAATTCTTGTAGGTGCCGTCGGCGAGCGCCTGGAAGAACCCGCCATGCTCGGCCTCGGCGACCCAATTGGTTCCGAACGAAACCTTGTCCAGCGTGGTTTGGGCGGTTGCCGGGGAGATGGCCAAAACAGCGGCCACCAGGCCCGCGGTTAACGCTCTCAGCAAAAGAGCCGGGTTCATGGTTGGACTCCGTTGATCGTTCTGGCCCATGATGGGAGGCGCTGGACGCGGGTACGTCTTGGCCAGGAATGAAGCCAAACTACCCTGCAAATTAGTCGAAAGAAATGTTTCGCTCGATGACTTCACCTGTTCCGCCCCGCGACTGGACCGACATCCATTGGCCTGACTTCGCAGGCGACGGCCCGGCACGATGGATCGCGGTGTTGCCGCTGGCGGCCACCGAGCAGCACGGCCCGCATTTGCCGGCCGGAACCGACGTCATGATTGCCGACGCCTATCTCGCACGGGTGCGCGAACTTCTGCCCGCCAGCATTCCCGTGACGTTCCTGCCGCTGCAGCCGGTGGGCATCTCCACCGAGCACATCGGCTATCCCGGCACCCTGACACTGCCGACGGACGTCGCCCTGAAGACCTGGATGGCACTCGGCGAGAGCGTCGCCCGCGCGGGCGTCAAAAAGCTCGTCATGGTCACCAGTCACGGCGGCAACAGCGCAGCCATGTCCCTTGTCGCGCAGGATTTGCGCGCGAATTGCGGGCTTCTCGCGGTCACCACGGGATGGTCCCGCCTGAGTGCGCCGGAGCAATTGTTTTCGGCGGAAGAAGTGCAGCACGGCATCCATGGCGGGGCGATCGAGACCTCAATCATGCTGGCGCGATATCCGCAGCACGTGCGCGAGGACAAGATCGCCGATTTTCGTCCCCGCAGCATCGCGATGGAACAGGATTACCGCTGGCTCGCCGCGCACCGGCCGGCGCCATTCGCGTGGCAGTCCCAGGACCTTCATTCAAGCGGCGCCGCGGGCGACGCGACGATAGCCTCCGCCGAGAAAGGCCAACGCCTGCTCGATCATGGCGCGCGCGCGTTCTGCGAATTGCTCACCGATATCGATAAATTTGATCCGGCAACCCTTTCAGGCGGCCCCAAGGGCTGAGATTTTTTACGCTAACCATTTGTAATAACTAATAAATAAGCCAAGAAACCAAATTCGCGACCTACTGATCGAACCGGCTTCGAGGACGCTCCGTCCAACTGGCACGCGGACCACAACGGCCCGCCCTCAACCGGATGGAGTTTCCCATGTCGATCAAAACCAGAATTGCCGCGCTTGTTCTCGCTACCCTTGCCGTCACCGGCAGCATCGCCAGCACCACCCAGGCAGAAGCCAAGGGTCTCGGCTGGGGTATTGGAGCCGGTCTCGTCGGCGCCGCCGTGGTCGGCAGCGCGATCGCCGCCAGCAACGACGGCTACTACTATGACGGCTATCGCCGCTGCGGCTGGGTTCGTCAGTTCGATGCCTATGGCAACTACATGGGCCGCGTTCGCACCTGCAATTACTGATGATCGCCTGGATGGATTTTCGTTTGACGCGTTTTCTTCACGCGAACCGGCATCCACCCCGGATCGCGTCCGGGGCAGGCTTTCGCTTGAAAACGCTCTGATCGTGGATCCCGCGTCCGGTACGGGCGCCTCATCCACTCCCGTGCCGCACCCGACCCGCCCGGCTGTTCCCCCCGGGCGGGTCATCTTTTTTTCCTTCTTTGAATCTCGAACGAGCCCGTCCGGTGAGAGGTGTTGCATGCGCGTCACTTGGCGATGCCATTCAACAGCATCATTCGGAACTTTCTTGCTATTGCGAATTAGTTGCAATAAGAGCTCGAATTAATCGCACTTCTGTTTGATCTGGCTTTGACGGCGAGAATCGGCAAATCCGGACGAACTGGCGGAATCGATGGGGTTCACTTGTTTTCTTTGATGGCCGCACGCCGGCATGGTTACAGCAATGACGAAAGAGACCGCCGGAATGCTGGCGCTGGAAATATCCGCACCATGAGTCGCTTAAGCCGACGCTGGGAGCGCATATTCGGGGGCATCGGGCTCGGCATGCTCGCGCTCGATAGTCCCGCGATGGCTGCCGACGCCGGCCTGCCCGTCAAAGCCCCCCGCATTCAGTCGGTGTTCGACTGGACCGGGCTCTATGTCGGAGCGCATGCCGGTTACGGCCGCGGCTCCTCAAGCGCGGTGCTCACGGATCCGGCGACCGCCACAACCGGCAACGTCTTCAGCGGCGTGATTGGCGGCGTGCAGGCCGGCTATAATGTTCAACTGCCATCCGGGATGCTGCTCGGCGTCGAAGCCGATTTCACCTTTCCCAATTATCTCACCTCGAATTCGGTCGTATCGTCGCTGGCGACGGCGCGCTCCGATGTCACCGAACAGCTTGATTATGTCGGCACCGCGCGTGGCCGCGTCGGTTATGCCACGGGGCCGTGGCTGGCCTATGCCACCGGCGGGCTCGCATGGGCCGGGGAGCGCTTTCTCAACACGCCCGCCATTGGCGACGATGAAAAGAAGCTGAATACCAGGCTCGGCTGGGTGGTCGGGGGCGGCGTGGAATATGCCTTCGCCCCGCACTGGAGCGTGCGGCTGGAATATCTCTACAGCCAGTTTGGAAAAGCCGACATCGTGTTTCCGTCGGCGACGCAATACACCTCCAGCCTCGATTTCCAGTCGCTCCGCGTTGGCCTCAACCGCAAGATCGACTGGCCGGGATCTGCCAAGTTCTCGCCGAAGACATCGCTGGCCGATCCGGAATCCGATCGCTGGGAAATCCACGGTCAATCGACCTATCTGCCGCAAGGCTATCCGGGATTCCGCGCGCTCTACACCGGTACCAACAGCCTGACGCCGGCGCCGCAGGCGCAGGCGACCTGGAGCAACAGCCTGTTCCTGAACGCCCGGCTGTGGGACGGCGGCGAGGTCTATTACAACCCTGAACTGCTGCAGGGGTTCGGATTGAACGACACCGTGGGAGCCGCGGGCTTTCCCAGCGGCGAAGCGCAAAAATCCAATTTTCCCTACCCGCATTATAACACGTCGCGGCTGTTCCTGCGCCAGACCTTTGGGTTTGGCGGCGAGCAGGAGGAACTGGCCAGCGGCCCGACGCAACTCGCCGGCAAGGTCGATGTCTCGCGGCTGACGCTTCAGGTCGGCAAATTCGCGGTGCCGGATATTTTCGATGGAAATTCCTATGCCAAGGATACCCGCAAGGATTTCATGAACTGGGCAATGTGGGCGCCCGGCGCGTTCGACTATTCAGCCGACAAGGTCGGGCTGACCTATGGCGCGACAGCGGAGCTCAATCAGAAGCAATGGGCGCTGCGCTCAGGCCATTTCCTGATGCAGTCGGTCTCCAATTCCAACAGCTTCGATACCAAAGTTTTCGAGCGCGGCACCTACGTGCTCGAACTGGAAACGCGCTACTCGCTGTTCTCGCAGCCGGGCAAGCTGCGGACCATCGCATGGCTCAACAGCGCCTTTTCCGGAAGCTACCGCGAGACGCTCAACAATCCGGCGCTCAATCTCGATATCGCGCAAACCCGCACCGGCCGCATCAAATATGGCTATGTCGTCAGTCTCGAGCAGGCCTTGAACGACGAGGTCGGATTGTTCGGCCGCTGGAGCTGGAACGACGGCAAGACCGAGATCATGGCGTTCACCGATATCGACGCCAGCCTCTCGCTCGGCGCCTCGATCAAGGGCATCAGATGGGGCCGCCCCGACGACGTGATCGGTATCGGTGGTGCGATCAACGGGCTCTCGCGGGATCATCGCGATTTCATCGCGGCCGGCGGGCTCGGGGTCTTGATCGGGGATGGCGCGCTCAACTACCGGCACGAGCGAATCCTCGAAACCTATTATGCGTACGCGCTCAACAAGCAGCTCACGCTGACCGGCGACTATCAGCTCATCACCAACCCCGCCTACAATGCCGATCGCGGACCGGTCCATGTCTTCTCGGGAAGGCTGCACGGCGAGTTTTGATTTTGCGTCGTCCCGGCGAACGCCGGGACCCATAGCCACCATCGCCAGTTGGTTTAGAAGGTCTTGACCGTTCGTGCAAAGAAGCACGGCCGCGGAGTATGGGTCCCGGCGTTCGCCGGGACGACGTGTAAGGCGCCCCGTTTCTTACCCCGCCGCCGAGAACGTTTCCGCCCGCGCCATGGCCCAGGCCTCGCGAAAGCGCGGGTCGCTGGTGCCGTCGATCAGTTCACCCGGGCGAAGCGACGGATAGAGCTGCGCGAACGACCGCACCTCGGTGATGGATGTTCGCTGCGAGAAATGAATCGGGCGGATCTGCTGCGGATGTTCGAGCCCGGCGGCGGCGAGCAGTTCGGCCAGCGCATGCAACGTGGCGTGGTGGTAATTGTAGACCCGCTCGATCTTGTGCGGCACCACCAGCGCGCGATTGCGCGAGGGATCCTGCGTGGTCACGCCGGTCGGACATCGATCGGTATGGCAGCTCAGTGACTGGATGCAGCCCAGCGAGAACATGAAGCCGCGCGCCGAATTGCACCAGTCCGCGCCGATCGCCATCGCGCGCGCCATATCGAAGGCGGTCGCGATCTTTCCGGCGGCGCCGATCCGGATGCGGTCGCGCGCATTGATGCCGACCAGCGCGTTATGGACGAAATTGACGCCCTCCCGCATCGGCATGCCCAGATGGTCCATGAATTCCAGCGGCGCCGCGCCGGTGCCGCCTTCATTGCCGTCGACCACGATGAAATCCGGGTAGATGCCGCTCTGAAGCATCGCCTTACAGATCGCCAGGAATTCCCAGGGGTGGCCGATGCACATCTTGAATCCGGCCGGCTTGCCGCCGGACAGGCGCCGCATCTCGCCCACGAAAGCCATCATTTCCAGCGGCGTCGAGAACGCGCGGTGGAAGGCGGGCGAGATGCAGTCCTCGCCCATGGCGACGCCCCTGATCTTGGAAATCTCTTCCGAAACCTTGGCAGCCGGCAGCACGCCGCCATGACCGGGCTTGGCGCCCTGGCTGATCTTGAGCTCGACCATCTTGATCTGGTCGTCGCCGGCGACGCGCGCGAATTCGTCCGGGTTGAACGAGCCGTCGCGGTTGCGGCACCCGAAATAGCCGGAGCCGATTTCCCAGATGATGTCGCCGCCATTCTCGCGATGATAGGGACTGACGCCGCCCTCGCCGGTGTCATGCGCGAAGCCGCCCTTTTTTGCGCCCGCATTCAGCGCGCGCACCGCGTTGGGGCTGAGCGCGCCAAAGCTCATCGCCGAGATATTGAAGACCGACGCCGAATACGGCTTGGAGCAATCCGGCCCGCCAATCGTGACGCGAAACTCCCCGGTGGCACGGGGTTTCGGCGCCACCGAATGGTGCATCCATTCGTAGCCCTCGCGATAGACATCCTCCTGGGTGCCGAACGGGCGTTTGTCGAGCACCATCTTCGCGCGCTGATAGATGAGCGAGCGGGTGTCGCGGCTGAACGGCATGCCGTCCTTTTCGCTCTCGAAGAAGTACTGCCGCATCTCCGGCCGGATCTCTTCGAGCAGAAACCGGATATGGGCCGAGATCGGATAATTTCGCAGGACAGCGTGGCTCTTTTGCATGAGATCGCGAATGCCAAGTGCTGTAAGCGCGGCGAAAATAGCGATCGGGATCAAGACGAGGTCGACCACCTTGTGGTCAGCAAGCCCGACACCGACAAGCAGCACCGTGACGACGGCGCAAATCGTCAAAACGATGAAGCGTGGCGAGAACGGAAGCATTAGCGTTTCCATGGGACCCTCCGGCAGATGGTGCCGTGTTATTCTTCGGCCGCAGCCTAATCCAACTCACAGACAATCCTGTACACGATATCCGGCGCAACGGTCATGGGTATGACAGCGGGCGGCCGCGAGGCTAGCGAAACCCGCGGCGTGAAATCAATCCATCCGGCGGCCAGCGACACCGCCTGCCGCAGACCTTTTTGCGGCGCAGCGAACGGCCCCTGTCACTGACGGTTCAATGGCTGTGCGGGCGCATTTCTTCGGGAATCCCGCTCTGCTCGAGCCCGTTTCGCGCCAGCCAGGCGTCGGTCGACCGGATCCCGCGTTCGATATGATCGGCGGTGCGCGAGAAGTCATAGGGCGATCCTACCAGCGGGCATAAAGGCGGCACCACGAAATATTCGATATCGGAAGCGAGCCCTTCGAGCTCGCTGACCAGTTGCCGCGCGATCAGGAGCGTCAACGCATGCAACGCATTGGCGACCGCGCCGACCGGCGGCGCATGCGCTGCGCAGGCATAGCCTGTCGGTAGAATGATCAGGCGCTTCGCGCCCTTGGCGACCGCGACCCGGATCGGGGTATTGGAAGAGATCGCCCCGTCGGCCAGATAGAAATCCTTGTAGCGAATCGGTGCGAACGCGCCGGGGATGGCGGTAGAGGCGATGATCGCCTCGGCGGCCGGGCCCTCCGACAGCACGACGCTGTCGCCCGTGACGATGTCGGTCGTGACGATATGAACCGGGAGCTTCGCATCCTGCAGATTGCGATAGGGCAGATGATCGTCGATGAGCTTTTGAATCCCGTCATGCGGAATCAGGAAATCCCGGCGCCAGACGAATCCCAGCAAGGTCCGCCACGTCACCGGGAAAACATCATGTCGCTGCAATCCGCGCCAGATGGTTGCCAGCTCCAGGACGCCGTTAAGCGTGGGATCGCCGGCATAATAGGCACCGTTCAGCGCGCCGACGCTGGAACCGACCACCATATCCGCAGAAATTCCGTGCGCGGCGAGCGACTGCATCATGCCCACCTGAATGGCGCCAAAGCTGCCACCGCCCGCGAGCACAAGGGCCGTTTTGGTGGAGCCGGAGTGATCGAATACGGACAAAGTCCTGTTGCTCCCGTTATCGACGCGTTGGTGAGAAGCCAAGCGACGTTTTGGGGGCGTTTATAGCAGCGGGGGAGCGGGCGATGCCACCGCTACAACGTCGTCCCGGCGAACGCCGGGACCCATACGCCGCGGCCCATCGATCGGACGATCGGGTAGACGTTTTTCACAACAATTAACGCCGGTGGCTATGGGTCCCGGCTCAAGGCCGGGACGACGCGAGAATAAGCGCAAGCGCCTCAGCGCTCCACGAACGCCTTCTCAATGACGAAATGTCCGGGCTCGCTGTGGCTGCCTTCGAGAAAGCCGCGCGCTTCGAACATCTGGCGCAGCTCTTCGAGCATGCCCGGGCTGCCGCACATCATGATCCGGTCGCTGCTGATATCCAGCGGCGGCTGGCCGATATCGTTGAATAATTGTTCCGACGTGATCAGGTCGGTGATGCGGCCGCGATTGCGGAACGGCTCGCGCGTGACGGTCGGATAATACAGCAGCTTCTCGGCCAATAGCGGACCAAACAGTTCATCGTCCCGCAGCTTCGCCACCAGCTCTTCGCCATAGGCGAGTTCGGAGACTTGCCGGCAACCGTGCACGAGCACGATGGTTTCAAACCGGTCATACACTTCGGGATCCTTGATCAGGCTCGCGAACGGCGCCAGGCCGGTGCCGGTCGACAACAGCAGCAGGCGTTTTCCGGGAATCAGATTGTCGGCGATCAGCGTGCCGGTTGCCTTGCGCCCGACCAGGATGGTATCGCCCTCCTTGATCTGCTGAAGCTTTGAGGTCAGCGGACCGTCGGCGACCTTGATGCTGAAAAATTCCAGCTCTTCTTCGTGATTGGCGCTCGCCAGGCTGTAGGCGCGCAGCAGCGGCCGGCCATCCACCTCGAGCCCGATCATCGCGAACTGCCCGTTTTGGAATCGGAAGCCGGTATTGCGGGTCGCCCTGAAGCTGAAAAGCGTATCGGTCCAGTGCCGGACAGAAAGAACTTTCTCTCGATGGAATGCGCTCATGTGTTTTGGTTTTTCCGATTGCCTTGATGTAGAACGATTGAGCTGTTTGGCCTGCGATCAGGCGAGAATTCCAGCAATTACCGGCGATTTGGTCTGTGACCTACGCCACTGACAGAGATAGTCAAGCAGACCTGATGTGCAATTGCGGACTTAAAATGGCTGTCGATTTATCGCGAAAAATGGTTCATCGCACCTTCTTCGGGGTGCGCTCGCACGCGCAATTAACTTGCTCAATTCCGCACCGTACGGGGCATTAATTGCCGCGCAGAAGCAGAAATTTCGCTAAGGATAAAGCACCCTCATCGGGCATAGGGGTCACCGGAAAATGCATGCAGAGCCTTGAGAAATTTCGATCGGGAAAGCCGCGCTCCTACCCTGACCAGTCGGTCTATGCGGCATATGCCTGCGCTGAACTTGGCCTTGCGTTTGCCGACATCGACGGCGGAACCGGCCTTGTCTTCAGTGTCGCCTCAGCCGCGAATAGTATCTATTTCGGCGCCGGGCGATGTTCATGGTATCCGCAAAACAATGCCACCGCGTCGTCGCTGGCATCGGACAAATATTTCACCAACGCCATTCTTGAACGCGCCGGTGTTGCCACGCTGGGTGGGGAATATTTCTTCCTGCGGGATCGTCACCGCGCCCATCGCGCGGCGGGTCATGAGCGCGGCGATGCACAGGAACATTTCAGAAAATTGGGTGGGACGGCCTTCGTCAAACCGCTGCTGGGATCGCGCGGCGATTTCGCGCAGGCCCTGCACGACGAAGCCTCGCTGCTGCGATACCTCGATGAGGTCTCGCAATATTACGACTCGATATTGATGCAGCCGATCGTTTCGGGGATCGAATACCGGGTGTTTCTGCTCGATGACGAAATGGTCTATGCGGCGCGCAAATATCCGCCATCCGTGCCGGGCGATGGCGTGCGCTCGATCCGCGATCTCCTGAGCGCGCACAATGACGGCTTGCGATCACGCGGCCTTTCGCCGGTCGCCATGACGACGGATCACGATGCTTCGCTGGACGCCGTGCTGCCCAAGGGCGAGCGCTGGGACATTCCCGGGCGGATGAATCTGAGCGCGGGCGGAACGATGGTGCTCGAAACCCCTCGCTCCGATGCCGTGCTCGCGCTGGCAAGGAAAGCCGTCCGCGCGCTTGGACTCCGCGTCGCCGCGGTGGACATGTTCACGGATATCGGGGGAGATCCCGAAGCGATCCGGGTCATCGAGGTGAACTCGAACCCGTCGATCCGACTGCTGGAGCAATCCGGCCGGGGCGATCTGATCCTGAAAATCTGGCGCCACACGTTCTTGGCCATGGGATTGCTTGGTGTTTGATCTTCCGAAATACGGCGATGGCGTTTGCCTGGCGCGGATGGCGGACCTGCTCGACCTCCTCGCGGTGGATCGCGCAAGGCTCTCACGCATCTCTGTCGTTGTGACCGGGTCCAACGGCAAAGGCAGCACGGCGGCGTTCTGCGCCGGCGTCGCCCACGCCTATGGCCTGCGAACCGGCCTGTTCACCTCGCCGCATCTCTATCGTTTCAACGAGCGGTTTCAGATCGATGGCGCGCCGATCGGCGATGGTGACCTGGCACACATGGTTTCGCGAATCGAAATTGCCACAGCGACCATCTCGGCACGGCGAAAGGAAACTTTCGGAGCCTTTGAGGCGATGTTCGCGCTGGCCTGCCTGCATTTTCAGGAAAGCGAATGCGATTTCGCGGTGTTCGAGGCCGGCATCGGAGGCCGCTACGATCCGGTTCGCCTGGTTGGCGCGCTCGTCACCTGCGTGACCTCGGTCGACTACGAACATGTCGAACTGCTCGGCCATTCGCTGGAATTGATCGCATCCGACAAGAGCGACGCCTGTGCATCCGGCGGCACCATTGTCTACGGCGAGAATTGCCGCAGCCTGCGGCCGCATCTCGCCGAATATAATCGCAATCGCGAGGTGAAAAGCCTGTTCGTCCGAGACCAGATCGGAATCGGCGGAGAATCCATCTCGGCGGTTGGACAGCATTTTGACTTTCAATTCGACGGTTACGATTTTCGCACGCTCGAAATGAACCTTAAGGGCGGGTTTCAATTCAACAATGCCGCCATCGCCGTCACCCTGTTCCTGCTCTGGCTGGGGCGTGTGCGGCCCGGAGAAACTCCAGGCGGAATCGAGGCCGCGGTGCGGTCGGGCCTCCGCGCCATCAGCTGGCCCGGGCGGCTTGAACTTATCAAGCAGGACCCGCTCACGGTGATCGATGTCGGCCATACCCCCGATGGTATCAGGCAATCTCTCGCAAGCCTCAAGGCGATCTACGGCGCGGAGGACTGGATCCTTGTGATTGGAGTCTCGCGCGACAAGAGCGCCGACGAGATCGTAAGCACGCTGGCGCCCTCTTTCGACACGATCATATGCACCATGGCGCGACACAAGGGCGCGGACGCCGGCAGCATCGCCGCCGCCGTGCGCAAGGCCAATCCGGCCGCCACCGTTCACGTCGCCGCAACCGTCGCGGACGCCGTTGCGGTCAGCCATGGCCTCGCCGCATCGCAGAACCGGAAAATTTACGCGGCCGGCGGATTGTTCCTGGCGATCGAATACGCGACCATCGTGCGGGGCGGCCGCGTGGAGGATTTGAAGTTTTTCTGAGTAAGGAATTCGTAGTGGCCGGGCTTGGTGCTCCGTCATACCCCGCGCATGCGGGGTATCCAGTACGCCGCGGCTCTTGTGATCGGGCCGAGACGTCGCGGAATACTGGATCGTCCGCCTTCGCGGACGATGACATCCAGCACTGCTCTGACGAATACTCGAATGCTTTCGCTAGTTGCTCGTCCCCTGCGTGTCGTCGAGCACCTTGAAAGCTTCCTCGAGTTGCGGCGAGATCGCGACGTTGAGTTTTTCGCCGGTGGGCAGGCGCGCGACGAACCACTTGTTGTAGAGCGGAATCAGATCGCGGTTCGAACCGAGCTTGCGAAAAGCGCGCTCCACCACCGCCGAAAGTTGGGGCTCGCCCTTGCGGAACATGATGCCGTAGGGATCGTAGGACAGATATTCGCCGGTGACGCGGAACTTGTCCTGCGACTTGTGCCGCGCGATCAGGCCGTACAGCAGGATGTCGGCGGTCGCGAACGCATCAGCCTTGCCGTCCACCAGCATCTGATAGGACTGCTCGTGATCGGCTGTCGTCACGATGTTGAGGCCAAGCGCAAACTTCTTGTCGATGTTGTGCATCGCCTGCTCGTTGGTGGTGCCTTTTGTCACCACCACGGTCTTGCCCTTCAAGTCCGTCGGCCCCGAGATGGCGGAAGCCTTCGGCACCATCAGTTTGGTGCCGGCCACGAACATCAAAGGCGAGAACGCCACCTGCTTGGCGCGTTCCGCGTTGGCAGTGGTCGATCCGCATTCCAGGTCGATCTTGTTTTGCACCACCGCCGGAATGCGGTCGTCGGAGGTGACCTTGACGTATTCGATCTTCAAGTTGGCATCGTCGACCTCAACGCCGATTTCGTCGACGATGGCTTCGCAGAGTTCGAGGCTGTAGCCGATCGGCCGGTTAGCCTGGTCGAGAAACGAAAACGGCGGCGAACTCTCGCGGTAGCCCAGACGCACGACATGCGTTTTCTTGATGTTGGCGAGCGTCGGGCTCAGCCCTTCGCTCCCGGTCTGGGCTGCCGCGGCTGTGGTCAACAGGCACGCTGCCAACAACAGGCCTGCGGCCCGGATCGATCTCCCCAAGATTTGGCGCATGTATCGCTCCCATCAATGGCCGGCCATCGCGGGGATTTCGCCGGGGATCATGTCCGGCGGAACGACATCGTCGGGGCCCAGCGCGTGCTCGGGCGCGAGTTCGCCTTCCCACTTCGCCACCACGGCGGTCGCGAGCGAGTTGCCGATCACATTGGTGGCGCTGCGCCCCATGTCGAGGAAGGTATCGATGCCCATGATCATCAACAGCCCCGCTTCGGGTATGCCGAATTGGCTGAGCGTCGAGGCGATCACGACCAGCGACGCGCGGGGAACGCCCGCAACGCCCTTGGAAGTGATCATCAGGGTTGCCAACATCGCCAATTGCGTGCCGAGCGACATTTCGATGTGATAGGTCTGCGCGATGAAGATGCTCGCGAAGGTGCAATACATCATGGTGCCGTCGAGATTGAAGGAATAGCCGAGCGGCAACACGAAACTGGAGATCCGCGACGAGGCGCCAAACCGATTGAGGCCCTCGAGCGTCTTGGGATAGGCGGCTTCCGAACTCGCGGTCGAGAACGCGATCATCAGGGGTTCGCGGATCAGCCGTAACAGGTGGCTGTATCTGGGCCCGATCACGATAAAGCCGACGACGACGAGGATGCCCCACAGGATCATCAGCGACAGGTAGAAGCCGCCCATGAAAACGATCAGCTTCCACAACACGCCGAGACCGTTCTTCGACACCGTCGCCATGATCGCCGCCCAGACCGCGAGCGGCGCGAACAGCATGACGTAGCCCGTCACCTTCAGCATGATGTGGCCGAGGTCATCGATCAGCGCCAGCATCGGCTTGGAGCGCTCCGGCATGGCACCCATCGCCACCGAAAAGAACACCGCGAAGATCACGATCTGCAGGATTTCGTTCTGCGCCATTGCATCCGCGATCGAGGTCGGAATCAGATGCGTCAGGAATTTTTCGATCGAGAACGCCGATACCGGCAGTCCCGTCGATTGCGTCTTGTCCGGCAGGGTGCCGGGGAAATTCGCACCCGGCTGCAGCAGATTGACCATGACCAGGCCGAGCAGCAGCGAGACGAACGACGCGCTGACGAACCAGCCCATGGTCTTCGCAAAAATCCGCCCCAGCTTAGCACCGCTTCCCATATGGGCGATGCCGCCGACCAGGGTCGCGAACACCAGCGGCGCGATGATCATCTTGATCAGGCGCAGGAACAGCATCGCAATCAGGTTTACGTCCGCGGCAATATCCGCCCGGATGTCGGGAAGATAGTTGAAGACCAGTGTCCCCATCACGATGCCAAGCGCCATCGCGATCAGGATGTATTGCGTAAACCTGTTCGACATTTTCTTACCCCCGTAAGTTTTGCGGCAAGCGGGAGTTTGGCAGATTCCGCAACCGACGCAACAAGCTTGCGACATTTTACACTCTTGCCGAAATGTTCCTGTTGTGGATCGCGCGCGCGCCGACTAGCGTTCAATGCAGCGCACAACGTGTGCAATTGATCGCCTGATAAGCGATCAATTGCATCAACAGCGGCCACAACAACGACCAAGCCAAGGGGAAACGCCATGAACGCCACCGTCAATCGCCAGGTCCTGCTGGTGGAAAAGCCGACCGGAAAACTCGGGCCCGAGCATTTCAAGATGGCGAAGGGCTCAATCCCCGAGCCCGGGGATGGCGAGGTGCTGACTCTGGAAAGCACCGACTATCATTATGCGCTGGCCAACAACGTAACGACGCAGCACACCGGGCGCGAACTGGTTGGCTTTGTCCGCGTGCCAGCGTTGGGCCGTCCGGAATTGCCCGCCTTGGACCCTTCTCTGGACCCCGCCGCAGTGCAAGCCTGGCTGCTGGCGACTTCGAATCTTCTCGTCAATCTCCAACGCCCCATCGTCAAAGGCGAACTGACATCGACACGCGTCGTGCAGCTCTACCTAAACCGCATCAAGGCTTACAACGGCACATG
>Ga0137409_10004397_pt1 | contig 14804 bp, 10 predicted proteins | sample CZODoug1_16funga_FD_122059 | JGI IMG/M metagenome (GOLD analysis project Ga0137409, IMG submission 122059) | Vadose zone soil fungal communities from Angelo Coast Range Reserve, California, USA - CZODoug1_16fungal (Hybrid Assembly) | ecosystem: Environmental > Terrestrial > Soil > Vadose zone... | reverse complement strand
GCCTGGGGATATGTGGACCAGGCCCCGTTGGTTGCCGTCGTGGCGCGGTTGTCGCGAATGTTATTCGGCGATTCACTGCGCTCCTTGCGCTTTTTCCCGGCACTTTCTTCCGGTGCGAAGATACTTCTTACAGGTTGGATCGTCCGCGAGCTCGGCGGACGCCGCTACGCGCAAGTGCTCGCGGGCACGGCCATGCTCCTGTGCCCCATCTACCTGACCATGGACAATTTCTTGTCCATGAACGCATTTGAACCTGTTTTGTGGATGCTTTGTGTGGCCATCGCTCTCCGAATCATCCGCACGGGCCAGCAACATCTCTGGTTGCTGTTCGGTTTGGTCGCGGGCATCGGGATATTGAATAAGCACTCGACGCTCCTCTTTGGATTTGGATTTTTCCTCGCATTGGTCGCCACCAGGCAGCGGCGCCTTTTGCAAAGTGTCTGGATTTGGGCTGGTGCGCTTATCGCCGTTGCGCTTTTTCTACCGAACATGCTCTGGGAGATCCACAATCACTGGCCCACGCCGGAAATCCTCCGAAATGTGGATCAGTACAAGAACGCGCACGTCTCCTGGCTCGGGTTTATCGGCCAGCAGGCGCTGCTGATACATCCGCTGGCCACGCCCATCTGCCTGGCAGGGCTTTGGTATTTTCTTTGGAGCCGCCAGGGCAGGGAATTTCGTTTCCTCGGTTGGACCTACTTGTTCCTTCTCCTTCAACTTTTAATTTTCCGGGGGCGCATTTATTATTTGGCGCCCGCATATCCAATGCTTTTCGCGGCGGGCGCGGTGGCGATCGAGTCCTGGATTGAAACACGGGTGCGGGCTCCGCTTGCTTACCCTGAGTCCCAAGGGGGAAATCGCCGCGATAGGACGGGTCCCCAAAGCGCAAATTGGAATTGGATGAAGACGGCGATTCTGGCCCCTCTGGTCGTCGGTGGCCTCGTCGCGGCGCCGCTCGCCATCCCCATTCTGCCGCTTGAGACTGCCGTCGCATACGCGAATTTCTGGGATGTAAACCGCGTGCGGGTAGAAATTCAACCGAGCGGAAAATTACCTCAGTTTTTTGCGGACATGATGGGGTGGCAACAGCAGGTCGATGTCGTCGCAGGCGTCTTTCAGTCCCTCCCCGCGGACGATCAGCCAAAGGCAGCGATCTTGACGAGAAACTATGGCCAGGCCGGCGCCATCGAATATTTCGGACCGTCTTATGGCTTGCCCCGCCCCATCAGCGGCCACAACAACTACTACCTCTGGGGGCCGCAACAATACACCGGGGAAGTCGTAATCACGGTAGGAATTCCAATGGAGAAGTTGCAGCCACTCTTCCAACACATCGAGCTGGCAGCCACCATTCGCAACGATTACGCCATCCCCGAAGAAAACAACCTCCCCATCTACATCTGCCGCGACCCGAAAATGACGCTCCAAAAAGCCTGGCCAAGCCTGAAATTCTACGGATAACAGACTACGTACGCCTCTTCCGGTTCAAAACTTGATAAGGATCTGACTCATCCGCGGGTGCGCCTTGTGGGTCGCGGCTCTTGTGGTGAGACGAATCGAACCATCGGCCGCGACATACTCGGTCTTAATCGAAGGGGGTTCCGCCCCTGTGTGACAACCCAGATTCCAGGCACTTTTGTAGCGCCCGCCTTCAGGCGGGCACCGTAGATTCAAGTACACCTTCACCTAAAAGTGAGCGATACAGAGCACAGTCCCAGGTTCTCACGCGGACTCTTCAGTCCCCGAAGCCTCATACCTCTGCATATGATGCACATGACGTTGGAAGTGTACTAAGTGGGAGTTCAGACCTACGCCACCCCGAGAATGGTCACGAGTTCACGCACCGAAGCCACGGACTTCTCCAGTGCACCTCTTTCCTCCGCGGTCAGCTTGATCTCGATAATCTGCTCGACGCCGCGCGCTCCAAGCTTTACCGGCACTCCGACGTAGAGTCCTTTCACGCCATATTCCCCTTCGAGGTACGCCGCGCAGGGAAGTATCTTTTTCTTATCCTTCAAAATCGCCTCCACCATTTCAACCACCGCAGCCGATGGCGCGTAATACGCCGACCCGGTCTTCATCAAATTGACGATTTCCGCGCCGCCCTTTCGCGTGCGGTCCACGATCGCGGCAATGCGCTCCGCGGGCAGCAGGTCCGGCAGGGGAATGCCCGCAACCGTCGAGTATCGCGGCAGCGGCACCATGTCGTCGCCATGTCCTCCAAGGACGAACGAATGCACGTTTTCAACCGACACGCCCAACTCCGTCGCCACGAACGTGCTCATTCGCGCGGAATCCAGAACTCCAGCCATTCCCATCACGCGGTTTTTTGAGAAGCCGCTCACCTTGTACGCCACCTGCACCATGGCATCCAGCGGATTCGTGACCATGATGAGAATCGCATTCGGTGAATACTTCGCGACCTGCTCGACGACGGCCTTGATCACTTCGTAGTTCGCTTTCAGCAAATCGTCGCGGCTCATGCCGGGCTTGCGCGGAAATCCGGCGGTGACCACGACGACGTCGCTATTGGCCGTTTCCTTGTAATCCCCCGAGGCGGTCGAAATACCGGTCACGCGAGAATCAGACCCCGTAATCGGAGTCGATTCGAGCATGTCCAGCCCTTTACCCGCCGGAGGGCCGTCAAGAATATCGGTCAGCACCACGTCGGCCAGTTCCATATCCACAATCCGCTGCGCCGTTGTCGAACCCACAAACCCACCGCCGACGACCGTCACCTTCTTCCGCATCAGTCCGTTCTCCTATTCCCTTCAATTTGGATGGATGCCTTGTTGAATATTTCCTTCGATCCGTCAATCCAAGCAGCGCTGAGCCAGTAGGAATTTCTCTTCTTAGATCTCTGTGGCCTCTGTGCCCTCTGTGTTGAAAGATTTTCTGCCACAACACGATACGCGAACGCGATGTAAACTCGTCGAAGGGACTTACTTCGCCACCACCTGCGCCTGCATATTCTCAATAATGGCCGTCGCAAACGCGGAGGTGCTCAGCTTCTTCGCCCCCTCCATCATTCGCTCGAGATCATACGTCACGCGTTTTTGCGCGATGGTGCGTTCGATCCCCGCTTCGATCAACTGCCCCGCCTCTTTCCATCCCATGAAATCAAACATCATCACGCCCGACAGCAGCACGGAACTCGGATTGATCACATCCTTGTCCGCGTATTTTGGCGCCGTCCCGTGCGTCGCCTCGAAGCAGCCAAACCCATCTCCGATGTTCGCGCCCGGAGCCATGCCGAGCCCCCCGACTTGCGCCGCGCAGGCATCGGAGATGTAATCGCCATTCAAGTTGGGACAAGCCAGCACCTGATATTCATCGGCTCGCGTCACCACCTGCTGGAAGATTGAATCCGCGATGCGATCGTTGATCAGGATCTTCTGCTTCCACTTGCCCTGCCCATGCGTCGCATAAATTGCGTCCAGCACGGACTTCACTTCGTCGCACACGGATTTACGGAAAGCTTCCGTACCCTGTTCGAGCCCGGGCTCGATCATCGCGGCGTTCTGCTCGACGCTGAGTTGCGGGTTGCGGTCCCGGTTGTCCACGATCCAGCTCTCACGTTCGGTCACAATTGCGCTGCGAAATTCGTCCCTGGCTAGGTCGTACCCCCAGTCGCGGAAGGCCCCTTCGGTAAACTTCATGATGTTGCCTTTGTGGACCAGCGTCACGATGTGCTTCTTGTTTGCGAGCGCATATTCGATCGCGCGCCGCACCAGCCGCTTCGTTCCCGTCGGTGAAATCGGCTTGATGGCCACGCCCGAATCGAGGCGAATTTGCTTCGGCCCGCCGCCCAGCATTTCCTTGTTCAAATATTCGATCAGTTTTTTCACTTCGGGCGTCCCGGATTTCCACTCGATCCCGATGTACACATCCTCGGTATTTTCGCGGTAGATGATTACGTTCATGCGCTCGGGATGTTTCACCGGCGAAGGAACGCCCGCGAAATAACGCACCGGCCGCACGCAGGCATAAAGATCAAGTAGTTGCCGCAACGCGACGTTCAGTGACCGGATTCCTCCGCCCACAGGCGTAGTCAGCGGCCCTTTAATCGCGATCCGAAAATCGCGAATCGCGTCCACCGTCTCGTCGGGCAGCCATTGCTTGAATTCGTTGAATGCTTTTTCTCCCGCGAACACCTCAAACCACGCAATCTTGCGCTTCCCGCCGTACGCCTGTTCGACCGCCGAGTCGAAAACGCGCCGCGACGCCTTCCAGATGTCGCGTCCGGTCCCATCCCCTTCGATAAACGGAATGATCGGCCGGTCGGGTATAACGAATTTACCCCCCACGTATTCAATCGCTTTCCCATCCTGCGGAATGGCCCTGCCGTTATATTTTTGCTTCATGTCGATGCCCCTCAGTGGGTTGTAACGCTACGCGCGCAAGCTCGAAAGAATAACACAGTCCACGGTCACACGACACTCCGGCCGCGTTCAAAAAAAAGCTTACGTTCGCGTCCAGATAACTTGGCTGCGTGGTCCTCGATCCCAGTCCCGTAAGGGACGAAAGAACGTAGCCCACCGCGGAAGCGGTGGGGTGCAGAGTGCGATAGTATAAAGCCCCGAAGGGGCGACACTGTGGCACATTCCTTCACCAGGAACCACGTTCATTTGGTCTTCAGCACCAAGGACCGCCGCGCCACCGTTCCGAAAGAATGGCAGCCGCGATTGTGGGCTTACATTGCTGGGATTTGTAAGAACCACGAAATGGTCTGTCTAGCGGTTGGCGGGACACAGAACCACGTACACATTTTGTTGCACCTTCCGCCGAAGCTCGCGTTGTCCAAGGCAGTTCTTCTGCTGAAAGCGAATTCGTCGAAATGGATGGGCGAGCAGGGAAACGACTTTTCCTGGCAAGAAGGATATGGAGCATTTAGCGTCAGCTCATCGAACCTCGATCAGGTCACTCGATACATCCAGAACCAAGAGGTGCACCACCGGAAAACCAGTTTCGAAGACGAATTTCGCGCACTCCTTCGGAAGCATGGCGTGGAATACGACCCGAAATACGCCTTTGGTTAGCCATGTGCCGCCCCTGCGGGGCTTGACCGTCCGCGCAATATCGGTCCCACCGCTCCCGCGCTGGGCTACCTTCTCCCGTCCCTGCCGGGACTCCCGAATGAAGCATCACCCGTTTTCTCATGGTGGACGACTTCGCGGATATCCTCAAGCTCAAGGTCCGGGTAAGCCGTCAGGATCTCGAGCTCCGTTATGCCTTCGCTAACCATCCCCACGACGGTGGCAACCGGGATGCGCAACCCACGAACGCAAGGAATCCCTCCCATATGGTTGGGGTCTACGGTGATTCTCTTGAACTGCTTCATATCCTCTATTCCTTGCGAGTGTTTCAAAAATGTGCTTCGAATACCGCGATTCGCTTCTATCTAAGAATAGCACGGACCAAGCGAACCGCGGCGTTCGCTTTTTGCCATCTCATTGCGGCAACAATCCAAATAAAAACGCCCCCGGCGAACAAGGTCGAGGGCGTTCTTGTTAATTGAGGAACGCTGGGCCGGAAGAAACTTTCCGCGCAAAAAATCTAAATATCGTAATACAGGTGGAATTCATAAGGATGCGGCCGCATCCGCACAGGATCCGACTCATTCTTCTTCTTGTAATTGATCCAGAGTTCGATGAACTCCTCGGTGAAGACGCCGCCCTCGGTCAGGAACTTGTGATCCTTGCTAAGTTCTGCGAGCGCCTCGTCGAGAGACCCTGGCATCGAAGGAATCCTTGCTGCTTCTTCCGCGTCGAGCTCGAAAATATCTTTGTCGAGCGGCTGGCCAGGATCAATCTTGTGCTTGACGCCGTCGAGACCCGCCATCAGCATGGCCGCGAAGGCCAAGTACGGATTGCAGGATGGATCGGGCGGCCGGAACTCCAGCCGCTTGGCCTTGGGGCTCGTGGAATACACTGGAATGCGAACCGCGGCGGAGCGGTTGCGCTTCGAATACGCCAGGTTCACAGGCGCTTCGTAGCCGGGCACCAGCCGCTTGTACGAGTTCGTGCCCGGCGCGATGATGGCCGAGAGTGCGCGTGCATGCTTGAGCAAACCACCCGCGTACCACAGCGCCATCTGCGAAAGCCCCGCGTAACCGTCTCCCGCAAACAGCGGCTTGCCTTTCTTCCACAGAGATTGGTGCGTGTGCATCCCCGAACCGTTGTCCGAAAAAATCGGCTTCGGCATGAACGTCACCGTCTTGCCGTACTGGTAGGCAGTGTTCTTGATAACGTACTTGTACTTCATCATGCTGTCGGCCGATTTCAATAGTGTATCGAAACGCAGGTCGATTTCCGCTTGCCCGGCCGTCGCCACCTCGTGGTGGTGGCACTCCACGTCCATCCCGATCTGCATCATCTTCAAAACCATTTCCGACCGAAGGTCCTGGAAGTGGTCGGCGGGCGGCACGGGGAAATAACCTTCCTTATACCGCGGCCGGTAACCGAGATTGTTTTCCTCGCGCCCTGAATTCCATCGCCCTTCGTCGGAATCGATGTAGTAAAACCCGTGTTGCGGCGCCTGGTCGAAACGTATGCTGTCGAAAATAAAAAATTCAGCCTCGGCTCCAAAGAAAGCCTGGTCAGCCAGCCCGGTGGAATCCAAATAGGCCTCCGCTCTCTTGGCCACATGCCGCGGGTCGCGGTGATAGGGCTTCTGCGACGGCGGGTCCGTCGCGTCCCCGATCATCACCAGCGTCGGTGTATCGCGGAACGGATCGATGAACGCAGTCTCCGGATCCGGCATCAGCAACATGTCCGATTCGTGGATCGAAGCCCATCCCCGAATCGAGCTGGCATCGAACCCAAAGCCTTCCTTGAAAGATTTTTCGTCCAGTTCGCCGATCGGATAGCTGACGTGCTGCCAGATGCCCGGCACATCAATAAATCGAAGATCGAGAATCTTCGCGTTGTTTTTCTTTGCAAATTCAAGCACGCCTTTTGCGTCCATTCGCTCTCCTTGAGGAATTAAGTAGGGACTTTGGCCGTCTGGCCAGGGAAACGGGAATGTACTCAAACCGCGCCTAACCGTCAAGCGTGCCGCCTGTGATTTTTTAGATCAGCCGAATCAATATTCTTTATGGCCTCCTTATAGGGCCCTTCGACTCCTTTTATCTCGCCACGAGCCGAAACGTCTGCGGCGCACGCCGTGAAGCAATCAACTTACTCGGTTGCGGTAATGATGATTCTAATTGCCCGGCAGTATTCCCCCCGAGAAACAGCTCTACCGGATACTGGGAATCCCTGTTCCGAAGTCATGGAGTAACTCACTTGTTTTGGGTCCAGGGACTTCGAACGTATCTTTAACTTCCCACGTGAAATGCCCAGGATTGGCAAGCCGATACATTGTCCCTTTCAGGATTTCCCCGGCAACCGCAAATTTCAAATAGTGATAGTTGGGGAATGAAGAATCCTGATAAGCGTCCGCCGGGGTGCGCTCGACTGGATACGGCGTCGCCCCTCCCCCGCCGGAGACCAGGTAGACAACGCCGTTCCGCTCGAAGCGCTCGTAGTTGTGGATATGCCCTGCAATCACTACAAACTTCACTCTGCTCTTGCGATTCGCCTCCAGCAGACTTGCCAGGGCCATCTCATTCGGACGGGGATTGTGATCGACGAACAATTTCGTCTGCACGTCTGCGACGGGCGGATGATGCATTGTGATCAGCACGAATCTGACGCCTTGGGGCAGAGCCGCGATCTCCGCTTCCAGCCAACGAGATTGCTCGCTATCCGCTAGCAACGAAGCATCACTGTCCAGCACAATGGCATAGAGTTGCGTCCCCAGCTGAACCGAGTACCAGCGACGGTCCTTGAGTTCCGGAAATGCCCGCCACCAATTCCTGAGGCACTCCAGAGGTTCACACTCGGCGAACTCGTGATTTCCTAAGGCTGGAAAAACGCGTAAGTGGGCGTCGCGCCATGCCTTCGTCTCAGCTCCATAGACCGAATAGTCGGCTTCGTTGCCTCCATGCCAAGGCACATCTCCATTCAAAAGAACGGCGTCGGGATTCTCCTCGGCGACGCGCGCAACCAGGGCCTGTCGAACGCTTGGGTTTGTGGCCGTAACATTGCTCTCATCCGTAAATCGCATGTCCCCGTAGGCAATGATTGTCACCGGGCGGTGCAAATCTCGATCGGCCACCCGAAACGTCGCCCCAGCTTGTACTGCCGTATCCGCGTGCGTTAACCCTGCCCCTAACCGCGTTGATTGGCCGCAGCCAAAGACGCCCCCCGCGACAACCAAGCCGATCCAGCCCAATAGCCCCATATCGCCGCATCCAACTCGGCGTCCGAAAAGCCTGGGCCGCAGCACGGACAATCGTTCACGAACATTCCAGTTCAGAGTCATGCCCATTACAATAGAACAAGATCGTCACCACCGAAAATGAATATTCGATGAACGATTCGACTGAGGTCCATGAGCAATTGGGATGGCTTCCTTTTCTAGACCGGAGGGTTATGGTTCAATTATCTGGTTGCGCACCGCATAGCGGACCAATTCACTCACGCTGTGAAGATCAAGTTTGCGCATGATATTGGCGCGGTGAGTCTCGGCTGTCTTAACGCTGATCCCAAGTGAAGCCGCGACTTCCTTGCTGCTCTTGCCCTCGGCAAGCAGTTGAACGATTTCACGCTCGCGAGAAGTGAGGCGTTTGCTGGCTAACTCCGGCACCGCAACAGCAGGCCCGCCTGCATTGAAATTGCTCAGCATCGCTTCCGTTGCATAAGGAGTAAAAAAAGGTTTGTGCTTCGATAGAGTCTCCACAGCGATGATGAGGTCGCGGTCCGAGTCCGATTTCACGATATATCCGCGTACGCCGGCATCCACAATTTCACGGATCAATTGGTCGGAGTAATGAATTGACAAGATAAGAATCTCCGTGCTTGCGGATGACTTTCGAATTCTTCTCGCCGCTTCCACACCGTTCAGATCGGGCATGCTGATATCAAGAATGATGATATCGGGTTTAAGCTCTTCAGCCTTGTCAACTGCCTCGCGGCCTGTTTTGGCTTCCCCGCAGACTTCCCAGCCCGGATGTGACTCCAGCAGTGTCTTGATTCCGCGCCGCATCAGATCGTGATCGTCAGCAACCAAGATACGGAAGGGCTTCACGATGTATTCCTCCAGTTGTTGAGACTACCAGAAAAGACCCCGTCAACTACCCGGATTCCAGTAAGAAATGAATCAAAAATCAAATCGGTTCCCCTAACGCCGGCGTTAGGCAGGTTGATTATACACAAAGAATGCCGAAGTGAAACCAAACGAGCGGTTTCCTTGGCCGCATTTGCGAAGACCAGGAATTGGAAAGTCATCGAAAGCAGTATCGTGTGCGTGAAAACTAAGAGGGTTATCTCACGCCTCGTGCAAGGGGGCGGCTTGTCCCCTAAGCAATTCTCAGTACTGCTTCCGTTTGGATTTGATGGGAAAGCGCGATTGTCCGCACCGGAAGTAACCCGCATCCTTCGGTCGACATCGGACTCATTGCTGGCTTAGTGCCAGCCAGCCGGGATTCATGCCTACGGCAGCAAGAATTAATTGGTAGTGTCCCAATTTGGGCGAACACTCTAAAGGCAGTCTGATGTTTGCATTTTAGGAGGTCGGGGCTTCAGCCCCGACGTTCAAGTTCGCATGACCTGGGGCTTCAGCCCCCGACGCTTCAGGGCTTAAGAGCCCCTTTCAAGCTGTCTTGTATGTCGGGACTGAAGCCCCGACGTCCGATCCAGGATCGTTGCGACATTTTCCAATTTAGGTCACTACCAACTTCCAATCGGTGCCGGTTTGTACAGTGTTTTGCCCATCGGCCTACCATATCCCCTGTATTGTTCCGGGCGCCTTGTCGAGGCAGGATTACGGCGCGGGGGAGGAGCATAGGAACCTCAAAATGGAAGACTGGGCTGGCGACCGGCTTCCTCTCCCCGCATATCATTTCTTCCCTTTCTTGAAGTTATTTCATAAATCGCTTCGTAGCAGTTTTCTCCACTCGACAACTCAGTCACGATTACGCGCCAACGGCGCGGAGCATGTCAGCCCGGGGCAACGCCCCGGGGGCGTGTCCGAGTACATGTTCCGCCCTGCAAGGGCGGAGGGTTCCTTCGCCCTTGCAGGGCGCCCCGATCAATTCCGAAAACCAGCGCGTTGCCCCGGGCTTGAGTGCGACCGCGCTTTCAGCGCTGGAATCAAAGCCGTGCAAATCCGGATTCGCGACTCTTGATGGTTGGCCATTTATGAGATGGCATCTAACAATAGAAGGCTTAAGGTTGTTATCTGGGAACGACGGGTGTGTCCCCGTGCGTCGCCGCTAACCGGAATTGCAATCTTCGCCCTTGAAGTCCCATTTGACCAGGATTCATGTGCCAGTCAAAATGAGGCCACTCAAAATGAGAGAAAAATGAATAGGGAAGTTGTGCCGGTCAGGCGTTCCGCGCGTCTACGTTTGCCAATACGTCCCGCCTAAACACCAAGCTCAATAAAACATTTGTGCGCCCGATTTTGGCGATGATCTTTAGCGAGGATTTCCATCAACTTTCTTGGCAATTCTTCCGTTTCGACCGTGGCTTGTGCATCGTAGTTACAGGCCCCGTGATAGCCGATCCCGAATCGCGCGCCGCACATCGTGCACAATTCAAACGTGTAGAGCGTGAAAGCTGTGGCGCTCAGCAATTCCTTGTCAAAGATGGCCACAGGATTGTGCTTGTCATTCGTGATGTTACTTTTCTCCGGCATGGCATCCCCCCGCTTCCCCGGGAATCCCGGGAGATCAGTAGTTAGGGGAAGAATCAAATATTTATGGCCGAAAAAACTGAATCCCTGGTCTTCTCCTGCATGACTGCCGAAAGTATGGAAGTCATCAGGACGATATCCTCTCCCTCTCCGATCACCTCGCCGAACACAATTTCGGCCGCATCTTCTTGTCCTCGTACATGGCTTCATCCGCCGTTGCGATGAGTTTTCCCAGCGAGACGGGATGCTTGGGATCGAAGCGTGAAACACCGACGCTAAGAGACAGCTCGTAACGGGATTCGTCTGCGTTTGAACCTTTCAGGTTCTTCTCCAAGCGACGGAGAATGACTTCCCGGTTTTCGCAGGAAGCTTCCAGTGCCAATACGGCAAACTCATCTCCACCAAGGCGGGCAATAACGTCGGAATTGCGGAAAGTCTGCTCCAAGGCGTCCGCAGTGCGAATTATGGCGAGGTCTCCACCCTGATGCCCATAGGTGTCGTTGATTTCCTTGAGATTGTTGACGTCGGCGAAAAAAAGTAATAAACCCTGTCCATTCCGTCGCGCCACTCTCAATTGCTGCCCCGCCAAAGCCAAGAAGGCACGCCGGTTATAAAGACAAGTAAGATCGTCCGTAAGGGCCAGAGACCGGAGTTCTCTATCCAAGAGGGAGTGTTTAACGGCACACAGGAGGGTGCGCTGAAGGGTGTTGCTGAGAGCTTGGGTGTCCGGCGCATCTGACTTCAGGCTCTTGGAAACTTTTTCCACCTCCTGCAGAAGGTGGGCGAGCTCCTTGTCTTGGGCCACCAGCGCAGAGGAGAGCATCTCGTCCACCGAGTCCTCCAAATTTGGCCTCCATCGATCCATACTCAAGATCCGGAGCTCAGGGGTTTGACTCGGTATCGGAATTCGGCAGTGGATAGCCTGTGTGATCTCGCGAGTGCGCAAGCGGCGCGATTGCGTCGCTCCTCCTGCCCTCAAATATGGGTTGTTTCTCCTCATGTGGTCCGGGCATCCTTTCGATATCAAGTCGCTAGGTGGCAAAGAACCAAGCACAGGTATTTGACACCATTCGCCTCAAAGTCAACAATCAGCCAAACCCTGTAGATCGGGTATTAAGAATCCTCTAGTACTCCGCATTGCTTAGATGGACACATTTTTCGAGGCGAACCGCATTTGTATACTCTAAGGCAGTTCAACTGGAAGCCATCTCATAAATACTCTTTGTGGGTCGCGGCTTCAGCCGCGACATCAATACGCCAACAAAAACTGGGCTTTAGCCACTGAAAGATGAACCACGCGATGCCTGCGAGATTTTTGAGATAGATTCATGTTGCGTGAATCTGCTCGGTCCCAGAATCAATTGCTCCGTGTGGGTTGTTCTTGAATTAATTCATCCGCCACAAGGGAAGTTCCGATGTCCACGGCGGACAGGCGCACATAACCGCCAACGTCCGCCGCGATCTCGCGCAGAATTTCAGTCCTGTATTCTTCGATGGGGTCGGGAAGGTGTAAAAGAGCCGCGCGAATTTCATCCGCCGTTGCAAGGCGATCCACCATAATCGGTGGATTGATTAAGCCGGGTTTTATGCACCTCTTAACCATTCAAACGCCGGCGCTTCGGCGTGGCTGCGAATCTGAGCCTTCCCAGATTTTCCGCGTTCCGGAGGTTTTGGAGTATCCACGATCGCCTGTATAAAATTCGGGGAAAAGCTGTATATTACAGATTCTCCGTCTCCGTCGAATAGGATGGCGACGTTAGGGGAAGCAGAACCGTATCGCGATTGACATAACCCTTCCTGTTGCCCCACGTAGCCATGAATCGTACTACCAGGATTTGTGCGAACTGAATTTTAGGGGGCCAAATTCACGCGTGCATATCAGTTATCGACTAGACTCGCCGAATCTTGTCCTCCCAGTAATAAGGTATTTCCCCCATGGTTTCTACATAGAACACTGTAGAGCTTTACTGGAGCCCCGATGATATGTAAATTGCTTGCAACATTGAAGTTGTTAAGCCAAGGCCTCGGATCTTGATCCAGATGTGCGCTGTGCGTATCCTAACGTTTCTACTGGCTTTTTGATTGCACGCGTTTGGCGATAGCCAGAGAGAGTTCTGGAGCCCTTTTTGGAAATCGAGCGACCCGTTGTCTGCTCGGGAGATCCTCATGAAGAGAATCGAAGGTGATGCCGCGGCCAAGACCTCAGGTACCGATCCCAAACCGGACCTGAAAGAGAATGGACACGATTCGGGTAACAGGGGGTCCGTGTCCGCCGATCTCGGCGTGATACTGGCTGGCCTGCAAACCATGCGAGACGGAGATTTCTCGGTGCGTCTCCCGGGGTACTGGACTGGCTTGCACGGAAAAATTGCAGATACCTTCAATGAGATTGTTTCCGCCAACCAGCAAATGGCGCGGGAACTGACGCGCGTTGGGCAGGCGGTAGGTAAAGAGGGCCGAACGTCTGAGCGGACGCGGTTCCACGAATCGAGGGGCTCCTGGGGCGAAATGGAAGTTTCAGTCAATTCGCTGGTGGGGGATCTTCTTCGCCCGACTACAGAAGTGACGCGCGCGATCGCAGCCGTCGCCAAGGGAAACCTGACCCAGACCGTGCGCCTCGACGTGGACGGGCGTCCGCTGGAAGGGGAATTTTTACGCTCGGCCAACATCGTCAACACGATGATTCAGCAGTTGGGCGTGTTCACCGAAGAGGTGACGCGCGTAGCACGCGAAGTGGGTACGGACGGCAAGCTGGGCGGCCAAGCGCAGGTGCCCGGCGTGGCCGGCACGTGGAAGGACCTCACCGATTCGGTGAACTCCATGGCGAGCAACCTGACTGGCCAGGTGCGCAACATCGCTGAAGTGGCTACCGCCGTGGCCAGCGGGGATTTATCGCGCAAGATCACCGTGGACGTACGCGGCGAAATTCTGCAGTTGAAAGAAGCTATCAACACGATGGTGGACCAGTTGCGGTCCTTTGCCTCGGAAGTGACGCGCGTAGCACGCGAAGTGGGCACCGACGGCAAGCTCGGCGGCCAAGCCCAGGTGCCCGGCGTGGCCGGCACGTGGAAAGACTTGACCGACTCGGTCAACGCTATGGCCGGCAACCTGACGGCTCAAGTGAGAAACATTGCTGAGGTGACCACGGCGGTAGCGCGAGGCGACTTGTCACGCAAGATCACAGTGGACGTGAAGGGCGAAATTCTCGAACTGAAAGACACGATCAATACGATGGTGGACCAGTTGAACGCGTTCGCGGGGGAAGTCACCCGCGTGGCACGCGAAGTGGGCACCGAAGGCAAGCTCGGCGGCCAGGCGCAGGTACCCGGCGTCGGCGGCACGTGGAAGGACCTCACCGACAATGTGAACTTCATGGCGAGCAACCTGACCGGTCAGGTGCGCAACATCGCTGAGGTCGCTACAGCCATCGCCAGCGGAGACCTCTCCCGCAAAATCACCGTGGATGTGCGCGGCGAAATTCTGCAGCTCAAAGAGACGCTGAACACCATGGTGGATCAATTGAACCGGTTCGCGGGCGAAGTCACGCGCGTGGCCCGCGAAGTGGGCACGGAAGGCAAGCTCGGCGGCCAAGCCAACGTCCCCGGTGTGGCTGGCACGTGGAAGGACTTGACCGACTCGGTCAACTCGATGGCCGGAAACTTGACGGGCCAGGTTCGAAACATTGCCGAGGTAACCACGGCGGTGGCGCGCGGCGACTTGTCGCGCAAGATTACGGTGGACGTGAAGGGTGAAATTCTTGAGTTGAAGAACACCATTAACACCATGGTGGACCAATTGAATGCATTCGCGGGCGAGGTCACGCGCGTGGCGCGCGAGGTCGGCAGCGAAGGTCAGCTCGGCGGTCAGGCTCAAGTCCCCGGCGTGGCCGGTACGTGGAAGGACCTCACCGATTCGGTGAACTCCATGGCGAGCAACCTGACGGGCCAGGTGCGCAACATCGCCGAGGTCTCGACCGCCATCGCGAGTGGCAACCTGTCCAAGAAGATCACGGTGGACGTGAAGGGCGAAATTCTCGAGTTGAAAGACACGATCAACACGATGGT
>Ga0137409_10004396_pt1 | contig 14805 bp, 18 predicted proteins | sample CZODoug1_16funga_FD_122059 | JGI IMG/M metagenome (GOLD analysis project Ga0137409, IMG submission 122059) | Vadose zone soil fungal communities from Angelo Coast Range Reserve, California, USA - CZODoug1_16fungal (Hybrid Assembly) | ecosystem: Environmental > Terrestrial > Soil > Vadose zone... | reverse complement strand
ACCGCATCACGTTGCCACCTAACTCTAGGTGGAACGGACCGGCCAAAAGCTGCCAGCCGTTCACCAACACGTTAGGCGTCTGGAGAGATGCAAGTCGCTGCCCTGTATCGCTATCCAGTGAAAGGCTTTGGTCATGAGCAATGCGAATCGTTATCCGTGCTCGACACGGGACGCATTGCGGGTGACAGAGTCCTCGGCGTTCGCTTTGCGAATGCAGGCGCACGTGGCGATGCCTGGGGTACGAAGCATGAGTTCGTTGCTCTTGTGAATACCCCTGGGCTAGCGCGTCTTCAGGTCAAGTTCGACCATCGAAACTTGCGGCTACGTGTCAGTTTTCGAGGAGAAGCGTTGGTGGACGAGGCGTTGGAGGACTGGGGTCGCAAGCGTATCGCTGCTGCGATCGAGGAATACGTTCTTAAGCTGGGCGAGAATCCTCTTTCCTCACAGCCTGACCGGCTGCCACTACGAATCGTTGGCGACGGGCTAACACCCCGTTACCAGGACGACGAGTCAGGTTACGTAACTCTGCACGGCCGAGCGAGTCTCGACGCTGTTGCCGCCGCGGCTGGGGTTCCCAATCTAAGCGAGCATCGCTTCCGATCAAATATTGCAGTTGACGGGCCAAAAGCTTGGGAAGAGCAGACTTGGGTGGGGCGAAAGATACGAATCGGAGAGGTCGAATTCGAAGCAGTAGAAGCAAAGACCAGATGCCTTGCCACGCATGCGAATCCGACGACCGGGGAGCGGGACATCCCTATCATGAAGACTTTGCTCAAGGCGTTTCCAAAGGAAAGACCAACTTTCGCAATTGCGATGATCACAAGTGGTCGCGGGGGAACCGTTCATGTTGGCGACAACGTTGCAGTCAGCGGCTAAGACCACAGGCCTAACTTTGCAGTTGAGAGGGGCGCGCGCAAGAGCGTCGCGCGCCCCTCACTGCAAACGTTAGGGGGCATGGAAACGTTGCGCAGAGCTGGCCTGATCACCATATTGATCAGCGCTTTTGCCGTTGGATTCCACGTGGATGCCGTTTGGCGCGAAGAGCCTCTCATCGCTGTTTGGCTCTTCGGTTGGTCTATCGCGCCCTATCTCGGCGCCGTCGGCGCCAACCTCCTCACAAAACGACCGCTTGTTGGTGTCCTGCCTGCCGCAGTCGCGGTAATGTTCGATGTACAGACCTTTCTGCGCGTACAGGCTTCAACCAACTCAACCGCCGCTCTCGATCTTTTATGGACACCAGTTGTGAACGTGGTCGTAGTGGTTCCATTAGGTGCACTAGCCTCACTGCTATTACTCAGGTGGCTGCATGTTGATCGCGTTGCCCCCTAACAGCACGCCGCACACATCGCGCTTGCGCTCCTCGGATTGGCCCCCTTCGCGAGCGGCAGCCTCTCGTGGCAAGCTACCGACATGACCCCCAAGAACACGATCTGCCTCTGGTTTGACAAGAACGCACAGGAGGCCGCGCGCTTCTACGCCGCCACCTTTCCGGACAGCAAGGTCACCGCCGTTCACAAGGCGCCGAGCGACTACCCGAGCGGCAAGGCGGGCGATGTGCTGACGGTGGAATTCACCGTGCTGGGCATTCCCTGTCTGGGCCTCAACGGCGGTTCGGCGTTCAAGCACAGCGAGGCTTTCTCCTTTCAGATCGCGACGGACAATCAGGACGAAACGGACCGCTACTGGAACGCGATCGTCGGCAATGGCGGCAAGGAGAGTCAGTGCGGTTGGTGCAAGGACCGCTGGGGCATCTCCTGGCAGATCACGCCGCGCGTGCTGATCGAGGCGCTTGCGATAGGTGGTGGTGAGGCGAAGCGCGCCTTCGAGGCAATGATGCCGATGAAGAAGATCGACGTCGCCGCCATCAAGGCAGCGCGGCGAGGTTGAAGGAGTGCACGGGTCGATCTAGTCCACGCGGTCCACTTCGGAGGAGGTATCGATGAGAAACGAATCGAAATTCTGGCGCGCGACGCTCGCTTTGCCATTGGTGCTTTGCCTAGTGGGTTTCGCATGGGGCCAAGCAATGGGTGGCCATGCGGTAGGACAAAACATCGCGGAAACCCAGTTCAACGCATTTCCTGGACTGCCAGGCTGTACGCCGGGCTCGGTGAAAAGCGGCGATCCCGCCAAAGGCCCTTCCATCATCCTTGCCAAAGCCGATACCGGATGCACCGTCCCGTGGCACTGGCATTCCCCGAATGAACATCTGATGATGGTGAAGGGTGTGGCCCGTCTGGACATGAAAAGCGGGAAGCCCCTAACGTTGCGCGCTGGCGGCTACGCAATGCTGCCCGGTAAGCATGTCCATCGATTCGTCTGCGTCAGTTCGTGCCTTTTTTACGTTCATTCCGATGGGGCCTTTGACATCCACTACGTGGACAACCAGGGAAACGAAGTATCGCTCGATCAAGCGCTGAAATCCGCCAGCGACGCGGCTGCCAAGAAGAAGAAATAGGTCGGCGCGCGTCTGAAGGTAGTCATTCGGCCGCGAAGCAAATGACCCAGACCTACCAAGGCGCATGTCACTGTGGTCGGGTCACATTCGAGGCTCGCGCCCAGCTCGGCTACGTGGTCGATTGCAACTGCTCGGTCTGTCGTCGGAAGGGCGCGCTCTGGCACCCGGCGGCGGAGGCCGATCTGCGTGTCCTCACCGGCGAGCCGGATCTCGTCCTCTACCAATTCAATACGAAAACGGCGAAGCACTATTTCTGCAGGCACTGCGGGATCCACCCGTTCATTCGTCCCCGGCTCGACCCAAGACGCTGGGCTTTCAACGTCCGGTGCATCGACGGTATCGATTTGTCCTCCCTCAAGATCCGCCCGTTCGACGGGCAGAACTGGGAAGCGACAGCCAAGGCCTACCATGATCGCCTCAAGAGATCGCCGGCGGCCTGAGCGACTTGGTGCGGTGCCGTTGCCCCGGCACGTGACGATGCTGCTGGCGACGTACTTCGCTGCGAGCCTCCTGCACTTCGCACACAACGCCGAGTTCATCGCCTTCTACCCGAACATGCCGGCGTGGCTGACGCGGGAAAACGTCTACGTTGCCTGGCTCGCCGTGACGAGCGTCGGGGTCGCTGGTCTCGTCGCCGCCCGATCCGGACTCGGCGCGCTCGGCGCGCTGCTGGTGGGCATCTACGGGGCACTCGGGCTGGACGGGCTCGCGCACTACAGCCTTGCCTTGTGCTCCGAGCACACGCTGGCTGCCAACCTGACGATCTGGTTTGAAGCGGCCGCAGGCGTCGTGCTCGCAGTGGCCTCGGCGCTGCAGGTGAATATTCACCTCGAAAAGGCATGAACGACCGTGGGATGATTTCGTTCATGAGATCACTCCACCTGCTCTGCTGCCTTGCGTTCCTCGGCCTCGCTGCCTGCGCCGACGCCCCGCCGCCCTTCTACAGCGCCGCACCCGACCAGACCGTGCCCGCGCCCAGGCAGGACAGGGCGCAGATCGTGTTCCTCAATCCATCGAACGCCATCTCCGGCGCCTTTCTCGCGCAGATCTACGAGATGAAAGGCGACAACCGCGAATTTCTCGGCGCGCTCGGGCCGAAGACCAAGATGTTCGTCAACGTCGATCCGGGAACGCATCTCTTCATGCTCAACCAGGCCGGGCTGGGACAGTTCGTCGAGGCCAACGTCGACGCCGGCCGGCGCTATTACGTGATGACGCGCTTCGTCTACGGCCGCGGGCTGCAGCTGCGCCCTGTCCGGCCCATGGGCGGCGATCCGGAGTTCACCATCAGCAACCCGCGCTTCAGCGAGTGGCTGACCGAATCGCAGCTGGTGGCGAGGACGGCCGACGCCGACGCCTTCGTCGCCAAGTACAAGGAGCGGATCGACGAGGCGCAGCAACGGGGCTGGACCGAGTGGCAGGCGAAGCGCCCCGACCAGAAGGCTCAGCTCACTCTCAACCGCGAAGACTACGTCGACCGCTAGTTTTTTCAACCGGCGCTAACATGCGCCGATGAAAGGACAAGTCCAGTGCTGCATCGCTGGCGGCGGGCCGGCCGGCATGATGCTCGGCTTCCTGCTCGCGCGCGCCGGCATCCGCGTCACAGTGCTGGAGAAGCACCGCGATTTTTTGCGCGACTTCCGCGGCGACACCATCCACCCGTCGACCTTCGAGCTGCTGCACGAGCTCGGCCTGCTCGAGGATTTCCTGAAGCTGCCGGTGCAGAAGGTGCGCGGGCTGGAGGCGCATTTCGGCGACCAGGCGTTCCCCATCGCCGATTTCAGCCGCCTGCCGGTCTGCTGCCCGTACATCGGCCTGATTCCGCAGTGGGACTTTCTCGACTTCCTCGCCGACCACGCGGCGAAGTACCCGGTCTTCGATCTGCGGATGGAAACCGAGGTCACGGACCTTCTCGTCGAGAACGGCCGGGTCGCCGGCGTGAAGGCGGGAGGCGTGGAAATCCGTGCCGATCTCGTCGTCGCCGCCGACGGCCGTAGTTCCGCGGTGCGCGAGCTGGCGAAGCTCGAGCTGCTCGATCGCGGCGCGCCGATCGACGTGCTCTGGTTCCGGCTGTCGCGCAAGGCGGACGATCCCTCGGACGTCATGGCGCGCTTCGGTCCGGGCCGGATCATGGTGATGCTGAACCGCGGCGACTACTGGCAATGCGCCTTCGTCATCGCCAAGGGATCGCTCGAGACGCTTCGCAGCCAGGGACTGGAGGCGTTCCGCGCCCGCGTCGCCACCGCCGCGTCCTTCGCCGCCGACCGCGTGGCGGAAATCGTTTCCTGGGATCGGGTGAAGCTCCTCACGGTGCAGGTGAATCGCCTGCGCGATTGGTGCCGGCCCGGGCTGCTGTGCATCGGCGACTCTGCGCACGCCATGTCGCCGGTCGGCGGTGTCGGCATCAACCTCGCGATCCAGGACGCGGTCGCGGCGGCGAATGTGCTCTACAAAGGTGACTTTGGCATCGAAGTCCTGCGCAGGGTGCAGCGGCGCCGGGAGTTTCCGACCCGCGTCACGCAGGGCTTCCAGGTTGCGGTGCAGAACTACATCCTGCGCCGCGTGCTTGAAGACGAGACGGCGCTGACGCCGCCACTCGCGGTGCGGCTCCTCTCGCGCTATGCCTTCCTGCGGCGCATCCCGGCGCGCATGGTCGGCCTCGGCGCGCGGCCCGAGCACATCCGGTCGCCCGCCGCCTCACCCTCGGTTGCTGCCTGAGACGATCCTGAATTCGTAGAGGCGGCATTCGATGGCGCCGTTCCACAGCGGCGTGCGCCGCGAGGGTTGCAGCCGGATCAGCTTCGCCATGCGCTGATCGGCGGTGAAGAAGAAGCAGTTCCAGCCGGTGAATTTCTTCTTCAGCGCATCTCCCAGCTTTGGATACAGCGCCGCCAGCTCCTCGGGCGTGCCGATGCGCTCGCCATAAGGGGGATTGGCCACCATCACTCCGGAAGCCTCCGGCGCCGCGCGCTCGAGCACGTCGGCCTGCTCGAGCTTCACCCATCGCTCGACTCCCGCCGCGCCGAGGTTGCGGCGCGCCGCCTGCAGCGCCTCCGGGTCGGTGTCGCTGCCGTAGAGGCGCGGCTCGACCGGTGCGACCGTCCTTTCCTCCCGCACCCTTTCCCACAGCTTCGAGTCGAATACCGAGAGCTTCTCGAAGCCAAACGAACGCTTCGCCCCGGGGGCGCGGCCGCGCGCCATCGCCGCGGCTTCGGAAAGGAGCGTGCCGCCGCCGCACATCGGATCGAGCAGCGGCTGGTCGAACTTCCAGCCCGAGAGCAGGATGATCCCCGCCGCCAGGTTCTCGCGCAGCGGCGCGTCGGCGATGTCCATCCGCCAGCCGCGCTTGAACAGCGCCTCGCCGGAGGTATCCAGGTAGAGGACCCCCTTCGCCTCTTCCAGGAAAACATGGATGCGCACGTCGGGCGCGGCGCGATCGACGTCGGGCCGGCTGCCGAGCTTGTCGCGGAAGCGGTCGCAGACCGCGTCCTTCACCTTCAGCGTCGCGAACTCGAGACTCTTCAGCGGGCTCTTCTGCGCCGTGACGTTGACCCGGATCTTCTTCTGCACGGCAAAGTATTGCGGCCAGTCCACCGCCTTTGCCGCGGCGTACAGGTCGCTTTCGTTCTTGTAGGCGAAGTCCGCGACTCGCCACAGGATCCGCGAAGCGATGCGCGACCAGAGGTTGGCGCGATAGCAGGTCTCCCAGGTGCCGCTGAAAGCGACCCCTCCGGGCGTCTGCTTCAGCTCTTTTCCACCCAGGGAAGAAAGTTCCTGGAGGAGCAATTCCTCAAGGCCGCGAGGGCAGCTCGCGAAGAAGGCCTCAGAACGGCTTGAAGACAACGAGCAGCACCGTCGCGACCAGCACGATGACCGGGAATTCGTTGAACCAGCGGAACCAGACGTGGCTCTTCGTATTGCGCTCGGCGGCGAAGGCCTTCAGGAGCCGCCAGCACCAGAGGTGATAGACGACGAGCAGCGCGACGAGAGTGAGCTTGGCGTGGAACCAGCCGGTGAACGCGCCGCGGAACCAGCCGAGCCAGAGCCAGAGGCCGAAGCCGATGGTGAGCAGCGCGCCCGGGGTCATGATTCCCCAGAAGAGCTTGCGCTCCATCAGCTTGAAGCGCTCGATCGAGGGGCGGTCTTCGGCCGTCGCGTGGTAGACGAAGAGCCGCGGCAGATAGAACAGCCCGGCGAACCAGGTCACCATGAAGATGAGGTGCAGCGATTTGATCCACAGGATCAGCATGACTTCCAGCTCCCTTCCACCAGGGCGCGCAACACGTGCAGCTTACGATGGAAGAAGTGGTCCGCGTCCGGCACCAGCGTCACCGGCAGCTCCTGCGGCCGCGCCCAGTCGAGCACCGCGGCGAGCGGGATCGTCTCGTCGCGCTCGCCGTGGATCACCAGCGTTCCCGCGGGGACCGACGGCACCTGGAAGTTGGTCACCGCCACGCCGACGAGAACCATCCGCTCGATCTTGACGCGCTTGGCAAGCATGGCTTGCATGGCCGCACCGAAGGAAAAGCCCGCCAGAGCCGAGGGGTGCGTTTTCTCGTAGACGGCGAAGAGATCGTCGACTTCGCCACGACCCTCGTCGTAAGAACCTTCGCTTTCGCCGATGCCGCGAAAATTCGGCCGCCAGGCCTCGTAGCCCAGGCCGACGAGCGCCCGCGCCAGGGTCTGCACCACCTTGTTGTCGAGCGTGCCGCCGAACTGCGGATGCGGATGTGCAATCAGAGCCCGGCCGCGGGGCTCGCCTTCGGGGCTATCGACTGCGCATTCGATGCGACCCGCGGGACCCGCGACGAGCTCGCGCCGCGTGCTGGCGCGCATTACATCCGGAGCCGTTCGACCACGCGGCCGTTCTGCAGATGCTCTTCGATGATCTCGTCGATGTCGGATTTGTCGACGTAGGTGTACCAGACGGCGTCGGGATAGACGACGATGCTCGGCCCTTCCTCGCAGCGATCGAGGCAGCCGGCCTGGTTGATGCGCACCTTGCCTTCGCCGGCGAGGCCGAGCTCTTTCACCCGCTTTTTGGCGTAGTCGCGCATTGCCGAAGCGCCCTTGGCGTTGCAGCAGGGTCGGTCAGCGCCCGCGTCGCGCTGGTTACAGCAAAAGAAAACGTGCTTGTCGTAATAGGACATACCGGATTCTAACCGTCGGCGGCATCGCGCCGCCGGGCTGCGAGGTAGATCAGGTAGGCGAGCGCGGCGAACACCCAGAGCGCGCTCACGAGGCGCGTCAGGCCGTTGAAGTTCAGGAAGTGCCCTTGCTGCCACAGCTTCAGCGACGCGACGAGATAAGGATTGGGCGGCGCGAGGTTGACGAGCACCGTCGCGGCCATGAGCAGCACCGCGGCGACGGCGAGGCGCACCGTGCGCGGCATCCGGACGGCGAACAGGGCCACGGCGAGGCCGAGGAGCAGGCCGTACTGCCCGCCGGGGGTGAGCCACGCGAGCACGTTCTCGGCGCGCATCAGCACCGCGAAGGCGGCGATTTTCACCATCAAGGCGACGCCGACCAGCGCGCAGATCAGCGCCCGCACCGGCTGGCCGGGCCGCGCCAGCGCCGAGAGCAGCAAGCCGACGCCGGCCAGGTTGGCCGCGGCGGTGAACGCCTCGATGCCGACGAAGAACTCCGGCCGCCGCGCCCGCCCCGGCGCCGCCGCCACATAATCGCGCAAGTCTCCGGCGGCAAAGAGCAGTGTCGCCGGATTGAGCTGCGTGAACAGCCACAGCCCGACCAGCACCAGGCCGATGTCGATGTCCACGCCCGGCAGGAAGAGCGCCGCCCGCGCGCGGCCGACCGGCCCCTCGCGCATCCAGTGCGGCACCAGCGCCGCGCCGAGCGCCGCGCCGACGACGGCGCCGACCAGGTTGCAGAGCACGTCGAGGTTCACCGCGACGCGCGCCGGAAGATAGCTCTGCGACGCCTCCATCAGCAGGGAGAGGAGCAGCGCGGAGCCTGCGGCGACGCCGACCGCGCCCGTGCCGCGCAACCGCGGCTCGAGCGCCGCGACGCAGAGGAAGCCGTAGGGCATGTAGCCCAGCAGATTGACCGCGAGATCGAACGTCGTGATGTAGCGCGGCCAGGGCGCGTCGAGGAAGGCGAGCGGCGAGAGGCCGTGGTTGTGCCAGCCCTCGAGGGGGTACAGCGACGCGTACACGGTGAGCACCACGTAGAGCGCAAACAGGATCCGCGCCGTCGGCGAGGCGCGCAGCCAGAGCGCGGGTTCAGTGGTGGCTGGCGTGACTGGGTTGCGCTTGTGGAAGAAATGACCCGAGCACCATGCCCAGGACCGAGAACGCCAGACCGACGAGCGGCGGCGGGACGACCGTGGCCGAGCCCGAAATCATCTCGGCGATGCCCCACGACGCGAGGCCGAACACGACCGACAGCATCGCGCCGGCGTTGCTCGCGCGGCGCCAATAGATGCCGGCGGCGAGCGGCACGATGCAGGACACCAGCGTCACCTTGTAGGCGTTCTGCACCATCTCGTACATGGTGCTCTTCGAGTTGAGCGCGAACAGCAGCGCCGCCAGCGTGAACACCACCAGCACCACACGGAGCAGCAGCAGGAACTGCCGGTCGCCGAGCTTCGGCGCGAAAGGCCGGATCACGTTCTCGGTGAACAGCGCGGTCGGCGCCATCAGCGCGCCGCTCGCGGTGGAAAGGATTGCCGAGAGCAGCGCGCCGAAGAACAGCACCTGCGCCCACAGCGGCGTCCGCTCCAGAATGAGATTCGGCAGGATGCGCTGGATCTCGCGCGCGTCCTCGCTGGCGAAGAGCTTCGCGTAGCCCGGGTCGATGACCAGCGCCGCGTAGCCGATGAAGATCGGCACGAACGCGAACGCGAAGTACACGCCGCCCCCCAGCAGGCAGCCGCGGATCGCGGTCTTCTCGTCCTTCGCCGAGGTGACGCGCTGGAACACGTCCTGCTGCGGGATCGAGCCGATCGCGAGCGTCATCCACGCGGCGACGAAGAAGAGCCAGTCCTTGAGCTCCGCCTTGGGAAAGAACTCGAACTTCCCCGCCGCCGCCGCCGCGGCGATCACCTCCGACGCGCCGCCGGCCATGTCGCCCACCAGCCAGGCCACGGCCGCGAGGCCGATGAGGATGATCACCGACTGGAACAGATCGGTCATCGCCAGCGACCACATGCCGCCCCAGATGGTGTAGCCGAGCACGATCACCGCGCCGATCACGATCCCCGCCTCGAGCGATAGCGCGCCGCCCGAAAGAACCGAGAACACCAGCCCGAGCGCGGTCATCTGCGCCGAGGTCCAGCCGAGGTAGGACGCGGTGATCGCCACCGAGGTGACGACCTCGACCGGCTTCGAGTAACGCTTGCGGTAGAAGTCGCCGATCGTCAGCAGGTCCATGCGGTAGAACGCGCGCGCGAAGAACAGCGCCACGAACACCAGGCAGAAAGAGGAGCCGAACGGATCGGCGATCACCCCGCCCATGCCCTCCTTGGCGAAGGTGGCCGACACCGAGAGCACGGTCTCGGCGCCGAACCAGGTGGCGAACACGGTCGCCGCGCTCATGTACAGCGGCAGGCTGCGGCCGGCGAGGAGGAAGTCCCTGGAGTTGCTGACCCGCTGCGCCGCCCAGAGTCCGATCGCGATCGTGATCAGGAGGTAGAGGACGACTGAGGCGATCAGCATGCGCGCGCCATCATACTATCTACGGCATGACGCGATTCTGCCTCGCCCTCCTCGTCTTCATCTCCTGCGGCGCTCACGGCCAGGGCGCGTCGCCCGAGATCAACGAGCAATACCGCAACCCGGACTATTCCCGCTGGCAGCGCAGCCTCGAAACGGAAGGCCGGGAGGTCTACGAGAAGCGCCTCGCCATCGTCGACGCGGTCGCGCCGCAGCTTGGGCAGATCATCGCCGACGTGGGCGCGGGTACCGGGCTCTTTACGCGCCTCTTCGCCGCCAGGGTCGGCCCGCAAGGACGCGTCTATGCGGTCGACATCGCGCGCGCGTTCGTGGACGGCAACGTTCGGCGCGCACGCGCGGCGCGGCTGGAGAATGTGATCGGCATCGTTTCCACTCAAGCCGAGACCCGCCTCGAGGAGAACTCGGTGGATGTCGCGTTCATCTGCGACGCGTATCACCACTTCGAGGAGCCGAAGGCGATGCTGGCTTCGCTCCGCCGTGCGCTGCGCCAGGGCGGCACGCTGGTCGTGGTCGACTTCGAGCGCATCCCGGGCACGAGTCCCGACTGGATCCTGAAGCACGTGCGCGCGGGCAAGGAGGATTTCCGCCGCGAGATCGAGGCTTCCGGCTTCCGCTTCGCCGGGGAAGTGAAGCTGATGCGCGAGAACTACTTCCTGCGCTTTACCAGAGACTGATCAGCGCCACCAGCAGCGCCACGGCGAGCAGCGCGGCGACAAAAGCAGTGACGTCGTTGCGGCGCGCGCTCTCGTCGGCGAGGCGATTGACGGAGTCGCGCAGCTCGCCCAGGCGGTCGTCGGCGAGCGCGCGGTGGATCAGGCGCGGCAGCTCGGGGAGCGTCGTGGCCCAATAGGGCGCCTCGTTCTTCAGCGTCCGCAGCAGGGCGCGCCAGCCGACCTGCTCGTCCATCCAGCGCTCGAGGTAGGGCTTGGCGGTGCGCCAGAGGTCGAGCTCGGGATCGAGCTCGCGCCCCAGGCCCTCGATATTGAGCAGCGTCTTCTGCAGCAGCACGAGCTGCGGCTGGATCTGCACGTTGAAGCGCCGCGAGGTCTGGAACAGCCGCAGCAAGAGCTTGCCGAAATAGATGTCGCGCAGCGGCCGGGCGAAGATCGGCTCGCACACGGCGCGGATCGCCGCTTCGAACTCGTCGACGCGCGTGCCGGCCGGCACCCAGCCGGCCTCGATGTGCGCGAGCGCCACGCGGCGGTAGTCGCGATTGAAGAAGGCGAGGAAGTTGTGGGCGAGGTACTTCTTGTCCTGGTCCGAGAGCGTGCCCATGATGCCGAAGTCGAGCGCGACGTAGCGACCCTTGGTCTCGCCCTCGACGGAAACGAAAATGTTCCCGGGGTGCATGTCGGCATGGAAGAAGCCGTCGCGGAACACCTGGGTGAAGAAGATCTCGACGCCCGCGCGCGCCAGCACAGCAATATCGATTCTCTTTTCCAAAAGAACATTTTTTTGGGAAACCGGAACGCCGCGCATCCGCTCCATCGCGATCACGCGCTGCGAGCAGAGCTCCCAGTGCATCTCGGGCACCGCGAGCAGGGTCGAGCCGGCGAAATTGCGCCGCAGCTGGCTCGCGTTCGCCGCCTCGCGCATCAGGTCGAGCTCCTCGTCGAGGTGGTGGGCAAACTCGGCGACCACCTCACGCGGCTTCAACCGCTTGCCCTCCGCGGTGCGGTCGATCAGTCCGGCCGCGGTCTCGAGTAGCGCCAGGTCCCGGGCGATCGCCCTCTCCACGCCCGGCCGCAGCACCTTGATCGCGACCTCGCGGCCGTCCTTGAGGGTGGCGAAGTGCACCTGCGCGATCGAGGCACTCGCCTCGGCCTCGCGCTGGAAAGTCGCGAATACCTCGCTGATGCGGATTCCGAGGCTGCGCTCGATTTCGGCCGCGGCCAGCTCCGCGGCGAACGGCGGCACGCGGTCCTGGAGCTTGGCGAGCTCGTCGGCGACATCCAGCGGCAGCAGGTCGCGCCGTGTGGAGAGGATCTGCCCGAACTTGACGAAGATCGGTCCGAGCGCCTCGAGCGCCTGGCGCAGCCGCACCGCGCGCGGCGCGCGCCGCTTCGAATCCGCGCCGAGGTCATGCAGCCCGAAGCGCAGGCCGATGACGAAGATGCGAGCGAGGCGAACGAGTCTACGCAAGGCGCTCGATCCGCTTTTCCAGCCGCGCCAGTGCGTCGCGCAGGTCGGCGACGGCGCGCGCGTGGCCGGCCTGCTCGTCTCGTCGCACCAGGATGCGCGCTTCTTCTGCAAGGAAATCCGCGGCAGCGCCGGTGACGCGGCGCGCCGCATCGATCTGCCACTCGGCGAAGCTGCGCGCCGCGCCGGCGATGCGGTGCGCGGCAACGTCGCCGAAGACGCGCGACAGCTCTTCCTCGACGTCCCAGCGCAGGTGGCGCGCGAGCGAGGCAATCTCTTGTGCGAGACGAGCATTGCCCTTGATCTCGACGGCGCGGAGAAACTCCTCCTCGCCGCGCGCGAGGGCGATCAGCGCCCCCGGTCCGACTTGCAGGGTGAGGGCCGGCGTCTCGCCGCCAGCCTCGAGGCGACCGTCCTCGAGGATCGTGACGCGAAGCGGCGGCAGCGGCAGCGGCACCAGCTCGATGGTCTCGCCCGGAAAGCGGGCCAGGCGCTCGCGCGCCCAGGGTTCGCTATCGAGCAGCCGGTTGACGAAAAAGCAAAAGGCCACCGCGGGGGTGGCCTTTTCATTGAACAAAGGTCGCTTCAATGCATCTGCTGGATGCCGGCGAGGAGCCAGCCGCTCGAGCCGTTAGCCGGCTTGACGAGGTTCCAGACTTCCTCGAACCCGACCGGCGCGCTGCTCGGCGTCTCGCGCACCATGCCGGAGAAGCGCACGCTCGCCCAGTGGGCGTCCTGCTCGGTCGCGACTTCGAGCAGGTCGGCGTTGAGCGACACGACGTCGGTCGCCTGCCCCTCGGAGCGCGCCATGACGTCCTTGCGCAGCTCGTCGAACAGCTCGCCGGTGGTGAACTCGCGGATCTCGTCGAGCTTGCCCGCGTCGTTGGCGAGCTGCAGCTTGACGAAGTTGAGCTTCGCCGCGCGCAGGAACGTCGCCTGATCGAAGCCCGCCGGCACCGCAGAAGCCGCTGGCGTGGTCGCCGGGGCGCCGCCCGCTGGCAATTGCACGCGCTCGCTGCCGCCCATGCCGGCGAATTGCACGTTTTCAGGAGCAGGCTCCGCGCGACGACGACCGAAGGCGCGGAACGCCATGAAGGCGACGATCGCGAGCAGCGCGACGAGAAGGATCGTGGAAAGGCCGGTGCCGCTCAGCGCCCACGCGAGCAAGCCGCCGAGCGCGAGCCCGCCGAGCATGCCCCACTTGCTGCCCTGCTGCGCCGGCGCGGCCTGCTGTTGCTGCTGCGCGGGCTTCGCCGGCGTCGCTGCCGGCGGCGTGGTGACGTTGCGTTGCGTGCCGACAGAACGGCCGCCGCCGAGGCGCTTCGCGGCATCCGCATCGGTCGCAAACACGATGGCGCCAAGCATCAAGGCCGAAAGCACAGAGACCAGCTTATTCATAGGCAATCCTCCAGAAACCCATGCTATCAAATCCTGAACCCCCGGTGCACGGCGACCACTCCGGCAGCAAGGTTGAAAACCTCGACGCGCTCCAGCCCTGCCGTGCCCATCATCGCCGCGAGCATCGCCTGGTCGGGATGCATGCGGATCGATTCGGCGAGGTAGCGATAGGCCGCCTCGTCCCCCGCCACTTTTTTTCCCAGCCAGGGCAGGACCTTGAACGAATACCAATCGTAGGCTTTCTCAAGCGGCTGCCACACGCGCGAAAACTCGAGCACGAGCAGGCGCCCTCCGGGCTTGAGCACGCGCCGCATCTCGGCGAGCGCCGCTTCCTTGTGCGTCATGTTGCGCAGCCCAAAAGCCACGCTCACGCAATCGAAATAATCCGCCGGGAAAGGCAGGCGCTCGGCATCGCACTGCGCGGCCGGCAGAATGCGGCCGCGGTCCAGCGAGCGGTCTCGTCCCAGCCGCAGCATGTCGCCGTTGATGTCGGTGAGCCACACTTCGCCGCTCGCGCCGGCCCGCCGGGAGAATTCCCGTGCGAGATCGCCGGAGCCGCCGGCGACGTCGAGCACGCGCTGGCCTTCGCGCACGCCGCTCTGCGCGACTGCAAAGGCCTTCCACAAGCGGTGCAGGCCGGCGGACATGAGATCGTTCATCAGGTCATACCGGGCCGCGACCGAGGAGAATACGCCGGCGACGCGGCGGGATTTTTCGGCCTCGCCGACCGTCTGAAATCCGAAGTGCGTATTGCCACTCATGCATGCATCCTAGCACGCGGGTTCAGCGTCTTCGTTCCGCCTGGGAAAGCGGAAACTTCAGTGTGCATGGCCACCGGGCGCGGGAGAGGCGCCGCCCGCCTCCCGGCTTGCCCCGGCGGCCTTCAGGCGCTGGAGATATTGCTGCCACAGCGCATCGCGATCCGCGCCCAGTGCATAGAGATAATCCCAGGAAAAAATTCCGGTGTTGTGCCCGTCGGAAAAACGCGGCTGCACCGCGTAGCTGCCGACCGGCTCAAGGCTCAGAATGTCTACGTCCTTTTTTCCTGTTTGCAGCACTTCCTGGCCGGGACCGTGGCCGCGTACCTCGGCAGAGGGCGAATACACACGCAGGAGTTCATAG
>Ga0137409_10004394_pt1 | contig 14805 bp, 12 predicted proteins | sample CZODoug1_16funga_FD_122059 | JGI IMG/M metagenome (GOLD analysis project Ga0137409, IMG submission 122059) | Vadose zone soil fungal communities from Angelo Coast Range Reserve, California, USA - CZODoug1_16fungal (Hybrid Assembly) | ecosystem: Environmental > Terrestrial > Soil > Vadose zone... | reverse complement strand
CCTGGAGAAGGAATACGCAGATCTCGAGGAAGTCTGGAAGGCCGAGAAGGCGGCGCTGCAGGGCACGGCGCAGATTCGCGAGGAGCTCGATCGCGCGCGCCTGGAGCTCGAGGCCGCGCGCCGCGCCGGCAATCTCGGGCGCATGGCGGAGCTGCAGTACGGCAAGATCCCCGAGCTCGAGAAGCGCCTGAGTGCAGCGGCGGCCGCCGAGGACCAGGCGCCGACCCTGGTGCGCAACAAGGTGACCGAGGAGGAGATCGCGGAAGTTGTGTCCAAGTGGACCGGCATTCCGGTGTCCAAGATGCTCGAGGGTGAGAAGGAGAAGCTGCTGCGCATGGAGGAGGCGCTCGCGAAGCGCGTCGTCGGCCAGGAGGAAGCGCTGCGCATCGTAGCCAACGCCATTCGCCGCTCGCGCGCCGGGCTTGCCGATCCGCGCCGGCCGAACGGCTCGTTCCTGTTCCTGGGACCGACGGGCGTCGGCAAGACCGAGCTGTGCAAGGCGCTGGCCGAATTCCTGTTCGACACCGAGGAGGCGATGATCCGCATCGACATGTCGGAGTTCATGGAGAAGCACTCCGTGGCGCGCCTCATCGGCGCACCTCCCGGCTACGTCGGCTATGAGGAGGGCGGCTACATCACCGAAGCGGTACGCCGCCGGCCTTACTCGGTCATCCTGCTCGATGAAGTGGAGAAGGCACACCCGGACGTGTTCAACGTGCTGCTGCAGGTGCTGGACGACGGGCGTCTCACCGACGGCCAGGGGCGCACGGTCGACTTCCGCAACACCGTCATTATCATGACCTCGAACCTGGGCTCGCAGATCATCCAGGAGTACGCGGGCGAGAAGAACTACACCAAGATGAAGAGCGCGGTGATGGAGGCCGTGCAGCAGAGCTTCCGGCCGGAGTTCATCAACCGCATCGACGACATCGTGGTCTTCCATCCGCTCGGCACACGCCAGATCCGCGCGATCGTCGACATCCAGCTCCTCTACCTGCGCAAGCGCCTGGCTGAGCGCAACATGGATCTCACGCTCGACGACGCCGCCCGTGACCTCCTCGGGGAGGCCGGCTTCGATCCGGTGTATGGCGCACGGCCGCTGAAGCGCGCCATCCAGCAGCAGATCGAGAATCCCCTGGCGCAGAAGATCCTGCAGGGAGAGTTTGCGCCCGGGGACCGCATCCGCATCGCGGCGCACGACGGCCAGCTCACCTTCTCGAAGATGGACGAGCGCAAGGCCGGCCGCGGTTAACCGTAAGCCCGCGTTATAATCGCCGCAGCACCCCTCAAGACAACAACCAATGCCGTTCTACGAATACGAATGCCAGGCCTGCAAGTTCTACACCGAGGTCATGCAGAAGATCAGCGATGCGCCGCTCGCCAGGTGTCCGTCGTGCGGGAAGCGCACGCTCAAGAAACTGCTGTCGGCACCGGTGTTCCGCCTCAAGGGGGCCGGCTGGTACGAGACCGACTTCAAGTCCGCGCAGGAGAACAAGCGCAACCTGGTCGGCGCCGACAAGGAGGAGTCGAAGCCTGACGTCAAGGCGCAGGCGACCGATGGCAAGCCTGCAGCGCAGGAGGCCAAGGACTCGAAGCCTGCGGACACGAAGCCCGCGGAGTCGAAGGCGGCGGCGCCCAAGACGGCCGCTGCGGGCGGCGCCGCTCCAGCGCGCAACCGGGTGAGCGTAGCCGGCAAGTTGGCGCGGTCCGCCGCGGCCCGCAAGCCGACCCGGGCCTCCAAGCCTAAGGGCGCGCGCCGGCGGCGGCGCTAGCCATGAACGGCGGCGTCAGAAAATGGAACGTGCGGCGCTACCTGGTCGCCGGGGTGCTGGTGTGGCTGCCGATAGTCGCCACCATCTGGGTGGTGAGTTTCATGCTGCATATCATGGATCGCACGCTGCTGCTGTTGCCGCCCGCCTACCGACCCGAGGCGCTGGTGGGCTTCTCGCTCCCCGGGGTCGGGGCGCTGTTCGCACTGATCGTGCTGCTGCTCACAGGACTTCTGGTCACGAACTTGATCGGCCGGCGCCTGGTCGTCTGGGGCGAGGACCTGCTCAATCGCATCCCGCTGGTGCGCACGGTGTACGGCGGCGTCAAGAGCTTCACCGAAAGCGTCTTCTCGCAATCCAACTCCTTTCGCCAGGTGGTGATGGTGGAGTACCCGCGTGCGGGGACCTGGAGCATCGGCTTCCTCACCGCGGAGGATGTTCCGGAGATCAGCGACAAGATGGGTGAGCCGCACGCGGCGGTGTATATCTCCGCAGCGCTCAATGCCACCGCCGGCTACCTGGTGATCGTGCCGCGCCGGCAGGTGGTCGCGCTCGACATGTCGGTGGATGAGGCCATGAAAATGATCATCACCTGCGGTGTGGTGGTCCCCCATGCTCCCCATGCGGACGCGCTCAAAGCCCGGCTGGCGAAACCCGCCGCCTGAGGCACGGCCGTCGTGAAGGCGATGCGCCTGGTGGCGCCGGGCGCGGCGCTCGCGCCGGTCGAGGTGACCCTGCCGCCGCCGCGCGGGCAGGAGCTGCGGCTCACGGTGCAGGCCTGCGGGGTGTGCCGCACGGATCTGCATCTGCTCGACAATGAGCTGCCGGACATCCGCTTCCCCGTGACACCGGGGCACGAGATCGTCGGCATCGTCGCCGCCCTCGGACCTGAGGTCACACAGTTTCACATCGGCGATCGGGTGGGCGTGCCGTGGCTCGGCTACACCTGCGGCGCGTGCGAATATTGCCGCGCCGGAAGCGAGAATCTGTGTGAGCGGGCGCGCTTCACCGGGTACAGCTGCGACGGCGGTTACGCGCAGGAGGTGCTCGCCGATGCGCGCTACTGCCTGGCGCTGCCGGGCCAGGGGGCCGCCGCTGAACTCGCGCCGCTGCTGTGCGCGGGGCTGATCGGCTATCGCGCCTACCGTGTGGCGGGCGAGCCGCGCAACCTCGGCCTCTATGGCTTCGGCGCCGCGGCGCATCTGCTCGCCCAGGTGGCCCGCGGGCAGGGCCGGCGCGTGTTCGCGTTCACGCGCCCGGGGGATGCAGCCGGCCAGCGCTTCGCGCGCGAACTGGGCGCGGTGTGGGCCGGCGGCTCTGATGAGCGGCCGGGCGAGCGGCTCGATGCCGCGATTGTGTTTGCGCCCGTCGGGGCGCTCATTCCCGCCGCGCTCGCCTGCGTGCGTCCCGGCGGGCGCGTGGTATGCGCCGGCATTCACATGAGCGATGTGCCGGCGTTTCCGTACCGGCTGCTGTGGGGCGAGCGTTCGGTGTCCTCGGTCGCGAATCTCACCCGCGCCGACGGGCGGGAATTCCTCGCTCTCGCCGCGCGCATGGGCCTGGTGGCCACGGTGCAGCGCTTTGCGCTCAGCGAGGCGAATCTCGCCCTGCAGCGGCTGCGTAGCGGGGCGCTGCAGGGGGCCGCAGTGCTGGAGATGCCAGGGCATTGACTTGCGGGGGCCGGGGCGGCTTTTGGTAACATCGCGCGCCTCATGCGCTCACATTACTGCGGACAGGTTAACGAGAAGCTCCTCGGCCAGGAGGTCACCGTGGCCGGCTGGGTGCACCGCCGGCGCGATCACGGCGGGGTCATTTTCGTCGATCTGCGCGATCGTGAGGGGCTGCTGCAGATCGTGTTTGACCCCGGCGCCGCCGCGGTCTTCGGGGAAGCCGAGCGCCTGCGCAACGAGTTCGTGGTGCGGGTGACAGGCAGGGTGCGCGAGCGGCCGACAGGCACGGTGAACCCGAACCTGGCTTCCGGACGGGTGGAACTGATGGCGCGGGAGCTGGAGCTGCTGAACCGCTCGGAGCCCCTGCCATTCCAGCTGGACGAGCAGGTCGGTGAGGAGGTGCGGCTGCGCTATCGCTATCTTGACCTGCGTCGCGAGGTCATGAGCCAGCGCCTGCGGCTGCGCTTTTCGCTCACGCGCTCGATGCGCGCCTGGCTCGACACACACGGCTTCATCGACCTCGAGACCCCGATGCTCACCAAGGCGACGCCCGAGGGGGCGCGCGATTACCTGGTGCCGAGCCGAACCCATCCGGGCAAGTTCTTCGCGCTGCCGCAATCGCCGCAGATCTTCAAGCAGCTGCTGATGATTGCGGGTTTCGATCGCTACTACCAGATCGTGCGCTGCTTCCGCGACGAGGATCTGCGCGCCGACCGCCAGCCGGAATTCACCCAGCTCGACATCGAGACCTCGTTCCTCGGCCAGGACGACATCATGAGACTCATGGAAGACCTGGTGCGCCATTTCTTCAGGGAAGTGCTGGGGACCGAGCTCGCCGATCCCTTCCCGCGCATCACCTATGCGCAGGCCCTGCGCCGCTACGGGTCCGACAAGCCCGACCTGCGCATCGCGCTGGAGCTGGTCGACGTCGCCGACCTGGTGAAGGACTGCGACTTCAAGGTGTTCGCGGGCCCGGCGAAGGACGCCGCCGGAAGGGTCGCGGCGCTGCGCGTGCCGGGCGGCGGCGCGATGCCGCGTTCGCAGATCGATGACTGCACGGCGTTTGTTGCCCGCTACGGCGCGCGCGGACTTGCGTACATCAAGGTGAACGAGCGCGCGCGGGGGCGCGAGGGGCTGCAGTCCCCGATCATCAAGTTCCTGAGTGACGCGGCGCTCGCCGGCATCCTCGAGCGCACCGCTGCCGCCGACAACGACCTGATTTTCTTCGGCGCCGACACGGCCAAGGTCGTCAACGACTCCCTCGGCGCGCTGCGCCTGAAGATCGGTCAGGATCTGAAGCTCGTGCAGCCGGGCTGGCGACCGCTGTGGGTGGTCGAGTTCCCGATGTTCGAGTGGGACGCGGACGAGAAGCGCTGGGTCGCCATGCACCACCCCTTCACGGCGCCCCGCGACGATGACCCGGCGGCGCTCTCCGCTGCGCCCGGCGCGGCGCTCGCGCGGGCCTACGACCTGGTGTTGAACGGCTCTGAGATCGGCGGCGGCTCGGTGCGCATCCACCGCCAGGAGATGCAATCCACGGTGTTCGAGCTGCTCGGGATCGCCCCCGAGGAGGCGCACAAGAAATTCGGCTTCCTGCTCGATGCCCTCAAGTTCGGCGCGCCACCGCACGGCGGCATCGCCTTCGGGCTCGATCGCCTCGCCATGCTGATGACGGGCGCCGACAGCATCCGCGAAGTGATTGCCTTCCCGAAGACCCAGACGGCCGCGGATCTGCTCACCGATGCGCCGACGGAAGTGAGCGAAGCGCAGCTGCGCGAGCTGCACGTACGGGTGCGTGTGCCGCAGCCTTGAATCTGACGCACGTGGTCTACGTGCATGGCCTGTGGATGCCGGGTCAGGAGTCCCTCATCCTGCGTCAGCGGCTCGCGCACGAGTTCGGCCTCACGCTGCAGGTGTTCCGCTACTCCGCCGCCTCTGCCAGCATGAACAACGTTACCGAGCGGCTCGCCGGCTTGGTGCGCGAGCTGCAGGCGCCGGCGGTACATTTCCTCGGTCACAGCCTGGGCGGACTGGTCATCTATCGATTCCTGGAGCGCTTTCCCGAGCAGCCTCCCGGCCGTGTCGTGTTCCTCGGCACACCCTGCGTGGCAAGTCGCGCGGCGCAGAGCGCCGCCAGCTTCGCCCCGGTCGCGCATCTCATGGGGCAGTCGGTCGCGCAGGAGCTGTTGCAGCCACACGAGCGGCGCTGGGTACATGCGCGGCCGCTCGGCATCATTGCCGGCAGCCAGCCGCTCGGCGTGGGGCAGCTGCTCGCGGATTTCGCCGAGGAGAACGACGGCACGGTCGCGGTAAGCGAAACGCGCATGCCCGGCGCCACCGATCACATCGTGCTGCCGGTCAGTCACCTCGGGATGCTGCTGTCCGCGCGCGTGGCGCGCCAGACGGGGACGTTCCTTACGCAGGGGCTGTTTGCGCTTCGCCCTTAGCCTCGCTGCGCCGCATCCAGCAGCCGCCGCAGGCGATAGAGCACTTCCAGCGCCGCCTTCGGCGACAGCTCATCCGGGTCAAGACTTGCGAGCGCCGCGCGGAATTCATCCTCCGCGGCCGTGCGTGCAGGCGCCTCCGTGGCGGTAGCGAACAACGGCAGTTCCGTTTGCGCCGCGGGTCCGTCGCGGCCGTTGGCCGAGGCGCGCTCGCGATCGCGTTGCGACTCCAATGCCTCGAGGTAGCGCCGTGCCTCGGCGATCACGCTCACCGGCACGCCTGCGAGCTGCGCCACCTGCAGGCCATAGCTGCGATTGGCGGGCCCGTCCTTCACCGCGTGCAGGAATACGATGCCGTCGCCGTGCTCGGTCGCGTCCAGGTGCACGTTGGCGCAGCCGTCGACTTCAGTGGCGAGTGTCGTGAGCTCGAAGTAGTGCGTGGCGAACAGCGTAAAGGCCCGCACGCGCGCGGCGATGTCGCGCGCCATCGCCCAGGCGAGCGACAGGCCATCGAAGGTACTGGTGCCGCGGCCGATCTCATCCAGCAGAATGAGACTGCGCGCGGTGGCGTTATGCAGGATGTTGGCCGCTTCCGTCATCTCCACCATGAAGGTGGAGCGTCCGCCGGCGAGATCATCCGCCGCCCCGATGCGCGTAAAAATACGATCGAGCGGACCTAACACGGCGCGCTCGGCGGGCACGTAGCTGCCCACGTGCGCCAGCACCGCAATGAGCGCCGCCTGGCGCATGTAGGTCGACTTCCCGCCCATGTTGGGACCGGTGATGATGAGCATGCGGCGGTCGGCGTCCAGGCGCAGATCGTTGGGCACGAACGGCGCGTCCGAGAAGCGCTCGACCACGGGGTGACGCCCGCCGTCGATGGCAATACGCGCCTCGGTCACCAGCTCGGGGCGCGTCCACTCGAGCACGCAGGCGCGCTCGGCCAGGCTGGTGAGCGCATCGAGCTCGCCGAGCGCGCCGGCGGTGGTCTGCAGCGGACCCAAGCAGTCGATGAGCTGCGTCAGCACCTCCTCGTACAACTGCTTCTCGCGCGCGAGCGCCTGGTCGCGTGCGCCCAGCACCCGGTCCTCGAAGCGCTTCAGCTCCTCGGTGACGAAGCGCTCCGCGGATTTCACCGTCTGGCGCCGGATGTAGTCCCTGGGTACCCGCTCGGCATCGCGGCGGGCGATCTCGATGAAGAATCCCTGCACGCGGTTGTAGCCGACCTTGAGGGCGGCGAGTCCGGTGCGTTCGCGTTCGCGCTTCTCGAGCTCGAGCAGGAAGGCGTCGGTGTGGGTCGCGATGCGCCGCAGCTCATCGAGCTCGCGATCGTAGCCGCTCGCGATGACATCACCCTCGCGCACCAGGGTGGCGGGCTCGGCGGCGATGGCGGATGACAGCAGACTCACCACGTCCTCATGCTCCTGCGTGCGAGCGCGCAGCTCCTGCAGGAGCGGCGCGTCGAGCGTGGCGAGAGCGGCGCGCACCGCCGGCACAGCGCCGAGCGAGGTGCGCAACTGTGTGAGGTCGCGCGGCCGCGCGGAGCGCAGCGCTACCCGCGCCAGAATGCGCTCGACATCGCCCACACCCTTGAGATGGCCGCGCACGGGGTTGAAGCTGCGCGCCTCGATCAGGGCGCCGAGGGCGTGGTACCGGGCGCGCAGCAGCGGGTGCGTGGTCAGCGGGCGGTTGAGCCAGCGGCGCAGCTGCCGTGAGCCCATGGCGGTGACGCAGCTGTCGATGACGGCGAACAGCGTCGCCTCTTCGCGCCCGCTCAGGCTGACGTCGAGCTCGAGATTGCGGCGGCTGGCGGCATCCAGCATCAGCGCCTCGCTCCGCTCCTCGACGTGCAGTGCGCGGATGTGCGGCAACGCCGACTTCTGTGTGTCGCGCACGTACTGCAGCAGCGCCCCGGCGGCACGGATTGCGAGCGGCAGATCATCCGCGCCGAAGCCCTTCAGATCGAGCGTGCCGAGCTGGTCGGTCAGCAGGCGCGAGGCGCTGGCGAGCTCGAAGTGCCACGGCGGACGCATCCGCAGCGCCGTGCCCGCTCGCGTGATGGGCTCGACGCCCGCGCCCTCCGCGAGCAGCAGCTCCGCGGGCTTCAGCCGCTCGAGCTCGGCGGCGAGCGCCTGGCGCCCCTCACCCTGCAGCACCGTGAAGCGCCCGGCCGCGAGATCGAGCCAGGCGAGCCCGAAGCCGGCGCCCTCGGCCGCCAGAGCGCCGACCAGGGTGTCCCGCCGCTCCTCCAGCAGCGCGGTGTCCGTCACGGTGCCGGGCGTGACGATGCGCACCACCTGGCGCTCCAGGGGTCCCTTTGAGGTCGCCGGATCCCCCAGCTGCTCGCAGATCGCGACGCTCTCGCCTTTGCGCACGAGTCTGGCGAGGTAGCTGTCCACGGCGTGGAACGGCACCCCCGCCATCGGGATCGGTTCGCCGGCGGACTGCCCGCGCGCGGTGAGGGTGATGTCGAGGAGCGCCGCCGCCCGGCGGGCATCCTCGTAGAACAGCTCGTAGAAATCGCCCATCCGGTAGAACAGCAGAATGTCCGGATGCTGGCCCTTGATACGCAGGTACTGCTGCATCATCGGCGTGTGCTGCGAGCGGACCGCGTCGTTCATGGTGCGCGAAGGCTACCGCAAGACAGAGGCTACCGTCGCGGGTCGCGCCTGGGTTAGCCTCGCACCCATGGTGAGCGATCCTGAGATCTACGAGCTGGCTGCGCGCGTCGGTCACAAGCTGCACGCTGCCGAGCGGCGCATCGTCACCGCCGAGTCCTGCACCGCCGGGTGGGTCGCCAAGGCGCTCACCGACGTGCCCGGCAGTTCGCAGTGGTTCGAGTGTGGCTACGTGACCTATTCCGACGCCGCGAAGGTGCGCGACCTGGGCGTCGCGGCGCGCACGCTCGAGAGCTTCGGCGCCGTGAGCGAGCAGACCGTGCGGGAGATGGCCGAAGGGGCGCTGCGCATTTCCGGCGCCAATGTGGCGCTGGCGGTCACCGGCATTGCCGGTCCTGATGGCGGCACGCCCGGCAAACCGGTCGGCACCGTGTGGTTCTGCGCGGCCGCCCGTCAGGCGCGGGCGATCGACATCATCGCCGAGGAGAAGCTCTTCGGCGGGGATCGCGCGTTCGTGCGCAGCCGTTCGGTGCAGCATGCGCTGCGGCTCATCCTGCGGCTCGATCTGCCGGTGCGTCTGGAAGCCACGCCGCGCACGGATGCAGTTTGAGCGGCGGCGGACAGTCGCCAGCGCCGCTGACGCGTGAGCCGACACGGCGGCTGTTCTTTGCGCTGTGGCCGGATGCGCAGCAGCGCGGCGCGCTTCACTCTGCGACACGCGAGTGCGTCAGTTCCTGCGGCGGCCGTCCGGTGCCGGTGCAGAGCCTGCACGCGACCCTCGCGTTCCTCGGCGCCGTGCCCGAGGGTCGCGTGCCGGAGCTTGACCGGATCGCGCGCCGGGTCGCGGGCGCATTTCCGGCGCGTGCGCAGCCGCTGCTCCTCACCTTCGATCGCCTGGTGTACTGGGCGAGACCGCAGATCCTGTGCGCGCTCGGCACCGAGGAGCCCGCGGCTGACACGGATGCGGCAAGCGCGCCGGCGCTTGCGGCGACGCTCAAGAGCGAAACCGTGGCCGCGGGGTTTAGTCCCGATCTCAAGCCCTTCCGCGCGCATGTCACCGTGGCGCGCAAGGTTGCGCATGCGCCAGCCGCGCTCGCTCTGCAACCGGTGCTGTGGCGCTTCGACGCGTTCGCGCTGATCGAGAGCCGCACCGACCCCGCCGGCCCCGTATACAGTGTTATTGAATCGTATTTACTGGTTAAGGCGGAGAAAGCGCGCTAGTCACTGCAAAACGGCGCCTCGCTCGCGCACCGGCGGCCCGATGTTTATGTGATAATTGCGACCGGGAAATCTCCTCGCTCCCCGCCACACTCTCGGGAATCTCGCAGATGGAAGAAAACCGCAAGAAGGCGCTCGCCGCCGCACTGGGACAGATCGAAAAGCAGTTCGGCAAGGGCTCGGTGATGCGCCTGGGCGACGCCGCGGCGAGCTACGAAGTGGAGACGGTGTCGACCGGGTCACTCGGACTCGACATCGCCCTGGGCGTCGGCGGCCTGCCGCGCGGCCGGGTGGTGGAGGTCTTCGGGCCCGAGGCTTCCGGCAAGACCACGCTCACCCTGCAGGTCATCGCCGAAGTGCAACGCGGTGGCGGCACGGCCGCGTTCGTCGACGCGGAGCACGCGCTCGATCCCTCGTACGCCGAAAAGCTCGGCGTGAACATCAACGATCTGCTGGTGTCGCAGCCGGATACCGGCGAGCAGGCACTGGAAATCACCGACATGCTGGTGCGCTCGAACGCGGTCGACATCGTCGTGATTGATTCCGTGGCCGCTCTCACACCCAGGGCCGAAATCGAAGGCGAGATGGGCGAGATGCAGGTCGGCCTGCACGCGCGTCTCATGTCGCAGGCGCTGCGCAAGCTCACCGGCAACATCAGCCGCTCGAACACCATCGTCGTCTTCATCAACCAGATGCGCATGAAGATCGGCGTGATGTTCGGCAACCCCGAAACCACCACCGGCGGCAACGCGCTGAAGTTCTATGCCTCGGTGCGCCTCGACATCCGGCGCATCGGTGCGATCAAGAACGGCGAGGAAGTCACCGGTAACATGACGCGCGTCAAGGTGGTGAAGAACAAGGTCGCGCCGCCGTTCCGGGAGGCGGAGTTCGAGATCATGTACGGGCAGGGCATCTCACGCGAGGGCGAGATCATCGAGCTCGGCAGCTCGCTGGGGATCATCGAAAAGTCGGGCGCCTGGTATGCCTACAAGGGCAGCCGCATCGGCCAGGGCAAGGACAACGCGCGCACCTACCTGCTGGCGAACAAGGAGGTCGCGCGCGAGATCGAGGAGCAGGTGAGGGCGAAGCTGCTGCCGCCGCGAGCGCAGCGCAACGTCGAACCGGCCGCCAATACGGCCTGAGCAGGCCGAGGAATCACCAGGTCACGCCCGCGCGCGGGTGGTGGCTGTGCTGCGCCATGGTCGATCATTTTCCGGAGGGATTGTTCTGTTGCATCATGCTCTTGTCCACCGACGCCTGGGCTTGTCGCTCGGTGACCATCAACTGAAGAGCAGTCGAGCAGACTTTCTGTCCGCCCAGACGTGAGCCCAGCTGCTCTTCCCTGCGGCAGAAGACCTTCTCACCGTTGCGCATTTCCAGCTTGTAGCCTTCCGCAAGGAAGTGCTTTTGCACCGTGTCGAACTCGGGAGTTCCCTGCACAATTACCGCCGGCTTGTTGTCCTGCGCCGGCGCGGCCGCGGAGGCCGCGTGCGCTGCGGGAGCCGGGGTGGTGGACGCCGGAGTGGCCGGGGCGGCTTGCGGCGTGGGCGCAGCGGCTGCCGGCGCGGAGAGAGCGCTCGGGGCTGAGGGCGGGCTCGGGGGTGACGCCGTGGTTGACGGATCGGCGAGAGCGAGAGAGATTCCGCCGACGGCCATGCACGCCAGCGCTCCAACAACGAAACGCATGATCGTTCCTTAATTGCCAGGTGGATGAGGGCGGCGGCTCCACGAGGGCGAGCGGCCGATCGCGCACTATACTGCAAACGATGGCCCTGCGCAGATCACCCAAACGGTCAAATTCGGAACAGCACCCGGCAAATTCGGACCGGCGCGCAGATCCTGCGGCCGTGCAGGCGGCCGCGGTCACTCTGCTGGCCCGGCGGGACTTCGCCAGCGGCGAGCTGCGAGCGAAGCTGTGTTCGCAGGGGTTTGAGGACGGCGCCGCGGGGCAGGTGATCGCCGAGCTCGCTGCACGCGGTGTCCTCGACGACCGGCGCTTCGCGGAGAACTATGTCAACTGGCACGCCGGGCGCGGCCAGGGCCCGATCCGCATCGCCGCGGACCTGCGCAGGCTCGGCCTGCCCCAGGGACTGGTCGATGCGGCGCTCGCGAGTGGACCGGATTGGCCCGCGCTCGCGCGCCGTGTGCGCACCGCCAGGTTCGGCGGCAAGCCGCCCGCGAGCTGGGCGGACAAGGCCCGGCAAGCACGTTTTTTGCAGTATCGGGGCTTTTCGTCGGATCATATCCGCGCGGCGACAGGCGCCGATCCGGATCTGGACTGAAACAAGTTGAGCAAGCCGTCTTATATGAGCGCCGCGGAGGTGCGCAGCGCGTTTCTGGAGTTCTTCCGCGCGCACAACCACATGATCGTGCCCTCGAGTTCGCTCGTGCCCGGCAACGACCCGACACTGCTCTTTACCAACTCCGGCATGGTGCAGTTCAAGGATGTGTTCCTCGGCAGGGAGCAGCGTGAGTACCTGCGCGCCGCCTCGAGCCAGCGCTGCGTGCGCGCCGGCGGCAAGCACAACGACCTGGAGAACGTGGGTTACACGGCCCGGCACCACACATTCTTCGAGATGCTGGGCAACTTCTCCTTTGGGGACTATTTCAAGAGCGAGGCGATTCATTTCGCCTGGGATTTCCTCATCTACACCCTCGGCCTGGACCCGGAGCGGCTGTGGTGCACCGTGTACCGCGACGATGACGAAGCCGCCGACATCTGGCTGAACGACATCGGCGTCAGTCCGCAGCGCTTCGCGCGCCTGGGGGAAGCGTCCAACTTCTGGGCGATGGGCGACACGGGCCCGTGCGGTCCGTGCAGCGAGATCTTCTACGACCATGGGCCGGGCATCGCGGGCGGTCCGCCGGGCTCTGCCGAGGAGGAGGGGGACCGGTATGTAGAGATCTGGAACCTGGTCTTCACGCAGTTCGAGCGCGCGGCGGACGGCAAGCTCAAGCCGCTGCCGCGGCCGTCGGTGGACACCGGCATGGGGCTGGAGCGCATCTCGGCGGTCATGCAGGGCGTACATTCCAACTACGACATCGACCTGTTCAAGAACCTGATCCGCGCCGCGGGCGAGCTCGCCGGAACTTCGGTCCTGACTTCCAGCTCGCTGCGCGTGATCGCAGATCACATCCGCGCCTCAACGTTCCTGGTGGTCGACGGCGTGTTGCCTTCCAACGAGGGCCGCGGTTACGTGCTGCGCCGGATCATCCGCCGCGCGCTGCGCCACGGTTACAAGCTCGGCATCCAGGAGCCTTTTTTCTACAAGCTGGTGGAGGTGCTGGAAGCGGAGATGGGCGACGCATACCCGGAGCTCACGCGCGGCCGTGCCCACGCGCAGCGCGTGCTGCAACAGGAAGAGGAGCGCTTCGCGGAGACGCTCGCCAACGGCATGGTGTTGCTCGAGGGCGCCATTCGCAACCTGCAGGGCGCAAAGGTGATCGACGGCGACACCGTGTTCAAGCTGTACGACACCTTTGGCTTTCCGGTCGATCTGACGGCCGACGTGGCGCGCGAGCGCGGCCTCGAGATCGACCAGACGCGCTTTGAAGCGGCGATGGAGGAGCAGCGGCGCCGTTCGCAGGAAGCGAGCAAGTTCGGTGCGGATCTGGGCGGCGGCGCCTCGTTCGAGGCGCGCACGCTGTTCGACGGCTACGAGAGGCTGAGCGGCTCCGGCCGTGTGGTCGCGCTGCTGAAGCAGGGCGCGCAGGTCGACACGCTCGGCGCCGGTGAGCAGGGTGAGGTCGTGCTCGACCGCACCCCGTTCTACGCCGAGGCGGGCGGTCAGGTGGGGGATGCGGGCGAGCTCACCGGTCCCGGTGTGCGCTTCGTGGTGGAAGACACGCACAAGCGCGGCGCCGCGCATTCGCACACGGGTCGCCTCGAGCAGGGCAGCGTTCGTGTCGGCGACACGCTCGAGGCGCAAGTGGACGGCCCCCGGCGCCAGGCGACTGTGCTCAATCACAGTGCCACACATCTGCTGCACGCGGCGCTGCGCAAGGTACTGGGCAGCCACGTACAGCAGAAGGGATCGCTGGTGGCGCCCGACCGGCTGCGCTTCGATTTCGCGCATTTCCAGCCGCTCACCGCCGCGGAGCTGCGCGAGATCGAACGGCTCGTGAACGCGCAGATCCGCGCCAACATTCCCGCGGAAACGCGCGTCATGGACTATGAGGGCGCGGTGGCCGGGGGCGCCATCGCCCTGTTTGGCGAGAAGTACGACAAGGACGTGCGGGTGCTGCGCATGGGTGAGTTCTCGATGGAGCTGTGCGGTGGCACTCACGTGCAGCGCGCCGGGGACATCGGGCTTTTCAAGATCGTGGCCGAGAGCGGTGTCGCCTCAGGCGTGCGCCGCATCGAGGCGCTCACGGGCGAGGCGGCGCTCGACTACGTCGAACAGAACGACGCCTTGCTGAAGGACCTCGCCGCCCTCGTGCGCGGTACGCGCGAGGAGCTGAAGGACAAGGTGCGGGAGCAACTCGAGCGGGCGCGACAGATGGAGCGTGAGAATCGCACGCTCAAGGACCGGCTCGCGTCCGGTCAGGGAGTGGACCTCGCCGCAGGCGCCGTCGACGTGCACGGCGTCAAGGTCGTTGCCACCAAGGTGGACGGCGCCGACGCCGGCGCGCTGCGTGCCGCCGTGGATCAGCTGAAAGATCGCCTCAAGTCGGCGGTCGTGGTGCTGGCCAGCGTGGAGAGCCCGGGCAAGGTGGTGCTGGTCGCAGGAGTGACCGCGGATCAGACCTCGCGCATCAAGGCCGGGGAGCTGGCCGGTGCGGTGGCGGCGCAGGTGGGCGGACGCGGCGGAGGTCGGGCGGATTTTGCGCAGGCCGGCGGCAGCAAGCCCGAGGCGCTCGATGCAGCGCTCGAGTCGGTGCAGGAGTTCGTGCGCGCGCGGCTCAGCGCCTGAGCAGGCGATCGCTGCAGCGCTTTGCCGCGCGCCGGCCCCTTCAGTATCATGGCCGCCCGCACGCGGGCCAGCCGGGCTCAATGCCGGCCAAGCAAGCTGAGCTACAAGCGTTCCCAAGGCGCGGAGAGATGGCCGAGTGGTCGAAGGCGCACCCCTGCTAAGGGTGTAAGGGT
>Ga0137409_10004393_pt1 | contig 14806 bp, 15 predicted proteins | sample CZODoug1_16funga_FD_122059 | JGI IMG/M metagenome (GOLD analysis project Ga0137409, IMG submission 122059) | Vadose zone soil fungal communities from Angelo Coast Range Reserve, California, USA - CZODoug1_16fungal (Hybrid Assembly) | ecosystem: Environmental > Terrestrial > Soil > Vadose zone... | reverse complement strand
GGATTCGTCGAGCCGCTGCGCGACGACAACACCCTGGTCATCACCGCGGCGGACGCGTTCCACTCGTCGTTCGGCTGCAACTACGACAGCGACTACACCTGGTTCAGCGAGGCGCTCTACGACGAAGCGCTGCGGGAGACCTACTCGTTCGCCGAGGCGTTCGACGCGGCGAAGAAGTCGGTGGCCGAGCGCGAGAACGCGGAGCATTTTCAGCCCTCCAACCCCCAGTTCGCGATGGGGAGCGCGATGCGGAAGAAGCTCGCCGCGCTGGAGAAGCGCCTGTCGTCGGGAGACGCCGGCGACCCTCAGAGGAGCCGCGTGATCAGGGTCAGGGCGAGCGACAGCAGCACGGTGCTGGTAAGGGGTAGATAGTAGAGGCGCCCCTTGTAGCGCACCGTGAGGTCGCCCGGCAGCCGGCCCAGCCCGAATCGCGCGAGCCACGGCGAGAGCGCTGTGAGAACGATGAGCGCGATCACGAGCACCAGGACCCATTTCAACATGAGGCTACTTTAGCAGGAGAGAGGAAATGATCGAGCTGTATACCTGGAGCACGCCCAACGGCCGCAAGATCTCCATCATGCTGGAGGAGTGCGGCCTGGCGTACAACGTGCATCGCATCAACATCGGCGCGGGCGACCAGTTCGCGCCCGACTACGTGGCGATCAACGCGAACGCCAAGATCCCCTCGATCGTCGATCCCGACGGTCCCGGGAAGAAGCCGATCGCGATGATGGAGTCGGGCGCGATCCTGATCTATTTGTCGGAGAAGACCGGCAGGTTCCTGCCCAAGGACGACCCCGGCAGGTATCTCGCGCTGCAATGGCTGATGTTCCAGATGGGCCACGTCGGTCCGATGTTCGGGCAGGTGCATCATTTTCTGCGCTCGGCGAAGGAGCAGGTGCCCTACGCCATCGAACGCTACGTCAAGGAGAAGGACAGGCTGTACGGCGTGCTGAACACGCGGCTGGGTGAAGTCGAGTACCTCGCGGAGGAGTACTCGATCGCGGACATCGCGACCTATCCCTGGGTCGCGCGCTTCGATTGGCACAAGACTGACCTGAACGTCTATTCCAACGTGAAGCGCTGGTACGACACGATCAGCGCGCGGCCGGCGGTGCAGCGCGGCATGGCCGTGCCCGCTCCGGTCGCGCCTAGCCACCCCGCGCGCGCTTGACCAGGAACGCGTTGATCTCCTCGATCCGAAGCTGCGGCTCGTCGGGCGGGTGACTGTTGCCGACCACGCGGTTCATCCACTCCATGTTCTTCTCCATGCGCGCGACCACCGCGGGCCACTCTGCGGCGGTGTGGCGCAGGGGATCGGGCAGCACGTGGCACTGCTCGCAGGCGAGCTTGAACGAACGGCCCTCGGCGCTCGCCAGCTCGGGGTATTTCTTCGGATCGATCGGCTTCTGAGCGTTTCTCCGCAGGTACGCCAGGAGAACCCCGGCCTCCTCGTCGCTCGGCGCCTGCACGCCCGCCATCATGTCGCGCATCAATTCGCCCATGTTGCCTCGCCCGCGCATGCGCACCACCATGCGCTCGAAGACGGCCGGCCACTTCTTCGCCTCGTGCATCGCCGGGTTCGGGAGGTTGTGGCATTGCACGCAGTACTGCACGATGAGGCGCGCGCCTCGCGACTTCGGGGCGGGGAGCTGCCGCCGCTCGAAGGTGGGCGGAAGGATCCGCTCGAGCATCGGGCCGTGCGGGCTTTCGCTCCAGCGTTTCCTCGCCTGCGCGATCGGATCGTCGGTGCCCTGGGCGAGCGCCGCGGCCGAGAGGACGGCCGACAGGACGAGGATCGGGCGCATGCGGTGATTATACTGAGGCGACTCACCGCCATTTCCTGGAGACGACATGAACACCCACGATGCGATCATCATCGGCACCGGACAGTCGGGTAAGCCGCTCGCCCTCGCGCTCGGACGCGCCGGCTGGAAAGTCGCGGTGATCGAGCGCGAGCACGTGGGCGGAACGTGCATCAACGTCGGCTGCACGCCGACGAAGACCCTGGTCGCGAGCGGCCGGGTGGCGTATCTAGCGCGGCGCGGGCCGGACTTCGGCGTGAAAACCGGCTCCGTCAGGGTCGACATGCGCCGTGTCCTCGAGCGCAAGCGCTCGGTCGTCGAGCGCTTCCGCAACGGCGGCCAGAAGAGCCTGGAGAAATCCGCCAATGTCGAGCTGATCTTCGGGGAGGCCCGTTTCGCCGGCGGAATGCGCGTCGCGGTGCGTCTGAGACGGGGCGGCACGCGGGAGCTCGAAAGCAAGCGCATCGTCGTGAATACGGGCGGACGGCCTGCCGTACCTCCGATTCCGGGGCTCGAGAAGGTCCGGTATCTCGATTCGACGAGCATCATGGAGCTCACCTCGGCGCCCAAGCACCTCGTCGTCCTCGGAGGCGGGTACATCGGACTCGAGTTCTGCCAGATGTTCCGGCGCTTCGGTTCGCGCGTGACGATCGTCAACCGGGATCCGCGCCTCGTTCTGCGTGAGGATCCCGACGTGTCGGAAGAGGTCGAGAAGATCCTGACCGAAGACGGGATCAAAGTGCTCAACTCGGCGCAGGTGACGCGCGTGCAGAAGAGCGGCGCCGGCGTGCGCGTCGCGCTCCAATCGGGTGGCGTCTCCGGCAGCCACCTGCTCGTCGCGGTCGGCCGCGTGCCGAACACCGACCGCCTGAATCTCGCGGCGGCGGGAGTCGAGGCCGACAAGGCCGGATTCATCAAGGTGAATCCGAAGCTCAAGACCAATGTCGCGGGTATTTACGCCATGGGCGACGTGAAAGGCGGTCCGGCCTTTACTCACATCTCGTACGACGACTTTCGCATCCTGCGCGAGAACTGGCTGAACGGAGGCAACGCGACCATCGAGGGGCGGCCCGTGCCCAACTGCGTGTTCATCGACCCGCAGCTGGCGACGGTCGGCCTGAGCGAGACCGAGGCGCAGAAGCGCGGCCTCGATTACCGCGTGGCCAAGCTACCGATGACGGGGGTCGCGCGCGCGGTCGAGATGAGCGAGACGCGCGGTTTCATGAAAGCCATCGTGGACGCGAAGACGCAGCAGATCCTCGGATGCACCGTCCTCGGCGTCGAAGGCGGGGAGATCATGTCGATGCTTCAGATCGCCATGATGGGGAAGATCCCGTATCCGGCGATCAAGGAGGCGGTGTTCGCGCACCCGACGCTCGCCGAGTCGCTGAACAATCTCTTCATGACCCTCGATGCGCGTTAAGACCCGCTGAACCAGTTGTACCCCTGGTCTTCCCAGTAGCCGCCCGGGTACTCGTTCGTCACCGTCATCGCCATGATGTGCTTCGGGTTCTTGAAGCCGAGCTTGGTCGGGATCCGCAGCTTCATGGGGAACCCGTATTTCGGGGGCAGGATCTGGTCGGCGAAGCGGAAGGTGAGCAGCGTCTGCGGATGCAGCGCGGTCGCCATGTCGATGCTGGTCGAGTAGTCGTCGGCGCACTCGAAGCCGATGTATTTCGCGGTGGTGTCGGCGCCGATGCGCTCGAGGAAATCCGAGAAGCGCACGCCGGACCACTTGCCGATCGCGCTCCAGCCCTCGACGCAGATGTGGCGGGTGATCTGCGAGGTCTGCGGCAGCGCGTACAGCTCGGGCAGGGCCCAGGGCTTCTTGTCGCGGATCTTGCCGGCGAGCTCCAGCTTGTACTGCTTCCCGTCGACGTAGGTAATCTCGTCCTCCGTGTAGAAGGCGTTGAACGGGAAGGGCCGGGTGATCGCGCTCTCGGGGAATTCCGGGGCGAGCCTCGCCTGACTGAAGATCACCGCCTGCGCGCCGTCGTTCCAGCGCGACATGGAGGTGAGCACATTCTGCACGCTCTCGTCGTCGGTGAGCTTGCAGCCCGAGAGCATCGCCAGCGCCCCGAGCGACAGCCCCTGCCTGAGGAACAGGCGCCGTTCGACTGCTCGGACCAGCTTGGAAGACTGGGCCGCGAGGCTGGTTTCCATGGTGCGCTTTTTCATGTGGTCCTCCTGGCGCGTCCGGTGATCATCGTGGGGAAGGTGCGCGGCACGAGGATGACCATCGCGATGTGGACGAGCACGATGAACACCATCAGCGCCATTGCGAAGAAGTGAAGGAGGCGCGCACCCTCGTAGTCGCCGATGAACTGCCCGATCGCGTAGAACTGCACCGGCTTCCAGATTACCAGACCCGTGCACACCAGCACGACCAGGCAAAGGATGATCGCGAGGTAGGCGGTGCGCTGCGCCGCGTTGTACATCGAAAGGTCGTCGTGCGCGAGCTTGCCGCGCAGCGCTTCCTTCACGTCGTGAAGCACGGCGGCGGGAGTGATGGGGAAGAGCTTCCGGCGGAAATGGCCCGATACGATCCCGTAGGTCGTGTAGACGAGCCCGTTCAGCACCAGCACCCACATCGCCGCGAAGTGCCACTGTATGCCGCCTGCGAGCCAGCCTCCGAGCGTGATATCGCGCGGGAACCTGAAGGGGAAGAGCGGCGAGGCGTTGTAGATCTGCCAGCCGCTCGTCACCATGACGAGGATCGCGAGCGCGTTGATCCAGTGCGTGATGCGCACGATCAGGGGGTGGATGCTGATCCAGCGGCTATCGTCCATCGGGCACCTTTGCTTGGTTTCCGCCTTGGTCGCAGGCCATAGCCTACACCTTACAGCGCCCGCCGCCGGTCGCCGTCGCGAAAACCCTCGAGCGGCGCGCCGAATCCCCGTTCGAGCGCTATCGCCTTGAACAACTCACCCATCTCCGCCGGGGACATCAGGCGGTTGGCCTGGTTGGCGAGCGGCAGGAACCTTCCCCGCTCCTCGGCCGGCGTGCGCGACATCACCTCGGTGATTCCGCAGTTCACGAGAAACTGCGCCTGGCTCGTGTAGCCGGCGAGCTCCAGGCCGACCGAGCGCGCGGCTTCGGCGATCGCGCTGAAGTCGACGTGGCTGGTGATGTCCTGCAGCCCCGGGAGGAAGAAGGGGTCGGCGTGCGCGTGCTGGCGGTAGTGGCACATGAGCGTGCCCTCCCTGCGCTGCGGGTGGTAGTACTCCTTCTGCGGAAAGCCGTAGTCGACGAGCAGGGCGACGCCTCTTTCCAGCACGCCGCCGAGCGAGCGCACGAAGCCGCGCGCCGCCAGGCCGATCTCGGTGCGGAAGCCCTCGGGGAGGGTGAGCGCTCGCGCCGCCTCGAGCAGCTCGCCCGAGGCGAGGCGCCACGACCAGTCGAGGCGGTCGCTGCGCACCCCGACGCCGCCTTCCTCGATCCTGCCGCCGTTGACGCGGACGACATGCACCGGCATGGCGTCGAGCACTTCGTTGCCGAGCACGACGCCGGAGAACGCCGGAGGCAGGCGGTTGAGCCAGGCGACGCGCTCGAGCAGCTGCGGGACGCGCGCGGCGAGCGTGTCGCGGCTGCGCTCGCGCAGGTCGGCCGACAGCTCGAGGATCAGATAGCTGCGCGGCGGGCTGCCGGCGCGGTCGAGCTCCTCGAGCAGTGTTGCCGCGAGCGCGCCGCTTCCCGCTCCCACCTCGAGAATCTCCTCGAAGCCGGACTGCATGACCTGCCGGACCTGGCGCGCCAGCGTCTGCCCGAAGAGGGGGGAGATCTCCGGCGCAGTGACGAAATCGCCGGCCTTCCCGAGCTTCTTCGCCCCGGCGCTGTAGTAGCCCAGGCCTGGCGCGTACAGCGCGAGCTCCATGTAGCGCGCGAAGCTGATCCAGCCGCCGCTCGATGCGATTTCGCCGCGGATGAGCGCGGCGACGCGATCGCTGTGCGCGCGTGCGTCGGGCGTCGGTTCGGGAAGCGCCATGTCGGGAGCGGAAGGACTAATCCGGTATCATTCTAGGCCATGAACGAGTCGCTTTCAGGGAAAGTCGTGCTCGTGACGGGAGGTGCGAAGCGCGTGGGCGCCGCGATCGCGCGCCGCCTGCATCGCGAGGGCGCGAAACTGATGCTGCACTACCGCGGATCCGAGCGCGAGGCGAAATCGCTGCGCGCGGAGCTCAACGCCGCGCGCCCGGAATCGGTGGCGCTGGTCCAGGCCGACCTCCTCGACGCGTCCGGGCTGCCCGAGATTGTGAAGAACACCCTCGGACGCTTCGAGCGCCTCGACGCGCTGGTCAACAACGCCTCCGCGTTCTTTCCCACGCCGGTCGGGGAGATGACGCCGGCCAACTGGGAAACCCTGATCGGCGCGAACCTGCGCGCGCCGCTGTTTCTTTCGCAGGCCGCGGCGCCGCACCTGAAGAAGACAGGCGGCGCGATCGTCAACATCACCGACATCCACGCCGATCGGCCGCTGAAGAGCTACGTGATCTACTCGATCGCCAAGACCGGGTTGGTCGGGCTCACCCGCTCGCTCGCGCGCGAGCTTGCGCCCGAGGTGCGCGTAAACGGCGTCGCGCCGGGCGCGATCGTCTGGCCCGAGGACGGCTCGTGGGACGACTTGACGCGCCAGCGCATCGTGTCGCACACGCTCCTGCGGCGCACCGGCGAGCCCGACGACATCGCCCGCGCGGTTCTGTATCTCCTGGCCGATGCGCCTTACGTGACCGGGCAGATCATCTCCGTCGACGGAGGAAGAAGCATCAACCTGTGAGAATACGATCATGAACGCACCGGAGGAAATCCACTTCACCCGCAAGCAGCGCTTCGAAGCGGGCAAGCTCGACAAGCGCCTGTGCCGCCTGGTCGGCGAGGCGATCGGCGACTACGGCATGATCGAGGCGGGCGATCGCGTCATGGTGTGCCTCTCCGGAGGCAAGGACAGCTACGCGCTGCTCGACGTGCTGATGAAGCTGCGCGAGCGCGCGCCGCTCCGCTTCGAGCTGGTCGCGGTGAACCTCGACCAGCGCCACCCCGGGTACCCGGAACACGTTCTTCCCGACTACCTCAGGTCGCTGGAGATTCCGTTCCGCATCGAGGTGCAGGACACCTACTCGGTGGTGAAGCGCCTGATCCCCGAAGGCGAGACCATGTGCAGCCTGTGCTCGCGGCTGCGCCGCGGCGTGCTTTACCGCGTCGCGCGCGAGCTGGGCGCGACCAAGATCGCGCTCGGCCACCATCGCGACGACATCCTCGAGACCTTCTTCCTGAATCTCTTCTTCGGCGGGAAGATGAAGGCGATGTCGCCCAAGCTCCAGTCCGACGACGGGCAGCACGTGGTGATCCGGCCGCTTGCCTACGTCGCCGAGTCCGACCTCGAGGCCTACGCCGAAGTGAAGCGCTTCCCCATCATTCCCTGCGACCTGTGCGGCTCGCAGCCGACGCTGCAGCGAAAGCAGGTCAAGCAGATGCTGCGCGAGTGGGAAAAGCGCCATCCGGGCCGCGTCGAGTCGATGTTCCGCGCGCTCTCGAATCTCACGCCCTCGCATCTCCTCGACCGCAAGCTCTTCGACTTCGGCGCGGTGCGCCCGGACAGCACGCTGTCGGGTGAAGGCGACAAGGCGTTCGACTAGACCGCGCAATACTGCTCGAACGCGCCGCTCGCCGGCGTCAACCCTCGTCCTGTCGTCTCGTTGAACGAAATGTGCACGTCACACTCTATCGGTAAAACGGGCACTGAAAACTCAATGAGGCGTCGCGTGGGTGTCGTCTTCGGATTTCTAGTCATAGCGGGCGCGATCGCGCTCGGTGCAGCGGTGGTCGGCCGGGTCAACGCGCAGGATTGGCGCACCGCGAGCCAGGAAGCGGTGGGACTCGCGCCCGATCCCGCGACTCACACGGAGGCCATCGTCCAGGTCTACGCGGCCCGCGTCATCGGCTGGCGCGGCGTGTTCGGCGTGCACACCTGGATCGCGGTGAAGCCCGCCGCGGCGAGCCAATACACCGTATACGAGATCATCGGCTGGCGGCTGCGCTGGCAGGACACCGCGCTCGCCGTGCGGCACCGCGCGCCCGATGCGCGCTGGTTCGGCAGCATGCCGGAGCTGGTCGCCGAGAAGCACGGCCCCGCGGCGGCCGAACTGATCCCGCGGATCGACGCGGCCGCGCACGCCTACCCCTGGGCTGGCGAGTACACCATGTGGCCGGGACCGAACTCGAACACGTTCACCGCGTGGGTGCTGCGCGCGGTTCCGGAGCTCGAGGCCGACCTGCCGCCGACCGCGATCGGCAAGGATTACGGCGGAAAGAAGCTGCTGAGCTCCGCGCCGAGCGGCAAGGGCTTCCAGTTCTCGCTCTTCGGCCTCGCGGGCTTCACCGCAAGCGGCGTCGAGGGATTCGAAGTGAATCTGCTGGGCCTCACCTTCGGGATCAATCCCTTCGACCCTGCGCTGAAGCTGCCGCTCGTCGGGCGGATCGGTCCGTCGCGCGTCGCCCCGGCGAAGGTCGACGAAACGGTGGGCCAGGGCCAGCACTCCGGCTAGCCGCCACACTACAATGCGGGCGTGAAGCCCGCTTCCTCCTCGGCCCGCGAGGTGCTGCTTGTCGGCAGCGTGGGCCTGAAAGACAACGAAGAGGTGTTCCGCGCGGTCGGTCCGCTGCTCGGCGCGCGCATGCGGCGCGTCCCCGACGGCGAGACCGGGCTGCGCACCTCCTGGGTCGCGCGCCTGCGCTTCGCGCTGGAGAACAACCCCGCCTTCGAGGAGGATCCCCGCGAGGCCGCCGCAGGCGGGCGCATCACGCACCCCACCGAGGGCCAGCGCACCTGGAAGGGGAGCGCGATCGTCCCTCGCGGAGCGCCGCCGCCGCCGCGGATGCGGCTTCGCGCCGGGGTGAGCCCGAGGGATATCCGCATCGGCGGCCTCGGCTATCCCGAGGCGGCCGCGGACTCCTACCGCGTGCTGTGCCGCCTGCGCGAGGAAGGCGTCGTTCCGAAGGACCTGCGCTTCCAGGTGGCGCTGCCCACGGCGGCCGCGTTCCTCAACGCGCACGTCGTCTACGAGCACCACGAGATCGTCGAGCCGCTGTATCGCGCGCGCCTTTTCGCCGAGGTGGACGAGATCCTGGCGGCGATCCCGCACGAGGATCTCGCTCTCCAGTGGGACGTCTCGACCGAGATGGGCCAGTGGGAAGGCGTGCGCCACGCGCATTTTCCGGACGTGAAGGCGGGCGTGATCGAACGCCTCGCGCTGCACTGCGCGCGCGTGCCGCGCGGCGTCGAGCTGGGCGTGCATCTTTGCTACGGCAGCTACGGCGGGCGCCACTGGAAGGAGCCCGACTCCACCGCGAACATGGTCGAGGTCCACAACCAGCTCAAGGCGAGGCTCGCGCGCCCGATCGACTATCTGCACATGCCGGTGCCGGTCGGCCGCAGCGACGACGCCTACTTCGCGCCGCTCGCCGGGCTCGGTCTCGACCCGGGCACGCGGCTCTTCCTCGGCCTGGTGCACGATTCGGACGGCGTCGCGGGGACGAGAAGGCGCATCGCCGCCGCGGAGAAATATGCCCGGGATTTCGGCATCGCCACCGAGTGCGGTTTCGGGCGGAGACCGCCGGAGACGATTCCCGGGTTGCTGCGCGTTCACGCCGAGGTCTGAGGAGGAAGCATGAATCGCATCGCACTGTGGCTCGCGGTGGTGGCGGCGGCCTGGTCCGGCGGCGCGCTCGCGCAGGCCTGGCCGCAAAAGCAGGTTCGCGTCCTCGTGGGCCTCGCCCCCGGCGGCAATCCCGACACGCTCGCGCGTATTCTCGCCGCGAAATGGAGCGGCGCGCTCGGCCAGCAGTTCGTGGTCGAGAACCGCCCCGGCGCAGGCAGCACGACCGCCGCCGACCTCACCGCCAAGTCCCCGCCGGACGGCCTCACCGTTCTCATCAGCGACTCGAGCGTGATCACCACCGCGCCGCACCTGTTCAAGTCGCTGCCGTACGACCCCTTCCGCGATCTCCAGCCGGTGTCCCTCGCGGTGGTCGTGCCGATGTGGCTGGTGGTGCACCCTTCCGTGCAGGCGAGCACCGTGCAGGAGCTGGTCGCCCTCGCCAGGTCGCAAAAGCAGCCCATGCCCTACGCGTCCTCGGGCAACGGCTCGATCCACCAGATCACCATGGAGCGCTTCAAGGCCGAGGTGCACGTCGACTTCACCCACGTGCCGTTCAAGGGCGCGGGCCAGTCGGTGCCGGCGATGATGGCCGGGGACGTGCTGCTCGGCTTCGTGGGCTACCCGGCCGCGGCGAGCGCGATGAAGACGGGCAAGCTGCGCGTGCTCGCTTTCAGCATGTCGCGGCGCTCGACCCTGACCCCCGAGGTGCCGACCGTCGCCGAGACCGTCGACCCGGGCTTCGACATGGCAGCGCCGCTGGGCGTCTTCGTCGCCGCCCGCACCTCGCGCGCGATCACGGAGCGGCTCAACCGCGCCGTGGTCGACGCGGTCAAGGCCCCGGACGTGGTCGAGCGCATGGGGGCGATCGGCATGGAGCCCGCGGGGTCGAGCCCGGAGGAGTACGAGAAGATGCTCCGCGAGGAATACGAGCGCTTCGGGGCGCTCATCAAGAGGATCGGCCTCCAGATCGAGTAGGCCTAGTAGTCCAATCTATATTGTCAAGATCATATTGACATGATAGTCTTCGGCGGCAATGAACTGCGCCGCACGCCTCGTCGAAATCTTCGGTAGCCAAGCAGAAGTCGCCCGCGCCTTTCAGCTCGACCGCGCGGTGGTGAACAACTGGGTCAAGTCCGGTTATGTGCCGGCGCGCTGGGCGATGGAAGTCGAGCACGTCACCGACGGCAGGATAGCCGCGGTCGAAGTGCTCAACGAAGCCCACACCAAGAAGCCGGTGAAGGTCAAATCGCGTCCCGACGGTCACTTGTTCGGGTCGCCTCTATCGGGAAAGGAAGCCATGGACGATTTCGCGCCTGCCAAACGCATCAGCTCGTTTCATCCCCCGCAGCGCACCCTGATGGGTCCCGGCCCGACCGAGATCCACCCGCGCGTGCTCACCACCATGAGCCAGCCGGCAATCGGTTACCTCGACCCGATCTTCGTCGAGATGATGGAGGAGCTGAAGTCGCTCCTGCGCTACGTCTACCAGACCCAAAACGCGCTCACCTTCCCGCTTTCCGGGCCGGGCTCGGTCGGCATGGAGTTCTGCTTCGTCAACATGGTGGCGCCGGGCGACAAGGCGGTGGTGTGCCAGAACGGCGTGTTCGGCGGCCGCATGCTGGAGAACGTCATCCGATGCGGCGGCACGCCGGTGCTGGTCGAGGACAAGTGGGGCGAGCCGGTCGATCCGCAGAAACTCGAGGATGCGCTGAAGAAGAACAAGGACGCGAAGGTCGTTGCCTTCGTGCACGCCGAGACTTCCACCGGCGCGCAGTCCGACGCGAAGACGCTGACGCAGATCGCGCACAAGCACGGTGCGCTGGTGATCGTCGACGCTGTGACCTCGCTCGCCGGCACGCCGGTGAAGGTCGACGAGTGGGAGATCGACGCGATCTACTCGGCCAGCCAGAAATGCCTGTCGTGCACCCCAGGCCTGTCGCCGGTGTCGTTCTCCGAGCGCGTGATCGAGCACGTGAAGAAGCGCAAGGACAAGATCCACAGTTGGTTCATGGACATGAACCTGCTGTTCAACTACTGGAGTGCCGGAACGCGCACCTACCATCACACCGCGCCGACCAACTCGCTCTTCGCGCTGCATGAGGCGCTGCTGCTGATCCGCGAGGAAGGTCTGGAAAACGCCTGGGCGCGCGCCACGCGACACCACCTCGCGCTCAAGGCCGGCCTCGAGGCTATGGGCATGAAGATGCTGGTAGCGGAGAAGTACCAGCTGCCGCAGATGAACGCGGTGAAATGCCCCGAGGGCGTGAACGAAGCCGAAGTGCGCAAGACCCTGCTCAACGAGTTCGGCATCGAGATCGGCGCCGGCCTGGGACCCCTCGCCGGCAAGATCTGGCGGATCGGCCTGATGGGCTACAGTTGCCGCCCCGACAACGTGATGCTGTGCCTGTCGGCGCTCGGATCGGTGCTCTCGGACATGGGGATGAACGTCCACGTCGGCGACGCCGAGGCCGCGGCGCACGGAGCCTACGCGTCGATGCACGCCAAGGCCGCACTGCAGAAGCAGAAGACCCGCGCCGCGGCCTGACGCGCCGCGCTGCCGGCGCAGGTCGGTTTTTTGTTTCATTTGCTTTACCGCGCCGGGCCCCGCTATCTACATGATGTCGTTCGTTTACGACGCGAGCCCGTCATTGAGCGGGGCTTGCGTTTCCTTGAGCGGATGCTCATAATACTTGAGCACTTGCTCAATTCGATCGTCAAAATCCATATACGCGCCGCGTGGCCAGGGCTTCCTCATCCCGTTCCGCTTCCCGCGCACCGTCTCCCGACCAGAAGGAGCGGCTGCTTGCGGCGACCGAGCGCCTGCTCGCCACGCAAGGACTAGGCTCCGTCACCACGCGCGACATCGCGCGCGCCGCGAAAGTCGCCGAGGGCGCGCTTTACCACCATTTCGGCGACAAGGCCGAGCTGATCGTGGCGGTGTGTCTCGACCAGCTCGGCGATTTCCCCGAGGTGCTGCAGAGCCTTCCCCTTCAGGTCGGCCAGGACACCGTGCAGAAGAACCTCGAGCACGTGCTCGAGAGCGCTTTCGCCTTCCATCATCGGATCACTCCGCTGGTGTGCTCGCTTTTCGCCGACCAGGAGCTCCTCGTCAAGGTGCGCGGCATGATGAACGAGCGTTCGATGGGGCCGGGCCGCGCGGCGTTCGCGATCGCGGCCTACTTGCGCGCCGAGCAGCAGCTAGGGCGCGTCGCAGCTTCGGCCGTCGCCGAAACGTTTGCCGAACTGTTGATTGCGGTGAGCTTTAATGCGGCTTTGTGCGACCAGTTTTTCCGCGGCGGTTCGGACAAGGGCAAAGCGCGCCAGGGGCTGCGCGAGGCGGTCCGCGCGCTGATGACCGGCCTACAGCCGGTGAACGGGGAAGATCGGGCCGCAGGGAAAGGAGCGAGGAAATGAGCCTGACTCGCATCGCGACGACGGTCAGCGTTACGGCCCTGCTTTCCGCGTGCGCCGTCGGGCCCGACTACAAGGCGCCCGAGGCGCCCGCCGCGGCGGCGTACACCGAGAAACCGCTGGCCGAGCGCACCGATTCCGCCCCGGTGCAGGGCGGCGACGCCCAGCGCTTCGCGGTCGGCGCGACGATCTCGGCCGAATGGTGGAAGCTTTTCGGCTCGCCCGAGCTCGACACGCTGATCAAGACCGCGCTTGCCGGCCAGCCGACCCTCGCCGCCGCGCAGGCGGCGCTACGCCAGGCGGAGGAAAACGTCAACGCGCAATACGCGGTGCTCTATCCGAGCGTCGACGCCGCGCTCTCGGCGAAGCGCCAGCGCATCTCCGGCGCGACTTTCGGGAACCCATCGATTCCCTCCAGCACCTTCAACCTCTACAACGCCTCGGTGAACGTGAGCTACCAGATCGACGTCGCCGGGGGCGCGCGGCGCGAGCTCGAGGCGCTGCGGGCGGGAGTCGATTTCCAGCGCCTCCAGGTCGAAGCGACCTATCTTTCGCTCACCGCGAACGTTGCGACGACCGCGTTCCGCGAGGCGTCGCTGCGCGAGCAGATACGCGCGACGCGCGAGATCTCGGAAGCGCAGGACAGCCAGCTGCGGCTCGCCGAGCAGCAATTCAAGCTCGGCGCCATTTCCGGCTCCGACCTTCTCGGCCAGCGTGCCCAGGCGGCGCAGACGCGGGCGACCCTGCCGCCGCTGGAGAGAGCGCTCGGCCAGACTCGCAATCAGCTGGCGGTGCTGATCGGCAAGCTGCCCGCCGACGCCAGGCTGCCCGAGCTCGACTTCAGCAATTTCCGCCTGCCCACGGAGCTTCCGCTCACCATTCCCTCCGAACTCCTCAGACAAAGGCCGGACGTCCGCCAGGCCGAGGCGATCCTGCGGCAGACCAACGCCCGGATCGGAGTGGCGGAGGCGCTCATGTTCCCTCAACTGACCCTCACGGGAAGCTACGGGACCGCCGCGCTGAACAGCGGAGATCTCTTCAACCCGGGCACCCAGCTGTGGAACATCGGCGCGAACCTGCTCCAGCCGATATTCCACGCGGGGCAACTCAAGGCGCAAAAGCGCGGGGCCGAGGCGGCCTACGACCAGGCCTTCGCCCAATACCGGCAGGCTGTTCTCGTCGCCTTCCAGGATGTCGCCGACGTGCTCCTCGCCCTCGAGTACGACGCGAAGGCGCTGAAAGCGCAAGCCGAGGCCGAGGCCGCGTCGCGCGAAAGCCTCGAGGTGACGCAGCAGCAGCTCAAATTCGGAGCCGCGAGCTACCTGGCGCTGTTCAACGCGCAGCGCCAGTACTCGCTCGCGAAAGCCGCCCTGGTGCAAGCGCAGGCCACGCGCTACGCGGACACTGCGGCGCTGTTCCAGGCGCTGGGTGGCGGCTGGTGGAATCGCGAGCAGGCGAGCGCGGAGACGGCGAAGCGCGCCGACTGAGGTAGGGACGAGAATTCAAGGAGTCGGATGTCATGATCAAACGCATGCTTATCATGTTGGCCGCCGTCGGGCTGTTGTTGGGCGGATTGTTCGGGTTCAAGGCGTTCGTGGGAACGAAGATCCGCGAGAACATCGCGGCGCAGGGCATTCCCCCGCAGACCGTCTCGACCGCCAAGGCGCAGCTCACCGAATGGCAGGGCGAGTTCCAGGCCGTTGGGACGCTGCGCGCGGTGCGCGGCGCCGACCTCGCGCCGGAACTGTCCGGGCTGATCACCGCGATCCACTTCCAGTCCGGCCAGGAGGTCGCCGAAGGCGCGCCGCTGGTTCAGCTGAACAACGAATCGGACGTGGCGAGGCTGCAGTCGCTGTTGGCGTCGGTCGAGCTCGCCGAGGCGAACTACGACCGCGACCAGAAGCAGCTGGCGATCCAGGCGGTGAGCCAGGCGGT
>Ga0137409_10004392_pt1 | contig 14807 bp, 10 predicted proteins | sample CZODoug1_16funga_FD_122059 | JGI IMG/M metagenome (GOLD analysis project Ga0137409, IMG submission 122059) | Vadose zone soil fungal communities from Angelo Coast Range Reserve, California, USA - CZODoug1_16fungal (Hybrid Assembly) | ecosystem: Environmental > Terrestrial > Soil > Vadose zone... | reverse complement strand
GACGGCGGGTGACCTGCTGCCCGAGTACGAGCGCGCCGTGAAGCTCGATGAAGGCGTGCTGCGGTACATGTGCGTCGAGGCCGCGAAGGAGCAGCCGAAGCCGGTGGTGGCTGCCCCCGTCGCTCCCGAAGAAGAAGAGCTGGAAGAGGAGGAAGCGTGAGACGTCCCGCCAAAACCTGTCCGGTATGCGAATCCGGCGCCCGCGTGCTCGACTACAAGGATGACCGCACGTTGAGCCGCTTTCTCACGGAACGCGGCAAGATTTTGCCGAGCCGCCTGTCGGGGATGTGCGCGCGCCACCAGCGACAGCTCGCCACCGCGATCAAGCGCGCGCGGCAGCTGGCGCTGATTCCGTATATCAAGGGTCACACCGCATAGCTACGAAACAGTCGTGGTGGCGCCTGCTGCTCGCGCTCACGGCGTTCATGCTGTGGGCGCACCCCAGCCTCGTGGGGTTGCCGTGCGCTGTGCTGCTGATCCTCGCGCCCGGCGGTAGCGAAGACGGAACCCACGATCGGGGATCCACCTGGCGGCAGCCGATCGCCGCCATGATCGGGGCGGTGAGTCTGGCGCTGCTCGTCGTCAGCGGCGGGAGCGGCAGCCGCCTTGCCGCCGCGCAGAGCGCCTACATCGTGCTCGCGACCGCGGCGTTCGTGTCCTTCGTGCTGCTCGAGCCCGCACCGATCCTGCGCCAGGCCTTCCGGGCGATCGTGGCGGCCGGACTCGCGTCGGCGGTGCTGATTCAGGCGATCTGGGGATCCGAGGCGTGGGGTGCGCTCGGATGGGAAGCGACCCGTCAGGCGAGCATCACGATGCGAACGATCGTGGAGGTGGCCCCCGATGCGTTCCCGATTTACGAGCCGATGGTGCGCTTCGTCAGTCTCACCTGGCCCGGCATGCTCGCGCTGCAAACACTGGCGGGGTTGGCGCTGGCGTGGCAGCTGTACCGCCGCGTCGCCGCGCTTGCCTCGACCGAGAGCGCGCCCGCGACACGCTTCAGGGATTTTTACATGGGCGACGGGTGGGTGTGGGGTATCGTCGCGTGGCTGGGTGTCCTGATTCTGCCGGTGTCGAGCTTTGTGCAGGTGGCGGGCACGAACCTGGGACTCGTGGCCAGTACGCTGTACGTGCTGCGCGGCGCCGCGATCGTCGTGACATTTGCCGAGGCGTTCGGCATCTCGGCGCTGACGCTGGTGATCGTCGCCGCCGTGGCGGCGGCGCTCGCCGTGCCGTTGGTGTTCGTGCTCCCCGGCCTGTGTACGCTCGGCATCACCGATACGTGGTACCAATACCGGCGGCGGCTCGCGGAAGCGCGCGAGCGGCAGCGGTCCAATACAACTTGAGGGCTCAAGCGATGGAAATCATTCTCCGGGCGGACGTGCAGCATCTGGGCAAGATCGGCGAGGTCGTGAAGGTGAAGGACGGCTACGCCCGCAACTACCTCCTGCCCCAAGGGCTCGCCTATCCGGCGACCGAGGCGAACAAGAAGAAGATTACCTACGAGGGCGAACGCCTGTCGAAGCAACAGGCTGCCGAGAAATCGGCCGCGGAGACGGAAGCCACGCGGCTCGCCGACGTTCACCTGACCTTTGAGGTGAAGGTCGGTGAAGAGGAGAAGCTGTACGGTTCCGTCACCTCGAGCGACATCCAGCGCAAGCTCGCGGAGCTGGGCATCCAGGTCGACAAACGGAAGATCGATCTCGCGGAGCCGATCCGCGAGCTGGGAGAATACCACGTCGGGATCAAGATCCATCCCGACGTGCGGCCCGAGGTGCGCGTCACGGTGGTGAAAGAGTAACAATGTCTGGTGACGCCCATCACGCCGGTGATCGCCGCGTTGTCTAACACTGGAGGGTCCGCGGTTCTTTCACAGATCGTGGACGCGCTGCTGGACCGCAAAGCAATCGATCCCGTGGTATTGGACCTGCGTGGTCTGTGCGGCGCCACCGATTACTTCGTGATCGCTTCTGGAACGTCGAACGCGCATGTACGGGGAATGGCGGAGCATCTTGTAACGGCACTCGCGCCGGCGGGGCTCGAGCCCCATCATGTGGAAGGACTGGCACAGGGGCGCTGGGTATTGCTCGACTATGTGGACTTCGTGGTGCACGTATTTCATCCCGAGCTGCGTGACTTTTACCAGCTCGAACGGCTGTGGGGAGATGCTCCCGTTGTAGCGGCAGGCGATTCATCCGGGAGCGCGAAAGGCTAGGCAGTCATGCGCCGTACCGTGAGTCGTCTGATTGTCGTGCTGGGACTCAGCATCCTCGCAACGCCCGCGGCCGCCCAGTACTTCGGTCAGAACAAAGTGCAGTACCGCAGCTTCAACTTTCAATCGATTCGAACCGAACACTTCGACCTCTACTACTATCCCGATGAGCGCGGCGGTGCGCTGGATGCCGCGCGCATGGCCGAGCGAGCGTACGCCCGCCTGTCGCGCATCCTCCATCATCAGTTCCAGAGCCGCAAGCCGATCATCCTGTACGCCTCGCAATCCGATTTCCAGCAGACCAACGTCGTCGATGCCACGGGCGAAGGACTCGGCGGCGTCACGGAGTTCTTCAAGCACCGCGCCGTGCTGCCCTTCACCGGCTCGTACGCGGAGTTCGAGCACGTGCTGCAGCACGAGATGGTGCACCAGTTCCAGTACGACGTGTACAGCCGCGGCCGTCCCGGCGCCGGCGTGCAGACGCTGGTGGCAGTCAATCCCCCGCTCTGGTTCATGGAAGGAATGGCCGAGTACCTGTCACGCGGACCGATCGACCCGGAAACGGCGATGTGGGTGCGCGACGCGGCGCTCGAGGGCCATCTCCCCTCGATCGAGGAGATGACGAACGATCCCTACATCTTTCCCTACCGGTACGGACACGCGCTGTGGGCGTATATCGGCGAGAAGTGGGGCGATGAGGTGATCGGGGAGATCCTCCAGAGCTCGGCGACGTCCGGACTCGAGGCCGCGTTCAAGCGGGCGCTGGGGCGCTCGCTCGAGGATCTCTCGAACGACTGGCGCGACGCGATCCAGACGACGTTCCTGCCACAGCTGGGCGATCACTATCGCGCGCGCCGCATCGCGCAGCCGACGTTGACGCGGCGGCGCTCGCGCGGGCGCATCTTCCTCGCCCCGGCCTTGACGCCGGACGGCAAGGACATCGCGTTCTTCGGAGACCAGGGCGGTTTCTTCGTCGATCTCTGGCTGGCGGATGGCGAGACGGGGCGCGTGAAACGCCGGCTCGTGAAATCGACGCAAAACAACAACTACGAGAGCCTGCGCTTCATCAATTCGGCGGGCGCGTTTTCTCCAGACGGCCGCTACTTCGCGATCGCCGCCAAGCGCAAAGACCGCGACGACCTCGTGATTCTCGACGTGAAGCGCGGCCAGGAAGAGCGCCGTATCCACGTCGGCCTCAACGGGCTGCAGACGCCGCAGTGGTCGCCCGACGGGCAGCAGCTCGTCTTCACCGGATTCAGCAACGGGTTCACCGATCTCTACACGATCAATCGCGATGGGACCGGACTGCGGCGGCTCACCAACGACAAGTTCGCCGATCTCCATCCGGCGTGGTCGCCCGACGGCAAGACCATCGCGTTCGTGACAGACCGGGGCGGTGCGACGGATTTCGATCTGCTGCGCTTCGGGAATCTCCGGATCGCGCTGCTCCACCTCGAGACCGGCGCCATCGACCTGCTCGGGAACATGGAGATCGGGAAGAATATCAATCCCCAGTGGGCCCCCGACGGCCGTTCGTTGGCGTTCGTCTCCGACCGCACCGGGATCAACAACGTCTTCCTGTACGACATGATCGACGCTCAGATCTATCAGCTCACGAACATGTTCACGGGAGTCCAGGGCATCACGCCGCTGTCGCCCGTGCTGACGTGGGCGCCGCAGGCCGACCGCATGGCGTTCGTCTACTACGAGGACGGCCAGTACAGCGTGTACTCGCTGGAGAATCCGCGGTCGCTGCGCCGCGCGCCCTATAACGGCCCCAGCGCGCAGCCGGTCGTGACGTTGTTGCAGGCGGAAGCCCGCGACACGCTCTTCCAGGCACCGCGGGTGGTGAACACGGCCGCGACGACAATCGCGCTGGGCGGTAGGGGGGCGGCATCGACGCTGCCCACGACGTCCGCGCCGGCCTCGATTTATCGGTCGGCGGCCGGATTCCGGCCATCGGCCCTGCCCCAGCCCGCGGAATCGTCGGCGGCGCCTCCGCCCGTGACCGTTCGCGCGTTGCTCGACTCCGTAACGCTCGCGCTGCCCGATACGAACGAATTCACGTTCCAGCCCTACAAAGTGCGGTTTACCGCCGACTACATCGCGCGTCCGACCGTGGGGTACCAGCGAGACAACTTCGGCCGCGGTGTGTTCGGCGGTACGGCAGTCGCGCTCTCGGACATCCTGGGAAATCACACGGTGGTGCTCGCCGGGTCGATCAACGGTCGCATCGCCGAAGCGCAGTTCCTCGGTCTCTACGTCAACCAATCGCATCGCCTGAATTGGGCGAGCGGGTTCTCACAGGATCCGCTGTACTTCTACGGCGGCAGCAACTGGACGCGCACTGAAGATCCGCGCCGCCCCGGCGACAGCGTCGACGTGTTCTCGAGCAGAATTCGACGCTTTGTCGTTCGCAATCTGTTTGCCGAATCGTCGTACCCGTTCAGCCGCTTCAACCGCATCGAGCTGGGCGTGCACGCGGTCAACATCGCCGAAGCCAGTCTGGATCTGCAGACGTTCTACGACGCGAACGGCCCGTTCGATCAGCGGCTCGTGCAGGGTGGCGGTCCGTCCGCGACGTTCATACAACCATCGATTGCGCACGTACACGACAACACGCTGTTCGGCTACGTCGGGCCGTTCGCGGGGTCTCGCTCGCGATTCTCCATCTCTCCGGCATTCGGCAGCTGGCAGTTCACAGCCGGGCAGGTCGATTACCGGCGGTACATCTTCTTCCGGCCGTTTACGATCGCCGTTCGCGGCCTGATGTTCGGACGCTTCGGGCGTGATGCCGACCGCTTCCCGGTATTCCTCGGCAGCACCGAGTTGATCCGGGGGTATACGTCCGGTTCGTTCCGCAATCACGAGTGCGTCGCCAACCAGCAGTCGAACTCCCAAACCGGATGCGCCCAGCTCGATCAGTTGATCGGATCGAAGATCGCGGTCGGCAACGTGGAGTTGCGCTTCCCGCTGACCCGCAGTCTGGTGCTCGGCTTCCTGCCGGTAGGCTTTCCACCGATTGAAGGCGCGCTGTTCTACGACATCGGCATCGCGTGGGATGACTCGAGTACGGTGAAGTGGAGCCGCAAATCGACTGAGGACCCGGTGCTGGTTCGGACGCCGCTGCGAAGCTGGGGCGCCTCGATCCGCGCCAACGTTTTCGGGTTGCTGATCCTGCGTTTCGACTACACCAAGCCGAAGAACCGGCAGCTCAAGCACTCGTATTGGACCATCAGTTTAGGTCCGACGTTCTAACTCCGCTTCAATAAAACAGTTGCAATGGCCTCGCCGGTTGTCTATTTTGTCCGGCGAGGCCATTTGCCTATCTCACGCTTCCTTCTATTCGCATCGCTCACGCTCTGGGGCTGTGGACCACGAGCGCCGGCAGCTGGATCGTCTCAACAGCAATCGCCGCAGCGAGTTAGCCAGCTCCAGATCCTGGCGCGCTCGCCCGGCGTCGCCATTCGACTGCCCGCCAAAGGCGGCACTCCGCAGCTCTATCGGTTGCCCCGGCTGACCGCGGTCGACGGAGTGCTGAAAGGCAAACTGCCGCCCGTCGAGCGGGTCATCGGTCTCGATCCCGAGTCCGAGTTCCTGTTTGTAACGACCGCCAAACTCGAGCTGCTCGCCCTCGACCTTGGCAGCGGTCGCGTCGACACCGTGGGGACAAACATCAGACAGGCCGCGCTCGGCCCGGACGGGACGCTCTACGCCGTCGATACGACGCGGCGTGTGATCTCGCTTTCGCGCAGAACGCGATTTGCCTGGCCGCAGCTGCTCACGGCGCTGCCGCACGATCTGTTCGGCGCGGCCGATCAACATTTGGTCGGCGTGATTCCGCAAGATCGATTGCTCGTCGCCGCGGCCGACCAACCGGCCACCGTGCGGCCCATCGCCGCCGGTGGGGATGTCACCGCGACCCGCTGGGGCGACCTCGTCGCCGTCGCGAGCGACTCGGGCGTGACGTTCTATGATCCGCTTGGACGGCGCGATCCGGCATTCGTGCGGCTCAGTGACGTGCCGCGCGCGCTCGCGTTCTCACCATCCGGCCACCGGATCTATGTCGCGCGGCGCAACGTGCCCGGACTCGCTGTCGTCGATCGCTACGAGAAAAAAGAGCTCGACGGCGTGGCACTGCCCGGTTCCGTCGCCGCGCTCCGGCTCGATCCGCTCGGCCGCTGGCTGCTGGCTCGCCCTGCCGTCGGTGATTCGGCGTGGATCGTCGATCTGCCGATCAAACGGCATACCGGCATCGTGCCCACCGAATGGAAGTCCGACTTACCGGCGATCTCCCCGGACGGGATGCTGATCTACCGGCGCGGCAAGGACGTGGTGTCCGCAGGACCCGATTCTCTGACCGGGATCGGCAAAGTGACGGGCGGTGCGTCCGATACCTGGGTGCTCACCACGTGGCTGCCTCGCGGCGTGCCGTCGAGTACCGTGAGCTCCGCGACATCCGACAGCGCGGGCGTGGGCGCGGAAGGACCGCTGTACGTGCAAGTGTCGACGTCGCAGAACCCGGAGTGGTCGGGGCATCTCGCCGACGATCTCACGCGCGCCGGATTGGCCGCGCGCGTCTTGCCGCCGCAGCACCCCGACGACGGGTATCGCGTCGTGCTCGGCCCCTACGCGACGCGGGCGCAGGCAGAAGCCACGGGACGACGTCTGGGCCGACCCTTCTGGATCTATCAGCCCGGACAGTGACGAGCGTCCGGCAGTTGCCGCTCTCGCGGCTCGGTCATCTGGTTCCGCCGCTCCTCGACAACGCGGCATTGGTCGCGCTCGTAGCCGTCACGAACGATCCTCCCTGGGCGGCGAAGGCCGCGTGGGACATCGCGCGCATCGCCGCGCGCGACGGCCGGCGCGTCGCGCTCGTGGATCTATGCCTCGAGAATCCCGCGCTGCACGAGATGGTCGGGCTGCACGCGACGGAAGGAATTGTCGACGCGTTCGAATACGGTGTCTCGCTCAACAAGGCGGCGCATGAAGTGACGGGTGTGTTCATTATCCCCGCCGGCTCCGAGACCGCACATCCGGCCGAGGTCTATGCGCACCCCCGGTGGCCCAAGTTGCAGGCGGGGTTCCGTTCCGAGGGGGCGTTGCTCCTCGCGCTGTTGCCGCTCACCGGACTCGCACAGTTCTCGGCGGCGCCTGACGGCGCGCTCGTGCTCGCGCCCGAGGGCGTAGGTCCCGAGTTTGGGCTGCCGCAGGACGTGCCGTTGCTGGGAGTGGTCCGCGATCGGTGGCTGCCCTCGAGTCCGCGGGTGTCAGCGCCGGCGATGACGGTGCCGGTTGCGGACGAACCGCGCCCCGGTCTGCGACTGGCGCTGACCGCGCTGGTAGTGGCGGCTCTGGCGGTCGGAGGATGGGCGCTGCTCGCGCGAGCGCGCGAGTCGGCGTTCGTCGCGCCGCCCGCCGCTCCGACTGCTCCACCTGCTCCGTCTTCCTCGACAACCTCCACACCCTCCACCAACCTCCACCAACCTCCGCCCCGCGCTGATACCCTCGGCTGGACCATCCAGCTCGCCGCGTACGCGTCACTCGACAAGGCGCTGGCGCATGCCGATCGGCTCGCGGCGGATGCCGGTGTCCCGGCACTCGTGACGCCGGTCCAGAGCGGCAGCGGACCCGTCTGGTATCGGGTCCTCGCGGGCTCGTACGCAACACGCAGCGCGGCCGGCAGCGCACGGGCGGATCTGTGGCATCGCGGGATCGCATCCGAAGGCGTCGGTGATTTGCTGCTCGCGCCGTATTCGTATCACGCCCCGGCGGGCGCGTCGCTCGATACGTTGCGGCGCCGCGGCCTTCCCGCCGTACGCTGGTCCAACGGCGTGATCCTGCTTGGCGCGTTCGTAGCACCGGAGCAGGCAGCGTATACGCAAACCGCCCTCAAGCGCGCCGGCGTGCGCGCGAACCTACTCCCTCGCATGGGGAAGCCATGAGACTGAGCAGGCTCGAGCTCTCCGGATTCAAGTCATTCGCCGGCTCGGTGGAGCTGCCCTTCGATCAAGGCGTGAGCGCGATCGTCGGACCGAACGGCTGCGGCAAGTCCAACATCTCCGACGCGGTGCGCTGGGTGCTCGGCGAGCAGTCACCCCGCCTGCTGCGCGGCGGAAAAATGGAGGACGTGATCTTCCAGGGCTCGACCGGCCGCCGGCCCGTGAACGTAGCGGAAGTCTCGTTGGTCTTCGACAACTCCGACGGCAGCCTCCCGATCGCGTATCAGGAGGTCGTCGTGACGCGTCGCCTGTCGCGTTCCGGGCAGAGCGATTACCTGCTGAATCGCTCGCCGGTACGGCTGCGCGATATCCAGGACATGCTCCGCGGCACCGGCCTGGGTGCCGACGCCGCGGTCGTCATGGAAGCGAAGATGATCGAGGCGCTGTTGTCCGAAAAAGCCGAAGAGCGGCGGGCGCTGTTTGAGGAAGCGGCGGGAATCGGGCTGTATCGCGACCGCAAGAAGAGCACGGAGCGACGACTCGAGGAGACGGCGGTCGATCTCGCTCGGCTCGAGGACCTGATCGCCGAGGTGCAGACCCAGGTTCGCAGCCTCGCGCGCCAGCGCGGCCGCGCCGAGCGCTACGGCAAGATGATTGAAGAGCGTTTTGGGATCGCCATGACGCTGGTGCGCCGGGAGATCGAGGACTTCGATCTGTCGCTCGGCGCGCTGGGAGTCCGTGCGCGCGAGCTGGCCGAGCAGCTTCCCGCCGCCCGCACGCGACTCGAGGATGCCGAGCATCAACGCGAAGCGCGGGTCCAGGCCCGGCACACGACCGAAGCGCGGCGCACCGAAGTCGAGCGCCGGTTCGGTGACGTCAAGCTCGAAGTGGGACGGCTCGAGAGCGACATCGCTCTCGCGGCCGAACGGCTGAGCAACGCGAGCCAGCGGCGCCAGACCGCCGCCGAGGAGCGCATCCAAGCCGAGCGGCGGGCGGCGCAGACCGAGCGTGAGCACCAGGCCGCGGCCGCGGAGCGCGCTGCCGCCGAGCGTGATCTCACCGCCGTGCATTTGGCGCTGGGCGCGCGGACTGGCGAAGAGGACAACGTCCGCGGCCGGCTCACGGCGGAGCGGCTCGCGGTGCGCGAGCTCGAGGAGGCGCTGCAGCGCCGGGCCGAGTCCGCGCGGGCACTGGAAATCGAGGGCGGCGCGTTGGACCGCGAGCGGAGCGAGCTGCGCGAGCAGCTCGCGCTCGCGGCCGAAGAACGCCGGGCGCGCGACGCCGCCGCCGAGGACGCTGCCGGCGACGCGGCGGCGGCCGTGCAGCGCGTCAATCGCGATGCGCAAGCAGCAGTTCGGGCGGTGGAAGCCTTGCAACATGCACGTCGGCACATCGGCACGCTGCATGAACAGGAGATGGGCGCCCGATCTGCCCGCCGCCAGGCGGAAGCCGCGTTGGCGCAGCTCGAGGCACGGCGGGACGCGCTCACCGAGCTCGACCGCGAGCACGTCGGTCTGGCGCCCGCGGCGCAGGCACTGCTGAAAGCTCGCCTTCCGGGTGTTCTGGGTCCGCTCGCTGATTTCGTCCGCACCAGCCGGCGCGACGCCGAGCTGGCCGAGCGTCTGCTGGGCGAATGGCTGCATGCGGTCCTCGTCAAGGATGCCACCGTCATCGAGGCGATCAGCGCCTGGCACGCAGAGACGCAACCGGGCCCGCTGGTGCTGCTGCCCTGCGTCCCGGGGCCTCGGCTCGGGGCCGACGGCCACCCGCTCAAGGACGACCTCCGCGTGGACGGTCCCGCGGCGGCCTGGGTTCGTGCGTTGCTCGCCGGCCACGAGGTAATCGGCGAGGGCGCGCTGCGCCGCGCGAATGGCGCGGTGTTCCTCGACAGCGGTGCGCCGGCCGCCGGACCGCTGCAGCGCCGCGCCGAGCTCGAGGCGCTGGAGAAGGACGTGCGTGAGGCGACGACGACTCTCAATCGTGCGCGCGCGACTGAAGAGTCCACGCTCAAGGAGCTCGCGGCCGCTGAAGCGGCGCTGACGGTAGCCGGTCAGGGCGCCGAGCAAGCCCGTCGCGTCGAGCTCGAGGCCGGCGCGGAAAAGGGCGAAGCGGATCGCGGTCTGATTCACGCCCGCCGCCAGGCGGAGGAAGCCGCCGCGCAGGTCGAGCGGCTGACCAAGCGGCTGATGGAAGTCGAAGCGCGCCTCGGCGCGCTGCACGTCGAGCTGCAGGAGCAGGACGTCGAGCGCTTGCGCTCCATCGAAGAGCTCAGTGCCGAGCGCGCCGTGCTCGCCGACCTCGAGGCGCAGCAGGAAGCCGCGCGCGAGCAGCGGGTGCGCTGGCAGGTGGAAGCCGCTCAGGTGGAGGCGCGGCTCGCCGCGGCGTCAGAGCGCGCCGGCCGCGCCTCGGACGACACGAAAGCGTCGAAAGACCAGGCCGGGGCGCGCGCCGAGGAAATCGCGCGCATCGAGCACGAGACGGCGTCACTCACGACCCAGCGCGCGCAGTGGGAGGACACGTTGCAGGAGCGCCGCCTGGCAGTGGCGGAGCTCGACACCGCCGCGAAGGACGCCGAAGCGCAGGTGGGTATGGTCGACGCCGACGTCGGCCAGGCGGAAGGCGCGCTCGATCAGGCGCGCAAGGCGCTGGCCGCCCTGGGCGAAGAAGAGCACCGGTTGCAGCTCGAGCGCACGGAGATCGAAGGCCGCAAACGCGGGCTCGTCGAGCGCGTCGAAACCGAGTGGCGCAAGCCGCTCGACAAGTTGCTGGCCGATTCACCGGAGGTGGAAGGCGACCTCGCGTGGCTGCGAGAGGAAAACGACCGGCTGCGTGGCGCCATCGACGCCGTTGGACCGGTGAACGCACTCGCCGTCGAAGAGCACGCCGAAGAAACGAAACGTCTCGATTTTCTGCAGACCCAGCGCGACGATCTCGTCACCGCCCGCAACTCGCTGCAACAGGCGGCGCGGGAGATCGATCAGACCGCCAAGACGCTGTTCCTCGAGTCCTTCGCGAAAGTGCGGGAGCACTTCCGGTCGGTGTTCCAGACACTGTTCGGCGGCGGCGAATGCGACGTACGCCTGGCGAGCGAGGACGAGCCGCTGGAGAGTGAGATCGAGATCCACGCCGCGCCGCGTGGCAAACGCACCCAGCGGATCCACCTGCTCTCCTCGGGCGAACGCACGCTGGTCGCCGTGTCGCTGTTGTTCGCGATCTTCCTCGCCAAGCCGAGCCCGTTCTGCCTGCTCGATGAGGTGGACGCGCCGCTCGACGACGCGAACGTGGGCCGCTACGTCCGCCTCCTGGCGGAATTCAAGGATCAGACACAGTTCATCGTGATCACGCACAACCCACGGACGATGCAGGCCGCCGACGCAGTCTATGGCGTCACCATGCAGGAGCCGGGGGTCTCCACTATCGTTGGAGTCCGTCTCGGTCAAATGGAACCCGCCTAGGTTTCCCCTAGGCCCCAAGCCCTAACCCCTAGCCCCTAGCCCCTTATGATGCGGCGGTTCATCTGGCTCGTCTTCCTGCCTGCTGGGTTGGCAGCGCAGCGGCCCGCCGCTTCCCCGGTCTTGCCGCGTCTCCTCGCGCGCGTGCAAGACACCACCGTTTCGGTCTGGTTGTTCGCGCGGCCGACCGCGTCCCTCGACGCGATTAGCGAGCGAGCGACCGCCGCTGGGGCGCGGGTGCGCGTTCGCAGCCGCTGGCTGCACGCCGTCAGTGCGGATGCGCCCGCGGCTGCGCTGCGGCAGCTGCTGCAGGACCGCGACCTGCGACGGATCCAGCCGTTGGGCCGCTTCAAGCTCCGACACCCGAACCCCGCCTCCCGCAGTATCACCGCACCGGCGCTAGTACCGGGCGACACGTGCGGCTTCACACCCGGCGACGATCCGGTTCTGGGTCCATCGGAGATGCCCTACCGCCAGCTCCACCTCCGGCCGCTCACCGATCAGGGGATCAATGGGACGGGGGTGCGGATCGGGATCTTCGATACCGGCTTCGATACGGCCAACCCGGCGTTCAGCGGCATCACGATCACTGCGCAGCACGACTTCGTGTTCAATGACAATGTGGTGCGGAACGAGCCCGCGGATGTCGCCGGCGCCCAGTCCCACGGCACCTCCACCTGGTCCCTGTTCGCGGGCAAAGTCGCGGGACGGCTGCATGGCATCGCGCGCGGCGCGAGCTTCCTGCTCGCCAAGACCGAGGACGTTCGCAGCGAGACACGGGTCGAAGAGGACAACTATGTTGCCGCGCTCGAGTGGGCCGATTCGATCGGGGTCGACATCGTCTCCTCGAGCGTCGGGTACCTGAGCTTCGACAACGGCTTCAGCTACACACCGTCACAGTTGAATGGTGATGTCGCGGTCACGACCGTCGCCGCCGACATGGCCGTGCAGCGTGGCATTTTGGTTGTGACCGCCGCCGGCAACGACGGACCGTTCTCGCGCACGCTCTCGACTCCAGCCGATGCCGATTCCGTCCTCTCGATCGGCGCGGAAGATTCGCTGGGAACGATCGCGATCTTTTCTTCCCGCGGTCCGACGGCCGACGGACGCATCAAGCCGGACTTCACCGCGCCGGGCGTCGCCGTCTGTGTGCTCACGGGAATCGATCATGTCGGGCGCGAGGACGGCACGTCGTTCGCCACACCCCTGCTCGCCGCGAGCGCGGCGCTCGTGAAACAGATGCATCCCTCGCTGCTCCCCATGGAGCTGCGCGCCGCGTTCCGGAGCACGGCCACGAAGCACGCCGCACCGGACACGATCTATGGCTGGGGCCGCCCTGACGTCGCGGCGGCGTCAGTTTTCCCGAGTGGCGTCACACCACTCGGCCCGCTGCCCGCCGCCGGTCCGTTGACGACTATCACGCCGACGTTCTTGTGGACGGTGGGAACGGTGCCATCGTTCGCCACCCCGGTGACCTACCGGCTGCGGATCGGTCGCGACGCATCGCTGGCGGCCCCCATCATCGACAGGCTCACAACAGCACAGACATTCGTGAATTCCCAGGCGCTCAAGGCGGGGAATCTGTTCTGGCAGGTGGATGCGACGGCGGCGAGCGGCGAGACCGGGACGACTGGTGTGATCGGCCCAGTCGCCGTCCCTTCCTGGGCAACGCTCACGTCGCTCAGCAATCCCGCGGGGATGGTCATCGATACGGCGCAGCCGACGTTCACCTGGAAGCCGGTGCAAGTGTCATCTCCGCCGGGGCCCCTCGACTTCGACCTGGACGTGCAGCGCGTGGCTTCAGGTGTCACGAATTTCAACGTCGCGAATCTGACGGATACGACCTTCGCGCTCACGCAGCCGCTCGAGCGTAACACCGCCTATCGGTGGTTCCTGACGGTCCACGCCGGGCCCGATACGAGCATCATCCGAAGCCAGGGGTCGTTTCTCGTCGTAGATCTCGGCATGCCGACGTCCACGCTGCTGTATCAAAATTTCCCGAACCCCTTCCCTGCCGTGGGCCGGGACTCCACGTGCCTGTGGTTCGACCTGGCAATCGCTGGAAACATCGAGCTCGACATCCTGGACCTGCGCGGCAACCGTGTGCGCCGTTTCGTCCCTGGCCCTGATTTTCCGGGCGTTTTGGGCCCCGGACGCTACGGCCGCGGCTCGGGGAGCGGCGGCATCTGTGATCCGCGGCTGATGTGGGATGGCCGCGCCGATGACGGGCACCCGTTGCCTGCGGGCGTGTATCTCGCCAAGCTCAAGGCGCCGGGCTTGCTCGTGTTCAAGCGGATCGTCTTTCGCGGAAAGTGAGTATGGAACTCGTTACCGTCGGCACAGGCACAGTCGCACCGTCTGCCCGCCGCACCGCCGCCTGTCACTGGGTCCAGCGCGGCGATCTCCGCATCCTGCTCGATTGCGGCGCCGGCGCGCTGCATCGGCTCGCGGAGTTCGGGTTGCCCTGGCATCAGGTGACTCACGTCATCCTGACCCACTTCCATCCCGACCACTGGGGCGAGCTGCCGATGCTCGTCTACGCCCTCAAGTACACGACCGAGCCGCCGCGCCGCGAGCCGTTCGTCATTCTCGGCCCGCCGGGGGTCGTGCAGCTCTTGCGCACCCTGGCCGAAGGCTACGGTGATTGGCTGCTCGATCCCGGATTCCCGATCGGGATTCTCGACGTCCGCGACGGTGAGCCGTTCCCGTTGAATGCCGACGTGAGCCTCGAGACGTTCCCTGTGCCGCATACGCCGGAGAGCGTGGCCATCTCGCTCGTCGCGCCGGAGGGTCGTCTCGTCTACACCGGCGATACCGGGCCCAGCAGCGAGTTGGCGCGCTGGTCGAGCGGGTGCGATCTGCTGCTGGCGGAATGCTCGTTGCCGGAATCGATGGCTATAGACTTCCACCTCACGCCCGAGCGTGCGGGCGACCTCGCCAAGGAAGCAGCGGCGAAGCGTCTAGTCTTGACGCACTTCTATCCTCCAGTAGAGACTTCGGACCCGGCAAAACTTGCCGCCACCCGCTTTCGGGGACCGGTATCCGCGGCGAAGGACGGGGATCGCTTCACCATTGGAGATGGGAGACGCTAGTCGTGCTGATCGTGATGCGACATGGAGCAACGCCCGATGAAGTCCAGAAGGTCATCTCCGTCATCGAGGAGATGGGCTATCAGGCGCAGCCCATGCCCGGCAATCAGCGCAC
>Ga0137409_10004391_pt1 | contig 14810 bp, 17 predicted proteins | sample CZODoug1_16funga_FD_122059 | JGI IMG/M metagenome (GOLD analysis project Ga0137409, IMG submission 122059) | Vadose zone soil fungal communities from Angelo Coast Range Reserve, California, USA - CZODoug1_16fungal (Hybrid Assembly) | ecosystem: Environmental > Terrestrial > Soil > Vadose zone... | reverse complement strand
TGAAGATCAGATCCGGGCCGATCGATTCGATGCGCGCCGCCAGGTGAGATGCGGGCCCCGTGACCTCGACCTTCTCGACCTCATGGCCGCCCGCGCGCAAACCGTCCGCTATCGCGTCGACGGTCTCGACGGTGTCGAATTCGGCCTCTTCCTCGCTGTCCGTCAGTCGAAGGTTGTGGGTGAACGCGATCCTCATGTGATGTGGCCCTGCCGCGTTGGTCCGTTTTCGGTCGTGCTGGGGAAGCATACCCGTAGCTTTAATACAGCCGACCTGCCCTTCAGCCACCTGGAAGCGGACAGCAGCGGTAAATGCGAATTGATTCCCGGGCATTACATTGCGACGGTGGGCACACTTCGAGACGGAGCAAAATGGCCGAAGCGAGATCGGCGTCGAACTTGCGACGAACGAGGAGCCCCGACAAGTCGTCGACGTTGAGCAGCTTCGAGACGAGCTCGTCGAATGCTTGCTCGAGCGAATCTTGCATTTCGAACCGGACCACGGTGCGACCGACCGCGATCTTGTCGTTGGGAGAAAGCGCGAAGTCGCGACCCTTCTCGCCGTTGACGCTCGTCCCGTTCGTGCTGGGCACCGAGCTCGTGACGACGGCGATCACGACGACCTGGTTGAGCTGAAGGCCGGACACGATCTGGATGCGGGTCGGATCCGAGGCGCCGGTCTGAACCGAGACGGTCCTGGGCGCGCCGTTTTCGAGCACCTGCACGGTTGTCCCGGCGCCGGTCGTGTGCACGGCGCTGGTCGGCACGGTGAGGACATGAACGACCTGGTTGATGACGATGGTGGCCGACGCGGAGACTCCCGGCCGGATCGCGTTGCTGGCGTCGGTCAGCTGCGCGGTCACCGCGAAAGTCGCGACTCCGGAGGAGACGACCGCGGCCGGCGCGATCGAGGTGATCTTGCCCTGCACGGCCTGCGTCGAACCCGCCGGCGTCACCTCGACCGCCTGTCCGACGGCGACCAGGTTCACCTGCGAGTCGCTCACGGTCCCGGTCAGCTGGTAGGAGCCTGGCGCGAAGATCACGAACGCGGTGGTCGCGGCCGCTCCGCCGCTGGACGTTGACTGGCCGGCCTTGACGTTCACCTGGGACACGATGCCCGCGATGGGTGACGTCAGAGTTGAGCTGTCGACCTGGCGCTGAAGGCTGTCGACGTTGATCTGGGCGATCTGGATCTGCGCGTTGTCCATCTGGATCGTCGGGGGCGTCGCGCTCGTCTGGAGAGAGGCCAGCGAGCTCTTCGCCGCCGAGTACTGCTGCTGCATGGACGCAAGCGACGCCGCCGCCTGGTCGTTGCTCTGCTGCGCTTTGACGGTCGCCGCCGCCAGCGCACTTTTTGCGCTGTCGAGCGCGGCCTTGTCTTTGATCAGGACCAGCTGGTCAGCCGCGAGCTTGGCCTGGTCCGCGGCGACCTTCGCCGGGTCCACTGGTATCGCTGCCTGGTCGGCGGCCAGCGTGGCGCTGTCCTGGTCGACCAGCGCCTGGTCGGCGTTGACCGGGATCTGGGCGGCGTTCACCGCAGCTTGCGCCGCGCTCACCGATTGGGCGTTGATCGCCTGCGTGTCGGCCAGGCTCGTCTGGGCATTGGTCATCGAAACCAGCGCCGAATTGACCGAGTTCTGAGCCGAGGTCAGGGTCTGAGCGCTGGTGGGGCCCGCCCTGTCCTGCGCCAGCTTGGCCTGCGCGCCGGCCAGGGTGGCCTGCGCCTGGCTCAGCTGCGCCGAGAGCAGGTTCGAATCAAGGGTGCCCAGCGGGGTTCCAACCCCGACTGACTGGCCGACCTGCACGTAGACCGTCAGAACGGTTCCCGTCGAGGCAAAGTTGAGGTCGGCCTCGCTCGTCGGGGTCAGGTTGCCGGCCATCCCGATGCTCTGAGTGATGGTTCCGTACGTGACGAGCGCGGTGCGGTACGACGTGGTCACCTTGCCGGCCTGGGCGTAGACGAGCGTGCCGCCGAGGACTGCGGTTCCGACCACGATCGATGCGAGCACCCTTCGCCTGAACAGCGCCCGCAGAGGAAGGCTTGGCAACCGAAACAAGGCTCAGCAAGAGTCCTGCCGGATGCTTGGAGATCCCTGGGGAAGTGCTCACAGATCGCTGGGGTCCCCGCACAAAAAAGAGCAGGTGCGCCCCCCCGCCTGGCGCCACCTGCGCTACTTTCTACTGCCGGCGCTTACCAGCGGTACCAGCGGCCGCCACCCGAACCTCGGAACACAAAACCGAGGAGCCACAGGACGAGCCCGATCAGCAGCAGGATCCAGAGAATGTGCATCGACGCCGAGAGCAGCCCGCCACCCCCGAGCAGCAGCAGGAGGAGCACCAACACGATCAGTGCAACCAGCATCTTTCCCTCAACCTCCTTTCGGCAGGCCTGATGGCCGGCCGGTTCTAAATAGAGAACCGGCCGAAGCTCGACATTACCTACTCAGGAGTTTGCAGAACCGCGATCGAGCGGGCTGACGTCGTGATCCGCCCTTCAACCAGGCGTGGTGCGCGCTCGGGATGTCGCCGGCGCGTATCGAGGACCAGGCGCCACCCCGCCGCGTACTCGGTCGGGATGGCCCAGCGCACTCCTTCGGTATGCGCGTTGAACAGCAGGATGAACGAGTCATCCGTGATGGGGCGACCCTGCTCGTCGTGTCCCTGGATCGCTCGGCCGTTCAAAAACACACCGAGGGAGCGCGCGTAACCCACGTCCCAATCGTCGTCCGTCATCGAATTCCCATCTGGCTTGAACCAACCGATGTCCAGCGTGCCGCGGATCGGACGGCCCTGGAAAAACCTGCGACGTCTAAAGACAGGATGCTCGCGTCGAAACGCGATGATCCACCGGGTGAAGGCAAGCAGCGGATCGTCGATCTCTGACCAGCTCACCCACGACAGCTCGTTGTCCTGGCAGTAAGCGTTGTTGTTGCCCTTCTGTGTCCTGCCGAGCTCATCCCCGCCCACCAGCATCGGAACTCCCTGTGCAGTGAAGAGCGTGGTCAGGAAGTTGCGCTGCTGCCGCGCGCGGCACTTGAGCACCTCCGCGTCTTCCGTCTCGCCCTCTGCCCCGCAGTTCCACGAGCGGTTGTGGGATTCGCCGTCGGCGTTGTTCTCCCCATTCGCCTCGTTGTGCTTCTCGTTGTAGGAGACGAGGTCGCGGAGTGTGAAGCCGTCGTGGGCGGTGACGAAGTTCACGCTGGCGAAAGGCCGGCGCGTGTCGTTCTGATAGAGGTCAGAGCTGCCAGTCAGGCGCGAGGCGAACTCGGCCACGGTCGACGGCTCGCCGCGGTAGAAGTCACGCACCGTGTCGCGGAAGCGGCCGTTCCACTCCGACCACAGGGGCGGGAAGTTCCCCACCTGGTAGCCGCCCTCGCCGATGTCCCACGGCTCGGCGATGAGCTTCACGCGATTGACGACCGGGTCCTGCTGGATGATGTCGAAGAAAGTCGAAAGCCGGTCGACCTCGTGGAACTCGCGCGCGAGGGTTGCCGCAAGGTCGAAGCGGAAGCCGTCCACGTGCATCTCGGTGATCCAGTAGCGGAGCGAGTCCAGGATCAGCTGCAGCGTGTGCGGGTGGCTGACGTTGAGGCTGTTTCCTGTTCCAGTCGTGTCGTAGTAGAACTCGGGCTGCTCGGTCACCACGCGGTAGTAGGCGCGGTTGTCGATCCCCTTGAAGCAAAGCGTCGGGCCGAGGTGGTTGCCTTCGGCCGTGTGGTTGTAGACCACGTCCAGGATCACCTCGATCCCGGCCTGGTGGAGTGTCCGGACCATCAACTTGAACTCGTTGACCTGCTCGCCGCGCTGGCCCGTGCTCGCGTACTCGTTGTGTGGCGCAAAGAACCCGATGGTGTTGTAGCCCCAGTAGTTCCGCAGCCCTCGCTCGATCAGGCGCTGGTCGTGCACGAACTGGTGGATCGGCATCAGCTCCACCGCCGTCACCCCCAGCGAGGTCAGGTGGTCGATGAGAGCTGGATGCGCAAACCCGGCGTACGTGCCCCGAAGCTCTTCCGGCACCTCGGGGTGGCATTTCGTAAAGCCTTTGAGATGGGTTTCGTAGATGACCGTCTCGTGCAGCGGCCTGTCGGGCGGCTTGTCGCCGGCCCAGTCGAAGTGCGGGTGATGGACCACCGACTTGAAGACGTTCGGCGCGCTGTCCTCGATGTTGACCGCGGTCGGGTGCCTCAGGTCATAGCCGTAACACGATGTGTTCCAGTCAACCTGGCCTTCGATCGCCCGGGCGTAAGGATCGAGCAGCAGCTTGTAGGGATTGCAGCGGATGCCCAGCTTCGGGTCATACGGGCCGTGCACTCGGTAGCCGTAACGCTGGCCCGGCCCGATGCTGGGCAGGTACGCGTGCCAGGCGAAGGCGTCGACCTCCTCGAGGCGGACCCTCTTTTCAGTGCCCTCGTCATCGAACAGGCACAGGTCGACCGCCTCTGCGACTTCGGAGAACAGGGCGAAGTTCGTGCCCGCCCCGTCGTAGGAAGGGCCCAGCGGATAGGCCCGACCCGGCCACGCTTCGATTCGATCGACGTTGAGGTCAGACATTCGGTTTCCGGTGCATCGGTGGCATCAATGATCCAAGATGACGTGATGCCTGCGCTGATCTCCGACGACGGTCGCTGGTGGTGGGATGGCACCAAATGGCGCCCGCGCACGGTGGAGGGCAAGCTCGACCTCTTTTGGTTCACCAGCACTCCGGACTGGGTTTCGCGCGTCGTCGTCACAGGATTGATCGGCCTGATCCCGATCGTCGGCGCGATCAACCTGCTGGGCTGGACGCTCGAAGCCACCGACATGGTCCGCGGTGGGTGGAAGGAGCTGCCCTCGCCAGGCTTCCGTTACCTCGAGCGTGGCGCTCCCCCATTTGTCGTCTCGCTCGTGTATGCCGTGGTGGTCCTGGTCGCCGTGGGGATGCTGGCGCTTTTCGCCGTGCTGCTGGCCACATCCGGAGACCGCCGCTGGGTGCTCGCGATCCCGCTGGGCCTTTTCATCGTGCTGATCTTCCTTGCGTATTGGCTGGCCTCGCTCTACCTCTTCGCGGCGCTGATCCTGGCCTCCGACAAGCTGGGCATCGCAAAGGCGATCGACCCGCGGCGCCTCTATACGCTGGCGCGGACCAACCACGAGACCTCCCTGCATGTCGCCCTGGTCTACGGAGCGGCGACCCTGGTCGTGGCCGGGATCGGAGTCGCCATCGGGGTGATCATCCCGTTCAGCAGTCTCCTGATCTCCCTCGGCCTGCCGGCCGTCTACGCGATGATCGTGCCGAACCTGGCTGCTTTCAGGGTGGAGGCTCGTGGGGCGGGCGCTTAGCTCTTAGATCCGGCCTTGCGGATCACCTTGTCGACCCCCTCGCCGAGCTCGCGGAACGTCTCGGCCAGCGCCGAACCGAAAGACCGGGTCGCCTGCTTGGTTTTCTCACGCACCTCCGGGTCGCGCGTCGCCGTCTCGAGCGAGGTGAAGACAGCGTCCGCCGCCTTTCGGAGCTGCTCGAGAGAGCGGTTCAGCTCAGCTTTTGCTTTTTCGTCGTCTGCGCTCCGGTAGTGGCGCCGCAGCTCTCCCGCCACGCCTTTGATGTCCGCCTCGAATTGGTCCCACGCCTTCTGTGCCTCATCGCTGCCCATGGCTCGTGTCCCTCCCGTGAAAATCGACAATTTTCAATGTACTGGGTGCAGACATTGGTGCGGGAAGTGCGGAAGATCGTCGGCAGGGGTGAGGAGTCAGGGAGGGCTGGTCCTGGTGGTGGCTAGCGCCGTGCGGGCCGCCACCAGTCGTTTACATCCCCGTCAACGTCAAGATGCGTGACCGTTCAGCTGCTCGACTCGACCCTTCCAGTGAGCCCGCCGGTACCTGAACGTCTGCAGGTGGTCGTTGATCATCGGCAGGTTGGTCAGCTCGGCCTCACGCCGCGCCGCCGGCGAGAGCTTGGGCAGCATCGACTCGAGCTGGGCGAGGAGCTGCTCCTCCATCTTCACGAGCTCCCCGTACGCCTCCTGCCAGAAGCGGGCCACGTCAACCGAGAGCGTGCTCAGATCCTCGCTCTCCATGTGCTTCAGGGCAGACGGCCTCTTGCGACCACCACCCCGGCGCTGCTGAGTCACCGTAGCCGCATCTTTGTCCTCTGCGAGCACCAAAAGCTGCATCAATCCGTTGGTCGTCTTTAATACCTCGGTGGCGCAGCCGGATCGGTTGCTCGAGGGCGAGGATCCAAGGACGATCTACAAGCAGGACGCTCGCCACTGGATCGCGGTCTACCGCCAGAGATGATCTCCTTCAAAGACGAGTTGCTCCGCCGTGCGAGCCCAGGCTGACACGCTTCCAGAGGCCGGGCGCAAAGACGTGATGGAGAACGACGTGGCCGTCATCGAAAGGCAGCTGACGCGCTATCAGCGAAGGATCGAGTTCTGGTTCGATCGCCAGTGGGACCTCGAAGGGCTGTCGATCGACGAGAGCGAGCGAACCATCGCGTATCGCGAGCGCCTGGTCCAGCTGACAAGGCGCGAATATCAGCTGTTCACCATGCTGGCCGGCGCCTCACCGGCCTTCACCAGCGCCACCCAGCTGCTGGCCGAAGCCTGGCACGACACGCGGCTGCCGGAGGAGACCGTCCGGACGTACATCGTTCGCTTGCGTAGAAAGCTCGCGGCGCTCGGCGCTCCCGCCCAGATCGCCAACCGCCCGAGGCGAGGCTACTCGCTGGTTTTTCAGGACTACGCGAGCCAGGACGGTTACAGCTCCGCGACCTGAGCCGTCAGCTCCGGGAGGTCTTGTCCCACTCCGGGTGTTTGCGAAACAGGCCTCCCCAGCCGATGTGAAACCAGTGCGACTCGCGGTAGGGCTGCAGGGCCGCAGTGTCGTTTTCGGTCAAGTCCGTCACAACGTGCTTGCTCGTGATCTTCTTGATCTGTGCGGCCGGGATCTCGACCAGCTTTCCGCCCTCGCGCCGCTTGACCACGATTCCGTGAAAAATGTCCTCGCTCTCGTCGCCCAGCAGCGACTCCGCGGTGCCGATCTCCGATCCGTCGGCCGCCACCACGGTCGCGCGGTACGGCATCGCGATCCACGCCACTGGCGTCTCGTCTTCGAACATGGGTACAACGATACTCAGCGACATGAATGCCCTGCTCACCGACCTGTACGAGCTGAACATGGTCGCCAGCTACTTACGCCGGGGCATGGACGGCACGGCGACGTTCAGCCTTTTCGTGCGCCGGCTGCCCGCGACGCGAGGTTTCATCGTCGCCGCCGGCGTCGAGTCCTGCCTCGACTTGCTGGAGCAGCTCCATTTCGACGAGGAGGACCTGCGCTACCTCGGCGAAGTCCTGGGCTTCAAGCCCGCCGACGTGGAAGCCTTCCGGCGGTTTCGATTTACAGGTGACGTCTGGGCGATCCCGGAGGGCCGGATCGTTCTGGCGGGAGAGCCGCTGCTCGAGGTGACGGCGCCGCTTCCGGAAGCGCAGCTGGTCGAGACGCTCCTGCTCAACCGCGTGACCTTCGAGTCGACCATCGCCAGCAAGGCGGCGCGCTGCGTGATCTCAGCGGCCGGTCACGACGTCGTCGACTTCTCGTTCCGGCGCACACAGGGCATCGAGGCAGGGATCGACGTGGCGCGCCTTTCCGCCATGGTGGGGTTTGCCGCGACCAGCAACGTCGAGGCGGCCCGGCGATTCGGCCTTACCGCCGCCGGCACGATGGCGCATTCGTACATCGAAGCGTTTCGCAGCGAGGCCGAGGCCTTTCGGGCGTTTGCGCAGGACTTTCCGGGGGGAGTCACGTTCCTCGTCGACACGTACGACACCATCAGCGGGGTCAGGAACGCGATTGCCGTGATCCGCGAGCTGGGGCTCGAGGGCCGGCTTGGGATCCGTCTGGACAGCGGAGACCTTGCGCACCTTTCCGCGAGCGCGCGCCGGCTGCTGGACCAGGCCGGCCTCCAGCGCGTGCGGATCTTCGCGAGCGGAAGCTTGAACGAGTTAGCAATCGACGATCTCGTGCGCGGCGGCGCCCCCATCGACGCGTTCGGCGTGGGAACGCAGATGGGGGTGTCCGCCGATTACCCGTACCTGGACACCGCGTACAAGATGGTCCTTTACCAGGACCGGCCGGTGATGAAGCTGTCGCGCGACAAGACCAGCGCGCCGGGTCGAAAGCAGGTGTTCCGGCGGCCGAAGCCGTTCAGCGACCTGCTCGGGTTGCGGGACGAGCCGGTCCCAAGCGGCCGGCAGCGCCTGCTCGAGCCGGTGATGACGAGAGGAAAACGGACCGCCAGCCGCCAGCCGTTGTCCCGGTCGCTGGCGCTTTTCCAGGCGGACCTCGCCCTGCTGCCCGCCGGCGCGCGAGAGATCCTCGCGCCCAAATCACCTTCGGTCCGATCGACCGAAGCCCTTCGACAACTCACAGCCGAAACCAGACGCCGGTTGATTTCCTGAGCCCGAGCTAACTCCTCGGGCGCAGCACCATCTGGGTCTGCGTGACCTTGGCCACGAGCCGCCCCGAGCTGTCGCGGACGGCCGTCTCGACGACGATGGTCGTGCCGCCGGAGTGGAGCGGTGTCGCGGTCGCGACGACGCTACCAGCACGCACAGCGCCCAGGAAGTTGGTCTTCGATTCGATGGTCGCGGTGCCGGATGCATCTTGCGGCAGGTTCATGAACGCGCACGCGGCGCCGGCCGAGTCGGCGAGGGCCATGAGCACGCCTCCGTGCAGGATGCCGCCGGTGGTGCACAGGCCGGGCGCCCAGTCAAGCCCGAGCACCACCTCCTCAGCGGTGTACTTCTCGGCCCGAAAACCAAGCGTCGCGCACAGCGGCATCGCCTGGTGGATCAGCGCGGTCGCGTCCTGGCCCGTCACCACTCGGTGTCCTTCGGCCCCTCGCGTTCAAGCTTCTGCCTCACCTCCTGGATGTATTCGGCGATCACGCCATCGTCCACGCCTGGCTTCGAATGGCTGAGTCGCTCGGCCGCCACACCGGCCATGAAACATGCGAGGGGTGCAAACCTGCGCTCGCGCGTGTGGGCGGCCACGCGCGCCAGCTCCAGCAGCTCCAGTGCTACGCGCGGATCCAACGTTGGGGGAGCGATGTTGGCGCCGCGATGCTCCGCTTCCGTCGCCCAAAGGGCTCCAAGCTCATCGAAGAATTGGTTCATGCGTCACCTATAGCATGGGACGCGTGAACGCGACCGCCATCGAGGCGAGCCGGCTCAGGAAGGTCTACACCACGACCCGCGGTCTTCTCCGCCGGGAGCGAAAGGAGCACGTCGCGCTGCAAGGGGTTGACCTCGACATCAAACGAGGCGAGCTGTTCGGGCTGCTCGGCCCGAACGGTGCGGGCAAGACCACGATGGTGAAGATCTTCACCACGCTCTTGCTGCCGACGTCGGGCGTGGCGAAGATCCTCGACCTGGACGTCGTCCACGACCCGTGGGCGATCCGCAAGCGGATCGGTTTTGTCTTCGGTGGGGAGCGCGGTCTGTACTGGAGGCTCTCCGGCCTTGACAACCTGCGCTACTTCGCGGACCTCTACCAGATCCCGCCCGACGTTTCCAAGCGCCGGATCGCCGAGCTGTTGAAGACTCTGGACCTGAAGGGTCGCGAGCACGACAAGGTGGAGGGCTACTCGCGCGGCATGAAGCAGCGGCTCCACCTGGCCCGCGGGTTGCTGAACGAGCCGGAGGTCCTGTTCCTCGACGAACCCACGATCGGCCTCGACCCGGTCGGCGCTCGGGAGCTCAGGGTGCTGACGCGCAGTCTCGCCGACGCCGGCACGACGATCTTCCTGACCACGCACTACATGCTCGAAGCGGACGAGATCTGCGATCGCATTGCCGTGATCAAGAAAGGTGAGATCGTCGCCGAGGGCACGCCCAGCAGCATCAAGACGGGCGTGGAGGACCAGGGGATCGTCGAGTTCGAGGTCGAAGGCCTGGCCGTGGAGCGGGTCGAAGCCCTCCGGCGGCTGCCGGCGGTGGCGACGGTCATCGTCGACGAGCGAGACCTTGCTCAGGTCGTCACGATCCACTGCTCACATCCGGGGGAGCTGGCGGCGAGCCTCGGCTCGGTGCTCGCCGGGCACCAAGTTCGGAAGGTGACGGTGCGTGAGCCGACGCTCGAAGACGCGTACGTGCTCCTCGTTTCGGAATGACGTACGTGCGCGCGGCGGTCCGCGCCTTCGAGATGTCGATGAAGCTACGCTCCGTCAACCCGTTCTCAAACTTCAGCTGGCTGGCTTTCCCGCTGATCTTCACCGTTCTCGGCCTGCTTCTCCTCTCACCGGGCGGGGGCGGGCACAGCGCTTACGCAATCCTCGGCGGCGGCCTGATCGGCTACTGGGGCATGGCCTACCTGGAAGGCGGCAACGAGATCCAGAATGAGCGCTGGTCCGGCACGCTCGAGCAGATCATGGCCTGCCCGACGCCGCTCGCGGTCATCGTCGTCGGCAAGCTCTTCTCAAGCCTCCTGTTCGGGATGCTGTCTTTCATCCCAGCCGTCGCGCTGGGGTACTTCGGATTTCACCAGAGCCTTCACCTCGACCCCATCCCGTTCGCGCTCTCGTTCCTGGTGCTCACCTTTGCGTTCTTCTCCGTGGCCATGGCGCTGGCTCCGCTCTACGCACTTTCGAGGCGGGCGTTCACCGTCACCAACGGGTTCGAGATCGGCGTCTACGTTCTGGGTGGCTTCATGTTTCCCATCTCGCAGCTGCCTTCGTGGCTGCAGGCTGCCTCTTCAGTCCTCGCCCCCACGTGGGCGGTGCGCTCGCTCTATGCCGCTGCCGGCCAGCCATTCGGGCATGAGTATCTCCGGTGGTGCGCGATCTCGATCGCGCTCAGCTGCGGCTACCTGGCGGCCGGTTGGTTTCTGTATCGGGTGGTCGACGTGCGAGCGCGCGTGACCGGCCAGCTGGCGCTGGCATGACGACGCTGCGCATCTTCTTTCGCAGCTGCTGGTTCCAGTACAGGGCGATGTTCAACTGGGCGACCCCGATTGGATATTTCTCGTACAAGTTCCTGCAGCCGATCGTCCAGATCCTGTTCTTGACGGAATTGGGCATCTTTGCGACGGGCCGGTCGAACGCTCTTTACTTCGCGCTCGGCAACGCGCTCCAGCTCACCGCCGTCAACGGCATCTTCGGAGTGGTGATGTCGGTTGGTAACGAGCGCCAGTTCGGGACTCTGCCCATCCTTCTCGGTTCGCCGGCCAACCGCGTCGTCACGTTTCTCGGCCGCGCATTCGTCCACGTGCTCGACGGAATTGCGGGTGTCGCGGTTGGGCTTGTGCTTGCCTTTGTCATGTTCAGGATCGACCTCAGCCACGCGAACCTCGGATTGCTCGCCATCTGCGTCTGCATCATCTCGCTGACCACTGCGGGGCTGGGCCTGATGTTCGGCAGCCTGAGCCTGATCACGAGAGACGTTTTTGTCATCGCCAATGCCGCCTACTACCTGCTGCTGGTTTTTTGCGGCATCAACGTTCCTGTGAGCCGGCTGCCGGAATGGGCGCAGCTGATCGCAAGCTGCCTCCCTCTCACGCGAGGTGTCCAGGCGGCGCGAGAGGTCGTCTCAGGTGCGGGCCTGGCCCAGGTGTCGGGACTCCTGGCGGGCGAGCTTGCGGTTGGACTGATCTACGCCCTGGTCGGTTACGCGTTGTTCGCGTGGCTCGAGCACCAGGCGCGGCGCGGTGGGCTGCAGGAAGCTTACTGACCCACGCTTTCGAGTCGGGTTAGGACCTACTGCTGGAACACTTCGCCTGAACTCATTCGGCGGTGCTGTCGGTTGCATCGTCGTGCCGCAAGCGATCGATCACCTGTTGGAACGCGGCGTAAGGCTGGGCTCCTAGCACCAGGTAGCGGCGGCCGAAGATGTGGGCGGGGATGGCGTTGATGCCAACCGACTCGGCCTCGCTGCGGTTGTCGTCGATCACCGCCGCGTAGCGATCCTCGTCGATCGCGCTCCGCAGCTCGGTCGCATCGAGCCCGACGCCGGCACCGATTCGGACGAGGTCCTCGACGTCTTCGAGCCGGCCGCCCCCTTCCCAGTGGGCCTTGAACAGAGCGAGATGCATTTCCTCGAACTTGCCGTGCTCGCGGGCGAACTCGGCGGCGCCAAGCGCGCGGCGCGAGTTGATGATGACGTCGCGCTGCTGCATCGTGAGCCCGACCTCAGCCGCGACCGATTCGAGGTGACTGCGTATCCGTTCGGAGCGGCCGCGGCCGAAATACGCTTCCAGCGACATCCCCTCCACTGGAGCTTCGGGGTGCAGCTCGAAAGGCCGCCAGGTCACGCGCACCAGGCCTTCCCGCTCCAGCTGCTCGACCCGGACCGAGTCGATGTAGCACCAGGGTCAAACGTAGTCGGAGAAGATGATCAGCTCGACGGGCTCGGTCGCTTCAGGCATCTGTTCTACCTTAACCAGCATGGCGGCCGAGCTGACCAGGATCGTTGCGGCCTGGTGCGACCGCACCGCAAGCGCCTGAGGCTCAGGCCATCGCGCTCGCCACTTGGGCGGCGACGCGCGCGTTGTTGACCACGAGGTCGACGTTCAGGTCGAGCGACCGCCCGCCCGACAGCTCCGCCATGCGTGCGAGAAGCCGCGGGGTGAGCTCAGCCCCTTCGACGCCGGTCAGCTCGCGCACAGCGCGCTGCGCCATCTCTTCCGCGCCATCGAGCTCGGCCGGCGGGGCAATGGCCACCACGATTCCGCGCGCGCCTGTTTCCCACGCCGCGCTCAACACGCGCGCTGCGTCCTGTGGGTTTTCGACCCTGGCGCTTACCCGGCAGCCGCTGCTCCTGGTGTAGAAGGCCGGGAACTCGTCGACGCGGTAGCCCAGCACCGGAACGGACAGGCTCTCGAGGCGCTCGAGCGTCAGTGCGAGGTCGAGGATGATCTTGGCGCCGGCGCAAAAGACCGCGACCTGCGTGCGGCCCAGCTCTTCCAGGTCCGCCGACTGGTCCTCGGGGTGGCCACGGTGCACGCCGCCGATGCCGCCGGTGGCGAAGAAACGGATTCCCGCCATCGACGCGACGCGCATCGTCGCTGCGACGGTGGTGGCTCCCACGTTGCGGTGAGCGATCGCGGGGCCCAGGTCGCGCGAGCTGACCTTGACGGCGCCCGTGGCGATGCGTTCGAGGTCGCCCTTGCTCAAGCCGACTCGGAGCTTGCCGTCGAGCACCGCAACGCTCGCCGGCATGGCTCCTTCGGCTCGAATCGCCTCTTCGCTGTTGAGCGCGGCCCGCAGGTTGTAGGGAGCCGGCAGGCCCTGTCCGACGATCGAGGTCTCGAGCGCCACCACAGCCCGGCCTTTGGCGAGCGCGCCGGCGACCTCAGGAGAGACCTCGAGCAGCGCGCTCAGTTCGGTCGCGCCCCCGCGCGCGTGACGGCCTCGGAGGCGACGATGACGGCACGCTCGGCTGCCTCGACGGGCGTGGCGCCGTGAATCCACGCCACGCAGAAAGCGGCGGCGAATGCGTCGCCGGCGCCGGTGGCGTCGACGCGCTGCACGGCCGGGGCTGGGATGTGGCGGCCGAAGACGCTGCACCCGGCCGGGCCAAGCTTGATCACCGGCACCTGGGCCAGGTGCTCCGGCGGCACGCCGATCGTGTCCATCTCCGAGGCCGTGCCGAAGAGGAGCTCGGGCTTGAGGCGGGCCAGGTCATAGGCCATTCTCGCGGGCCCATACTCCAGGATGCCCGCAACCGACGAGAGGTCGACCGAAAGCATCCCGCCCGAATCGCGGACGAGGGAGATGGCGGCGCGGGTGGCCTTGCCCAGGGGGTCGACGAACAGGGAGTAGGCGGGGACGTGGATCAGCTTGACGTCGGCGAACCATTCCTCGAGCAGGTCGTCCGGACGCAGGCCGACGCTCGCGCCGCGCTGGGTCGCCATGGCGCGAGCGCCGTCGGGACTGACGATGACGGCGATTGCACCCGTTGGCTCGGGGGCCCAGGTCGGGCACACCTCGACACCGCGGGCTTCGAGGTCGGCCACGAGCTGCCGGCCGTGGTCGTCTTCGCCGACTCGGGTGATGAGGCGGACGGGTTCCCCCAGGGCGGCGGCCCAGGAGCAGAAGTTGGCCGGCTGGCCGCCGCCGCCGAGGGTGATCTTCGCGGCTCGATCGTCGTCTGAACGGAGCGGGCCGTCGGGGACGATGGTGATGTCCAGGAGGAGGTCGCCGATCGAGAGGATCATTCGTGGCTCCGAGGATAAGGGGGGACTGGGAAGAGGGTGTGGTGAGACTGGGAACAGGGTGTGGGGGTGGGGCTTGGGTGGTGTCGCACGACGCCTGGTGGGAGCGGATTGTGTAAATTGATGCTTGACAAGCGAACGGATGTTTGGTAAGCTTCTCTCATGTCGGGGGTCGGGGGCACACCCCTCTCAGAGTTTCAAGAAGCAGCGCGCAAATTCCTTGCTCGCACTGAGCGCGGCAATGTCGATCTGCCGCGGTACCGAGGGGTGATCGACGCGCTCGAGGGTGATTTTGGCTCTGAAGCACGCGATGCTCAGAAGGCCGGCGAGCACCTGGTCAGTGGCAACATCACCGCGGCTTCCTGGATTGCGCGGACGTGCAACATGTCGGTGACTTCAGCCGCTGACCGGCTCTGCGTCGGGACTCAGCTGGAAGCACTGCCCAAGGTCAAGGCGGCGCTTGCGTCGGGCGAGATCGGTTACCAGTCCGTTGCCGTCCTCTCGCACCTGCGCGACAAGCTCGGCGAGAAGCGAGAGCTCTTCGACGAAGACGAGATGCTTGGCTTCGCGCGCGAGTTTTCAGTCTCCGGCCTGCGCCGGCTGTGCACTTACGCATGGCATGTCGCAGA
>Ga0137409_10004390_pt1 | contig 14811 bp, 7 predicted proteins | sample CZODoug1_16funga_FD_122059 | JGI IMG/M metagenome (GOLD analysis project Ga0137409, IMG submission 122059) | Vadose zone soil fungal communities from Angelo Coast Range Reserve, California, USA - CZODoug1_16fungal (Hybrid Assembly) | ecosystem: Environmental > Terrestrial > Soil > Vadose zone... | reverse complement strand
AGCTCGGGCGACGGCTCGATCGGCTCGATGTAGACGTCCATCTGCCCGCCGCAAATCAGTCCGGTTTCCTGCGCGAAGTCGTCCGACAGCTCGTAGTGCAGGAGCTGCGGCTTGCGATTCGCGATCGCCTCGCGTGCCTTCCAGAACGCGTCGTTCTCGTAGCAGCCGCCGCCGATCGTCCCGACGATACGGCCGTCGGCGAAGACGAGCATCTTGGCGCCGATCCGCTGCGGCGTCGATCCGGTCGTCGAAACGATGGTGACGAGCGCCGCCGGCTCTCCGCGCTCGAGCGCGTCGGCGACGGCGGCGAACACTTCACGGTTCATCTGTGACGATTATACGGGGGCCGAGTAGGTCGGGTAGGGCGGGTAGGGCAGGTAGGGCGGGTAGGGCAGGTAGGGCGGGTAGGGCAGGTAGGGCGGCCCGGCCCACCAGCCCCACCCGGCCTTACCGGTGAAGATCGCAGACTTCCCGCGGCTCGGTTCCCGAAAGGAAGGCCTCGGTGATCACTTTCGGGCACTGCCGCCCCGCGAGCTTGCCGGTTTCGGCGTCGATCTCGACGAAGGTGATGCCGACGGGCGCCTCGAACGGCACGCTGGCGCGGCCGGCGAGCGCGTTCTTCATGAACTGGGTCCAGATCGGCAGCGCGGCCTTTGCGCCGCTCAGGCCGACGGGCTGATTGTCGTCGAAGCCGACCCACACCACCGTCAGCAGCTCGGGCGTGAAGCCGACGAACCACGCGTCGCGCAGGTCGTTGGTCGTGCCCGTTTTGCCTGCCGCGTCGAGCGTGAAGCCGTTGGCGCGCGCGGTGGCGGCCGTGCCCTCGTTGAGGACACTCCGCATCATGTTGGTCACCAGAAACGTCGTATCGGGCCGTGCCACCTCGCGCGGCTGGGCGTCCTTCTTCGTCACGTCCTTGCCGCCGCTCGTGATCCGCATGATGTGCTTCAACGGACGGATCGCGCCGCCGTTGGGAAACAGCGTGTACGCGGTTGCGACCTCGTACGGCGTCGCCTCGAAGACCCCGAGGGCAATCGACGGGTACGCTTTCGGCGAGGCGCCGACGCCAAGACTCTTCCAGAACGCGGCCACGCGGTCGTAGCCGGCGGCCTGGGCGACGTGAATGGTGCCGAGGTTTCGCGAGTGGGCGAGCGCGCGCCGATAGGTGATCGGCCCGTCGTACTCGTGCTCGTAGTTCTCCGGCGTCCACACCTGATCGTCGAACTCGAAGGTCTCCTGCTCGTCGTTGGTGATCGACGCCGGCGTCACGTCGGTGCGCCCGGTCTTCGCCGCCTCCTCGAAGGCAGTGAGGTACACGAACGGCTTGAAGACCGACCCGGGCTGCCGCCGCGACAAGATCGCCCGGTCGTACTGCGACTGGTTGTACGAGCGCCCGCCGACGAACGCGAGAATCTCGCCGGTCCGCGGGCCGACCGCGATCAGCGCGGCCTCCGCCTTGCCGCGTTTGCGCCGCGACACCATCGAGTCGACGCGCGTCAACCCGTCGCGCACCGCGTCCTGCGCCAGCCGCTGCAGGTGCAGATCGAGCGTCGTGTACACGTCGACCGCCTGCGTGGTCGTCGTGGTGAGGCCGGGATACTGGTCCGTGAGCGTCTGACCCACGTAGTCGACGAAGTACGGCGCCTCGGACTCCAGCGCGCGCTGGACGATGATGAGCGGCTCGTGCACGGCGCGATCGGCCGCCGCTTCGGTGATGTACCCGGCGTCGACCATGGCCTGCAGCACGACGTTTCGCCGATCCTTGCACCGCGCCGGGTTGTTGAACGGCGAGAGCGCCGACGGCGACTGAAAGACCCCCGCGATCGTCGCCGCTTCGGCCAGCGTCACGTTGCTGACGTCCTTGCCGAAGAACAGCCGCGCGGCTTCCGGCACGCCGACGATCCCGAACGATCCGCGCTGGCCGAGCCCCATGTCGTTCAAATACATCTCGAGGATCGCATCCTTCGACGCGCGCGTCGTGATGATCAGCGAGACCCACGCCTCCAGCAGCTTCCGCCGGAGCGACTTCTCGCGCGCGTCCTTCAGCGTCATCCCGGGAAACATCTTCGGCAGGAACACGTTGCGCGCGACCTGCTGCGTGATGGTGCTCGCCCCCACCGTGTACGCGCGGGTCCCGCGGATGTTCGTGACGATGGCGCCGACGATGCCGATCGGATCGATGCCGGGATGCTCGTAGAAGCGCCGGTCCTCGATCGCGAGCACCGCCTGCTGCATGCGCTCCGGAATCGCCGCGAGCGCCACCGGGCGCCGCTTTTCCCGCTCGCCGCCGGCGAGCGCCGTCAACACCGGCGCGTCGAGGATCAAACGCTCGCTCGTCCTCGTGCCGACCTCGAGCCGCAGGACGCGGTCGGCCGGCCGGGGCGCGGGCCTGCGCGAGCTGTTCTTCGCGTCGCCGGCCGCCGGCCGCTGAAAGACGACGCGAACCACCTGCCCCTTCAGCTCCGGCGCGCGCGGCATGATCGTCACCGCGCCGCCGCCGACTGCGAACTCGCCCGGCTTCTCCAGGCGGTCGCGAGACGCATAGCCCAGCTCGTTGAGCCGATCGATCAGCTGGCGATCGGTCATCCCCTGGCCGCGGCGCAGCTCCAGCGGGCGCGCCAGCACGCGCGGGAACACCGTTTCGCGCGCGCCGCGCAGCCGCTCGTCAATCAGGTGCGCGAAGCGAACGTAGGAATAGGTGGCCGCCAGGCACAGGACGACCGTCGGGATGGCGAGCGCAACCGCCACCACCCGGACCCAGCGTTTGCGCCAGATCGCGTCGACTCGAATTCTGATGCCTGCGACGGTCGGACCTGTGTTCAAAGTGGTTGACTAGAACGTCTGCTCCTTCGGCACTGAATGGCAAACCAGCTGCGGATTCCTGTTTCCTCCGACGACCCGAAATCGATGCCTTCGACGCTCATTTGTGGATATCGGCGCATCAGGTCATCGTGCTTAATCATCTGATTCTAAAGGCCGAGCTTGTCGAGAACCGTTTTCTCGAGTTCGTTGGGTTCTCGTCCACGCGCGTTGGGAGACGGCTGGCGGTCCGGTGGAAGCGATCGCGCAGAATGGAGCGAGCTGTAGTCCTGGTCCCCGGTCCCCAGCCCCTACTCTATATTGTGACGATCCAATGACGCCCCAGGTCGAGTGGGAGCTCCTCGTCCAGTCGATCGAGGAGCGCCGGGCCGTACTGATTCAGGAACGAGATGAAGCCGATCGTCCGCTCCTGCGCGTGGCCGCCGGGGAAAGCGAGCGCCCGCGCGTGGATGAACTGACGCCGCAGCGTTTCATCGCGCCGCTTGGCCGCTTGAATCATCTTGCCGTGCAGGGTCTGCAGATCGCGCTGCATCCGCTCCAGCGTCGAGCGCGCGGCGCCCTCGAGCGTCGGATCGAGGGCCGGAATCGTCTGGACGAGGCGCGTCATCCGATCTTCGATGGCTTGAGCCGCGTTGTCGAACGAATCCTCGACGACCGGCGGAATCTGCGTCTTGAGCAGCTCGTTCAGCGCCGCTTCGTCTTGCGCCTGCAGCGCTTCGAGCGGCAGCTTGTACTTCGTGAGAAAGCGCAACGCGCCGGAATCGAGGATCGTCGCGGTCGCGCGCGGATAGAACAGCGGCATCGGCACGCCGAAGTGCTCGTAGACACCACGCAGCTGGCCGAGATAGGCCAGCTCGTTCGGCCCCGCGACGTAACAGATGGTCGGAAAGATCGTGTCCTGCACGACCGGACGCAGCAGCACGTTCGGGCTGAACCCGGCCGGCCGTTCCGTCGCTTGAGCGAGAAGCGCCGACGCGGCGAACTGCTGATCGCCGACGAGGAACGCGCCGTTGTGCTGCCGGATGGCGCGACGGCCGCCGTCGAGATGAAACAGCGCGAGGCTGTCGTCCTGCGCGTGGACCTGCGCGTGATAACCGCGCGCCGTGAGATCGGATCCCGCCAGGGCCGCCAGCTTGACGGTCTGGCCGGGCATCGACAGCTCGCGCGCGAACACCTGGCTGACCAGCGGTTTCGACGCCGCGTCCGACGAGTCGTAGACCACCAGCCCGCGCGCGCCCAGCACCGCTTCGAGCCATCCGCCGAAGGCCTCCGCCATGCCGGCGCCCGGCGTGTACGCGCGCCTCAAGTCGGCGAACAGCGCCGACCGAAATCCGGTGTTGGGGAGGAGACGTTCGAGCTCCGAAAGGACGTCGAGGATGGCGACGTCGAGCCGAACCGTCGCGACGGGGAGCGGGTCCGACCCCGGCCGCGCCGGGAGCGACACCGTCCGCGGCGTCAGCTCATCGTCGAAGACGGTACACGACCGAACCTCTTCCCAGTCGTGATCCTCGGCGTCGATCCAGAAAATCGCGACGGCCGGGACGTTGTGATCACGCGCGACCTGCTCGGCGAGCTTCAGGGCGGTGAGCGCCTTGAGCAGCGTGAACAGCGGGCCGCCGAACAATCCGGCCTGCTGACCGGTGACGACGGCGACTGTCCGGCGATCGGCGAGCAGACGGCCGGCCTCCCGCGCGCGCAGCGGCGCGTGACGGCGTTCCTGCTGGCCGGCGATGACGGCGGAGATCTCGTCGCGGCGGCGATCGTGAGCCTGCGTGCGGGCGATGCTCTCGGCCCAGGCCGAGCGATCGGCCGGATCGCCGGAGAAAAATGACGCGACCGAGCGAAAGTCGTACGCGTAGTCCGCGGCCAGCCGCCGGATCCAGGGAAACCGGCGGACGTCGACTGGAATGCGCGCGGAAGGCCCGTCTGAGGACGTGTAGGAAGGCTCCGCTGAGTTGACCTGCACCAGAACGCCTACTGTCTCAAAGCGTCGCGCGCACTGTCAAGCGCGCGGACGCGCTATTCGCTTGATCCGACAGCACTAAGACGCCGATCCGCGAGGGTCGGTTGCGCCGTTTTTCGTGTTACCATACCCACGCCTTCCTTGAGGAGATCCTTCACTGAACACGGAAGCTGCTGGCGCGACGCCTTCTGACGCGTTTGGCCCGTTTCGAGTTCTTCATCAGATCGGTGCAGGGACGTTGGGGCCGGTGTTTCGCGCGTACGACGCCGAGCGCGAGCGCCTGGTTGCCGTCAAAGTCTTCAAGCTCGATCTTCCACCGGACCGCGTCCACCGGCTCGTCGCCGAGTTCGAGCGGATCATCGCCGCCGGCCTGACTCATCCTGTGCTGGCGGTGCCGCTCGCGACCGGCATCGCCGGCGTCTCCGCGTACCTTGCCCAGGAGTACGTCGCCGCCGACTCGGTGGATCTCGTCGTGCGGGAATTCGGGCCGGCTCCCGCGGCCGACGCGCTGCGCGTCGCGGCCCAGCTCGCCGGCGCGCTCGACTTCGCGGCGGCCGTGCACATGACCCACGGGGCGCTGCACCCGCGCGACGTGCTGCTCTCGTCCGACGACACGCGGCTGACCGGCATCGGTATCGCGAGCGCGCTCGAGCGCATCGGCGTCGCGGCGCCGGTCCGCCGTCCCTACACCGCGCCGGAGCGGATCGCGGGAGCCCGGTGGGATCGCCGCACGGATGTCTTCAGCCTTGCCACGCTGATGCACGAGCTGTTGTGGGCACACCGTCCGAGCGGCGTGGGCGCGCAGGCGGCCGGAGGCCTCACCGAAATCGACGGCGGCGATCTGCCGGCGCTGCGCGCAACGTTTGCGCGCGCGATGGCCGAGGACCCCATGGAGCGCTTCCCCACGGCCCTCGAATTCGCCGAGGCGCTCGCGCGCGCGTTCCCGGGCGTCACCGTGAGCGTTCAACAGCAGGTCGGGGCCGATCGGCCATCGACGCGGGACGTGGGAGCGACGGTCCTCGGACCGTTGGCCGCTGCCAGGACTCTGGCACCCGAAGAACCTCGCCTGCCGCTGGACGAACCTGCAGACATCAAGGTGCGGCCGGGGCCGCCGCAGGCGGAGCGTGCGCCCGTGGACCCGAGCCTCGCAGTCACCGCGGCGGAGGGAGCAAGGTATCGGGACGTTCACGCGGCGCCCGCGATGGTGGTGCCGCTGAACGACACTGACGACACGCTCACGCTCAGCGGATCGTCGCTCGACGACGCAAGCGAAGAGCCCATGATCCCGGTGAAAGTGTCGGTCCTCGACCGCTCCCGCCGCGCCGTCTGGCTGGTGCTCGCGCTGATCGTCGGGATCGCGGTGGGATTCGCCGGCGGGTACCGCGTCGGCACGCACATGCCACCCGACCCCAGCGTCGCGCCCAGCCCGACCGCGCAGGCGCCGCCGCCCGTCGCGGGACGCGAGTTCACGGAAGGTGCGGTGCCGGAGCCGGCGAAGACCACGGCGGCGGCACCAACACCGCCGGCAGCCGCGCCGCCGCCGACAGAGTCGGCACGCGCTTCCAATCCGCAGTCCGCAATCCGCTATCCGCAATCCGAAATCGGTCAAGGCCGGCTGCTCGTGCGGTCGACGCCGGCGGGCGCGCGCGTCATGGTCGACGGGCGCGAGATCGGGCGGACGCCCGTGTCGGTTCTCCAGCTGGCGCAAGGCGGGCATCGCGTGCGGCTCATGCGCGACGGGTATCTGGCGCAGGAGCGGCGTGTCGTGATCACCGCGTCACGGCCGTCGCAGTCGATCACGGTCGCGCTCGAGCCCCAGGTCGCCGCGTCGCGCACTCAGCAGACGCCGGCGCCGGCGCCGCCGCCTGCGGTGAGCCTGTACGTCGGCACGCTGATCGTCGATTCGCGGCCGCCTGGAGCGAAGGTCTACGTCGACGGCCGGCTCGTGGGCACGACTCCGGCGTCGCTGCCCGACGTGAGCGCCGGCTCGCACGCGATTCGTCTCGAGCTCGACGGCTACCGCCGCTGGACCTCATCGGTCCGAGTGGTGGCGACCGAACAAAACCGAGTGACCGCGTCGCTGGAACGGTAAAGCAACCGCCGAGGCCGCCGAGCGTGCGGAGAAAAGATTCCTCTGCGCTCTCAGCGCGCTCTGCGGTTAAACGTGGGGGGACTGTGGAAGCGATCCTGGCGCTTGAAGACGGCACGTGGTTCAGGGGCGCGGCGGCCGGCGCGGAAGGCGAAGCGCGCGGCGAGGTGGTGTTCAACACCAGCATGACCGGCTACCAGGAGGTGCTGACCGATCCGTCGTATTCGGGACAGATCGTCACGATGACCTGTCCCGAGATCGGCAACTACGGCGTGTCGCCGCACGACGTGGAGTCCCGCGCGCCGCAGGTGGCCGGCTTCATCATCCGCGACGAGTCGCCGATGGCGAGCAACTGGCGCGCCGAGATGACACTGCGCGACTATCTCGTCGCGAACCACATCGTCGCGATCTCCGACATCGATACGCGCGCGCTGACGCGGCAGCTGCGTTCGGGCGGCGTCATGCGCGGCGTGATCGGGACGGGCCAGGCGCTCGACCCTGACGCGCTCATCGAGCGCGCCCGCACGATCCCGCAGATGGAAGGCTCCGATCTCGTGCGCGGCGTCACGTCGGCCGCCGCGTTCGACTGGCCGCAGGAAGATCCCGGCGAGTTCGGCGTGGCGCCCGGACGCCGTCCGAAGCGGCGGATGAAGATCGCTGCGTACGACTTCGGCATGAAGTGGAACATCCTGCGGCGGCTGAGCGCGCACGGCTGCGACGTGCGGGTGTATCCGGCGACGACGCCGGCGGCAGAGCTGCTCGCGACGAACCCCGACGGCGTGTTCCTGAGCAACGGCCCCGGCGATCCGGCGCCGCTCACCTACGCGATCGACAACGCCAAGGCGCTGGTCGCCTCGGATGTGCCGGTGTTCGGCATCTGCCTCGGCCATCAGATCCTCGGCCTCGCGATGGGCGGCACCACGTTCAAGTTGAAGTTCGGCCACCGCGGGGCGAATCATCCGGTGAAGAAGCTGGCGACGGGCAAGGTGGAAATCACGTCGCAGAACCACGGGTTCGCCGTCGATCCGCAGTCGCTGCCATCCGACGTCGAGGTGACGCATCTGAATCTGTACGACGGGACGGTGGAAGGGCTGCGTCACAGGACCCGACCGGTGTTCTGCGTGCAGTATCATCCGGAGGCATCGCCCGGGCCGCACGACGCCGACTATTTGTTCGACGACTTTCTGGCGCTTATCGAGGAGGGTAGGAGCTAGTCGCCAGGTACCAGGCGCTAGCTGCAGCGGCTAGCTCCGAGCGCCCGGCTCCCAGCCCCTACAGAGATGCCCCGCAGAACCGATCTGAGACGCGTCCTGATCATCGGCTCCGGCCCGATCGTCATCGGCCAGGCATGCGAGTTCGACTACTCGGGGAGCCAGGCGTGCAAGGCGCTGCGCGCCGAGGGTCTCGAGGTGATCCTCGTCAACAGCAACCCGGCGACGATCATGACGGACCCCGAGCTGGCCAACCGAACCTACGTCGAGCCGCTCACGCCGGAAGTCGTCGCCGCAATCATCGAGCGCGAGCGGCCGGACGCGCTGCTGCCGACAGTCGGCGGCCAGACGGCGTTGAACCTGGCGATGGACCTCGCGGCCGCGGGCACGCTCCAGAAGTACGACGTGGAGCTGATCGGGGCGTCGATCCAGGCGATCAAGGTCGCCGAGGATCGCCAGCTGTTCAAGGACGCGATGCGCGAGATCGGCCTCGACGTCCCGCAGAGCGGTGTGGCGCGCTCGCTCACCGAGGCGGTGCAGCTGGCCAGGACGCTCGGGTTCCCACTCGTCATCCGGCCGTCATTCACGATGGGCGGCGTCGGCGGCGGCATCGCCTACAACATCGAGGAGTTCCGCGACCTCGCCGAGCGCGGCATCGAGATCAGCCCGGTGCACGAGATCCTCGTCGAGGAGTCGGTGATCGGCTGGAAGGAGTTCGAGCTCGAGGTGATGCGCGACGTCGCCGACAATTTCGTCGTCGTCTGCTCGATCGAGAACGTCGATCCGATGGGCGTGCACACGGGCGACAGCATCACGGTCGCGCCCATCCTCACGCTGAGCGACAAGGAATATCAGCGGATGCGCGACGCGGCGCGCCGCATCATCCGCCGCGTCGGCGTGGAGACCGGCGGATCGAACATCCAGTTCGCGGTCAACCCGAAGGACGGCCGCATGGTCGTGATCGAGATGAACCCGCGCGTGTCGCGATCGTCGGCGCTCGCCTCGAAGGCGACCGGATTTCCGATCGCCAAGATCGCCGCGAAGCTCGCGCTCGGCTACCACCTCGACGAAATCAAGAACGATATCACGCGGCTCACGCCCGCCTCCTTCGAACCGACGATCGACTACGTCGTCGTGAAGATTCCGCGGTGGAACTTCGAGAAGTTTCCGCAGGCCGACCGCACGCTCACGACGCAGATGAAGTCGGTGGGCGAGGCGATGGCCATCGGACGAACCTTCAAGGAAGCCTTCATGAAGGGGGTGCGGTCGCTGGAGCTCGGGCGCAGCGGTCTGCTGTTCGCGCCGTCCGCCATCGACGACGAGGACGACGCGGCGCTGCGGAAGCGGCTGGCGATCCCGACCGATCGCCGGATGTGGGATCTGTTCCGCGCGATCGCACGCGGCTGGAGTATCGAGCAGCTTCACGAGATCACGAAGATCGATCCGTGGTTCCTCCGGCAGTTCGCCGAAATCGCCGCGATGCGCGAGTCGGCAGCGGCAGCGGGGCTCGACGGCCTTGGCGTCGACGACCTGCGCCGCCTGAAGCGCGCGGGATTCGGCGATCAGGAGCTCGCGCTGGCGACGAAGGTGAAGGAGTCGGCCGTGCGCGACAAACGGCTCGAGCACGGGCTGAAGCCGATCTACAAGCGCGTCGACACCTGCGCCGCGGAGTTCGAATCATTCACGCCCTACCTGTACAGCGCGTACGAGCCGAGCTGCGAGGCGAACCCGAGCGGCCGGAACAAGGTCGTCATCCTCGGCAGCGGGCCGAACCGCATCGGACAGGGCATCGAGTTCGATTACTGCTGCTGTCACGCCGCGTTCGCGCTGCGCGAGGAAGGCATCGAGACGGTGATGATCAACTGCAATCCGGAAACCGTGTCGACCGACTACGACACGGCGGACCGGTTGTACTTCCAGCCGCTGACCTTCGAGGACGTGATGTCGGTCGTCGAGACCGAGCGCGCCGGGGGCGGCGACGTGTCGTGCCTCGTGCAGTTCGGCGGGCAGACGCCGCTCAAGCTCGCCCTCGCGCTCCAGCAGGCGGGCGTCAGGATTCTCGGCACGTCGCCCGACTCGATCGACCTCGCGGAAGACCGCAAGCGCTTCGCCGCGCTCCTGTCGAGCATGGAGATCACGCAGCCGGCCAGCGGCACCGCGACCTCGCGTCAGGGCGCGCGGGACGTGGCCGCCTCCATCGGCTTTCCGGTCGTCGTCCGGCCGTCGTACGTGCTCGGCGGGCGCGGAATGGCGATCGTCTACGACGTCGTCACGCTCGATCGCTACATGACGCACGCGGTCGACGCGTCGCCGGAGCATCCGGTGCTCGTGGACAAATTCCTCGAGGACGCGTTCGAGTTCGATGTCGACGCGGTCGCCGACGCCACCGGCGCCGTCGTCATCGGCGGCATCATGGAGCACATCGAGGAAGCGGGCATCCACTCGGGCGACAGCTCGTGCGTCGTGCCGCCGTTCATCTGTCCCGAGCGCCATCTCGCGACGATCCGCGAATACACGCGACGCATCGCGCGCGCGCTCGCGGTCGTCGGCCTGATGAACGTGCAATACGCGATCAAAGACGATGTGGTCTACGTGCTCGAGGTGAACCCGCGTGCGTCGCGCACGGTGCCGTACCTGTCGAAGGCGGCCGGCGTCTCGCTGGCCAAAGTGGCGGCCAAGGTGATGGCCGGCCGCACGCTCCAGGCGCTCGGGCTGACCGAGGACATCCAGGTCGCCGGCGTGTTCGTGAAGAGCCCCGTGTTTCCGTTCGTGCGGTTCCCCGGCGTCGATACGATTCTCGGTCCGGAGATGAAATCGACCGGCGAGGTGATGGGCGGTTCGACCAACTTCGGGGTCGCGTTCGCAAAGGCGCAGCTGTCAGTCGGCCAGAGGCTGCCGGAGAATGGCACGGCCTTCGTCAGCGTGAACAACGACGACAAGGCGAACCTGCTGCCGATCGCGCGCGATCTCGCGGAGCTCGGGTTCCGGCTGATCGCCACACGGGGGACCGCCGCGTATCTGCGCGCGTACGGCCTCGACGTCGGCGTGGTGTACAAGGTGAACGAAGGACGGCCGAACGTCGCTGACGAGATCGTCAACCGGAAAGTGGACCTCGTGATCAATACGCCGCTCGGTCGCGAGTCGTTTTTCGACGACCGCACGGTCCGGCGTGCCGCCATGCTGCACGAGGTCCCGTGCATCACGACACTGACCGGCGCCGCCGCCGCCGTCAGCGCCATCCGTGCGCTGCGGGAGCAGGGCCTCGGCGTCCGCGCGCTGCAGGATTACTACGCGGGAATTACGACTGAGAAAGTGTAGCGGCGCGCAGTTTTTTCGACCTTCCCAGAGTTCCACGAAACACACGAAACTCACGAAATTCACGAAATTCACGAAAGGGTCTGGATCCAGGCTCTTTCGTGTGTTTCGTGCATTTCGTGTGTTTCGTGGTGCTCGTGGCTGATCGATTGCAGCGCGCCCCGGTATGCGCGTGGTCGCTGCGATTCCCGCCGTCGGGCTCCTCGCCGGCGCGGCCGTCGGTCTGCTCGTTTCTGACCTCTCCCGCGGCGGCAGCTATTTCTTTCTGATCGTCTGCGCCGCGCTGGCGTGGTGGGCGTGGCGGTCAGCGCGGAGCCGGCTACTCGCAGCGGTTGTCGCCGCCGCTTTTTTTCTCGGCGGCGCGCTTCTGGCTGCCGACGCCTGGCAGCGTGCATGGCGGCCGTCGCTGCGAGTCGCGTTCGAGACGCTCGCGCGCGACGAGCGGGCGCGGGCCGCCGCCGAGGGCCGCCGGCTTCCTGAAGACGATGAGGCATTCGCGACGATCGAAGGTGTGCTTCGCGCTGACGCCGCGCCGACCGAGAGCGGCGTCTCGCTCAGCATCGCGGTGGACAGGCTGGACGGGCAGGTAGGCCAGGTAGGGCAGGTAGGGCGGGACGGGCCGGACGGGCGGGAAGGGCGGGAAGGGCGGGATAGGACCGTAGGTCCGGCGACCCTTTTAGGGTCGCCGGTCTCCGGCGGCATCATCGTGACGGTGGTTGGCAGGCTCGCCGCCGAGCGCAGCGGCGCGTGGCGCACCGGTCGGCGTGTTCGCCTGCCGGTCCAGCTCCGCCGGCCCTCGCGGTACCTCGATCCCGGCGTCCCTGATCATGAACGCGCGCTCGCGCGGCGCGGCACGGCGCTCGTCGGCACCGTGAAGAGCGGCGCCCTCGTCGAAGTGCTCGCGCGGGCGGCGGCATTCGACGAAGCGATGGGGGCCGCGCGCGCGTTCGCCCGCCGCGCCATCCGGGACGCCGTGGGCCGGTGGAGCGCGCAGTCGGGCGCGATCGTCGCCGCCATCGTGATCGGCGATCGGGCCGGCCTCGATGAGGGCGTGCAGCGCCGGCTCCAGGAGGCGGGGACGTATCACGTCATCGCGATCTCGGGCGGGAACATTGCCATCCTGGCGGGGCTCCTGCTCGGCGCGTTCCGCCTCGCCGGCTGGCTGGGGCGGACCGCGATGATCTCGTCGATCGTCGCATTGCTCGCGTACGCGCGGTTTGTCGGCGACGGCGCGTCCGTCGATCGCGCCACGCTGATGGCCGTCGCGTATTTCGGCGCTCGCGCGGTCGATCACCGGAGCCGGCCGCTCAACACGCTGGCGCTCGTCGCGGCGATCCTCGTGGCGACCGACCCGCTCGCGGTCACCGACGCCGCGTTCCTGCTCACGTTCGGCGCCACGCTCGCGATTCTCGTCGTCGTGCCGGCTGTTACCACGACGGGCGGAGAGCACGCTCAGAGCGCAGAGACCAGGAATGACCTTGCGGCCTCCCCGGTCTCCGCGTCGATCGTCGTGATCGGTCGGCTGCTATTGGCGATGTTCGCCGCTTCCGCGGCCGCGGAAGCGGTGTTGTTTCCCGTCGGGGCGCTGGCGTTCTCGCGCGTGACGTTCGCGGGCCTGGGCCTCAACTTTCTGGCGATTCCCCTGATGGGCGTTGCGCAGATCGCCGGCATGGCGGTCGTACCGCTAGCGATGGTCTCCCGGCCGGGCGCTGCGATCGCGGGAGCGATTGCGCATCTGGGTGCCGCCGGGCTGGTGCGGTCGGCCGACCTCGTGCGATTCGCGCCCGCGCTGATCTGCCGCCTGGCGCCGCCGCCGGCGATCGTCGTGTTCGTCTACTACGGCGCGTTGACGCTGTCGTGGATCGGGTGGCGCCGCAGCCGACCGATCCGACGCGCGGGCGTTGCGCTCACGGTGGCTGCCGCTCTCTGGATCCTCGTCGATCCGCGGAGGCTCGTCGCGGCGCGCGGCGACGGCTTGCTGCACGTCACCTTCATCGATGTCGGCCAGGGCGACTCGAGCTTCGTCGTCTTCCCGCGCGGCTCGACGTTGCTCGTCGACGCCGGTGGGCTCTCCGCCGCGTCCGCCTTCGACATCGGCGATCGCGTTGTCGCCCCGGTCGTCCGTGGCGCCGGGTTCCGTAGGCTCGATCATGTGGCGCTGACGCATGGCGATCCCGACCACATCGGCGGCGCCGGCGCGATCCTGCGCGAGTTCCGGCCGCGCGAGGTGTGGGAAGGGATACCTGTGCCGCGGTTCGAGCCGCTGATGGCGCTGCGGCTCGCGGCGCAGGAACGCGGCGCGCGCTGGGCGAACGTCTATGCGGGCGACCGCGCGCGGATGGACGAGGTCGACGTCATCGCTCGTCATCCGGCCGTTGCCGACTGGGAGCGGCAGAAGGTTCGCAACGACGACTCGATCGTCCTCGAGTTGCGGTGGCGCGACGTGTCGGTGCTGCTCACCGGTGACATCGGCAGAGCCGTGGAGCGCCGTCTGGGCCCTGCCATCCCGCCCGCGCGCCTGCGTGTCGTGAAGATTCCCCACCACGGCAGCCTGACGTCGAGCACCCGCGAGTTCGTGAACGCTCTTCGCCCGCAGGTCGCCGTCGTCAGTGCCGGAGGCAGCAATCATTTCGGTCATCCGGTGCCGGAGGTGCTGGATCGATACCGAGAAGTCGGCGCCGAAGTGTTTCGGACCGACCAGGATGGCGCGGTGACCGTCGACAGCGACGGCTACTCGCTCGCCGTGCACACGTTCAGCGGTCGAAGACTCGCGATCCACTAAATGCAACCACGAAGCCACGAAGGCACGAAGAAGAGGAATGCAGCCACGAAGGCACGAAGACACGAAGGCACGAAGCGGAGGAGGGCGCGATGCTAAGAGTTGACAGCCCGCTGCCGAAGGATCTCGAGGCGATTATTCAAGACACCATCGGTCACTGCATCACAGTTCATCGTGAGCTGGGCCCGGGCCTTCTCGAAGCTATTTATTCGCGCGCCATCGGTTTGGAGTTGACGGCGAACAGCGTGCCCTACGAGCGAGAAAAACAATACCCGGTCCACTACCGTGGCGAATTGCTCTGCAATCAGCGGCTGGACTTTGTCATCGCTGGCCAGGTCGTGCTGGAGATTAAGTCAATTGAACGGCTCGGGCCAGTCCATCACGCGCAGCTCCTGAACTACCTGCGCGTGTCTCAGCTGCGTGCCGGGCTGTTGATGAACTTCAACGTAGCCGTGTTACGGGATGGGATGAAGCGGCTCGTTCTATGATCGGAGTCGTTCTTGTGCCTTCGTGCCTTCGTGGCCTCGGAGAGCCTGAGGTCTTCTTCGTGTGTCTTCGTGTTCTTCGTGCCTTCGTGGTCCCGGCCGAGCGTCATGTGGCATCGGGCGGTCTTGCAGGACGGAATGAGCCGAAA
>Ga0137409_10004387_pt1 | contig 14819 bp, 15 predicted proteins | sample CZODoug1_16funga_FD_122059 | JGI IMG/M metagenome (GOLD analysis project Ga0137409, IMG submission 122059) | Vadose zone soil fungal communities from Angelo Coast Range Reserve, California, USA - CZODoug1_16fungal (Hybrid Assembly) | ecosystem: Environmental > Terrestrial > Soil > Vadose zone... | reverse complement strand
TACCGTGAAAACGCTGCCTTTGGCCGCGCTCAAGGAACTTTGCGCCGGATTGAAAAAGGATGTGGTTCCCACCAAAACCCGCGTTATGACACTGGCTGCCGGTGAAAAACTTCCATCCATGCAATATCGGGCTGGTCAATATCAGCCAGTCAAGACGCTTTCGGATTCGGCACGCGCCATTGAGGAACAAATCTCCCGCACCATGGGCGAGGAACATCTCCGAATGAACCGTAACTAACTGAATTATGGCCCTTCAAACACTCACGCTTTTAGACCTTGTAACCCTCCAGCGCAATGATGTCCTGACCGGTCTGGTGGAGGATGTCACCACGTATGCGCCCGAATTCTCCGTGGTTCCGGTCGTGCGCCGGCCCGGTACTTATTATGAAATCGTCAAGCGCACAGCGTTGCCCACCGTCGGGTTTCGCGCCGTAAACAACGGCACGGCTTCGGCCAAATCGTCCTTCAAGAAGGAGACCAAGGAGATGTTCTTCCTTGATGTCCTTATTAACGTTGATGAGGCGATTTACAAGGGGGACGACCGTTCGACCGGAGATATTCTTTCGCATGAGGCGCAGGGCGCGTTGCAAAACGCCGTTATCAGCATCGGCGCACAGTTTTATTACGGGACTTCCAATGCCGCCTTTGGCTTCGGCGGGTTGCGCTCACAACTTTCCGGGTCAGTCCAAGCAGGCGGCAGCACCAATTCAACCAGCGCCTATCTGGTCTGGTTCAATCCGTGGGGCGTCTGCTTCGATGTTGGCAACGATGGCGAGATTGCCATGCCGCCATTCATGCGCCAGCAAGTAACGGCCTCATCCATCACCGCCGGGGCGACCGGCAACCTGTTCGCTTGGGTGTCAAACATCTCCTGTTTCATCGGTCTGTCGGTAAAGTCCAATTATTCGGTCTGGGCGGTGACGGGCATTTCCGGTTCCGGTGCCACGAACAAATGGACGGACGCGCTGGCCGCGCAATTGATTGCGCTCATCCCGCTCAATCGCCGTCAGGGTCTTTGCTGGTTCGCCAATCGTCAGGCGGTTTATACCTTGCAGGCGCAACGCACCGTCACCCTCTACGGCACGGATAAGTTGATTCCCGACCAAGGCGTGGTCGCCCCGCAACCCACCAGTTGCATGGGATTCCCGATAGTGCAAAGCGACAGCCTCACGAACACGGAGAGCGATTAAGAAAAACTAATCTACAACATAAGGAACTATAATGTCTGTCGCGAACGGAGTACCATTAAATCAGCGTGCGTTACTTGACCAGAACTACATTGTCACGGCCAATTTCCCGAATGCCGCGAACACGGTGAACACCAGCGGCATGGATTTGGCGCAGGCCACGCCCTATCCCACCACTGACCGCATTGATGTGAACTTCGTATGCACGGCGGGTTCCGGGGCGAATAACAAGAACGTCAACTTCGCTTTGCAGGATTCGGCGGATAACATCACCTTCGCCAACGTCGCGTTCATGAAGGCTCCATTGTTTCAAGTGGTGGACAATGGCACGACCAATACCAACGTCGCCAATGTGATTGTGAAGCTGCAACCGGGTGGATTGCGCTATATCCGCGCTCAGATGTTGGGCGAGGCATCGGGCGGCGCTGGAACCAATGGCGTTCTCAGCCTCCAGCTTTTATTCTAAATCACGACATGCGACCATCTTTTTCCACTTTTAATCATGGAAATAAGAGAGGGATTGACGCCAAACATGGCACCAATCTTATTGGTCGTATGCTGTTTGGATTTAAGCATTTGTTTAATCTTAATCACTTGTTCAGTTTTAAGTTTGGACATGCAACTCAATTCGCCTTTTCCAAAGGCGGTAATGAATCGTCCTTTCTTGACCGTATCACGATTATTGTCCCCCTTGGTTCCAAGGAACAAATGAGCGGGATTCACGCAAGCGCGATTGTCTCCACCGGGACAGTTGTGAAGGGTGCAAAGGCCGTCCGGAATGGGTCCATTGTGCATAATCCAACTTGCGACATGCGCCCCGATTTGGCCCATATAATCGCCTCTGACAATCTGGCCATATCCAGTTCCCCTAGCACCCCCAATGTTTCCAGTCCAAATCCAGCAGGATTCGGTCTTTCGAACCTTTTTCCAAAAGCGTTTCGGGAAGTCCAAAGAAAGGCGTTGCTCTGCGAGGTATTGGGGCGTAATTTCTTGTTGCATAATGTCAATCGTGTTTTGGCGTTGTGCCGCGTTCCCGGCCACACCAATGGCGCGGGGACATCTTCATTTTCACCTGAAACCCTTAATTTCGCAACATAATTATGACAAACAGGTTGGCAGTGGAGCCTAAAGTCTTTGTCGGAGTTCCGGTCTATTCCGCAATAAATCCAGACTTCTTTTGTTCATGGACTCGCCTGATTGCGGAGTTTGATAAGGCCGGGTCTAATCTTGTGATTCCTGCCCCGCATATCGGCGATAGCCTTATTCCACGCGCCCGCAATTCCATTACCAGCGGATTTCTTGAAAGTGATTGCACGCATCTGTTGTTCATTGATTCCGACCTCATTTTCAGTGCTGACCATATTCGTCGTATCATTTCTCATGACGAAGATTTGGTGGGCGGGACGTATTGCAAGAAGATGGAAGGCCCTCCCCAGTTCGTCTGCAATTCACTTCCTGACCCGACCATCAAATGCGATGACCGTGGGTTGATTCAGGTCAAGTATGTCGGGACGGGGTTCATGTGCATCAAGCGGAATGTCTTTGTCGAGATGATAAGGGCGTTCGGCGAGGAAATGTGGTATACGCTAGACCACGACCGCAAGCGGGTGGAATACGACTTCTGGGGTTGTCAGGTTTACAAGTTCCCCGATGGTTCACGCCGTTACCTATCTGAGGATTGGTGGTTCTGCCAGAAATGGCTCGATTTGGGCGGCAAGGTATTCATGGATTTGCAATGCGTCCTCAAACATTCGGGGAGCGCAATTTATCCGCTCAAAACCCAAGAGCCGGAACTGAACTTCAAACGCCAGCCTCCACTGCCGCTTGAAAGCAATGCCGGGGACTCCGCGCCTCAACCCGCTGGGTCACCGGCCCTTGATTTAACCACATGAGCTCGTATGCAAACATAGCGCAGGTTCAGGGATTGATTGCCCTGCCCGACCTTATCGCCGCTCTGGATGATGATGGGACTGGCAATTACATTCCCCAACTCAACCAGATAATAATTGATGCCTCCAATGATATTGATGCACGGCTGGCGAATATTTACCAGACGCCTTTCGTTGGAACTCCCCCGGCCAAAGTATCGGCGGCCTGCCTGATATTCGTATGTGAGCGGATATTCGAGCGGCGGCTTGCCCCGGAGGAAAAGAACCCGTGGAAGATGCAGGCCGACATGTGGCGCAAGGAATTGACCATGATTTCCAATGATGAAATCGCCTTGGACGTTAATTTTTCAAGGGCGTTCCCACCGGGGGCGGTGACGCTGGAAGCGGCGGCAATGGACGGATACAGCGGTTGATTATGCCTTATAGTATTGCAGACCAGATGAATCAGATTATCGGCGTGTTGAAAACCGCCGCGCAGGATAATGGGGGCGATGCCTTCATTGCGAACGATTTGGTTCACATGTGGAAACAGCTTTTCGACAAGTCCAACGCCGAAAAGGTTCTGCTAATGTATAATGGCGAACAGGTCAGGGGCGAGTTTGGCATAGCCGCGCCATTGGGCCGGGTTGACCGCCAGTTTATTGTGGTGGTGTCACGCGGGCGCAGTCTCATGGTGGAACGAGGTTCGCCTTTGACCAATCAAAACCAGAACGCCATTCCGCTGTTTACTGTGGTGGAAGGATACCGCGACATCATACGAGGTCTGATATTAGACCCGCAATGGACGGAATATCCGATAGATTATCAGGGCGTCATGCCTTTCCCCGTTGGCGATGGCGGGCCGATTATTGATGCTCTACAAATCCAGTTTTCAGTTGGTACGCAATTGTCTTTGATTAAAGACCAACCGGGAGCTTTGGCTCAACAATGAACGATATACGAGCCATAATGTTGAGAAACGGTGGATTTACGGTTGTAGATGAATCGCAATTCGCACGATTGAATTCAGTCACATGGAGGCGTAATCGTGGTGGTTATGCAGATAGGGTCATAAAAGTCGATGGAAAACGGAAAACATTACAAATCCATCGTCTGGCAAACAATACTCCTGAAGGATTATGCACAGACCACATTAATGGCCATAAACTTGATAATTCGGGAAGGAATCTTCGTTCATGCACGCATTCTCAGAACAATCATCATAGGATGAGAAAGAAGCAGACCCATTCAGATGAGAAGTATTTTGGAGTGACTAAGAACTGGAATAAATGGGAATCCGGTATCCGAATCAATGGTAAGAATATCTATCTTGGACTTTTTGAAACTCCCGAACAAGCGGCTATGGCATACAATGATGCTGCAACCAAATATTTTGGTGAGTTTGCCCACCACAATATAATTCAAGGAGGCAAATAGATTGGCGTGGCCACCGACTATTCCGTCAGTAGGATTTCGTGCCGAAGGATATTCCACATTCATTTGGGGAACGGCTGGTTTCGCTGCCCAATCGCCTATTGTCCTGTCGTATATTATCAAATCCATACGTCCAACCGAACGGGCGGAACAGTTGATAATTGAGAATGGCGATGGATTGACATCGACACAGATTCTTTTGCTAGATGGCATTAATTATGAAGTGACGGTGGTCGATGATTCCAGCCTTGTGCCGCCCATTGCCGGAACGGTGGGCAATATCATCATTCCTCAACTTGGCGTTAACAAGATTGTAACCAATGTGGCTGTGCCCGCTCTGGTGGTGGGAAGCTCCATGAATTTCGCCCGCAAGACCGAAGTGGAGCGCATATTCGAGATTAAAACGTACGTTCTATTCACTCCTTCGTAATATGACGATTGAAGCCATCAAACTTCCGCCGCAACTGGAAACCATTGAATCCATGGCAGCGAAGCGTGCCGAGGCCAACCCATTGCCGGGGGCGTTGGGTGACGCCTTTTTGTCCGGGCCGATTGCCATTGCGGGCCATGAAGTGCGAAAACTCGTGGCATCGGATTATGTGATATTCAAGTTCCTCGATTCACCTATTTTGAGGCAGCTTTTGGAACTATCCAAGTCTCCTGACAAACAGGAGGCGGTTGCCTTTTCCGATGAGGAAGAATGGGAAATGTGCTGGCAGTTCATTCATAACCCAAAGGAATGCCGGGAATTGATGAAGCGTGGTCGGGAACAGTTCCGGGAACTTTGTGCCGTGGAAATCGGCGATTCATTCTCCCCAGAGGAAACGAAGCTGATTGTGCTGGCCATCAGCGAGCAGGTGCGTCGAAATGGCGATACGGCGGTCAAGTTCGTGGCCGATGCGAAGGAGAAGGGTGAGATAACTTTTTTTCGGGAACCGCCAGTGACGGGCAGGGCTGGTGGTTAGATTACGTCTGCCGATTGGTAAAGACGTATCCCTCTTTTACGAGGGATTTTGTTTTATATGAGCTTGCGATGCAGGAAGGCTGGGCGTGGTACGCGCAGGCGATTGAATTTGACGGTTGGCTGGCCTTTTGCGGCGTGAAACGCGCCAGCAAGGGTTATATCGCTCAGGAAATGGACAGGTTGATGGAACAGGTGAAGAATGGCCGGTAAACTACAATGGATGCTGGAAATTGCCGGGGTCGAACAGGCCAAACGGCAATTGCGAGATTTGGACAAGATGGCATCCACCATCGGTCGTGGTTCTACATCGTCATCTGCCGCAGGATGGGCTAAGGGAGTTGGCCCCGGATTCCTTGCGGCCAATCCCGGATTTCAGGACATGATAGCTCGTGGAAATCCGCCTCCGATTATTCCACCGCCAAGAATTGCATCCCAGAATGCTTTCCAGTCCATTTTCAGTTCTTTGGGCGGTTCCAGCGGCGGAAGCTTAATGGCAACGTTGGGGAAAACAGCATTGATTTATAAAACACTTCAATATTCAGCGGAAGCTCTTAGGGCCGCGTTTAGCGAACTTGTCTCTGCCGTGCAACGTGGTGCAAGGCTTTACACCGATTCTGCCAAGACGGGTCGCGGAACGGGGCAATTATTCCAGCTTCAAACTGCTCTTGCCTCGGCTGGCATTGATGAATCACAGGCCAATCGGTTGTTGCTTTATGGTCAGTTCGGAAGCAGGGCCGGTCGAAGTGCTGGAAGCATTACTCGCCCCGGAATGCAGGGCGGTGGACGCCCGCAAATGAGTTTTGAAGGTCAAATCCTTGGGGCAGGTAGAAATGTCATGTCAATTGGGGAATTGCAGGAACTTAAAAACCTTTCACAGGACATTGAACGTTCATGGAAGGATGCCGCCGTAGATGCTCAGATTGCCTCACAGAATGCCAAGAGTTTGTTTGACCTGAATGTCTCGTTTCAGAATCTAAAGCGAGAATGGAACACTTTATGGAGTGAACTCGCAACGTCCATGTCTTTGATTCTGACTCCCGCTCTGAATGAACTTAAAAACGCTTTAAAGGCATTCAACTATCTGGCGAATATCGGACTGGGGCCATATATAAAGGCATTTGGCGGTGTTGGGGCAAATATGACGCAAAACATGGGTGTTGGCTCATCACGCCTTTCCGCAAACTCATGGCAGCGTATGGGACTGGTGATGCAGGGCGGGGCACTTTCCAATGATGCCGCAACGCAGACGGCCAAGAATACCGCCAAGTTGGTGCAGATTGAGGAACGCAAGATGCAAATGGCCCCTCGCGGTGGTGGAATGCCCAACAACCCGAACTACAATCAACCATGAACGTTTTATCATTAACCACACTTGCCAGCGCAACCACTCCTTCAACATGGAATCCGGTCGCGGGCATACGAACGTCAATCTTGGATTCAACCAATCCGCAATTCCTGCGTTCCATCAGGCTGGATGGGACTGCGCTGGTTTTGTCCATCAACAATGCCGCAGTGCAACCGGTAATACTTCCTATTTCCGAATTCCTTGCCGCCTGCGCTGCCGCCAATCCTGCATTATCATGGCCGCCATTGGTGGTTTCACAACCTGCAAACTTGACCGTGGCGACTCCTTCAGGAACCACCTTTCACTTTGGAGTGACCTCGGAAACGGCCATCACCTATCAATGGCAGGTATCATTGAATGCCGGGTTTTCTTGGACAAACGTGGTCAACAATGCCACATATTCAGGGGCAACCTCATCGACGCTCAGTATTTCCAATAGTACGGGATTTAATGGAAACCATTATCAATGCATTGCCACCAATGCCAGTGGCAGCACGACTAGCAATGGTTTGACCAATGGCATATTCACGGTTCTGCCAGACCCAAGTTTCACAGTTCAACCCAAAAGCGTTAATGTCACGCATCCATTTGGAGCCACATTCACCGTTCAGGCGGTAATTGACAGTTCGCCATTATATCAATGGCAATTATCAACTGACAGCGGCGTCACATGGAACAATCTAGCCAATGGCGGGGTTTATAGCGGCGTTCTCGGCCCTTCCATGACGGTTGGTAATTCCACCGGTCTGAATGGCAATCAGTATCGTTGCATTATCACTGACACGGCAGGAACAGCCACCAGCAATGCCGCCATCTTGACCGTTTTGTAATATGGCATCATACCCTCCCTCGTGTTTCGATGTAGCGGATGGAACCATTATCGGCGTTGGAACCGCTACTCCCGACGGGGCCATTCAAGTCCAGAATGCCTTCGGGGGGGGGTTTATATTTGAAGAAGACCCGAACTCACCTGAGATTGAGCGCGGCGAGCAGGGAACGGTAGTCCACAAGTTCAATTGCGACACCCAGACCGGAATCAACATTGTTGCCACCATTGGTCGCGGGGCAATTTTCATTGACAGTTTCGGAAATGTAACCCGTTGCCTTACCTGTAGATTCAGGAATGCCAAGGCTGATACTTGTTCAATTGAAATAACCGGCGAATCGATTAGCTTCGATGTTCCACCCGACGAATATTCCATTGATACAATCGAGTTGAATCCGTCCCTGTTTCGGCATCCGCGTTACAACTGGATTCTTAATTATATCCCTTCATCCGGGACTCAGGGTGGAAATAATATCGGCCCATTGCTCATATCGGCCATAAATGGGGCGGTTGACCAGACGCAGGTTGTTTCTCAGCAGGACGGAGTCACCACGTATTCAAGCCTCATTGTGCCGACCGATACCACGATTGTCGGCGGTCTGACTTTTAACTGTCTGCGACTGGCCAATGAACTGGTGGGAAAACTGAGGCAGGGAAACGATGTATTTTATCTGGCCGGTTTCAAGGCTACATGGTCGGTGTATTTCTTCCTTCCCCCGGCGTTGAATCCGGGCGGTTATATCAACGACCCCGTGACTCAGGGCGGACTTCCCGCCTATTTCTGGAGTGATGACGAAACCCCGTCCGGTGGCAATACCTTGATTGAAAAGGCCGCGCTTGCCGCCCCACAATATTATTCCAATGGCCTGTCATGGCTCAGGCAGGCCGATACGCTGCTTTACCAGAGAACATGGTTCAAGCTCACTTCGTCGTGGCTTGGTGCGCCGTTTGGCCACTGGGATGCTGAGATTTACAACGGCAACGGCGTCCCGCCTGCGCCGGGAAATTGATTATGTTCACCTCGCCAATACCAAGACGCGGTCGGGTGCATCGGTCGGAAACATCGCGCCTGATTTCTCCACGGGAACCCGGCGGCCCCGGCGGTGACTGGAAGGCGGACAATCAACTGTCGCAAACGCTCGACCAGATTAATAACAGCCATGGCGCACTGGCGCAAAAGGTTGCAAAACTGGGCAAGGGAATGCCGGTCAGTTCCATGCATCCGTTCAAGATTTACCAGTTTCCCACGCAATACCGAACCGTGCATAGCTCAAATGATTGGAAACGATTCACCGTAAGAGGCGGTCTGATGGGTTTTTTCTCCGTGTTGGGCACTGATTTGTCTGCGGGCACAAATAATCCATACGGAATGTGGGGAAGTGCGGATTATGACAATGTGATTCAATATCCTTTTTTCGACCCGACCGGGGCCGTCAAGGGACAACAGTTCTTTCAATTCCAGTTCGTTCCGGGAAGCGGTTCCACATTGGCGCAACCCGGATGGACGGAAGTGGTGGTTCCGGCGGATGGAAACCAGTATTATTTTTGGGTGAGCCTTTGCTCTGCGTTGATTCCGGTGGTGATGTTCGGGGCGACTCCGGTTGGCGCAACCATTCTTTATGGCGGGACTCAGACGGATATTTGGCCGGGATTCCCCGAACCTGACCCGTATCACTGGCTGATTGGCTCCATATTTTACAATGGCTCATCCTATACGGTAAACCAGTTTCTTAACGAACACATTCAGGCATATCCATTCCAGACGATTGATAGTGTTCCAAGCAATCCAGCCTGCGCTCCGACCAGAAGTTGTGGAACGTATGCGGCGGGCCAGTTCTATTTTTATGGCGACATTGTGACTCAAGTAAAGCCTTCTAATTCCAAGAACGTGCTTTCCCAGTATTGTTTTACACCGGACAGCAATCTGGCATTCATTTATCGGATTAATCAGGGGCCGATTGTGGGCGTTGACCCGGCAACGAATAATACCACCGACAGCACTTCCGACCAGCCTTGGAAACTGTTGTCGCGGAGCTTAATCGATGCTACTTATCAGACCGGCGCGTACGATAATACAAAGTATTATGTGAGGACTTCATGAAGATTTTAAGATTACTTCTCTTTCTTTTATTCTGCCTGCCTTGTGAAGCGTCGTTGACTGTCACCGTCAACCTTACAGACGTATTGGGTAATCCGATTACCAATCACACTGTCATTGTGCAGTCTTTCACGCTTCCAGCCGTAAACAGTTCTTCGATATTGGTCAGTGGATTCAATACCAATACGGACAATACCGGAACGTTCATAATGACCAATCCGGCCCAGAATCTTCTGTATGTGATAAAACCGGTTGCACCTCCTGTCCTGCAATCATTCCAGATTTTCATCCCTCCCGGCATCTCCGGCGCAACGAATGCAAGTTACCTAACAGTGGCCAATGCCACCGCAACCTTTCCGGCGGCGGCGGTGGCATGGTCAACTGGCACAAGCGATTTGCGTTATTTGTCTGCGGCATTATTGGCGGGATATGCCTTTCAGACTTCCAACAATCTTTTCACGTTGACGAACAATTTCACCGGCACATTGCAACTTGGCGGAACCAACATAACCAATTTCTTTGGCGGTGGTTCGGGAAGTCAGACGCCATTAACCAACAATGTGAACGGGGCAGGCCAGACCATATCCAATGCCACTTTCTCAGGCATTGGCTCCGGGCTGACCGGCATAAAAGATTCGGCATTGTCCACCAACGTTCCATTGCTTAATGGAACGAACGTCTTCTGGACGGGAACCAATATATTCGCCAATCAGACTGTCATTTCAAATTCCACGGTGACAATATTGAATTCCAATGGCGTGGTTAAGACCCAGTTCTTCCCAGATGGTTCGATGGCCTTTGCTGGCGGCACAAGTGGGGTTGATGCGAATGGAAACTTCTTGGGTGGATTCAGCGCCAACCAATTAAATAGCGGAACGGTTTCCACAAACCGACTTCCGGCGGCGTTAATACCCATTGCTGGAACTGGTATTTCCATATCTGTGGCTGGATTAACTCCAACCATTTCCACGGTTGGAGCAGCACCTACCGGGGCGGCATCCGGAGATTTGACGAACAATTATCCCAACCCATCGCTTGCCAGCATCATTGCCTCTGGAACGGCAACCAAGGTTACTTACGATTCAAAGGGGAGAATCATTTCGACCAATTCTCTTTCCAATGCCGACCTGCCTGCCAGCGGCGTGTCCGCCGGTATATTCACCAAAGGAACCGTCAATGCTCAGGGAATAATCACCGGAACGAATGCCTTGGTAAATGCCGACCTTCCGACCAGTCCAGTCAGTCCCGGAACGGCAACCAAGATCACCGTCAATGCCCAAGGGATAGTGACGGGAACCAACGTTTTGCTGGATGCAGACATTCCGGTTCAGGAGCTTCGCACCAATGGAAATGGAGCAGCCCTGACAACCCTCAACGGAACTCAGATTACCAGCGGAACCATTACGACCAATGTTCTGCCATCGGCCTTGGTTCCTTTGGCCGGGTCAGGCGTCTCTATTTCCGTGAATGGATTGACAGCAACCATATCGTCAACCGGCGGTGGTTCCGCCACGAATGCGATTGCCAATCTTAATGGGTTGGGAACCAACACGGCAATAACCAGCGATGCCACCAATACCATCCCGCTCTCGATTACCGGCAAGGCTTCGACCAAGACGAATCTGGTTCAAGTGACTGACAATGCAGCCAATCCTTTCTTTGCCATTGGAGCGGCGGGCGGGCTTTCGGTGGGAACGCTTAATGTTCCGGCGGGAAGCAATATCTATGCGGCGAGCAATATCATTGCGGGTGGGTCAATCACCGCGTCAAATAATGCGCAGATTAATGGCTTGCTCAGCATGTTGACCGGGCCGGGAGCAAATTTAATCAATGCCACAAATTCCGCTGGGACGGTTGAGTTGTCCGTAACAACTAATGGAGCATTGACGACTGGAACCACCGCAACGATTGGAACAAGCCTCACGGTAAATACAAGTGCGACTTTTGCCGGGGTGAATGCCTCAGTGAGTTCGACCGGACATTTTGGTTCTTCTGGCGGGTCTGGAGCCAGTCTTGACAATTTCGTAGCTGGCAATGAAAACAATTCGCTTCAATCCGGGGCGGATTCTAGCGCGATAACAGGAGGCAAATTAAACACAATCTTTGCAGGTGCAAATAATTCTGTAATTTCAGGGGGCGCATTAAATAATATCGGAGACAGCACTAATGCCGCAAACGATTCCGCTATCATTGGAGGAATAGCCAATAACATCTATGCCAATTCGACGGCTTCATCCATAGCTGGAGGATTGGGGAATATTATAAAACCATCAACCTTATTTTCTTTTGTAGCTGGAGGATTGAGCAACACCGTTGGAGGAGGAGCCTCTTTTGCCGGTGGTGAATATGCCAATGCTGCAAATACAAACACATTTGTCTGGAACGATAGTCTAGCACCGTTTTCCAGTAGTGGCACGAATCAGTTCCTAATCCATTCCTCTGGTGGAGTCGGTATAAACACCAACAATCCTCAGACATACGCACTGAATGTCCATGGCACGGCCAATATAGATTCCGGACTTAGCGATGCCTCTCTATCGGCTAATGTCCCGCTATTGAACAAAAATAATACATGGACTGGTGCTAGCAACGTGTTTACCACGCCGACCTATTTCATCGCCACCAATCTTAATGTGTCTGGAACATCTTTCGAGAATAACACACAGATTACCAACAATCTTCAATACCTGCTAAATACGAATCATAATGGATACTTTCTGGTGGAAGACGCCAATGGCAATGTAAGGAATACCAACAACGGCTCCGGGCTGACGAATCTCGACCCGGGTATAACGCGAGTGTCGGACTTTTCCGCCGCGTCAGACCCGGTCGATGCCGCGTTGCATCAGTGGACGAACCGACTGGGAGCGGTCTATTTTCCAAACACTCCTGCAAACAACTTCACCGGATTCACTCTGACCGCGCCTTTTGCCACCGGGTTCAACAGCCTTATATCCACTCTTGACATCGAGGGTCAAAACAACGGCTCATCAGTCTGGAACTGGACGGGAACCAACGGGGTGATGCTCAAATACGGCGTCAATAACAACACCCCGGTAAACCTCAATAACATCACGCTGAACGGGTCGGGTGGAACGGGAACGAACTTCGGCTATATCCAAACGAGTGTCAATCAAGGTGGCTTGGGGCCGATAAACTGGAACAACGTTACATTTAATAATTTGAGCGTTGGGGCGGAAATCTTCAATTCTGGCGGCTTTTTCTATGGCGAGAATCAGTGGAGTTGCGGCATTGGCATGTTTTTCCCCACGTTATCCGATAATCAGGTAATCGACATTCGCTCCATCGGCAGCACGAATGCCGGGCTGGTGATGGAAGGCAAGGGGAACCGCGTCAACTACAACGGTTCGGGCGAGCAAATTGGAATCCTGATTGGCAAAGGCGGCAATGCCGACTTACAGGTTTCAGCGGAAGTGCCGAGCAACTGCGTCGTTGGAATCGGCTACCCGCCAGGCAACACGATTTTCCCCAAACAAACTCTGGCAACGAGCGGGGGACACATCGACGGCATCCGTATCCATGACGGCTACCTGTTGAATGGCGCGGTCTCCAATGCGGCTTCGGACAACATTCCGGCACTGGTTAAGCTGTGGGATGAACCTGATTTATTGAGTCTGGTGAACATGTCCATCGTCGGAGTGACTTGCATCATTTCTCGAACTAACATCGCCGACAACACGCCCATGACTTTCGACGGCGTAAGCGTGTCGGGTGGTTCAAACCTCGTGACTTTCAGCGACGGAACATCGATTTCAGCAACAGTTCTTGGAAATCCAGCAATAACAACCGCCAATCATCTCGGTGTAAATCTTGGAGATGTTGAATATTTAAATTCCTTCTTAAAATATCAAAGAGATACACTTGGAAACATATGGATTGGTGGCAATTATACCACTCAGAAGCCTTTCAGTGGAGTGAACGGCGACAACCCGTTCGCTTCCTCAAACACCATTTCATTCCGCGCTGGCGCGGACAACGGATTCACGGTGAACAGCAACGGTAACGTTGTCATCGCGTTTGTGGGAACTCGAGGCCATCCCTCGATAGTCACTCAATCCGGGGCCACTACTGACTTGTTCTATCCCACCTCTACAACGGACTTTGGAGGCGATGACATAGCCAACTGGAACAACGATGGTAACAATGTTGTTACGGCTCATGGCCGATTCGGAACCTACCCAACTAACTATGCCGGAAACAAGACGCTCGGAATTTTGGACAGCACTGTGATTGTGAAGGCAAGCGGGGTGGCCGTAATCACGCTGCCGGACGCAACTTCACATGCGAAAGGCGCGCAGTATCAGGTGCTGAACGACGGCACCACGAACATGACTTTGAACACGACGAGTTCGCAGACCATCGGAAATAATATAACATTGACATCCATGACGCTCGGGCCGGGACAATTTATGCACGTCCAAGGAGACACGGCTAATTGGAAAGAAATTGGAGGAAACATAAGCACTGGCGGATTCACCACCATCAACACAAACCAGTTTGCCGTGTCTTCCACAGGCTGGACGAATAGCAATGCTTTCGACTGCATAATGTATATTACCTCCGCAACGGCGGCCACATTCACCTATAGCGATGGAACGAATACTATATTCACGGACAGTGGGTTGACATTCACTACATCAGAAACTCTCATCATGCATCCTAGCTATAAGGTGGTGGTGTCATCGGGAACAATCTCAGGAGTAGCCATAGTGAAATGACCGCGACCTTCCATTTTAGATACAGGCATAAACATGTTCTTGCGCTTTTTCTGTGCATTTATATGGTTCGTTCAGCAACGGGTGGTAATATTCTTACTTCCGACCGTTCCCCGACAACCAATGCGGTTCCGTGGCTTAACTTGTCCGGTGTGCCCGGTGGAATACCATTTAGAAATGTCACAAACGCCACGGTTCATAGCAGCGGCGGAAATGGGATTGACGATGCGACCGCCATCAAGAATGCGATACAGAATTGCACCAGCAATCAGGTCGTGTATCTTCCTGACTCCAATTATTTCTGCAATTCGCCAATTGAATTTACCACTCCTGACCTTGTAAAAGGCCAATATGTGACACT